>Ga0209239_1002503_pt1 | contig 10935 bp, 12 predicted proteins | sample GraSoi013_2_20cm_FD_185824 | JGI IMG/M metagenome (GOLD analysis project Ga0209239, IMG submission 185824) | Grasslands soil microbial communities from the Angelo Coastal Reserve, California, USA - Sample 10_02_2013_2_20cm (SPAdes) (version 2) | ecosystem: Environmental > Terrestrial > Soil >...
TGACGTGCGCCAACTAATCCAAACATGAATTCTTTGACTATTGGTTTCATAAGCGCCGGATGCATCTTCGGTGGCGTGCTGCTTGGCATGTTGCTGCAGAAGGTTTTGCCGCAACACCATCTGGAGAGTAACTCGAAAGATACAGTGAAGTTGGGGGCCGGAATGCTCGCCACCCTCACCGCGCTAGTTTTGGGCTTGCTGGTCAGTTCGGCCAAAAGTTCCTTCGACGCCATGAATGCCGGGATCGCACAGACTGGCGCTAAAGTCATTCTGGTGGATCATGTCCTCGCCGATTACGGGCCGGAAACGAAGGACGCCCGCGAGCAATTACGACATACCGTCGCGTCTACCATTGAGAGAATCTGGCCTGCGAAAACAACCGGCGCGGGAGGATTGCGCGCTCTGGAATCGGTTGATGCGGCGAAGACCCTTCAAGGTAAACTGCGCGAACTCACGCCAAAAAACGACCTGCAGAAATCGCTTCTGGCGCAAGCCTCGCAGATTAGCAGCGATGTATTGCAAACCCGTCTGCTTTTAATGGAAGGACAGCAGAATACTCTCCCGTCACCATTCCTCGTGTTGCTAATCTCTTGGCTTACGGGTCTTTTCCTTAGCTTTGGACTGTTTGCTCCGCCTAATGGAACAGTGCTCGCGGTGCTGCTTATCTGCGCGTTGTCTGTCTCCTCCGCGATCTTTCTAGTTTTGGAAATGAACCGTCCCTTGGATGGATTCATCAAGGCTTCCAATGCTCCACTGCGCAAAGCTGTGGAGCTTATCGGTAAGTAATACTATGAAATCCCCATTCCTCATCCTTGTCCTCGCTGCTGCCCTGCTCGTTCTTAAGCCATTCACTGTATCTGCGGAAACGTTTACCGAAGGCGTGCGAGTGTCTCCAGAAACCGTGACGCTGAAGACCGGCGAATACGTCTGGGAACCTGAGCGTGCGCCAGAGGGGCCGCTGCTGATCGTGGCCAGCACCACCGAGCAGGTGGCCTATGTGTATCGCAACGGTATCCGCATCGCGCGCTCCAGCGTCAGCACGGGTCGGCCGGGCCACCAGACTCCGACCGGGGTTTTCACGATCCTGGAAAAGGAAGTGCATCATACCTCGAGCATCTACAAAGGCGCGGAGATGCCTTACATGGAGCGCGTGACCTGGGGCGGGATCGCATTGCACGCCGGCGATCTCCCCGGTTATCCTGACTCGCATGGGTGCGTCCGGCTGCCGCTGGAATTTTCCAAATTGCTCTTCGGCGTCACGATGAAAGGCGCGACGGTAATCATTGCCGACGCGCATTCCGCGCCGGCCGAAACGGTGCATCCGGGCCTGTTCTTCACGCAGGCCGGCGAGGAGAGTGAGCCGATGGCGGCGGGCCAGTTTGAATGGAACCCCGATAAGTCTCCCACCGGTCCAGTCTCCCTGATTGTCAGCAGCGCGGACAAAACGCTCTACGTCTATCGCAACGGCGTTGAGATCGGCCGGGCGGGAATTCCGAATGTCCAAGTCGTTTCGCCCCTGAACGACCGGGTTTTCAGCGCCCTCAACGGGATGGATGAGCAGCGACATCTGCGCTGGGTGGAAGTGACAGCCGCGGGGAAGGACAAGTCGAGCGAGAGCCTCTTCGCGGCGGCGCAGAAAAGCCGGTTACCAACCGAGTTCCTGGCGAAAGCGAAAGAAGTTATCACGCCGGGTGCGACGATCGTCTTTACCGACAAGCCGGTGGATCCGACGACGCAGAGTGCTCCCGGCTTCCAGATCCTTGTCGCCCAAAAAGACAAGCCTTCTGCGAAAACCGAATGAAAACTCGGTGCCGTCACTGTCAGACAAGAAACTCATTCATTCATTCATTCCAACACCAAATAACCAACAACTCGAAAAATCTAAATATGACTAAGAAAACATTCATCCTAATCGCGATCTCAGGCTGCACTTGGATTGCAGCAGCTCAATCATCCTTCGCCGCGACAATTCCGGCTGGCACTACTCTCGTGGTACGGACGGTGAGTTCCGTCTCCTCAAAGGATGCAGTGGGCAGAACCTTCGAGGCGAAGATCGATCAGGACGTTTCCGTGAAAGGAAAGGTTCTATTGAAAGCTGGAACAAAGGCGTTCGGCAGGATTCAGGCGTCTCGCGCTAATCCGCGCAAATCCGAGCCACTCAGTGTGGAACTGACGTCGATTTCGGTGAATGGACGGAATGTTCCGGTAAAGACGAGTAGCGTCCAGCCGGGGAGCTCGCCGAGGACGGCGCGAGAGGTGCGGCACGGATTCACCGTCGGCACATTGGTGGTTAACCCGGGAACAAAAATGGAGTTCCGCCTCGGGGAACCGCTCAACTTGTGAGCCATGATGACCGTCGCTTACCGCTGAACAATCAACAACCACTACAAAAACGAAATCGGGACGCTGCCTTTGCTTGCAAACTATTTTGCAGTGTGCTAGGTGAGCCGTTCCGGTGTTCCATCCGTGGGAAGGAAAGGTAGAAGAGCATGAAGCCAGGAGCCTCTCGATCCGGATGCACAATCCAATCATTTAATTGCGTGATGGCCCTCTTGTGCGTCGCTCTGTTCGCACCCGCTAACTCCGTGGTCGCGCAGACGCCCGAAGCCCGCGCGCATCTCGACCCCCAGCGCCCACGAGCGTGACGTCGACACCCTTCGTGGTCGAAGCAACGAGCACCCGCACGCCTCCGATGTTTTGTTGCCGTCTGTGGTCTGTAGGCCTAAAGTCCAACAATCGGATTGCGCAAAAGGCTGTAAACATGACGACGATAACCGACATGGTTGCGCGCGGATGGGAGAACTTCGTCGCCCGCCCGAGGGGCCCGCTGAATTTGCGGTTTATCATTCAGCCTACGCTCGCCTCTATTATCGCGTTGCGCGCTGGCTTGAAGGACGCTAACGCAGGCCGGCCCGCTTACCTCTGGGCGGTTTTCACAAACTCCGATTACCGGAAAATTTTTCTGCATGGTGGCTTGAAAGATTTGCGCATCCCGATTGTCGTCGGCACGACGCTGGACGTAGTCTACCAGATCATCATTCACCGGTGGATCTATCCGCTGGAGCTGCTATTCACTGTGACACTGCTGGTTCTCGTGCCTTACCTCATTCTGCGCGGCCCCGTGAATCGCATTGCAAGTCGATTCGTCAGCGGCGGTGTGGCGGACGCAGCAGGCAAGGATTCTGGACAGCAAAGTAAAACAATAACGTAACCAACAAACCTAGAAAGACACACCGCTATGTCAGACACTCCGAAGCAACACGATTGGACGAAACCCGCAGCCATGGCGATCCCCAAGGGCGGATTTTTCGCAGACAAAGTGGAGCAAGGCCGATACGGCCCGATCTTCCCCAAGACTCCGGCATGCTATGGCTTCACGATCATCGCGAAGATCAAGCCGGGGAGTGAGGAGACCGTCCGTTCGTATGGGAAGAAGATTGAAGAAACGATCGCGGGTCTTCCCGAGGCCCTCGAAGTGCTCCAGCTGCATTACCTGCGCTGGGTGCTCTTCGACATCAACAAGGAGACCTACTTCATGTATCAGGGCATCTTCGATACTGACTTCGACAAGTATACAGAGGACGCCGTGGCTCTCTTCTCGAAGTATGGCATCAACACGGTCTTCGAAAATCTTGAAGGATTTCCAGAGGATTGGAAAACTAACGCTCCGGCGTTTGTCAAGTTTGTCCGGGAACACCAGTGTCCGAGCTTCCTAGAATACGGCGAATACCCGTATGTGAGCGCGCGCGAGATCAAAAAGGCGCTCAAGTTGAAGGCGGCGTTCTCCGACGCGCTCGACCAGATGCAGTAATTCACATGCAAGGCGGCAAGCTCGAGTTCGACGACATTCAGCACATTCTCCTGACCCGTGCGCCCGCAATTACGGGCCGGTACGAGTTCTTGTCGTTTCGCAACGCAGCTGGAGGACGGGCGTGGCTGTCAGCGATTCTGGAGAAGGTTCATTCAGCTGCGGCCGTGCGCGCGTCAGTGGGGAAAGACAAGCGATGGGTGTCGGTGGCATTCACATGGAATGGCTTGCGCGCGCTGGGTGTAGATGACACCTCGCTGGCCACGTTTCCAGAAGAGTTCAAACAAGGTATGGTAGCCCGCGCCGAAATTCTGGGCGACAGCGGCGCGAATCATCCTAAGAACTGGGTGGACAATACGGCGAGTCCAGACCTCCACGCTATCGTAATCCTTTTCGCCAAAGATCCGACGGAGCGGGGGCGTTGTCAGTCTGAGCACAAAAAACTCATCGCGCACTGCGAAGGAGTTGAAGTGCTCTCCACATTAGACTTGGAAGCAGTGCCGCCACTCGCGTATCCGCACGACCACTTCGGCTACCGCGATCGACTCTCGGAGCCGGCCATCGAAGGATCTGGCGACGAGCCGAGACCCGGCTTCGGCGGGTCAGTGAAGGCGGGCGAGTTCATTCTCGGTTATCCGGACGAGGAAGGGTCGATTCCGCCCTTGCCGCGACCGGAAGTCCTATCGCGGAATGGCAGCTACATGGCCTATCGGCGCTTGCAGGAGCATGTGGGCGCGTTCCGCGATTTTCTTCGACAGCATGGAGAGACGCCGGAGCAGCAGGAGCTCGTCGCAGCAAAGCTCATGGGCCGCTGGCGCAGCGGCGCACCGCTTGTGCTGGCGCCGCACAAAGATGATCCGGAGCTCGGCGCTGACATGCAGCGGACCAATAACTTTAACTATAAGGAAATGGACCCACACGGTTATGCAGTACCGCTTGGTGCGCACATTCGCCGAATGAACCCACGTGACACGGCAGCGAATATGAATCGGCGCCGCATGATACGTCGCGGAGCTCCCTATGGCCCGCACCTGCCTGAGGGCACGCCGGAGGATGGGAAGGAACGTGGAATCGCGGCCTTCGTTATCTGCGCAAGCCTAGTCCGCCAGTTCGAGTTCGCGCAGAACGTGTGGATCAATGACAAGAATTTTCATGAACTTGGCAATGAGCGCGATCCGATCATCGGCAACCAAGACGGAACTCTGGAATACAAGATTCCAATGCGTCCGATTCGAAAAAAAATCACCGGGCTTCCAGCGTTTACGACTCTGCGAGGCGGCGCCTATTTTTTTCTACCGGGACTGAAAGCGCTTCGATATCTGGCGTCATTAGGCACCCCTAGATGAGAGGGAAGCAATTGATTAGGACGAAGCCAACTGGAAGGGAAATATATTATGAGCAGAATCGCTGAGGGAGGAGCACGAACTTACAATCAAATCCATCTACCCCGTAAATACACCGGCAAACGCCGGGTGAGTATCTACTGGACGTGGAGCTACCCATGGGAAAGCAACCGTGATGTCGCTGAACTGGATAACCGCTTTTCAACCATGACCGAGGTCCGGCGCGTAGCGTGGCCGCAGTATGAGACACCCGAGTGGAGTGCAGCCGAATTCCTCCAAGGAATCGCCGGCACGCTCGAGTTATTCCATGTTTCCACGCTCGACTTCCAGAAGTTGGTCGGAGAAATCACTGACCATCCTGTCGCCGTGTTTCAGCGCATTGATCAGGCGGGATTTAAGGTGCCGATTGATGAAGCGATTCTCGCAGACACGGACACCTTGATGGTATTTGGCCTTGACCATTTAGTGTCCGAGCAGGAAGCCGCGCCCGAGGAGATTGCAGCAATACGCGACTGGCTCAAACGCGAAGGAACCTGCCTATTGCTGGCGCCGCATCATGATGTGGGTTTCACCACCGATATGAAGCAGCGGCAAATGGAATACCGGCACCATCGTGATCCGCTCGTTCCCCGGCAGCAGCGGTTCGGACAATATACGCGCTCATTGATGAAAGGACTCGGTGTGCCGGTGATGAACAAATACGGGCTCCGCCCCGCAACCGTTAAAGGAACCAACGATTTGATGCCGGTGACAGCCTATAGAGACTTGGACAAACTCGGCTTGCTCGAGGGTGTTACCACCTTCAACTTTCATCCTCACCTTCCGCATTACGAAGTAACTACTACCGATACAAATTCCATCCGTCTGCTGGCGCGCCAGCCAATTAATCTCGAACGTCCCCATCCATTCGTGGAAGAGGGCAACAAGGAATTCAATTGTTTCCTCTGGATGCCGCCGGCGGACGAGCGTCCCGGCGATATCGTACTGGCTGACTCAACTATCTTCACAACGCTGTTTGGTGTTTCGGACAGTTTGAAGAACTTCTGGAGAAATCTCGCGACGATGAGGATGGGATGAGATCGTGTGCGCCGTGGTCGCCATCGGCAAAAGCGGCCCTGATGTGACGGAACACAGTCATTATGACTTTATCATCATCGGCGGCGGACCTGCCGGACAAGGTGCGGCCGAGTTCGCTACGGTCGCCGGACTCCGCACGTTAATCATCGAGCGCAATATCCTTGGCGGGCTCGTGGTCACCACCGGTGGCGCGCCAACTAAAACGTTGCGCGAAGCTGCTCTATATCTCACTGGGTTTCGCGAACGCGCCCTTTACGGGCTGACAGCGCCCGCAGACATCGCTCTTGCGGTGGAACGCATGCGAGCGCGGACGGCGCAAGTGCGCTCAGCGATGCAAGACATCACTCGCTCCTTCTTCGACGATCTCGGCGTCGAGGTCGCTTACGGCTCGGCGCGTTTGGGGTCAGGGCGCACTGTCCTATTGACTCCCCGCGATGGTGACGGAAAGGAATGCTTCCTCACCGCCGAGAGAATTCTTCTCGCGACCGGGTCGCGCCCGTCCCGCCCGCCGAACATCCCGTTTGACGATCCAGACGTTTTCGATTCGGAAGGTCTACCGAAGCTTCAACGCATTCCTAAGAGCGTCTTGATCGTTGGAGGCGGCTCAATTGGCTGCGAGTTTGTTTCCATCTTCAACGCGTTCGGAATTCCGGTCACGTTGGTTCAACCAGGGGACCGCCTGCTGCGCGAAATGGATAGCGAGATGTCGCAGCTGCTGTGTCACGTATTTGAGAACTTCGGGATCCATCTTCTCTTCGGTAAACGCGTATGCGCTGCACAGCGAATCAACAACGAATTGAATGTTACTCTCGAAACGGGCGAAGTGCTGCGCCCCGACATTGCGCTGTTTGCGGCGGGCCGGACAGTCAATACGGAAGGGCTGGGCCTCGAAGCCGCCGGCGTGAAGTTAAACGCTCGCGGCGCCGTCGCGGTGAGCGACAAATTTGAAACCAGCGTTGACGGAATTTACGCGGCCGGTGACCTGATCGGGCCATCGCTCTCCTCGATCTCGATGGAACAAGGTCGCGTGGCGGCTTGTCATGCATTCGATCTCCGCTTTAAAGAAAAGATGGATCCGTTGCCGGTGTCGGCAGTTTATTCCGTGCCAGAGGTGGCCGGAGTGGGTTTGACAGAGGACAACGCGAAGAAGCAGCGCATTAATTACGAGGTGGGCCGTTGCAGCTTCGCAACGATCCCTCGCGGTATTATCGCGGGCCACTCCGAAGGGCTGTTGAAACTGGTGTTCCGCAAGGACGACCGCCGTTTACTCGGCGTGCACATCCTCGGCGAAATCGCGTCGGAGCTCATAGGGCTCGGACAAGCGACGATTCACACCGGAGGAACGATTGATGTATTCAATCGCTTAACATTTGCTACACCGACATACACCATGGCCTATAAGTTCGCGGCTTTCGACGGACTCAAGCGCTTGGCCGGCGAATCGGAGCCAAGCCCATGACGGAACGAGAGCACGCAGATGTTTCGCGTCGCAATCCAGACACGCTGGAAAAGCGTGAAACCAGTCGCTGGCTGGACATCGGCAGCGCAATTGTGCTGGCGCTGGCTACGATGGCGTCTGCTTGGTGTGGCTATCAATCTGCGCTGTGGAGCGGCGTGCAGACGTTCCGGCTAGCAGCTGTAAGTACGGCTGGCCGCGAGGCTGCGGCGCAATCCATGAAAGCATTGGAATTGCGTGGGCTGGATGCGAGCATGTTCATCAATTACGCCGAGGCGCTGGGACGTGGCGACACATCGCTCGAGGATTTTGTTTATCAGCGATTCCGTCCCGAGATGCGCAAGGCGCTCGACGCTTGGCTTAAGACCGATCCGCTCCATAATCCACATGCGCCCCTCACTCCGTTTCAGATGGCCGAGTATGTGCAGCCGGAGCTATTGGAAGCGCAACGTCAACAGAGGGAAGCCGAGAAGATGGAGGCCGCCGCTAGGCAGGCCAACCAATTCTCTGACCAGTATGTCTTGCTCACCGTGTTGTTCGCCACTGTCCTGTTCTTTGGTGGTATTAGTGGGACATTCCGCTCAAGGCGATTACAACTGACCGCTTTCGCCATCGCCGTTCTGCTGTTTGTTGTAACCGTCGTCGGCTTGGGGACCATGCCCATTTGTAACGAATGAAGAAGTCGTCGGCGGACAAATTCAGCGATTCCTCCGCCGTCGTTTTGATGCTGATAATCGGCGCTACTCTGAATCCTGCTGGTTTGCGTACGTATGGCGAAGAATCGACTTCCACCGCGTCCGCACCCGCTAACGAAAGAACGCCCGCGCCGGCTTCTGCGATTGACGCAACGATTTTCGAACGACCAAACCTAACCGGGGACTGGTTAGGCGCCCGCGATACTTTGTCCTCCCACGGCTTAACGCTGGAGATCAGCCTCACCCAGTTTTACCAAGGCGTGGTCGATGGCGGTAACGAGCGAGATTTCGAGTATGGAGGCAAGGTCGATTACTACGTGAATCTTGACGGCGGGAAGGCCGGCCTTTGGCCAGGCTTTTCGATCACGACGCACATCGAAACCCGGTACGGCAATGACGTGAACGAGATCGACGGCATGTTTTCCCTCGCCAATTTCAACATGGCGTTTCCAAAGGGGGAGCACGCCGTTACTGGCGTCACGGCGTTGAAGCTGACGCAACGGTTGTTTGACCATCTGCTGCTCATTGCAGGCAAGATCAACACCTTGGATGATTTTCGACTCAACTATACCGGTGGCAACGGCCTCGATCGATTCATGAACAGCGCCGTCGTCGCCAACGTCATCAACGGACGGACGATTCCGTATTCGACCTACGGCGCGGGCTTCGCCATGTTCGCCGACCAGGGTCCGGAGTTCACGTTTCTCGTTCGCGATCCCGACCATCACCCGACAACGACCGACCTCGACAAACTTTTCGCCCACGGCGCGTTGCTGACCGGCTCGTTGCGATTGCCGGTTGCGCCCTTCGGGTTGCCGGGCACGCAAGTGTTCGGCGGCAACTGGAGCAGCCGGCACTACACATCGCTCGACCCATCCGATTGGGAGAACGTTCCCGGTCAGGGTCTGCCCGCGCCCGAAGAATCTGGCTCGTGGGCGATTTGGTACAACGCCGACCAAACCCTCTGGATCAACTCCGCCAACACAAACCAGTGGCTCGGCGTCTTCGAAATGTCCGGCCTCTCCGATGGGAATCCAAACTCCGTTCGCTGGAATGTTACCGTCGGCCTCGGCGCCGGCGGACTTGTGCCCAGCCGGGAACACGACACGATGGGCGTGGCGTACTTTCACATCGGCGTGTCGGATGAGGTTAAGGATTTGCTGGCCAGTCAGCCCGGCCTCGCGCAGCGCGACGAACAAGGAGTCGAGTTGTATTACAACGCCGCGCTCAGTCCGTGGTGTCACTTGACCGCCGACCTGCAAGTCGCACAACCGAGCACGAAGGCTTTCGACACCGCCGTGCTGGCCGGCAGTCGACTGAAGATCGATTTTTGACGGAGTAAGTTATGGAAATAATGCAAAAAGACTAACATTGCGACCGAGGTCGCTTTTTGGTGTCGAGTATGCTGGCAAACACACCAACCAGAAAGGGAACGCGATTATCGAAATTCATCCCGACTAAACGCGCGACGTTGCTGAATTAGAAGCTTTGAAATTTGCACACGCTTTCACCGTCATCGCCTGCTGCATCGACGCGCCGACGCCACGCATTGACAAGCTCGCCTCCGAGGGGATGCGGCTGCTCAACTTCAACGTAGAGGCGCAATGCACGCCCAGCCGCGCGGCGCTCATGACTGGTCGCTCCATTACTTCTACGAGTTCGCTGCCAGCGATCGTTTCGAAAGGTCAATCCATCGGCCTGAACTTTGCCAAGAAGTTTTGAGAAGAGGAGCTAAATGAAAGCCACACATTCACCAAAATTAATCGTCGCCGCGCTGGCCATCACGAGTGCCCACGGTCCGCTGGAACCCTGGTTCGACAAGAGCTGGAAACCGGGAGATTTTGAGCTAGTGCAATAGCAAAGAGGCGAAGACTTGAAAGCGTTCCCTTTCACAATCACCATCGCGCTGGCTTTCAGCTCCTTGACAATCCTGGCGTTTGGCGACACGGCAGAGTTTCAACCCACGATTGGGAATAAGAGCTCGCCGCCGGCTAAAGCGCCCGAAGGCATGGTCTGGATTCCCGGCGGCGAATTTTCGATGGGCGCCGCCGTGAACGGCGAGGGCAGCCATGAGATGCCGATGGCGTCAAATGACTCCGGACCGGTCCATCGCGTTCGCGTAAACGGATTCTGGATGGATGCAACGGCAGTGACCAACGAACAGTTCGAGAAATTCGTGAAAGCCACCAATTACGTCACAATCGCGGAGCGCACGCCAACAAAGGAGGAGTTTCCAACTGCGCCTGCCGAAAATCTGGTCGCGGGTTCGGTCGTGTTTGCGCCGGCCGATCACGAAGTTCCGCTCAACGATCATTATCAATGGTGGAGCTACGTGAAAGGCGCAAACTGGCGTCATCCGCTCGGACCACAGAGCGACATCAACGGGAAGGAGAAATATCCGGTTGTTCAAATCGCTTATCCGGACGCGGAAGCTTATGCGAAATGGGCGGGCAAACGTTTGCCGACTGAAGCGGAGTTTGAATTTGCTGCGCGCGGTGGTTTATCAGGAAAAACATACGTGTGGGGCGATGAATTTCGTCCCGGCGGGAAATGGAT
>Ga0209239_1002510_pt1 | contig 10915 bp, 10 predicted proteins | sample GraSoi013_2_20cm_FD_185824 | JGI IMG/M metagenome (GOLD analysis project Ga0209239, IMG submission 185824) | Grasslands soil microbial communities from the Angelo Coastal Reserve, California, USA - Sample 10_02_2013_2_20cm (SPAdes) (version 2) | ecosystem: Environmental > Terrestrial > Soil >...
ACTCCAGCCCCAGGATGCGACGAGCCGACATCGAGGTGCCAAACCTTGCCGTCGATGTGAACTCTTGGGCAAGATAAGCCTGTTATCCCCGGGGTAGCTTTTATCCGTTGAGCCACACTCCTTCCACTCGGGAATGTGGGATCACTAAGTCCGACTTTCGTCCCTGCTCGGCCTGTTTGCCTCGCAGTCAAGCTCTCTTGTGCCTTTACACTCTGTAAGGGTGATGTCCATCCACCCTGAGAGAACCTTTGAGCGCCTCCGTTACTCTTTGGGAGGCGACCGCCCCAGTCAAACTACCCGCCTGGTCCTGTCTGTCTGCCAGTTCATGGTCAGCCATGAGAGACAAACCATACGAAAAGTGGTATTTCATGCTTGCCTCCATCACCCCCACAAGGGTGACTTCCCAGGCTCCCACCTATGCTACGTAACGTCTGCCTCATCTCAAGGCCAGGGTGTAGTAAAGCTCCACGGGGTCTTTTTGTCCTGTCGTGGGTAACCCGTATCTTCACGGGTACTTCAATTTCGCCGAGCCCCCTGTCGAGACAGCGCTCAAGTCGTTACTCCTTTCGTGCGGGTCGGAACTTACCCGACAAGGAATTTCGCTACCTTAGGACCGTTATAGTTACGGCCGCCGTTCACCGGGGCTTAGATTCGTGGCTACGTGCACCACTCCTCTTGACCTTCCGGCACTGGGCAGGAGTCAGCCCCTATACTTCCACTTGCGTGTTCGCAGAGACCTGTGTTTTTGGTAAACAGTCGCTTGAGCCGATTTACTGCGGCCCCCTCACGCTTCCATATCGGTCACGTTACTAGGGCACCCCTTCTTCCGAAGGTACGGGGTCAATTTGCCGAGTTCCTTGACAGAGGTTCGCTCGTTCACCTTGGGGGAGTTCCCCCAGCCTACCGGTGTCGGTTTGCGGTACGGGCAGAGCGAGATCTGGTTAGAGGCTTTTCTTGGCAGCATAGGGGTCGATGACTTCCGCGAGCTTACGCCCGCTGGGTACCGTCGTCATGCTCATGCAACCGGGATTTGCCTCGGTCACGCACTTCGTGCGGCACACCCATCCTGTCCATTCGATGGGCTCACCTTCCTTACCGCGTCCCCTCATCACTCATTGTGATCTGCTCCGGTGCAGGACTTTCTACCTGCTTTCCATCGCCTACGACTATGACGTCCTCGGCTTAGGACCCGACTGACCCTGGGTCGTCTGACGTTGCCCAGGAACCCTCAGGCTTCCGGTGTGCGTGGTTCATACACGCATTACGCTACTCATTCCGGCATTCTCACTTCTTGTCACTCCACCAGTCCTCACGATCTGGCTTCTCTGCGACAAGAACGCTCCCCTACCATCCCTGGTTTCACACCAGGGATTCATAGCTTCGGTACGATGCTTGAGCCTCGTTACGTTGTCGGTGCCCATCCACTCGACCAGTGAGCTCTTACGCACTCTTTCAATGATGGCTGCTTCTAAGCCAACATCCTGGCTGTTGTGGCGGATGAACTCCCTTTGACACTGAGCATCGATTTTGAGACCTTAGCTGATGATCTGGGTTGTTTCCCTTTCGACGATGAAGCTTAGCCCCCATCGTCTCACTCACGGGTCTATGATTCTGGCATTCGCAGTTTGCTTGAGTTTGGTAACCAGCACTTGGCCCCTAGCTCATGCAGAGCTCTACCTCCAGAACACAATACCCGTGGCTGCACCTCAATGCATTTCGGGGAGAACCAGCTATCTCCATGTTCGGTTGGAATTTCTCCTCTATCCACAACTCATCCCCCAGTTTTGCAACACTGGTGGGTTCGAGCCTCGACGGACTTTCACATCCGCTTCACTCTGGTCATGGATAGCTCACATGGTTTCGGGTCGCATCGCCGCTACGTGTGGTTCTTGCAAACCAACGCTCGCCCTCTTCAGACTCGGTTTCCCTCAGGCTCCAGAGCTTTGCCGCTCCTTAACCCGCAACGTTGATGCACTCGCCGGATCATTCTACAAAAGGCACGCCATCAGCCCTGACCTGCTCGTGCAGGAGTGGCCTCTGACTGCTGGTGAGTACGTGGTTTCAGGATCTCTTTCATCCCCCTCTCGGGGTGCTTTTCACCTTTCCCTCACGGTACTGGTTCACTATCGGTCGCTCTTGGTATTGAGCCTTGGAGGGTGGTCCCCCCAGCTTCCCACAAGGTTTCTCGTGTCTCGTGGTACTCAGGATACCCACCGGAATGCATCATCATGCCTTACAGGACTATCACCCGCTCTGGTTGTGCTTTCCAGCACATTCAGGTCGTCGATCCATTCGTGTTGTGGGTCCTACAACCCCACCCGATCAAACGATCAGATGGTTTGGGCTCCTCCCGTTTCGCTCGCCACTACTCCGGGAATCTCAATTGATTTCTTCTCGTCGGGCTACTGAGATGTTTCAGTTCACCCGCTGCCCCCCTGCAGGCTATGTGTTCACCAGCAGGTCTCCAGACATCACTCTGGAGGGGTTGCCCCATTGGGAGTCTCAGGGCTCATCGCTTGCATGCAGCTCCCCCTGAACGTTTCGCCGGTCTCCGCGTCCTTCTTCGGCCAAGAGCGCCTAGGCATTCACCTCGTACTCTATGTAGCTTGTTCTTACTTGCTTATTATATGTGTCTTCTCTTTCCCGCTCCAACAGCGCATTGGCTCAGGAGCATGGAAAAGAAGCTCCTCTGCTTCTCTCTTGCTCTACGGCAAAATTGAAGAAAAAAATGATTCAGTTGTTATGTGCAAAGTGTTGGTCCCCCAACACCTGGAGAGTGGAAAACAGCCCTGGCTGTTGTGTGAGAAACAGGTCCTGTTCGACCTGGGAGTGCGTGAACGTTGATATGGGTCTCGCTCTGAGTTTTTCTCCCAGAGGACCAGTGCCTTCATGGATCAGATGACCCTGCCTTGAGAGGCAGGCTGATCACACCGGTCGGACCTCTGCGGCCTCGTGTAAAGGCCGTGATGTTCACGAAAAGCTCCCTAGAAAGGAGGTGATCCAGCCGCACCTTCCGGTACGGCTACCTTGTTACGACTTCACCCCAATCACCGACCCCGCCCTCGACGCCTGCCTCCCTTTCAAGAAGGGTTAGCCCAGCGGCTTCAGGTGTTGCCGACTTTCGTGGTGTGACGGGCGGTGTGTACAAGACCCGGGAACGTATTCACCGTGATGTGCTGACTCACGGTTACTAGCAACTCCATCTTCATGGAGGCGGGTTTCAGCCTCCAATCCGAACTGAGATCGGCTTTGTTGGGATTGGCTCCCCCTCGCGGGTTGGCTTCCCTCTGTCCCGACCATTGTAGCGTGTGTGTCGCCCAGGATGTAAGGGCCGTGCTGACTTGACGTCATCCCCACCTTCCTCCACCTTAAGGGTGGCAGTCCTGCTAGTTAATTTCAACTAACGGCAAGGGTTGCGCTCGTTGCGGGACTTAACCCAACACCTCACGGCACGAGCTGACGACAGCCATGCAGCACCTGTGACCAGACCCCGAAGGGACCCACCTTTCGATGGACTTCCTGGTCATGTCAAACCCTGGTAAGGTTCTTCGCGTTGCTTCGAATTAAACCACACGCTCCGCTGCTTGTGCGGGTCCCCGTCAATTCCTTTGAGTTTTAATCTTGCGATCGTACTCCCCAGGCGGACCACTTATCGCGTTAGCTTAGACACACAAAGGGTCGAATCTTCGTGCGTCGAGTGGTCATCGTTTACGGCCAGGACTACCGGGGTATCTAATCCCGTTCGCTCCCCTGGCTTTCGCCCCTGAGCGTCAGATACGAGCCAGGACACTGCCTTCGCCTTTGGTGTTCTTCCGGATATCTACGCATTTCACTGCTTCACCCGGAGTTCCATGTCCCTCTCTCGCTCTCAAGTCCACCAGTTTTTGCGGCTCTCTCCTCGTTAAGCGAGGAGCTTTCACCCCAAACTTGGCGGACCGCCTGCGGGCCCTTTACGCCCAATAAATCCGGACAACGCTCGCCCCCTACGTATTACCGCGGCTGCTGGCACGTAGTTAGCCGGGGCTTATTCATCGAGTACCGTCCGTTCTCTTCCTCGATAAAAGCAGTTTACGATCCGAAGACCTTCGTCCTGCACGCGGCGTTGCTCCGTCAGACTTGCGTCCATTGCGGAAAATTCCTCACTGCTGCCTCCCGTAGGAGTCTGGGCCGTTCTCAATCCCAGTGTGGCTGGTCGTCCTCTCAGACCAGCTACTGATCGTCGCCTTGGTAGGCTTTTACCCCACCAACTAGCATAATCAGGCGCAGGCCCATCTCAAGGCGCCTCTCAATACGAGAAGCTTTGCTCCCGAAGAAGCTCATGCGGTATTGTCAACGATTTCTCGTTGGTATTCCTCACCTTGAGGTAGGTTACCCACGTGTTACTCACCCGTCCGCCACTCCCTCTGACTAATGCCAGAGAGCGTTCGACTTGCATGTGTTAAGCACGCCGCTAGCGTTTGTCCTGAGCCAGGATCAAACTCGTCGTTCATTGCTGATTGCGATTTCACCCAGATGGTGTATCTGGCTGATGTCGCGTGAATTGACAGAAACTGCTTCAGCAAACAGTTGCTGTTCTGCTTTCCACTCTTCAGTTGTCAAGGTTCCAGCGCAGTACGACATGCGTACTGCGATTTCAATAAAGAAATAGATGTCCATCACCGCCGCCCTCAACAGAGGACAACATAGCACATCGATGTGTGTCATGATGGAAAAGATGTGTCGGAGAAGGAATCCTCAGAGGAGTTCCACATATGATAACGCGGGACGTATTGGGTTTATTCCCAGGTTATCACCCTCATACGAAGAAATTTTCAAATTCCAGATATGATAACGCGAGACGCTATAAGTTTATTCCCACGCTGTCAATCTCATAGTAAGAGATTTCCAAGTTTCACATTTAAGATAACGCTGGACATCTTGACTTTATTCCCAGCCATCGTTCTCACAGCAGAAGCTGCTTTACCCATTACCCTGCCCGAAAGCCCCTGTCACAAAGGGATTTGAGCCGATATGATGGCGTTTTGGACCTGGGGAAGTCCGTTTTTGAGCAGACCCATCAGTGTTCTGCTCGTTTCCTCCCACAACTCAGGAGCCGCAATGGAGCGTTCCTCCAAAATGCAAGCATAGCGTTGGTAACAGCGCACCAGATACCCTGGTTCCCTTTCCTGGGATGACACAATAGCATTCGCGAGCCTCAGAGCTACGTGAAAACAGCGCTCGGCACATGTATAGCAGCTGTGCGCGTCTTCAGACGAGGTTGCAGTACGATTAAGCTCCTCGGCCACCTCTGCGGCGGCGTAGTAGACTTCAACCTGGCCAGACAGGCCACACTGGAAAGGAGGAGCCTCCTCGTTAAAATCGGGCAGGCACAGCAGCGTTGGTGAACCATCTATTGAACGCTCTGCCTGCAAGGACAGGACCGCTTGCAAGAGAGCCATGGGAAAATCGGGTTCTCCTAATGCATCCAAGGTGTGCTGGTAAAGATGTGTGGCAAGCGCCCGTTCCCGCCGGGCTAAGTCTTCGTGTCCACTCAATCGTGTTAGAGCCGCACGCTGAATGAAGGTCCGTACGAGATAGGCAAGGGCGACATAAGTGGTTTCCCCGTGGGGAGCAGTTGAAGTGTTTCCTTGCTTGAGCATGTCCTGGCAGGACACGAGGACCTGGCGACATTGCTCTTCCACGTCGTCAAGGAGGGAGAAGCAAGAGGTAAGGAACTCCGCTCCACGAGCGCTGACCAGCTGCCTGCGCCTTGTAATGAAGTCAAGCTCGGCTACAACCAGAAGTAGGCGGGCCGCCACCTCTCCTGGGAGGTCGCTGCTGAGCTGGCAGATCTCCCTGCTCTGTACAACGAACCCTATCGCTCGTTGGAACCCACGCTCCATCTCTTCTAGCTTCACATCCTCTCCAGCATTTAGCGCCTGTGCCGCCTGATAGGAGAGCGCATAGTTGCAGTAGCCCAGACCTAGATACAGGAGAGCAGCGCTCTTCATCTCATGCTCGGCATGCAGGTGGGGCAACGCCCGCTCATACATGTCACAGGCCTGCATGTAGGCACCCAGGGCACGGTAGTCCTCGCCACAGTGTAGTGTCACAGGAAAGAGCAGCGCGTGCTCCGACTCCCTGAGGGCGGCATGCTGCAGCAAGACGAATGCCCGGTGATGGTAGTGCAGAGCAGTTGCATAGGACCGCGTCAGGTAATAGTGTTGTCCTAGCGCGTCGAGCACAGCTGGTTGTAGTTGTGCTGATGCAAGGGGCAGAGCACGTTCAAGGGCATGCAAAGCGGCCTCGTGCTCCTGTCTCATATGGGCCATCATTCCCTCAAGAAAGAAGTAGTTGGCTTGTTCGGATGGTGGAAGGGCAGCAATAAGCTCTGGAGCAAGGGGCGGAAGCGCTTCCATAGCTCGAATAAACGAGTAATCCGCGCGTTCTAGCAGTAGGCTCAGCAAATGGAACCCCTCGTCACGGGTAGATTGGCCGCTGATCGCATGCAGTCCTTGCAAGGCAGCTTCCTGCTTCATGTCCTGGGGGTGTTCGCGCAGTGAGGTGAAGTAGTCACTAGGTTGGTCGAGTTGCTCGGCGAAAAACTGGAGAGCTTCGGGAGAGGGTCGAATGGTATTCTTTTCGACCGCACTGACATAGGATTTCGAGTAGCGCGGCGCGCCTAGCTCCGTTTGTGTGATGTTTCGCCGGCGGCGGAGTTGCCGGATGAGCTCTCCGATCGGCTCTGCTCTTCCATTATTTGGCATTGAACCCATCCTTCGCAAATAAGTTTGTCAATGCTTCTCCCTCTCAACTTGTTCTTTCTTTTGGTTGAGGCTAACGCACATCCGGTATTTTAGCGCTCTTATTAAGTTGCATCAAGATCAAGGTAGAGGGGGTGAAAGCCTGATCATCCCCATCAATAGTGCATGGATGAACGGGCAGTTTCATGTAATGCCGTACGAAGTAATGGCTTGGCCCGCTGGAAATAGGTTTTAGCCGTTGCCGCTGGCATATCCAGTACGCTAGCAATCTCGGAGAAACGCATCTGTCCAGCATAGCGGAGAGTAACGACGGCACGAAATTTGGGCGGGAGTGCTTGAATAGCTTGCCAGAGCTGCTTTTGGATGTCGTGATGTTCCGCTATGTCTTCTGGCAAAGGATTGTTATCAGGTATATCCATCAATACTGGAAGTTCACCTTCATCCGAAATTGACTCAATTTGAGAAAAGTGAAGGGTAGGCCTTCGATTCTGTTGACGAATGACATCCAAACAGCGGTTGCGTGCTACCTGGAAAAGCCAGGGCTTGATCGGTTCGTCAGTTTGGATGATGGACAGCGAAAGAAAGAGTTGAAGAAATACCTGCTGGAGAATATCACACGCATGGTCATAATCACCCAGGAAATGATAAATAAAGTTAAAGAGGGAAGTGCTATAGCGATGAACCAGCGTTTCAAATGCTTCCTGGTGACCAATCAATGCTTGTTTTACCAGGACTCCATCTGAAAATTCTGTATACTCTACACTTCTGGCCTGCTGGGTCTGCATACCATCTCGCTCCAAGTCTAGTGAGTAAGCTTCCTGTAAACATATGATTTATGTCCTGTATGCATTGCTCTTGTCCCTCGCGCATTCCGATGGGAGCTGAGCAGTCCGCTGCATCCACGATCTTTCAGTGCTCACTATCGAAACAGAGTCTCCTACTTGTGGAATTTTTCCAATACTTGAAGTGGCACGTTTTTGTGGAAGGAAAAGTTTCGCACCAATGCTCACGAAATAAAATTTCGACGGCCTCCTGTGTCTCCTCAGACCCTTCTCACCAGGGATGTCGGATTCGACTTTTTCCAGTCATTTGTATACTTTTTCCAAAGAGACACATATAGGTAAAAAGATCGTGGAGAGATATGCACAGGAACTTGCCATTGCGCAGTATACGAGTTCCAGTTTCATACGTATCTTGATAGAGGGGTTAGATAATGCTGCCTCCACCACCACCGTCAGTGTAAATAGTAAAGTCTTTTAGAAGGACCTCTTGCTCGGTCGGCCAATGGCGAGCGCAACTCTCATATCTTGTTTAGATCGTTCTTTACTATTGCGAAACTACGATGAAAGTGAGATGTAATATGGCAAATGACACAACACGACGCGATCGACCAGCATGGCGTGCTAATCTGAATGATCCGTCTCAAACGATTGTAATTGTTGGTGCAGCCCGCACAGCTATTGGTAAGTATGGGGGCGCATTCAAGAATACTCCTGCCCATGAACTCGGTGCTGCCGCTATTCGTGGAGCTATGGAGCGTGCAGGGGTGACCCCAGATATGGTGGATGAGGTCGTCATGGGCCAGGTGGGCGAAGTAGGCTATGATGCCTATAATGCCCGCCGCTGTGCCCTGGTGGCAGGGCTACCTGTTTTCAGTACGGCGATGAATGTCAACAGACTATGCGGCAGTGGGATGCAAGCGATTTGGACAGGTGCGCTGGAAATCCTGAGTGGTGCGGCGCGTGTGGTGGTGGCGGGCGGCGATGAGAATATGACGATGCAGCCCTTCCTGGACTATGGGGCCCGCCTCGATGGCCTGAAGCTAGGTAATCGCATCGTCCTGGATGGCACGCTCACATTGGTGACCGATCCCTTCGGTCGCTACCCGATGGGTGAAACCGCTGAACGGGTGGCTGGCCGCTACAACGTCTCGCGCGAGGATCAGGACCGCTTTGCCCTTACCAGCCAGCAACGGGCCATCGCCGCCATTCGCTCGGGCTACTTCGAGGAGCAGATTGTGCCTGTGACCGTACGTGAAGGCAAACGCGAGGTTGAGTTCAAGGCCGACGAGCATCCGCGCGAGACCACGCTTGAGAAACTGGCGTCCCTGCCACCGGTTTTCCGCCAGGGAGCGGGTGCCAATCCCGCTAATCCCCGCAACGTCAATGCTCCAGAGTCCTTAGTGGAAGGCATGCGTCCGCTGCCCACCGTCACGGCAGGCAATTCGTCGGGCATCAATGATGCGGCAGCAGCCGTCGTGTTGATGACCGAGGAGCAGGCTCGTGCCGAGGGACGACGTCCACTCATGCGTCTGGCGGCGGTGGCCGTAGCGGGCATTGAACCGGAGATCATGGGCGTAGCACCCATCTATGCTATTCGCAGCGTGCTGACCGCCATGCGCATGAGTCCCAAAGACCTGGATGTGATCGAGCTGAATGAAGCCTTTGCAGCACAGGCCCTACCGGTCATGCGCGAGGCAGAACTGGATCCCGAGCGTGTGAATCCGGATGGCGGGGCGATTGCCCTGGGTCATCCTATTGGCGCAACTGGTGCCATACTGACTGTCAAGGCGTTGTATTGGCTCAAGCGCAATCATGGCAATTGGGCGCTCGTTACCATGTGCATCGGTGGTGGTCAGGGCATCGCGGCAATTTTCCAGAACTGCGACTAGGTGTATAGTATGGCCACCCACTAATCATCAATCTAACGAGAAGTGGGTGGGACATAAACATTTCATGAGGAGGATAGATCATGAGTAATGATCATCAAAAGAGTTCCAACTCGCAAGGCGGTCAGCAGCATACTGACCGCCAAAAGTCTCGGGGCTCCCAGCAGGATCAGCAAACAGATCCGCAGCAACGATATGAGCAGGATCTGCGGGAAGCTAATAAACAAAATCAACCAGCCTCTGGGAAACAAGGGAAGCAAGCCAACTCCTCAGAGGGTAAACCAGGCCAGCGGGGCCAATCGCAGCAGCAGCAAGGACAGTCTGACATCCCTCAACAGAGCAAGCAAGTTAGTCAAGACTAGTATCAGTGCGACCTGCAGCCAGATCCTTATTAGAACAGAAGCAACATCGGCAATGTCGAAAGGAGGCTGACTTGAGTGACGTAACGCAGACAAACACTGCCAGTGACAATCTGACCCCACAAATGAGTATTGAGCGTGGTCATGATACTCTTCCTGCAGTCATGCCCCGTGTCGTGATTGTCGGGGCCGGATTTGGTGGATTACAGGCCGCGAGAGCCTTGCGAAATGTACCCGTCCATGTGACGGTGATCGATAGGACCAATCATCACCTGTTCCAACCACTTTTGTACCAGGTAGCTACCACCGTATTACCCCCAAACGACATCACTGCGCCCATCAGGGAGGTGCTCAGGAAACAACAGAACACGGAAGTGTTGATGGCCGAAGTGACCGGCGTGGATGTGCAAGAACAGCGGGTGCTCATGCACAGTCGATCCGTGCCCTATGACTACTTGATCCTGGCGACGGGCGCACATGAGAGCTACTTTGGTCATAACGAATGGAGGCGATTCAGTTCCGGGCTCAAGTCGATCGCGCAAGCGCTCGCTCTTCGAGACAAGCTGCTGGAGGCATTTGAGGCAGCTGAGTTGGAAACGGACCCCGAAAAGCGCCAGGCGCTCTTAACATTTGTATTGGTGGGTGCTGGACCAACGGGGGTTGAAATGGCCGGGGCAATTGCAGAATTGGCTCGCCAATCCCTGGCCGGTGAGTTTCGCCATATCAATCCAAAAGCGGCTCGTGTTATCCTCGTTGAGGCGCTGCCAAGAATCTTGCCGGCCTTTCCTGAGAAGTTGGCGAAAAAAGCCAAGCTCGCACTCAATCATCTAGGGGTCGAGGTGAGAACGAGTTCTCCTGTTGAAGAGATTAACGAAAACGGCGCCGTGATCGCAGGAAAGCGTCTCGATGCCAGGAACATCATCTGGACGGCTGGTGTTGAGGCATCGCCAGCCGGAAAGTGGATTGGCGCTGAGACAGATCGTGCAGGCCGAGCAAGGGTGAACGGTGACCTCAGCGTACCAGGCCATCCAAATATTTTTGTGATTGGCGATACGGCCAGTGCGAGCCAGAATGGAAAACCGCTCCCCGGTGTTGCTCCTGTTGCCATGCAGGAGGGTCGTTACGTGGCTTCGGTGATTGCCGAC
>Ga0209239_1002511_pt1 | contig 10911 bp, 11 predicted proteins | sample GraSoi013_2_20cm_FD_185824 | JGI IMG/M metagenome (GOLD analysis project Ga0209239, IMG submission 185824) | Grasslands soil microbial communities from the Angelo Coastal Reserve, California, USA - Sample 10_02_2013_2_20cm (SPAdes) (version 2) | ecosystem: Environmental > Terrestrial > Soil >...
CAGCGCCGAGGAATGGGCGAAGCGCATCGACCTCGCCGCCGCCTACCGCCTCGTGCATCTCTACGGCATGGACGAGATGATCGCGAACCACATCTCGACCCGGGTCCCGGGCGAGGACAACGCCTTCCTCATCAATCCCTACGGCCTGCTCTACGAGCAGATGCACGCCTCGTGCTTCATCAAGCTCGACCTCGACGGCAAGATCCTGTTCAACCCGACCGAGTACGACGTCAACAAGGCGGGCTTCATCATCCACAGCGCCATCCACCGCGCGCGGCACGAGGTGGACTGCGTCATCCACACGCATACGATCGCCGGGATGGCGGTGTCGGCGATGAAGGCCGGGCTGATGCCCTTCGCGCAGACGGCGATGCGCTTCATCGATATCGGCTACCACGACTACGAGGGCGTCGCGATCAACATGGACGAGCAGCAGCGCCTGGTGCGCGACCTGGGGAACCGCGAGGCGATGATCCTCAGGAACCACGGGCTCCTGGTGGTCGGCGCGAGCATCCCCCAGGCGTTCGACAACATCTTCCGCCTGGAACGCGCCTGCCAGCTGCAGGTGACGACGCTCGCCTGCAACACCGAGATCTCGCTCCCGCCGCGCAAGATCATCGAGGACGCATCGCACCTGTACCAGCCCGGGGTGCGCCGCAAGCTGGGCATCCTCGAATGGCCGGCGCTGATCAGGAAGCTCGACGCTATCGATCCTTCGTACCGCGAGTAGCTGTTTCACCAGAGGAGGCCGTCATGACAGGACTTTCCGCGCTGTGGCTCCCGATCCTGCTGTCGTCGGTGATCGTCTTCGTCGCGAGCACCGTGATCCACATGGCCTTGCCCTGGTGGCACAAGAGCGACTACCGCAAGGTGCCGAACGAGGACAAGCTGAGGGACGCGCTGCGCCCGCTCGCCGTGCCGCCGGGCGAGTACATGGTCCCCCGCCCTACGAACATGCAGGAGATGCGTACTCCCGCATTTGCGGAAAAAATGGAAAAGGGCCCGGTGCTGATGCTGACGGTGATACCGAACGGTCCTCCGTCGATGACGAAAAGCCTCGTCCTCTGGTTTCTCTACTGCGCGGTCGTCGGTTTCTTCGCCGCCTACGTGGCGGGGCGCGCGCTGCCCGCCGGTGCGCCCTACCTTCGCGTATTCCAGCTCGTCGGCGCCACGGCGTTCATCGGATACGCGGTCGCGCTCTGGCAGGCGTCGATCTGGTACCACCGCGCGTGGAGCACCACGATCAAGTCGACGATCGACGGATTGGCCTACGCGCTCCTGACCGCGGGCACCTTCGGTTGGCTGTGGCCGCGCTAGCGCGCGCCGAGGTTCAAGCCGGCGGCGGAGGCCGGCGGTCGCGGCGCCGGTCCAGCCACCACGCGAGCAGCGGCAAGAGCGCCAATCCTCCCGGAAGTAGGAGAAGCGCGACGTAGGAACCCATTCCCGAGAGGCGCTTCAGGTGCTCGACGAGCTCGCGCTTGTCCTCCGGCGTCCAGCGCTCGCCATTCCGCGGCTTCATGAGAAGCGGCATCATCTTCTGCGTGCGCGCGAGCTCCTCGCCGAGGAACTTCTTTTCACGCTCCACTATCCCGAGGAAGCGGCGCAGGGGCATGCCTAGCGCCAGAACTCTTTCGTCGCGATCCTCGCCCCCTCGGCCATCGCCGCCATCTTCGCCCACACCACGTCCGGATCCACCGCCGCCTGGCCGACCCAGGTGCCGTAGCCGCAATCGCTTCCGGCGATGACGTTCTCGCGTCCGACGAGCTTCGCGTAGCGGCCGATGCGCTGGGCGATCAGCTCGGGGTGCTCGATGAAATTGGTCTTCGATTCGAGCACGCCCGGGATCAACACCTTGCCCTCGGGCAGCTTCACCGTCTCGAACACTTTCCACTCATGAGCGTGGCGCGGGTTGGCGGCCTCCAGGGAAATGGCGCTCGGCCGTGCCGTAAAGACGACGTCGATGATATCGGCGAGCGGCACGTCGCAGTGATGCGGGCCCTCGTAATTGCCCCAGCACAGGTGCAGCCGCAGCCGCTCCGGCGGAATGTTCGCGAGCGCGTAGTTGAGCGCCTCGACGTGCAGCCGTGCCTTCTTCTTGAATTCCTCCAGCGAAAGGTCCGCATACTGGATATGCCGGCCCATGCCGAGGTCGGGACAGTCGATCTGCAGAACGACGCCGGCTTTCGCGACCGTTTCATACTCGTGGCGCATCGCGTCCGCGATCGCGAAAAGATAGGCCTCCTGGCTCGGGTAGTGGTCGTTCCTGAAGAAAAGCCCGATCACGCCCGGGGAGGCCGCGCTCATGAACAATTCCTGCACGTTCACCTTCCCGGCCGCCGCCTTGAGATTGTCGACGTCCTCCCGCGCGGCCTCTGCGTCGCGCACGCTGATCGGTGCATTGCACCCCGGGGTCTTCCGGCGCGAGCGCCCGGGATCGCCGAACACGCGCTTGGCGAGGTTCGGGAACCCGGCGAGGTCCTGGTACACGAGAGTATTCCCGGTGCCGCCGAAACCCGCGAGACGATCCTTCACGTAGGTGGCGTAGCTGGGCTTCGACATCTCACCGTCATTGACGATATCGACGCCCGCTCCGGCCTGCTTGTGCACGATCTCCTCCACCGCGGAGCGGATGCGCGCGCCGAGCGCCCTGGGATCGACCGGCACGCCCTCCTCTTTCGCATACATCATGCGCACCAGGTCCTCCGGCCGCGGCAGGCTGCCGGTGTGCGTGGTGAGGAAACGTTCGGTGCTGCGCTTCACGACGCGGCGGGCTGCAGGATGACTTTGCCTATCCCGGCGCGCGCGTCGACGAGGCGGTGCGCCTCAGCCGCTTCGGCGAGCGGCAGGATGCGGTCGATGAGCACGCGGTAGCGGCCTTCGGCCGCGGCACGCAGACCGAGCTCCACGTCGGCGGGCGCGATCCGCCCGAACGTGCCGATGACCGTGTTCTGGTTCAGATAGAGCTGCTTCACGTCGAGCGGGACGGTGCCGCCGCCGTGGCCGCCCGCGGTGATGAGGCGGCCGCCGCGCGCGAGCGCGGCAAAGGCCCCGGGAAAGAGGTCCGGGTCGCCGATGTTCTCGAACACCACGTCGACACCGCGCTTCTCCGTGATGCGCATCGCTTCCCCGGTCAGGTTCTGCGTGCGGTAATTGATTCCGGCGTCCGCGCCGAGCGCAAGCGCCGCCTTGACGCGCTCGTCGGTGCCGGCCGCGGCGACGACTTTCGCGCCCAGGTATTTCGCAACCTGGATGCCGGCGCTGCCCAATCCCCCCGATGCGCCCATCACGAGGACCCAGTCTCCGGATTTCAGCCCGGCGATGTCGCGCAGCATGCTGAAGGCGACCGGCGCGTGGCGCGCGACCACGGTCGCGACCGTGAAATCGACCCCGTCGGGAATCGGATGCGTGCACGCGAGCGGGACTTTCACGTACTGCGCGTAGCCGCCCCAGACGTGTAGGCCGAGTATGACCGGAAACGAGTTCGCGGCCGGCGGGCGCACGAACTGCAGCGTCACGACGCGATCGCCGCGTTTGCGCGCGCTCACGCCGGACCCGACCGCCGCGACGACGCCCGAGGGATCGACGCCGAGCACGTGCGGGAGCTTCACCGGCACCGCGTACGCCCCGGCCCGCACGACGAGGTCGAGCGTGCGGTTCACCGACACGGCGCGGACCTCGATGAGCACCTCATCCGCCTCCGGCACGGGCGTCGGCACCTCTTCGAGGCGCATCACCTCGGGCGGCCCGAATTCGCGGATGACCATCGCCTTCATCGCGCGATCCTTTCCTTTGCTTTACCTGCGAAGGGCCGGTGCAGCGGGTCGGGGCTTCGAACCGGCCCGCTTGAATTCAGCAGCGAACGCGCTTCATGATACATCAACACGGCCAGCGACCCTCCGCAGCACGCTCGAACCTCGCGGGGTTTATCCGGGCGGCCTCTGATTGAGGAGCACCCAGTAGATACCGAGCTGACCGACCGCTGCGGCAAAGGCCGAGAAGTCTACCGGCTTGCGCACGTAGCTGTTCGCTCCGAGCTCGTAGCTTCTCAGCATGTCTTCATCCTCGCTCGAGGACGTGTGAACGACGACGGGGATGGCTTTCGTGCGTCGATCGGCGCGCATGCGCTTGAGCACGTCGAATCCGCTCAGCTTGGGAAGCTTGAGGTCGAGCATGACCACCGTGGGCATCTGCGCCGGATCGCGCTCGGCGTATTGGCCGCTGCAGAAGAGGAACTCGATCGCTTCGCTGCCGTCGCGGGCGACGATAATTTCGTTCGCGAGATTGGCCTTGCGCAGCGCGCGCAGCGTAAATTCCTCGTCGGTCGAATTGTCCTCGACGAGGAGAATTGTCTTCTCTCTGATGGCGGCTTCCCAAGAATTGGCCTGCCCTCGGGCGAAGCCGGTCGAACCCCAGGAAGTCAGGCTAGCAATGCCCGAGCGCCAGGCCAATCGGGCATGCCCTGATGGGCGCTGAGAGAAAACCCTAGACCGTCGGCTTCAGCGCCGTTCGCCGAGTGTACGCAATGCCGCCCGCGCCTACAAGGAAAGGAGGGGCGGCTAGGCCCCGCTCCACAGCGATTGGAACTGCGTCGCGACGACCCGCTCGTAGGCCGTCGCCTGCGACAGCAGCGCGGTGGTGCGCGCGAAGGCGTTGAGCGAGTCGACCGCTTCCCTCGAAATCGCCGGGTCGTAGTACGGCGCGTCGCGCCGAACGAGCTCGGGGATAAGCGCGAGCTCCGCCGCCGGAAAATGCCTTTTCGCTGCGGCGGCGGCGAGCGAGGGATCGCGCTTCAGCGCGGTCTGCGCCGCGACGACCGCTCGCAGCGCGGCAGCGACCGTCTCGGGGCTCCGGTCGATCCATTCTTGGCTCGTGACAAGGGCAGGAAAAGTATAGTGCCGCGAAGCCTTCGGCCCATCGCCGCGACGCGCGTCGATCACGAGCGCGCCAATGCCGCTGCGCAAAGCGATTTCCGCTGCCATGCCGTTCGCCCAGAAGCCGTCCACCGCGCCTTTTTCGAGCGCATTTGCAGCCGCCAAGCCGAAGGACACGCCTGCGGTCGCGGGCACCGGCGCGATGCTCACTTCCCGCTCCGGGTCGATTCCGGACTCGACGAGCATGCGCCTCAAGCCGTCCGCGGGGCCGGGCGCTGCGCCGATGCGAAGCCCCTTCAGTGCGCGCAGATCGCCGCGCCCGATGCCGAGGTCCCGGCGCACGACCAGGAACCAGTACATGTTCTGCGAGAGTGCGCAAAGCAGCTTGCAACCTGTCCACTCGCGGAAGGCGTAGAGCGCTGCGTGCGCGGCGCCGCCGACGAAGTCGAGCCGGCCGTCGCGCAAGGCTTCATAGGTTCTCGTGACCGGAAAAAGGAGCTCGATCGTCGCCTCCAGCCCCTCTGTGCCGAAGCAGCCGAGTTCGACCGCGGCGATCGCCGGAAAATACGACGGCGAGACCATGTCGGGGATGGCGATGCGAAGCGGCACGGATTTCCGCACTCACCTCTTCAGAGGCTTGTAGCGGATGCGCCGGGGCTTGGCCGCCTCCTCGCCGAGCCGCTTCACCTTGTCGGCTTCGTACTCCTGGTAGTTGCCGGCGAAGAAGCTCGCCTTCGAATCGCCTTCGAAGGCGAGGATGTGCGTGGCGATCCGATCGAGGAACCAGCGGTCGTGGCTGATGACGAGCACGCAGCCTGCGAATTCCAGCAGCGCCTCCTCGAGCGCCCGCAGCGTTTCCACGTCGAGGTCGTTCGACGGCTCGTCCAGCAGCAGGACGTTGCCGCCGGCGAGCATCGTCTTCGCGAGGTGCACGCGGCCGCGCTCGCCGCCGGAGAGCGTGCCCAGCTTCTTCTGCTGGTCGGCCCCCTTGATGTTGAACCGGCCGAGGTAAGCGCGCGAGGGCATCTCGAACCTGCCCACGGTGAGGATGTCGGCGCCGGCCGAGATGAATTCCCATACGGTCTTGTCGGCCTCGAGCGCTTCGCGCGACTGGTCCACGTGGGCCATCTTCACCGTCGGCCCGACGACGATCGCGCCCCTGTCCGCTTTTTCCTTTCCGGTGATCATGCGAAACAGCGTCGATTTCCCGGCGCCGTTCGGGCCGATGATGCCGACGATCGCACCGGGGGGCACGCTGAAGGAGAGATCGTCGATGAGGAGGCGCTCGCCGTAGCCCTTGGAGACGCCTTTGAGCTCGATCACCGAATCCCCCAGACGATCCGCGACCGGGATGAAAATTTCCTGCGTCTCGTTGCGCTTCTGGTATTCGTAGGAGGACAGCTCCTCGAAGCGCGAGAGGCGCGCCTTCGATTTCGCCTGGCGGCCCTTGGGGTTCTGCCGCACCCATTCGAGCTCCTTTTGCATCGACTTGATGCGTGCCTGCTCCTGCTTCTCCTCGATCTCGAGGCGCTTTTCCTTCTGCTCGAGCCAGGAGGAGTAGTTGCCCTGCCAGGGAATGCCGTAGCCGCGGTCGAGCTCGAGGATCCACTGGGCCGCGTTGTCGAGAAAGTAGCGGTCGTGCGTCACCGCGACCACCGTGCCGGGAAACCTCCGCAGGAACTGCTCGAGCCACTCGACGCTCTCCGCGTCGAGATGGTTGGTGGGCTCATCGAGCAGCAGGATGTCGGGCTTGGAGAGCAGCAGCCGGCACAGCGCGACGCGCCGCTTCTCGCCGCCCGAGAGCGGAGCGATCTTGGCGTCCCACGCCGGCAGGCGCAGCGCATCGGCGGCGACCTCCATTTGCAGGTCCGTGCTGTCCGCGTGCGCGGCGTTGACGATCGCTTCGAGCTTCGCCTGCTCGGCGGCGAGCTTGTCGAAATCGGCATCGGGCTCCGCGTACGCCGCGTAGATCTCCTCGAGGCGCTTCTTCGCGGCAAGCGTTTCTCCGAGACCCTCTTCCACCGCTTCGCGCACGGTTTTTTTTGGGTCGAGCTGCGGCTCCTGCGGGAGGAACCCGATCTTCATGTTCGGCAGGGCGATCACTTCGCCCTCGAAATTCGTCTCGACCCCGGCCATGATCTTCAGCAGCGTGGATTTCCCGGAGCCGTTCAGGCCGAGCACGCCGATCTTCGCGCCGGGAAAAAAATTGAGCGAGATGTTCTTGAGAATCTGCCGCTTCGGGGGCACGAGCTTGCCCACCCGGCGCAGGGTGTAGACGTATTGCGGCATGAGGCTTTGCGATGCGAAAGGCCGACAGCTTAGCCCAAATGGCTCATTATGAAGAAGCCTTTTCCGAAAATCCTGATACGTCCCGGGGAATTTCCTGATAGTGACCGGGACCGGCTGCCGATATCGTAGCCATTCCGACCGGGACCCCGGCATACGGTCGGAGGGAGGGACGCCGGGGTCAAGTCAAGTTAGCAGATGCCAGTTCAGATTTTGCTCGGCAAACCTGTACGGAGTCGAATCGGCTTGTCGCAAGCATGAGCAGGCACACGACATAGAAGAGGACCGGAAGCTCCAGTAGATTCATGTACGCGCGCGCAGGACGTTCGACCCGTTCGGCCGGGCTTTCCGCGGCGTAGGTCCGGAAATAACGCGCCGAGGCCGCTCCGCGGATGAGCGCAACATTGCGGTACACGGCCATCGCGAGGGCCACGATGGCGGTGAGGACAACGAGCGCAGCCACGGGTTGGATCAGCGCCGCGCCCTGAACAACGGGCGCGGGCGTCGTCCGAACAACGGCCACCAGCACCGCGGCGAAGACCGCGAGGACCACTCCGATCATCAGGTACGTTGCACCGATAGTTTTGGGACGCATCTGGATTTCCCCTATTAAGCTCAGCGAACCGGCAGGACTACGATGAAGCAACTGTCTCGCCCGCTCTGGGGCGCGCAGCGCGCGTCGCCCCCGTGCCGCCGGGCAATCTGCCGCACCAGCGCAAGCCCCAGGCCTGCGCCTGCGGTCTCTCGGGTTCCCGTACGGCGATAGAACGGGTCGAACACGCGCTCGCGCTCGGCTTCAGGAACCCCCGCGCCGTGGTCGCAGACGGCTATTTCGGCGCTGTCCCCGGCGCGCGAGACGCGCACTTCGATCGGCGGAGCGCCGTGGCGTTTTGCGTTCTCCAGCAGATTGCGCAGCATCCGACGCAGCAGGCGCGGATCGCCATGGACCGAGAGTTTTTGGCCGTCGAGTGCGACTTCGTCGTAGCGCGCGCATTCTTCCGCCGCGAGAGCGAGCAAATCCACTTCCTCGTCCGTGTCCAGATGCTTCACGGCGTCGAGGCGGCTCGCGAGCAGAATCTCGTCGATCAAGGCATCGAGCTCCGCGATGTCCTGCTCGAGCCCGGCTTTGCGCACCGGGTCGGCCTTCTCCTTCATCAGCTCCACCGCCATGCGGATGCGCGCGAGAGGCGTGCGCAGCTCGTGCGAAGCGTTGGCGAGGAGCGTCTTGTGCGCGCCGACCAGATCTTCGATGCGGCCGGCGGCACGGTTGAAGCTCTCGGCGAGCCGCGCCACCTCGTCTCGGCCTTCGACCTTTACGCGCGCGGAAAGCTCGCCGGCGCCCAGCGATTCGACGCCCGCCTGCAGGCGCTCCAGGCGCGAGGTCAACCTGCGCACGACCGGGTAGGCGCCGACAGCGACCGCGAGCGCGAGCAGCGCGAGCGCGAGGAACAGCCCGTAAGGCACATGCGCGTGACCGCGCGACGCGCGCGCCTCGATCCACCTGCCGTCGGGCAGGCGTACCGCCCAAGCGGGGCCACCCCGGCGGTGAATCCAGCCGTCGCGCTCGCGGTCGGGCGCGGGCAGCGGCGCACCCACCGCGGCAAGAGGGGAGCGGTCCGCAGCGAAGAGCGCGATGTCGACGCGCAGGTTGGCGGCAAGCTTCTCGAGCGCCGCCTGCTGCTCGGCCTTCGGCGCGCTCGCGGGCGGCAAGGTATTTTGCGCAAGCGTCGCCGCCACTTCATAGGCCTGGCTCCATGGGCCCTCTTCGCCGAACGTTCGCCAGAGCAAGCCCGCGGCAAGAGCAAACGCCGCGAGACTCGCGAGCACCGCAAGGTAGATACGCAGATAAAGGCGGCGCATCACTCTTGCGCCTTGGCGAATACATAGCCGGCTCCACGCACCGTCACGATGCGGCGCGGTTTCTTCGGATCGTCCTCGATCGCCGCGCGGATGCGCGACACGTGCACGTCGATCGAGCGGTCGAAGGCTTCCAGCGGCTCGCCCTTGACGAGATCCATCAGAGTTTCCCGCGATAGCACGCGGCCCGCGTTCTCGGCGAGCGCGACCAGAAGCGCGAACTGGTAGCCCGTGAGAGAGCGCTCCTGCCCGTCCACACGCACGCTGCGCGAATCGCGGTCGATTTCAAGACTCCCGAAGCGCAGGGGCGCTGCCCGCCCTCTCGATTTCCCGCGTCTCAGGATCGCGCGCAGGCGCGCGAGGAGCTCGCGCGGCTGGAAAGGCTTCGGAAGGTAGTCGTCGGCGCCCAGCTCCAGGCCGACGATGCGGTCGGCCGCGTCGCCGCGCGCGGTCAGCATCAGCACCGGCGTGTCCGACTTCGCGCGCAGCTCGCGGCACACTTCGAGCCCGTCCATGTCGGGCAGCATCAAGTCCAGCACCAGCGCGTCGAAAGGCTCGCGCGCGAGCCGCTCCAGCCCCGCGCGGCCTCCCGCGGCGACCGAAACGCGAAAACCCGACTCGCCGAGATACTCGGAAACCATCTCTGCGAGCCGGGAATCGTCTTCGATCAGGAGAATGCGCTCGGCCATGCCTCCTAGGGTAGCCGAATTGCGCGGCAGGCTCAGCCGTGGCGCCACCTGCGGCCGAAGCTCTCCATGCGCTCGGCGATCTGCTTGCGTTGCGCGGGAGTCAGCACCTCGGCGACGTCGGCGAGCGCCTGCGCGAAACGCTTCGACGCCTGTTCGGCGAGCACGATATGCTCGGCACGGAGCGCCTCGATCGCGCCGCGGTCGATGCTGTCTGCGGCGAGAAGCTCGACCGCTTGCTTGCGCGCGGCGTGTGCCTTCTCGCGCACCGGCAGCAGGTCCTTCACCGCCTGTTTCACGATCGGCTCGAGCCGCTGCTTCTGCTCGTCCGTCGCGTCGATCTCCACGTACAGGTGCTTGAGCGCCCGGTCGAGATGCTGATCGACGCTCGCCGCGTCGAGCGGCCCCGCGGCGTAGCCGCAGCGGTGCCAAAGCCTTGAAGCCGATCCCCGCGGCGATCCCGCCGATCAGCGTGGCGATCGCCGCGCGCTTGAAGAATTTCCTGCGCTTGCCGGGCTTACTCTCTTGAGTTTCCATGACTCTTCCCTTTCGTCGGTTACGGGGGATGTTCCCCTGGGAAGGAGTCTTGCAGCGGCCCGTAAGCGCGGTTTGTCCGGCAGGTAAAGTTATGTAAAGCTCGGATATCAGAACAAGTTCTTCATCGCCTCCAGGGCAGCCGAATGATGTTCACGGCGCCAGACCAGCTGCGTGCGCGCCTTTGCAATCCTCGGCGGAAGGGCGGTCATCGCCACGTTTTGCTTTGCTCGCGCCAATTCGAGGACGGCGCGCGGGACGACAGCGAGGCCGGACCCGGCGGCCACGCACGCGATGATCGCGTGATACGACTGAAATTCCATGACGCGATCCGGCAGGACCTTGCTCGCGCCCAGCCAGGCCTCGAGCCTTTGCCGATACGAGCAGCCCGCGGAAAATGCGATGACGGTTCGATTTCCGATGTCCTTCGCCGAGCGTACCGACCCGAAGCTCTTCGGCGTGATGAGAACGAGCTGCTCGACGAACACCGTCTGGGTTTCGAGACCGTCGGCGTTGAACGGTTCAGCGACGAAAGCGGCTTCGACGTCCTGCTTGTGCACCCGGGAAACCAGGGCGCCCGAAGTACCCGTGACCAACTCGATCTGGACGTCCGGATAGAGCTCGTGGTAGCGGGACAGGACGGGCGGCAGCCGGCTCGCCGCAGTGCTTTCCAGCGC
>Ga0209239_1002512_pt1 | contig 10910 bp, 10 predicted proteins | sample GraSoi013_2_20cm_FD_185824 | JGI IMG/M metagenome (GOLD analysis project Ga0209239, IMG submission 185824) | Grasslands soil microbial communities from the Angelo Coastal Reserve, California, USA - Sample 10_02_2013_2_20cm (SPAdes) (version 2) | ecosystem: Environmental > Terrestrial > Soil >...
CTCGCGGGACAAGAGCCCGTACAAGACCCACGCCGCAGCCCACTTTCCTCACGCTGCCAGCAACCGCGACGTGCACGCGCCCGGGTTCTACCTACACCTCGAGCCGGGGCACTGCTTCGCCGCCGCCGGGCTCTGGCATCCCGACGCGACGACGCTGGAGAAGGTCCGGAAGCGGATCGCGAACCGATCGGGCGCCTGGCAGGCAGTGCTGAGGCGGAGACTGCCGATCGAAGGCGATCGACTGAGCCGGCCGCCGCGGGGCTACGACCCGACGCACCCCCACATCGAAGACCTCAAGCTCAAGGACTTCATCACGCGCGTGACATTCTCCGATGCCGCGGTGTGCAGTCCGCGCTTTCCCGCGGTGTTCGTGCGCGCCTGCAGGACGATGAGCCCGCTCACGGAGTTTCTCACCAAGGCGCTGAACCTCGACTACTCCACGGGGGGCAAGTCGGCGCCCGCCCACTCCGAGTAGATGATGAACTTGAAGGGATTCAACTGCTGGTGCCGCGCGCGGAGCCCGTCGAGAGCACGACGCCGAAGATCGGCCAGCGTTGAGCTCTCTCGGTGGTTGATCAGGCCGAGGTCTGCGACTTTCAAGGCCAGCGCATGATCGCCGTGGCCGAGCAGGGTCCGCGCGGTGTCGGCGAACGCGCTCTCGCGCCCGCCTGCCAGTAGCTCGAGCGCCGCCGCCCACTCCCGGGGCGCCACTACCTCGAGGCCTTCACCGTCCGGCTTCCAGTACCCGGTCCGCTGATGGTAGAGGCGCTTGATGAAGTTGTCCCGCACCACCAGGAACCTGACGACGAGCGATGGGTTTGCCTTCAGTGTTTGGGGCAGGATGTTCTCGTGAAGGATGTCCACGAGGGATCGCCCCTCGGCGATGCGCGTCAGCGCGCGCGCGTGGAGCTCGCGCATCGCGCTCTCGAATCCGGGCAGTGCCTCGATCGTGAAGAGCTCAGTGAGCGGCGGATGGCCGTGGATGAGGAGGCGCGGGGCCAGTGAGCGAATGAGAGCGATGTTCTCGAAGAGCGCCTCCGGTGAGCCTTCGGGCAGGAATGGGGCGCCAAGGTACGGCATGAACGTGTCGCCGACGAAAAGGACGCCGCTCGCGGGGAGGTGGATCAAGAGCGCGTCCGATGTCTCGGCGCCGCGGACGGGATGAAGGACGAACTCGGTGCCACCAACCGTCAGCGTCTCGCGATGGTCTATCACGCGATCCGGCGCCAGCTCGTACCGGCGCGGGGCGTCGCCCCCGAAGAAGTAGCGAAACCCGACGCCGGTGTCGTTGACGATCTTGAGCTCGTCGGCGAACCGCGCGTTGGCGACCACCCGGGTGCTCGCGCCCCGGAGCGCCGGCAGGCCGCCGATGTGGTCCCAGTGCGCATGGGTGACGAGGACATGCGTGATGGGCGCGGCCGTGATCCGGCGGAGCGCCGCGAGCGCCGCCCGGGCGTTCGCCTCGGTCGTCCCGGCGTCGATCGCCACGATGCCGTCGTCCGTGACGACGAACGCGATGTCGGCGAAATCGTAACCCTGAGCCACGTAGACCCGCGGGGCCAGCTCGACCAGACGGGGCGGACGGAAGCGGAACCCGTCCTTTGCGGTCACCCAGTTGTCGGTGGTGAAGACGGGCAGCGTCGGATCGAGCGACGGGTAGCCCGAGCGCACGAGGGCGGCGTTGGCCTCGGCCTCCCGGCCGAGCGTCGTGTAGGCCTTCGCGAGGCCCCGGTAAACGCTTCGGCGCAGGCCGACCGGGAAGCGGTCCTTGTGGTCGAGGACCCACTGGAGATCGTCGACGGCCGCAGCGGCCTTCCCGAAGCGGGCCGGCAGCTCGGCGAGCACGAGCCCGCGGAAGTAGCGCGGCAGGCCCGGCTCCTGGGCAACGGCCCGGTCGAGCTTGGCGACGGCGTCGTTCACCCACGCCACCCGACGGAGCAAGAAGACGTCATCGGCCACGCGGGCCTGGAAAAATCCCTCGAGCGCGACGAACAGCGGCCGGTCGGGCGCGCTCTTCGCCCGCTCCTCGAAGTACGCAAGGGCCTCTTGGTCTTGCCGGGCCGCGACGAACCGTCCGGTGAGGGCGATGACGGTGATCACGTCGGGATCCGGCCAGCGGACCGCCTCTCGAAGAGCCTCGAGCTCGAGGTCGCGCATGAGCGGCTGCTCGCCGGCCCCGGGCCCGGCTCCGCTCACCAGGAGAAGTCCGGTCACGAGTACCGAGGCGAGTCCCCACCGAAGCGTCGCTCCCATCATCGCGCTCTTCATGGCTTCTCCTCCAACGAGCCAACCAACATGAACGGAATGGATAGGGCCTTGACGCGGAGATTGAGATCTTCGATCAGGGATTCGGGCGACAGCGTCCAGCCGAACATCAACCAGTGATAACCGACGGTGCAGGCGACGATAATCACGAGCAGCGTCAAGACGATCGCACTTACAACGTAGCCCCTCATCCGGTACGACGCGACGTGTGAGCTTGAAGAAACTCAACCAATTGTTTCCTGCCTTCTTCGCTCAGTTCGAAGTCGACTGTCCGGATAGCTCGAAGGGCCAGTCGGGCCGTGCGGAGGATCCATGTGATTCCCGACGCGCCAGCCGCCAGGCCGAGCACACCGTAGAAGAGCACGAAGATCGCTGCGGGGAGAGCCTGCGTGAGGTCCCTCGGCAGCATGAACGGCAGAAACGCTGCGACCGCAGAGATCGAGAGGAGAGTAAGGTGGCGACGCTGAAGCGCCCTGGCCTCCTCGAGAGCAGACGTTGTCGGCTGCGATTCTGTGGAGACTGAGAGCAGTATCGTTGTCATCCACCAGAGTATCTCTCGTGCCGCAGCCGGCGACAATGCCCTGAGAGCGATCCATGTTCGGCTTGACACGCGCCGTGTCCGCACTGTATCAGCGGCCATGGACGTCGAATCGGCCATGGACGTCGAATCGAACTGAGGGAGGACGCACCCATGACACGCTGGACCTGGATCACGACGGCTCTCGCGGCGCTGGCCCTCGCGGCCGGCGGCGCGGCGCCGCTCATCCTGCCCGTCGGCGCGCAGCCCAAGCCGGTGGTCTGGAACCTGCCGCACGTGGCGGCGCCGACCTACTACCACACTCTCAACCTGAACGCGCTCGCGGCGAAGCTGAAGGAGAAGTCGCAGGGACGGATGGAGATCCGCGTCCACCCCGCGTCGTCCCTCTATCCCTCGCACGAGATCATCCCGGCGGTGATCGAGGGCCGCGTCGAGATCGCCCCGGTGGTCTCGGGCTACCTCACCGACGTCCTCCTGGAGATCGGCCCCCTCGACCTGCCGTTCATGACGAGCAATCTCGAGGAGCACCGCAAGGCCGCCGCGGAGCTGCGGCCCTTCTTCACCGAGATGCTGGCCAAGAAGGGGCTCCGCCTGATGGCCATCGAAGCCTGGCCATCGCAGCATGTCTTCGCCCACGCGCCGATGCGCACGCTGGCCGACTGGAAGGGCAAGAAGATCCGCGTGTACGGGGCCGACTCCGCCAACTCGGCGCGGTTCCTCGGTGCCGCCCCCGTGAACATCGCCTTCGGCGAGGTCTACTCGGCGCTGGAGAAGAAAGTCGTCGACGGCGCCATCACCTCGGCGACCAACGCGGAGCCCATGAAGTTCTTCGAGGTCGCGAAGTTCATCAACTACTGGTACCTGGCCGGCGCGGGGTCGGAGTGGCTGGTGGTGAACCAGAAGGCCTGGGACGCGCTCCCGAAGGATCTGCAACAGGCCGTGAGCGACTCCTTCAAAGAGACCCGCTACGAAGACAAGGAGTGGGAGGACGCCAAGGCGTGGGAGGAGAAGGCGCGCAAGCGGCTGCCCGAGCTGGGCATGACGATCGTCGACCCGGCGCGGGAGGAGATCGAGAAGGCGCGCAAGCTGGCGCGCGCGGGCTGGGACATCTGGCTCTCGCGCACCGGTGCCGACGGCAAGCGCGGCTTTGAGCTGGCTCTGAAGGCGCTCGGCCGGTGATCGGCTGGACGTCGAAGGCGGCCGGGCTGCTGGCAGGGCTCGGCGTGCTCGCCATGGCGGGGCTGATCACCTTCGACGTCCTCATGCGCTACTTTCTCGATCGGCCGCAGCTCTTCGTGGACGAGCTGGCGAGCTTCCTTCAGGTCTTCGTGGTCTTCGCCGGGCTTGCCTACACGTTCCGGGCAGGCGGGCACGTCCGGGTCGACCTCGTGACGTCGAGCCTGCCGCGGCCCGTCCGCGCCTGGCTGCGCGCCGTGACCCTCGCCCTCGGCCTGGCGTTTCTCGCCGCGGTGATCTGGGTTACGGCCCAGTCGGGCCTCAGCGCGTACGGCTACGGCCGCGTGTCGGCCGTGATGCTCTACCCGCTCTGGATCCCGATGCTCCTGATCCCCGCTGGTCTCCTGCTCATGGCCGTCGCCATGCTCGCCGCCTTCGTGCGACAGGTTCGCTTGAGCCTCGGGCCCCTGGAGGGCCGTGACGAAGCTCCACCCCCGGACCGCCGCGCTTGAGCGAACCCGTCCTCGGCGCGCTCCTCATCGCGCTGATGTTCGTCCTGTTCGCGATGGGGCTCGAGATCGCGGTGTCGCTCGGCGTCGTCGGCGTGCTCGGGCTGCTCTGGCTCAAGGGCTGGACGGTCGGGCTCGGCGTCGTCGGGTCGGTCGCGTGGTCGAACGCCACCAGTTTCTCCTTCATCGCGGTCCCGCTCTTCGTCTTCATGAGCGCGATCCTTCTGCACTCGGGCATCGGCCGGGGGCTCTTCACGGCCGTGGCGCGCTGGGTGGGGTTCCTGCCGGGCGGGCTTGCCGTCGCCAGCGTCTTCTCGTGCGCGATCTTCGCGGCGGTCTCCGGCTCCAGCGTGGCGACGGCGGCGACCATCGGCATGATCGCGATCCCCGAGATGGAGCGACGCGGCTACGGCCGCCCCCTCATCTGCGGCTCGCTGGCCGCGGGCGGGACGCTGGGGATCCTCATCCCGCCCTCGATCCCGATGATCATCTACGGCGTGATGACCGAAACCTCGGTCGGTCACCTCTACATGGCGGGCATCGTGCCCGGCGTGATCCTCTCCCTCATGTTCGCCGTGGCGATCGTCCTCTACGCCGTCGCGCGGCCGGAGGCGGCGCCGCGCCTCAGCGAGGACCGCGGCTCGCTCCGCGACAAGGTTCGATCGGTCGTCGAGGTCGCGCCCGTCGCGGTGCTCATCGTCGTCGTGCTCGGCGGCATGTACGTCGGCGTCGTGACTCCGACCGAGGCGGCCGCCCTCGGCTCGACGGTGAGCCTCGTCCTGGCCGCGCTGGCGCGCGGCCTCACCTGGCGGGCCCTCAACCGCGCCTTCCAGGAGACCGTGCGGACGACGTCGATGGTCGTGCTCATCATCATCTTCGCGTCCATCTTCTCGCACGTCATGGCGCTCATCGGCGCGCCCAGCGCGCTCTTCGCCACCGTCGTCGGCCTGGGGCTGCCGAGGTGGGCGCTCTTCACGCTGATCTTCGCGTTCCTCCTGCTCATCGCCTACGCGCTCGAGGAGCTGTCGGTGATGATCATCATCCTGCCGATCCTCTTCCCGCTGGTCACGGGCCTCGGCTTCGATCCGGTGTGGTTCGGGGTCATCATGGTCGTCTGGCTCGAGATCGGCTTCATCACGCCGCCGGTCGGGCTGAACCTCTTCGTGATCCAGGGGCTGATGCCGGGCCTCAGCGGCCGGCAGATCACGCTCGGCACGACGCCGTTCGTGGTCCTGATGATTCTGCTCGTCGTGCTGCTCTTCCTCGTCCCGGACCTGGCGCTCTGGCTGCCGCGGCAGATGCTGGTGAAGTAAACTACCCGGCGGCAAGGATCGTCACCGCCGAGTGGAGGAGCACATGTCGACCGTAAGGAGTGTCGCTTGAAGAGCCGTCGATAGAACGCCCGCTCGGGGCTCGGAGCCTGGGTCATCAGGACACCAACCAGCTCCTCCTTCGGGTCCACCCAGAAGTAGGTGCCCGCGAAGCCCGCCCACATGAACTCACCTTGCGACCCGGGCACACCGGCGACGCCGGGGCCCTGGCGCACGGCGAAGCCGAGGCCGAACGTGTAGCCTGGCGTGCCGAGCAGGAGCTCGCCGGGCGTGAGGGGCGTGCTGATCCGCGCGAGATGGTCCGCAGTCATGAGGGCCACCGTGCTGCGGCTCAGTACTCGCACGCTGTCGAGCTTGCCGCCGTTCAGGAGCATCTGGCAGAAGCGGGCGTAGTCCATTGTCGTCGAGACGCCTCCGGCCCCGCCCGAATCGTTCTTCGGCGGCGCCGAGACGTCGATGACCTTGATCGGGTTGTCCGGCGCGGTCTGCGCCAGCCGGTCCGTCTTCTCTTTGGGCAGCCAGAAACCCGAGTCGACCATCTTGAGCGGCTCGAACAGGCGCTTCTCGAGGAACTCCGCAAGGCGCATTCCAGACGCGGCCTCGACCACGCGGCCGAGCACATCCGACGCCATGCTGTACTCCCACACTGTCCCGGGCTGGTGGGCGAGGGGAGCCTTGGCCAGCCCCTCGATCTCCTCCGCGGGCGTCAGGCCGCGCGCTTCGTACGACAACCCCGTCGGCTGGAACACGCCGACCTTCGCGTACGCTTCCTTGACCGGCGTATTCACGGTGATCTCGCCGTAGGCAAGGCCGGCCGTGTGGCGGAGCAGGTCCTGGATCGTCGGCTCCCGCTCAGCTGGCACGAGGGCGTAGGTCACGCGCGCGAAGGTCGAGTCGGCTTTGGGCACGCTCACTTGGAGCTTCGTGAGCTGAGGAAGAAAGCGCGAGACCGGGTCCGTCAGCACCAGGCGGCCGTCCTCCATGAGGATCATCGCCGCGACCGACACCAGGGGCTTCGTCATCGAGTAAATGCGAAAGATGGTGTCCTGGGTCATCGGGGCGCCGGCCGCCTTGTCACGCGAGCCGAAGGCCTCGAAGTAAGCGACGCGACCCTTCCGAGCGACGAGCGCGACGGCGCCCGGGAACTTGCCCTTCTCGATCTCCGCCCGCAGCGCGTGACCGATGCGGTCGAGCCGCTCGGGCGACAGACCGACTTGCTCGGGATGCGCGGAGGGCAATGGCTCCGCCCAGACGAGGGTGGCGGAAAGAGCAAGAACCGCCGACACGACGGCGATGAGTCTTCTCATGGCTGGCCTCCCATTCGGCTGAACATCACGGCTGAACGAAGAGCGACGGGGGAAATCTATGCCGCCGCAGGCTCTCCTGTCAACGCGAGGTCCCTCGGCGATCACCTTGCCGCGCGAGTCACTCTCTGTCCTCGGCGCGGTCGGCCAATCCTACAACTGATAAACTACCCGGCGGCAGGGGATCGTCATCCCCGACTGGAGGAGCACATGTCGAACGTCAGGGTGTCGTGAGGAGTGTCGTGTTCGCCGCGCTGGCTGGCAGCGTCGTCGCCCCCCAGCCGGCGCTCGCGCAAACCACGCTCACGATGTCCTCGTGGGTTTCGCCAACTCACCACATCACCGCCGTCGTGCTGCAGGGCTGGGCGAACGAGGCGGAGAAGATCACGAACGGCCGCGTCAAGTTCCAGATGCTGCCCAAGCACCCCTCGGCCCCGCCCGGCACGTTCGACGCGGTGAGAGAGGGCCTGGTGGACCTTTCGTACGTCACCGCGAGCTACACGCCGGCGCGACACATCATGCCGATGCTCCCGGAGCTGCCCGGCGCCGGGGACACCGCGCTCGTCAACTCGGTTGCCTACTCGCGGATCCACTGGAAGCACTTGCACAAGGTCGGCGAGTACAAGGGCGTGAAGCTCCTGGGTGTCTTCACCCACGGCCCCGGCCAGATGTTCACCAAGAGGCCTGTCCACAACATCAACGACGTGCAGGGCCTCAAGATCCGCACCGGCGGCGGCGTCGCCGAGGCGGTGGCGAAGGCGCTCGGCACCTCGGCGTTTGTGAAGCCGGCGCCGGAATCCTACGAGCTGCTGAAGTCTGGCGTCGCCGACGGCGTGTTCTTCCCGATGGAGTCGATCATCTCGTTCAAACTCGACACCGTGCTCGAGCAAGCGACGCTGTTCCCCGGCGGGATGTACAGCTCGGCCTTCGGCTTCTTCATGAATGAGGAGAAGTGGAACAAGCTGCCGAAGCAGGACCAGGACGCGATCGACAAGATCTCCGGCGAGTGGATCGCGCGTCACGCCGGGCAGTCGTGGGACGAGGCCGACAAGAAGGGCCTGGAGGTGCTGAAGAAGTCCGGCGTTAAGATCGTCAACGCCGACCCCGCCTTCGTCGCGGAGGTGAAGAAGCGGTCCGCCCCGATCATCGAGGACTGGAACCAGAAGGCCAGCGCCAAGGGCGTGGACGCCGCCAAGATCCTCGCCGAGTTCCGCGAAGAGCTGAAGAAGGTCGCCGCGGGCAAGTGAGGGAGCGACGCGCCGACACGATCCTCGGCGTCGCCGCGTCCGCCATCCTCCTGGCCATGATGCTCCTCACGTTCGTAGACGTGGTGGCGCGGTACGTCTTCAGCCGCCCGGTGAGGGGCGCGTTCGAGGTGACCGAGCTGATGCTGGTGGTGCTGATCTTCGCCGGGCTGCCGCTCGTGTCGTGGGCCGACGAGCACGCGCTCATGGATTTCATCGACCGCCTGCTCCGCGCCCGCGCGCGGCGCTGGCTCGTGCGCGGGGTGCACGCGGCGTGCGCCGGCATGCTGTTTCTCCTCACCTGGCTGATGTGGCTCAAGGCCGACCGGATCTGGGCCTACCGCGACGCCACCGACGTGCTGCGCATCGTGTACGGCCCGTTCGTCTACTTCATGGCGGTCATGATCGGGCTCGCGGGGCTGATTCACCTCTACAAGGTGGTGGAGCGCCGATGACCGAGGGGCTCGTCGGCCTCACCGTGATGATGCTGCTCGCCTTCCTGCGCGTGCCCATCGCATACGCCATGGGCATCGTCGGCGTCGTCGGCTACGCCTACATGCGCGACTGGAGCTGGGCGGTGGCGTTCGCCATGGCTCAGACCAAGCTGTACGAGACCGGGCGGAGCTACACGCTCTCGGTGGTGCCGCTCTTCATCCTGATGGGCAACTTCGTCACGCGCGCCGGCATGTCGCGGGAGCTGTTCCGTGCCGCTTACGCCTTTATCGGCCACCTGCGCGGCGGCCTGGCGATGGCCACCGTGTGGGCCTCGGCCGGCTTCGGCGGGATCTGCGGCTCCTCCATCGCCACCGCGGCGACGATGGCGAAGGTGGCCTATCCCTCGATGAAGCGGTTCGGCTACTCCGACAAGCTCGCGGCGGGCACCGTCGCCTCGGCCGGCACGCTCGGCATCATGATCCCGCCCTCCACCATCATGGTGATCTACGGTATCTTCACCGAGACCAACATCGGCAAGCTCTTCATGGCCGGGATCCTTCCCGGCATCCTCGGCGCGTGCCTGCTCTGCCTCGCCATCGTGTACATGACGTGGCGCGAGCCGGGCTCGGGCCCGCCCGGCCCGCGCTCGAGCTGGCGTGAGCGCGGGCTCGCGCTCAAAGACGTGTGGGGCGTGGCGGCGCTGTTCCTGTTCGTGATGGGCGGCATCTACGGCGGCCTCTTCACCGCCACCGAGGGCGCGGGCATGGGCGCCGCCGGCGCCATGGTCTTCGCGCTGGGGCGCGGCGCGCTCACGTTGAAGACGCTCTACGACGCGCTCCTCGAGAGCGCGCGCACCACGGCCATGCTGTTCCTGATCCTGATCGGTGCCTTGATGTTCGCGGAGTTCGTCAACATCACGACGATGCCGGCCGACCTCAAGGCCGTCGTCTCGGGCCTGGGCCTCTCCCCCATCATGGTGGTGGCGGCGATCTGCGCGATCTACGTGGTGCTCGGCACGGCGATGGAGGAGCTGTCGATGGTGCTGCTCACCATGCCCGTGTTCTTCCCGGTGGTCGTGCACCTCGGGTTCGACCCCGTCTGGTTCGGGATCATCATCGTGTGCGTCGTCGAGATCGGGCTGATCAGCCCGCCGGTCGGGATGAACATGTTCGTGCTCAAGACGCTGCTGCCCGAGGTCTCGACGGGGACCGTGTTCCGCGGCGTGATGCCGTTCATGTGGGCCGACGTGGTGCGCCTCGCCATTCTGGTCGCGTTTCCCGCGATCTCGCTGTGGCTGCCGGGCATGATGCGCTGACCGCGCGGATGCTCGGCGCGCAGATCAGGCGAGGACGAGCCGGGCCGGTTGGAGCGTCCGGCTGAACGGGTTCAGGACGAAGCCCAGGATCTCGAGGGTGACGGCTCCGAGGAGCGCCTCGTCACCCGCTTCGCCGAGGATGACCGGCGTGTGGCCTTCGCCCTGCGGCAGCGCGATGTGGCATTCGGAGACGTCGCGCTCGATCTGCGTGCCGTCGGCCAGAACGAAGGTCATGCGTCGCTTGGGCGCCAGGCCGAGCGCGCGCCAGTCTGCCGGAGGCAGAAGGCTGTACTTCGCCCCGCTGTCGACCATGAATCGCACCGTGCGAGAAGTGCCGGAGAGGCCGGTGACCACGCCCTCGACGTATGTCAGTCCCACCAGATCGCTCCTCGCATCGCTCACGTCTCCTCACCCGCGATTGTAGTAGAACGCGAGCCGCCATGGCCCTTGCGTTTGGATGGCGACGATGCTCTCCTAGGCGCCGCCCGATCCGCCGCTCAGGAGGAAGCCAATGACCCCTCACCGTCACGCGCGCGCCAGTGTCGGCCTTGCCCTGGTCGCGGCCCTGAGCCTCGCCCCGGCCGCCGGCGCTCAGATCGCCGTGTCAGCGAACGACAACAAGGTGGTCAGCCTGAACGGCGTCGTGACGGTGGTGCCCAACGCGCCGCCGGACACCGTCTCGGTCATCGACCTCAAGGCCTCTCCGCCCCGCGTGATCGCCGAGGTCGAGGCGCCGGTGAGCGTGGTCGGCCCGCCGCTCAGCATCGCCGTGACGCCGGACGAGAGCCTCGCC
>Ga0209239_1002514_pt1 | contig 10906 bp, 7 predicted proteins | sample GraSoi013_2_20cm_FD_185824 | JGI IMG/M metagenome (GOLD analysis project Ga0209239, IMG submission 185824) | Grasslands soil microbial communities from the Angelo Coastal Reserve, California, USA - Sample 10_02_2013_2_20cm (SPAdes) (version 2) | ecosystem: Environmental > Terrestrial > Soil >...
GTTGAATCGAATGCTGCGCGAGATTGGCCTCAATGCGGGACGTGTCTTCTTCGGGCAAATCCATCAGATTTTCGGGGACAGGATGCGTTATCTGATAACGGGCGGGTCCCGGTTTGATCCGCAGGTAGGGCGAGAATTTCATGCCCTAGGCATCGACATCCTTCAGGCTTACGGCCTCACTGAGACCACCGGTGGAGCGTTCCTTACTGCACCCGACGACAACGTGATTGGGTCCGTAGGTAGACCGTTGCCGGGTTCTGAGGGACGGATTATCGATCCGCAGCCAGCCGGAGAAGATATCCAGTCTGTCGGCGAGATTGTGATTCGCGGTCCCATCGTAATGAAAGGTTATTGGAACCGGCCTGACGCGACTTCCGCCGTGCTGAAAGATGGCTGGCTGCACACTGGCGACATCGGATATTTCGACACGCGGGAAAATTTGTTTATTACCGGGCGAATGAAAGAAGTCATCGTCCTCAGCAATGGCAAGAATATTTATCCGGAAGAGATCGAAGCACATTATTTGAATTCTCCCTTCATCAAGGAAATTTGCGTAATCGGACTGGAAGCCCGGCCCGTGGACGCCATGTCAGACCGGCTTCATGCGGTCATCGTTCCTAACTTTGAGCTGCTCAGACTGCGCAAGATCGTCAATGCCAAGGAAGTGATTCGTTTCGACATTGAGAGTCTGTCCGCGAAACTGCCCTCCACCAAACGGATTGGCAGCTATGAAATCTGGCAGCAGGATTTGCCTCGAACCACAACGCGTAAACTGAAACGGTTCGAAATCGAAAAGCGAATTCAGACCAACGCAGCGAGCGCATTAACCAACGATTCCGAGATTGCCTCAGAAAAGCCGCTGACGGCAGAAGAGGCGGCGTGGTTAGAGCAGCCTGAAGTGCAGCGCGCGCTCGAAATCATCCGGCAAGCAACCAAGGCCAAATCCGAAGAGTTGCGTCCTGGGGACAATCTTGAACTCGATCTGGGATTCGATTCAATGCAAAGAGTCGAACTTCTGGTGTCGTTGGAGCAAGAACTGGGCGGTAACGTAGAGGAGTCGAGGGCGTCCGAAATTTATACGGTGCGTGAACTGGTTGAGCTGGTGCGGGAGAGTGCGGCATCAAGAACTGCGGGATCGTCACGCGAGGAATCTGCAGGCTGGCGAGCGCTGCTGCAAGAGGAGCCAGTCGATCGCGAAGCTCTGGCTCTCGCCGCTCGACGCCCGGTCGCAGAAATTTTCTGGTTCCTGCTAAGCCGGATCGTTCGACTTTTTGCGGATGATCGATTCAACCTGCGCCTGACCGGACTGGGAAACCTTCCCGCCCACGGTCCATACATCATTTCTTCCAACCATCAGAGTTTCCTTGATCCCGTGATTCTCAGCAGTGTTCTTCCCGGGCCAGTATTCCGTCAGCTTTTTTCAGTGGGAACCAGTGAGATTTTTGGATTAGGATTCATGCGTAGTCTTGCCCGGTCGGTGCGCGTGGTGGTGGTGGATCCGGATGCGAATCTGATTTCTGCCATGCGAGCCGGGGCTTTTGGATTCCGGCATGGTCGCATCCTTATGCTCTACCCGGAAGGCCAGCGCAGCATTGATGGCAGGCCAACGAGATTTAAAAAAGGCGCCGCGATTTTATCCATTCACCGGCAGGTGCCGATCGTCCCCGTTGCGATTGAAGGCTTTCACCAGGCCTGGCCGCGCGGGAAACGCTTCCAAAAGTTCGCGCCGCTTCGGATAAAGTTTGGTGAACCTATTTACCCTCCTCCCGAGACAGAAGCATCCGAAAGCGCTTACGAGACACTGACCGCCGAGTTGAAAAAGCGAATCGTGGAAATGTGGGAAGAGCTGAGGCGGGAAAAAAGCAGCACTTAGCACTTGGCACTTAGCAATTAGTCCTTCGAGACTATTGCGTCACTTCTGAAGACCGTGCGTTCAAGGGTGGGTTGGCTAAGTGCTAAGCGCCAAGTGCTAAATGCTACTTCGCCCGTGGATGAGTCTGATCGTAAACCTGCAGCACGTGTTTAATGGAAAGCTGTGTGTATCGTTGAGTGGTTGAAAGACGCTCGTGACCGAGCATTTCCTGGATGGCGCGCAGATCCGCGCCTTCCTCCAGCATGTGGGTTCCAAACGCGTGACGTAAGGTGTGGGGATGAACGTCCGGCGAAAGTCCTTTGGCAACCGCGATTTTCTTGACGATACGTCCGACACTGCGGGTGGTTAAGTGGCCTCCACGCTGGTTGATCAGCAGTGCGGAGATGTTTTTCTTGCCGCCGAGCAAGCGCTGACGCAGGGCGAGGTACGCCGCGAGCGCTGCTCTGACTGATTCACCGAAAGGGACGTAGCGCTCTTTTTTCCCTTTGCCGCGAATCAGAATGGCTTCGGCGCTCAGTCGTATGTCATCGAGGTTGATGCCGGTCAGTTCCGAATTACGGATGCCGCAGCCATACAACAACTCGAGTATCAGGCGATCGCGCTCCGGAAAAGCTGCTGCATCCGGCACGTCGCCATCGAGCACCGTATTCATTTCTTCTATCGTGGGCACGCGCGGCAGTTTTTTAGGCAGCTTCGGAGTCGTCACCAGCGCCGCTGGATTCTGTTCCACCACTCCTTCTTGCGCCAGCCAGCGATAGAGTGAACGCACCGTTGCCAAGGAACGCGCCACCGAAGTCTTGCTCAAGCCTTTTTCATACATCTGCGAGAGAAATCCGCGAATGGCCACGTGATCGATGCTTTTCCAATCGCGCGACCCAGCATAGGCAGCGAAGTCGTCGAGGTCGCCCCTGTAAGCCTTGATGGTGTGCCTGGAGGCATTCCGGTGCTCCAGAGTTTTCAAGAACTCGTCAGCGGCCTTTTGGACAACCGTGCGGGAACGGGTGCTCATTGTTGATTTTTGATTTCTGATTGTTGATTGAGAAACAAAACTGCCTTGCCTTGCCTAATCAACAATCAACAATTCCTACCTTGCCTTGGCTCGCGGATGATGCTTCAGGTACACGCTTTTTAGTCGATCCATCGCGACGTGTGTGTATACCTGTGTCGTCGAAATATCTGCATGGCCCAAAATCGTCTGCACAGTACGAAGGTCGGCACCGTTTTCCACCATGTGCGTGGCACAACTGTGGCGCAGCATATGCGGGCTGGCGTTACGCCCTACATTTGCGGACGCAGCACGCACCATTTGCCAGACCCTTTGCCGGCTGAGTTTGCGTGTGCCCCGTCCAAAAAATAAGAGTGGCGAACTTTTCCCGGCAGCAAGAATTGGACGCGAGGTTTTCATAAACGCATTCAGCGCATCCTGAGCGGACTTCCCCAGAGGCACGATGCGTTCCTTGTCACCCTTGCCGCGCACCAGAACGTAACCCAAGTCGAGTTTTAAGTCCTCCAATTTGACGCCGACAATTTCCGAGACGCGCAGGGCTCCGGCATAGAACATCTCCAGCATGGCCCGATCCCGTGCGGCTATGGCTTCGGCATTTTTGCGATTGGAAGGCGGCCGCGCGTTGCGCAACATGACATGAATTTCATCATGCCCCAGCGACTTGGGCAAAACTTTCCATTGCTTCGGCGAATCGATATTCAGCGTGGGATCGTGCGCAATCAACTTGTCCAACAGAAGATACCGGTAGAGATGCCGCAGCGCCGACAACTTGCGTCCCACCGATCGTCCATCCACCTGATTGCCTAATAACTGCCCCAGAAATTCCTGTATCTCAATTCGGCGGGCGTTTAGGAGCGTCCGCTTGCGCTTTTCTAGAAATCCGACGAATTGTCCTATATCGGTGGTGTAAGCAGAAATCGTGAGCGCGGCAAGTCCCTTCTCGATTCTTAAATAGTCGAGGAAACCGGAGACCGCTCGTGAATTGACCTCGGAGGGCACTCTATGAGGATGCCTATTATCGGACGCTGGGAAAAGTAGCGAGTAAGGTCCGAGCTGGCCGCGTCACGAGGGAGATGGTGTTCCCACGGTTTTGAAAATATCCGCTGCGTACAGAGCGCCCTCAGGTGTCTCCTCGTGTTTGAAATAGGCAAACACATCGCGGCCTTGACTGCGGTGTTCCTGAATCCGATTCACCATGGCCTGCCGCTCTTCGGGCGTATAGGAAGGTTTGCGATAACGGTAGTAGCAAAAACCGGCCGTGACCACATCGGGCGTGACCCGCTGTTCCGTTTCGGCGACGCATAACGCGCGATTGCAGGATTTCAAAAGCGCGAAAATTTCATCAGTGAACCATGATACGTGCCGGAACTCGAATGCCGAAGCGACCCCGCGGGGTAGTGCAGCCAAAAATTCCTCCAAAAGCTGCGCGTCGGCCTTCAGGTTTGGCGGCAACTGAAAGAGCACTGGTCCCAGCTTCCCAGCCTGCGCGAGAGGCTCGATAGTACTCAGAAATCGTGGAATGAAGTCTTCAGTCTTTTTAAGACGTTTAATGTGAGTAATGACCTGGTGGGCCTTTACGCTGAAACGGAAGCCTGCTGGTGTTTCAGCGATCCACTTCTGGGCCGTGGTCTCTTTCACCAGTTGCCGGAAGGTGAAATTCACCTCTACGGCATTCAGTTGAGTCGCGTAATATTGCAGGAAATTCTTCTGCGGCAGTTTAGCGGGATAAAAATCCGGCTTCCAACTCGGATAAGCCCATCCCGATGTGCCGGCGTACAGTTGCGCCATCGATCACTCCGCTGCCATGGATGAGGCGCATTATACCTTCCGGCGTTTTTTCTTTGGCGTGGCCGACGGATGCACAGTTTTCGCGCCCTGTTTTGTGATCTTGCGTGCGGGCGCCGCCTGGGCAGCTATTTCCAAGCCAACTTTGATAGGCTCCGGCTTCCCTTCCTCGATGCCAGCCAGTTTTGGCAACCTCTGCCTCAGCTTGCGAACGGGTTCGAAGAGGTCGCCCATTTTGTCCACGCGGTCCAAAACTTGCTTGGCTTCGAAGACGAGCGAGCTCGCATCCTTCTTCTTCAGCGCCAGTTCGACCTCTTCCCATGCGACCGGCGTCGAAACCGTCGGACGTTCCCGCGCCCGCAGCGAATAGATACTCACAGTGGTCTTATGTTCATCGTTCTGACTCCAATCAACCAACACTTTGCCAACTCGCAAAGTCTTCTTCATGTCGGAGACGACCAGATCCCTGTGCTCATCTTCCAGCAATCGAGCAATCGCGTGGGCAAAGGGTTTGGTGACGTCGTAACTAGTCGGCGTGTGCAGCGGAACATAGATCTGAAGGCCTTTAGAGCCGGATGTCTTGGGAAAGCTCTGTAATCCGAAGTGATCAAAAATCGTCCTTAGCCACATGGCGACTTGCGAGCATTGCACGATGTTCGCCGGTGGACCGGGGTCAAGATCGAAAACCATCATGGTGGGACAATCGATATCTTTAGCCAACGAAAGCGATGGATGTAATTCGATCGAAGCCAAATTGGCCACCCAAACCAGTGTGGGCAAGTCGTTGGGCAAAATGTAATTGACGTAGCGATTGTTCCCCTCGCTCCAGATTGGGGCGGTCTTCACCCAATCCGGCCGGTGTTTCGGCGCATTTTTTTCAAAAAAGAAAGGGTGATCCACGCCTTCTGGATAACGCTTCAACGTCAGCGGATGTCCGGCAATGTGCGGTATCAAGACAGGCGCAATGCATACGTAATAGTCGATCACCTGGCCTTTGGTGAATCCGGCTGCGGGGTACAGGATCTTGTCCAGATTCGACAGCTTCAGGTGTTTACCTTCGATGTCAACCACGGCATCCTTGCTCACACCGGCTTCCTTTCAGACTCGATCGATCCCTGATTTTACGGCGCACCTCGCGCCCGACGCTTGGATGCGGGAGTTGCCCGATTAGGTAAGCTGCCGTCCGTTTTCTTCAAAATGCCTGCATTGACAACTTCCCCTCACCCCACGTAACTTCAAATTCTTCCCTTTGTGATTGATCCAACTGTAGTGGAGGGCCGATGAAATACCGTGCGCTCAGAATTCTAATCATATTCTCAGTATTAATCTCACTGGCAGGTGCGCAAGATCTCGCTTCATTTGAAAAGCGGACCACGGTCAAGAAACTGGCGAATGGCTTGACCGTGCTTATCTGCGAGCGTCCCGAAGCGCCGGTATTCTCCTTCTTCACTCACGTGGACGCTGGCTCGGTGCAGGATCCGATGGGTGAGACCGGCCTCGCTCACATGTTTGAGCACATGGCATTCAAGGGTACCGACAAGATCGGAACCAAAAACTATGCTGCGGAAAAAGTTGCCCTGGAAAAAGTTGAGAAAGCTTACGCCGCCTATCGTTACGAGCGCGACAAACGGGTGGGACGCGATAATGCCAAGGTCAAGCAACTGGAGAAGGCCTGGCAGGATGCAGTGCAGGAAGCCAACCAGTACGTGGTACCTAATGAATTTGGCGAGATCGTCGAGCGTAACGGAGGCGAAGGCCTGAACGCGTTTACCGACGACGATGAGACCGGATATCACTATTCCTTTCCGGAAAATCGTCTCGAATTGTGGGCTTATCTCGAGTCAGAGCGTTTCATCCATCCCGTGATGCGCGAATTTTATAAAGAGCGCAACGTGGTGATCGAGGAGCGCCGCATGCGCACAGATAGCCGGCCCATTGGACGTTTGCTGGAGCAGTTCATCTCTGCGGCTTTCCAGGCACATCCGTATCATCGCCCGACCATCGGATGGCTGGCCGACCTCAACTACTTCTCCGCTACGGATGCGCAGCATTTCTTTAATGATTACTACGTTCCGTCAAACATGGTGGTCGCAGTGGTCGGTGATGTGAAAGCGTCTGAAGCCATGCCCGTAGTCGAGAAATATTTCGCCAGGATTCCTTCGCACGCCCAGCCGGACGAAGTCTCGACCAGTGAGCCCCCTCAAAATTCCGAGCGCCGGGTGATTCTCCGCGAAGCCTCCCAACCGGTTTACCTCGAGGGCTACCACCGGCCGGATTACCTCGACAAAGACGACGCGGTTTACGATGCCATTGCGGACTTGATGTCCGAGGGCCGAACCTCCCGTCTATACCGTGCCCTGGTTCGCGACAAGAAAATCGCTTCGGTGTCAGCCGGATTCACCGGCTTTCCCGGAAACAAATATCCACACCTGTTCGCTTTTTTTGCCTTTCCTCTGCCCGGACACACGCCCCACGAAATCGAGGATGCAATCCACGCGGAAATTGAACGTCTGAAAAAAGAAGACATTACGGATGACGAACTCAAGATGATCAAAACCCGTGCCAAGGCCAACCTGGTTCGCGGCCTGGCAGAAAATGAGGGACTCGCCTTTCAGTTGGGCCAGGCCCAGGCACGTTACGGAGACTGGCGCGAATCGTTCCGGCAGGTGGATCGCATTGACAAGGTCTCCAAAGCGGATATCCGCCGTGTCGCCAATCAGATTTTCGTTCCCACCAATCGCACAGTCGGGATTATCGAAAACATTCCAGCCGCGTCGACGAACAAGGGAGGCCAGCAATGAAACGTCTCGCCTCTTATTCTTTTGTTCTTGTTTCTCTGCTAATCGGAATCTCAATTCTTTCGACTGTGACGCTCGGGCAGAGCGATTGGCGGCAGATTCCGATTCGTCCGTTGCGCGCCTTCCAACCAAAGCAGCCGAAGCGAATTCAGTTGCCGAATGGCATGGTAATCTTCCTCCAGGAAGATCGTGAACTGCCGCTGATCGATGGCACTGCCAGAGTCCGCGGCGGCTCTCGAGAAGAACCGGCGAGTAAAGTTGGCTTGATTAATATCTACGGCGAAGTGTGGCGCACCGGTGGAACCAAGGTCCAGACCGGCGATCAACTGGATGACTTCCTGGAAATTCGTGCTGCGAAAGTGGAGACCAGTGGTGGGGTCGATTCCACTACCATCGGCTGGTCATGCCTCAAAGACGACTTCGACGATGTATTCAAAATCGTTGCAGACTTGCTTCACGAGCCGGAATTCCGTGAGGACAAAATCGAAATCGCCAAACAAGGAGAATACGACAACATCTCCCGGCGCAACGACGAAATCGGCGGCATCGCTGCTCGAGAGGCGGTCAAACTGGCCTATGGGCCACAAAATTCGTACGCGCGAGTTCCAGAGTATGCGACTGTGGCTGCGGTTACTCGCCAGGATCTGATCGACTGGCATCACGCCCACGTTCATCCCAACAACATCATCCTTGGGATAACGGGCGATTTTGACTCTTCTGCAATGGAGGCCAAACTTCGCCAAGCCTTCACCGGCTGGCCGAAAGGACCTGCGGTGAAAAAAAACGAAATCCAGTTCCAGCCGGCCAAGCCTGGCTACTACGTGATCCCGAAGGAAGACGTGAATCAGAGCGCGATTCGCATGGTCGACTTGGGAACCACGCGCGATAATCCCGATTACTATGCCATCGAAGTTTTTAACGAGGCTTTCGGCGGCGGATTTTCCTCCCGCTTGTTTCGCGACTTGCGTACGGTTAAGGGCTTGGCTTATTCCGTCAGTGGCGGAATCGGGACAGCCTTCGATCATCCTGGCATCGTGCGTCTCTCAATGGGCACCAAGAGCCAGACTACGATAGAGGCAATCCAGGGACTCTACGAGGAAATCGATAATCTAAATAAGCAGCCGATCTCTGATGACGAGATCAAGCGTGCCAAAGATTCCATCCTGAATTCGTTTGTCTTCAACTTTGATTCTCCTGAGAAAGTGCTGCGCGAGCGGATGGCTTACGAATTCTATGGATATCCCGCAGACTTTCTTGAGAAATATCGCGTGGGAATAGAAAAAGTGCAGACTGCAGACGTGACACGCGCTGGAGGCAAGTATCTGCACAAGGAGAAATTGGCGGTACTCGTGGTAGGGAACACATCGGAGTTCGACAAACCCTTGTCCTCACTTGGTCCAGTGACCACCGTAGATATCACCATCCCCCCACCTCCGGGGGAGAAGCCGGGCGAAGCGAAGTAGACAAATCAGGAACGCTCTGTCGCACGCTGGCTGAAGGCAAGGCAACTTTCAGCACCCCAGAACAATCATACCGAGGATGCAGCGGAAATCTATTTGACTGAGCCGTTTCTCCGCGCTATCATTATAGGCGAATAAAAAGCGAACACACACCATGGCTACTCTTCCCCTATTACCTGACTGTCCTGGTCCGGGATTGGTCGGGATTGCGCGTCTGGCCGCGCATGGCGAGTCCCTCCGACAAGGGCACGATGTCGAATATTTCACTTTGCCGGTTCGCTCTCTGCTCAACCGCTGCACCGCCGCTCGAATGCCCTTTACCTGGACAATCAATCCCTACCGCGGATGTGAATTCGCGTGCAAATATTGCTACGCGCGCTATACCCACGAATTCATGGAGCTGCGAGACGGCGTCGATTTCGAGCGAAAGATCTTCGTCAAACAGCACGCGGCTGAATTGCTCAGGCAGGAACTCAGTAGCGTAAAACCGGGGGAAGAAATTGCGATCGGGACAGCGACCGATCCCTATCAACCGATCGAGCGCCGTCTGGAAGTGACCCGCGCCATTTTGGAAGAGTTATCCCGACATGCCGGGCTGGAGTTGGGCATCGTCACCAAGTCCAACCTGGTTTTGCGCGATATCGACCTGCTGCGGCGGATTGCCGAGAACAATCAGATTTTTGTGAATGTAACCATTACCACCCTCGATGTTGATCTCGCTCGGATTCTCGAGCCACGCGCGCCCCGGCCAGATTTGCGAATGGAAACCGTGCGTAAAATGAATCTCGAAGGCGTGAACACCGGAGTGATCTGTGCTCCCGTGGTTCCTGGCATCACTGACTCTCCCCGCGATCTGGAAGCGTTAGTCCGGGCCACCGCCGAGGCTGGCGGTAAATACATTTATGCCAATCCTCTTTTCCTGAAACCGTGCTCTGCAGCGGTGTTCCTGCCTTTCGTCGAGAAAGAGTTCCCTCATCTCGTCGACAGCTATCGGCAGCGGTATAAGGATCGCGCGTTCTTACCGAAGGCCTACGGGCAAAGGCTCTCGCAACTCATGGCACGTCTGCGCCAGAAGCACGGTCTCCGCAAAGACTACGATAGCGGAGCTCGGACAAATTCGCTTACGCCGTCCGGAACGCAACTGACCCTTTTCTAGTCAATTCGGCGAATCACTCCGATAGTTGCAAAATCACGCGAAAGGTTTTGCTCGACTATAATCCCTTACGATGCCGGTTCATCCACCAAGCGCGCCGAGGTCTCCGCGAAGCTGGGAGTATTCCCCTCCGCCTCCGCCGCCTGGTTCCCAAACCATCCCACCACCAAAACCTAGTCATCGGCCAGAAGTCTTCGTACAGCTAAATAAGTTCTGGCAACGGGTAACGGAAGGACTGGAATTGAACCAGCTCTGGTCGCAATTCCATGCCGACGCCCGCGCCAGCTATCGCCTATATTCGCGTGACTTTGAAGCCCGGGCGCCGCAAGGCACACGCCGCCATAATTATTTTCATACTGCACAGGAATTCGTCTGGGCAATCCTGGAGAAACTAACTCCGGCACGGCGCGTCCTGTTGCTGGTGGGTGTGTTGCTTGTGATCTTCCCAGCGGGCGGACTCAGTTATCAGGGGAAATCAGGCGTTGAAGTAGTGGAATTCGACTTCCACTTCTATGGTGGAGTGCTGCTGTTCATTCTTCTCATGCTGGAAGTCGCCGACCGGGTCGTGATGAAACGAGACCTGGAGATCGCGCGTGACATCCAGAGCTGGCTGCTGCCCGCGAGTGCACCTCAAGTGCCGGGCCTAGCGATCGCATTCGCTACTCGCGCAGCGAACACAGTTGCAGGAGATTTCTACGACGTGTTTGCCCGGCCCGCCAAGGCTTCGACCGAAACTCAATATGTGCTGGCCGTCGCGGACGTGGCAGGAAAAAGTATTCCTGCCGCTCTGCTGATGGCTACGTTCCAGGCTAGCCTCAAAACGCTTTCGGC
>Ga0209239_1002522_pt1 | contig 10869 bp, 11 predicted proteins | sample GraSoi013_2_20cm_FD_185824 | JGI IMG/M metagenome (GOLD analysis project Ga0209239, IMG submission 185824) | Grasslands soil microbial communities from the Angelo Coastal Reserve, California, USA - Sample 10_02_2013_2_20cm (SPAdes) (version 2) | ecosystem: Environmental > Terrestrial > Soil >...
CATCCGACACCCCCTTCACGTAATCGAGGCCGCGAAATTGGGCGCGGACATCGTCACGCTGCCGTTCGACGTCCTCAAGAAGATGACGCAGCACGCGCTGACCGACGTCGGCCTAAAGCGATTCCTGGACGATTGGCAGAAAGTCCCGAAATAGGACGTGGGGCGTCGGTCATGGACGGGGACCGGTGGATGTGTTCCGCCAGCCGACCTAGCGCTTCGGCGCGTTGCCGTTGTCGAGCCGAGCCGCGATCTCACGGAGGATTTCATCCGCGTCGAACGGCTTCCGCAGGAGCGTGATGTCCTTTCGCCGGTCCGCGTCGAGCTGTTCGTATACGTACAAGTAGGCGGTCATCAGGATCGCGGGAACTAAGTGGTTGGCCTTGCGCGCGGCCTCGATGAGTTCCACGCCATTGCGACCGGGCATCTGGAAATCCGTGACGAGCAGGTCGATGTCTTCGGCCTCGAGGACATGCAGGGCCTCGTCGGCGTCCGCGGCGGAGTAGACGCGATAGTCCTCGGTCGACAGCAGGTCTGCGATGTTCTCGCGGATTCCCGCATCGTCGTCCACGATCAGGACGCCTGGCGATCGTGCCGACTGGTCCAGGGCGCTCATGGAAAGCATTCCGTACCTTCTCGATGCCACCGGCGGGGTCGTTCTCACGGTCAAAAATACTTGACCAATCTTCGAGCGATCGAGCGGCGGCTCATTCCGTCGCGCGGACGCCCGGAGCCTGTTTCGGCAGGACGACCGTGAAGGTCGACCCCTTGCCAGGCTCCGACGTGAGGGTGATGTCGCCGCCGTGACTCGCGACGAAATTCCGGCAGATCGCGAGGCCGAGGCCCGTCCCTTCGCCCTTCTTCTTCGTCGTGAAGAAGGCCTCGAAGAGCCGGCTCTGGACTTCCGGCGGGATCCCCGACCCCGTGTCGGAGATCGAGACGGCCACGAGGGACCCGAGGTCCTGGAGACGGATCCTCACCCGTCCGCGTGGCGTGGCCTCGTACGCGTTCTTGAGGAGGTTCACGAAGACCTCTTGGATCCGCATCGGATCGACCGTGCAGACGACCGAGCGCGTCCCCGTCTCATCCCGGAGCTCGACGCCGGGCTTCCGGAAGACGTCGGTCTGCTCCACGGCGGCGCGGATCAGGTCGGTGAGTTGCGTCTCGATCGGGTTAATGGCCCCGGGCCGGGCGAACTTCAACAGCTCGCCCGTGATGTTCGCCGCGATTCGCCCCTGGGCCGCGATCTTCTTGAGCCGTTCCTGAATCTCCGGATCGCTCACCCGCCGCGAAATGCTCGCTGTGAGCAGGGAGATGTTCGTGAGCGGGGTGTTGATTTCATGGGCGACGAAGGAGGCGAGTCGTCCCATCGAGGCCCACCGCTCCGTTTCGACCAACTTCCGCAGCGCCTCGCGTTGGGCCGTCACGTCCCGCACGATGTAAACCACGTATGGGTCCGCCTCCGCGGACCGGACCACCTGGGACCGAAGCTGGACATGCAACGGCTTCAGGTCCGCCGCGGCGAACGTGGCCTCGTAGAGCTCCGTGGCCCGCAGGCCTTTGAGCCGATCGGCGAGGTACGAGCGTGCGGACTCCAACCGTTCGGGCGGGACGAATTCCATGAACGAGTGGCCGACGATTGCCGCTCGGCTGAGACCGAAGAGCTCCTCCCCCGCCCCGTTCACATCGAGTACCTTTGCCTGCGGATCGAGGACGAAGATGCCGTCCGGGGCGGAGGCAATCAGCTCCCGATATTTCGCCTCGGAATGGGCGAGTGCCTGAACGCCCGCCTCGCCGGCGGCCGTCGCGCGGTGCTGGATCCGGCTGTACCAGATGAGGGCGATGATGCCCGCTGCGAGGGGTGCCTCGATGGCGAGGGCCAGGAGCCAACGCATCAGGCCGAACGTGGCCGCCTGAGACCCGATCGCGACCGCGAACACGCCGAATAGGATGCCCAAGCCGGCGATGACCGCCCAGATCACGATCGTAGCGCCGGAGAGCCTTCGAGGAGCCGCCGGCCCCCGATTCGGGTCCGGACCGGCTGAAGGAGGTGCCTTTGGGCCCGCCGCGGGAGGTACCGTCATGCCGCTCCTGCTGCCCCGGCCGCGGTCGTGGGACGTGCGTGTATGGGTAGAGGACTCAAACGCCCCAATCCGGCCCGGTCCATCGTCCCGGCCAGACTTAATACGTTCTCCATGATTGTTCCATCGCGTTGTGGCATCGACGCTAGGCGAGGCAAGGAGTCTCTCCTGCCGGCGGAGCCGCGACGACTCGGATTGTTAGATTCTTCCCGAATCGAAGGGAATCGTTCATGAACCCATGTGCCCATGGCTCGTGTGCATGGACTCCGGCGGCGGCAAGATCACGCTGGACCAGGAAAGCTTCCGCGCCCTTGCGTCGGATGTCCGGGTCGAGGTGTTGAAACGTCTCGACGCACGACGCGAGACAGTCACCGATCTGAGCAACCTCCTTGGCCTGAGCAAGCCGACCCTCCTTGAGCATCTCGAGAAGCTGCAAAGCGCGGGCCTCGTGAAACGCATGGACGAGGGCCGCAAGTGGATCTACTATGAGCTCACGGACAAAGGCAGGAAGATTTTGCATCCGGAGCGGGTCGCGATCACGTTGGCGCTCGGAGCCGCGGTCGTCCTGGCGGCGATCGGCGCGTTCTATTTGCTCATTGCGGGAGGGGTGTCCTCCGCCGGCCAGACTCCGTCAACATTCGCCCCTTCGATGCCGGAGACGCTGCCCGCCAGCCCCAGCATTCTCGGGCTGGTCCTCGTCCTCCTCTCTCTCGGTTCCGTCGCGACCGCCTTCGCCCTTCGATTCTACGGGCTCCGGAGGCGGAAGCGCTTCTTCGAGCAACTCAGCTCTGCCTGATCGGCGCACCCGGGTCCCTCCGGGAAATCGTTATGAGCGCCGAGCGCCTTCGCGCGGATGTGTTCCGACTTCGCCGCAGAAAGTTCGCGTGGGCGGTCCCTCTGCTCCTGGTCCTGGCCGTCCTCCTCGTCGCGGCGCTCGCCTTCAATCTGGCGAACCTGGACACCGGCGGCGAGTCGATCCCGCAAGCGACGGCCCCCGGCGGGCCGGCGTCGCGGGCCGGGGTCTTCGTTCCCGATCCGATCGCGACCATCCTCCTCACGGTCCTGTCGGCGTTCTTCCTCGTCGGTAGCGTGTTGCTCCTTCTCCGAAACCGGAGTAGCGCGAAGCGTCCCCCGAAAGCCTTCTCCTGGTGGGCGGTCCTGGCGCGCGCACTCGGGATGACCCTGCTGATCGCCCTCCTCGTCGGGTGGCCGAAGGCGATCCAGGCGGCTCGGGAGAGGGTGGGGACGCAAACGAATGCGACGGCCGCGGACACGGGGGCCTTCACGACGGTCTGGCCCGCCGCTTCGGGCTGGCCCGTCGAGCTGTTCTTGATCGCCGCCGTCCTGGCCGCGCTGGCCTGGCTCGTGTTCCTTCTCCGGCGGTCCCGTCGCCAGGACCCGGAACAGGAGACCGAGCTCCCGATTCCCGTCGAACGTCAGGCGGCCGTCGTCGCCGTCCGGTCGACGATCCGCGACCTCGAAGACGGCGGAGACGTTCGCACGGCGATCCTCGCCTGCTTCGAGCGGTTCTGCGCCCTCCTCGGGTCCCGCGGCATCACGGATCAAGGGGCCCTCACGCCCCACGAACTCGAGGGGCTCGCCGTCGATCGGTTGCGGGTGTCCCGGGAGGCGTCGGGCATCCTCACCTCCCTCTTTGAAGAGGCGCGGTACAGCGAGCACCCGCTCGGCGAACCGGACCGGGCGCGCGCGATTGACAGCCTCGGGCAGATCCAGGCGGCGCTGGAGGCGTGAGGTGCGCTCGGGTCATGGTCCGTTGAGGGCGGACGCTCTTTCGTCGATCCGCGACCGCGTCGTCCGCCTTCCGCTCTCCAGCGCGGCCCTCGTCTCCCTGGCCGCCGTCGTGGTGATGGTCTTCGTATATTACGCTCAATTCAGCGGATCCCTCCAGTGGGGCCTGGGCCTCGCCTTCCTTGGCCTCCTCGCGGTCCTCGTCTGGCGTCAGGTCTTCCGCGGGACGTCGGAACCGGCCCCGCTCGTCCCCCCGGCCTCGCCCGAGGCGTACGAACCCGGGGAGCTGGAGAGCGTAGCCGCGTCCGTCCGCCGCGCGGCGCGAGGGCTGCGGTACAGCCAGGTCCTCGTGACCTCACGCGCTCGGGCCGCCTTCCTCGACCATGCGCGACTGTCGTTCGGCCTCACGTCGGCCGGGATGTACGCGGTGCAGCAAGAGCCGGACGCCCTCCTTCGGATGTTCGGGGATGCCGTCCTCGCTGAATTCCTCCACGTCCGCGCGGGCGACCTCGATGGCCGATACGCCTGGGTGCGCCGGGCCCGCGAACGAGGCGGCTTCACCCGCGAGTTCGAGGACGTGCTTGCGCGCATGGAGGCCTGGCGGTGAACCTCGCGTCCGTGGCCGCGGTCAGCGGATCCCTCCTCGACGCCGTGGAAGCCGTGATCGTCGGCAAGAGGCCCGTCCTCGAACGGGTGCTCTGGGCGATCCTCGGCGATGGACATCTCCTGATCGAGGACGTGCCGGGCCTCGCGAAAACGCTGATCGCGAAGTCCTTCGCCGCGGGCCTCGGTCTCTCCTTCCGGAGGATCCAGTTCACCCCGGACCTCCTGCCCGCGGACATCACGGGCACCTACGTGTTCGACCGCAAGACGAGCGACTTCGTCCTCCGCCGCGGTCCGATCTTCACGCAGCTGCTCCTGGCGGACGAGATCAACCGCGCTCCTCCGAAGACGCAGTCCGCCTTGCTCGAGGCGATGCAGGAGCGGCAGGCGACCCTCGAGGGCGAGACGTTTCCCCTCGACCGGCCGTTCTTCGTCATCGCGACGCAGAATCCGATCGAGCACGAAGGCACCTACCCACTCCCGGAGGCCCAGGTGGACCGGTTCCTCCTTCGGATCGACGTCGGCTATCCGACGCGGGCGGAGGAGGTCGAGGTCCTCGAACGCCGGCGGAAGCGCCGGTCGGACGACGCAACGATCGAACGGGTGACGACGCCGGACCAGGTCCGGGCGTTGCAGGCCGCGATCGAGGACGTCCACGTCGATCCCGCCGTCGAGGGGTACATGGTCGACATCGTGGCGGCGACGCGGGGTCACAGCCAGGTCGAGGTCGGCGCGAGCCCCCGCGGCTCCCTGGCGTTGTTGAAGGTCTCTCGTGCGCGGGCCGCGATGGCCGGCCGTGACTTCGTGACCCCGGACGACGTGAAGACCGTCGCCGGGCCGGCCCTCGCCCATCGGCTCATCCTGAAACCGGATCCCTGGATCCGCGGGGTCCGGACCGCGACCGTGCTCGCGGACGTGCTGGCGCAGGTCCCGGTCCCGAAGGTGCCGTGACATGCGGACGCCGCTGTCGAGCGGCCTCGCCGCGGCCGCGATGGGTCTCCTGTTGCTCGGCCTCGTCCTTCGGAGCTGGCAGGTCCTACTCCTCGCCCTGCCTCCCATGATCGTCCTCGCCCTCGGATCCCTCGCGCCGCCCCCGAGCCCCCGGATCGTCGCCTTTCGGTCGCTGTCGGCCGACCGGACGGACGCGGGCCGCGAGGTGGACGTGGAACTGGTCGTCCGGAACGAGGGCCCGCCCCTCGACCTGGTCGAGATCGCGGACGTCCTCCCGCGGGAGTTCGCGGTCCTCCGAGGAACGAACCATGCGGTCGTGTCCCTGGAGAAGGACGGCACCCTCCGACTCGCGTATCGGATCCGCTCGCCGGTGAAGGGCGACTTCGTCCTCGGGCCGGTCCGCGCCCGGTCGTTCGATCCGCTCGCCCTCGGTGTCCACGATGTGGTCCTCGAGGTGCGGTCCCCGCTCGTCGTCGCCCCCGCGATGGAGGACCTGCGCCGCGCCCCGCTCGTGCCGCGGCGGACCCGCCCGTGGTTCGGGCAGGTCGCCTCCCGTCGGATCGGTCCGGGCACCGAGTTCTGGGGCGTTCGGGAGTACGTCGCGGGGGACGAGGTACGCCGCATCAATTGGAAGGCGTCCGCGCGCCTCGAGCGGCTCTTCACGAACGAGTACGAGGGGGAGCGCTCCGGGGACGTGGTCATCGTGGTCGACGCGCGGCGCGAGTCGCTCGTGGGCACGGAGGCGGACAATCCGGTCGAACACGCGGTCCGGGCAGCCCTCGGGATCGCGGACCGCGTCCTCGCCACGAAGAATCGGGTCGGCCTGATCGTGTACCGCCAGGTGATCGACTGGGTCCCGCTCGCCTTCGGACGGAAGCAGCTCTACCGGATCCTGGACCACCTGGTGCACGCAAAGCCGGGAGGGGAGTGGCGCGTCTCCCACGTGGGTCTCGTCCTCTCCCGGTTCTTCCCGCGGGACTGCCTCATCGTCCTGATCACGCCGCTGCAGGACCGGGACGCACTCACGGCGGTGATCGAACTCGCCGCCCGCGGGTACGACATCGCGATCGTGTCGCCGTCCGCTCTCGAGATCGAACGGCGGATGCGGCCGAAGACGGAGGAAGACCGCATGGCCTATCGGATCCTGGCCATGGAACGGGCGAACCGGGTTGCTCAACTGCGGCGTGTCGCTCAGGTCGTCGACTGGGATCCGGCGACCCCCCTCGCGCTCGCGCTCCGGAGGATGACCGCATGGCCGCGTCGCGCCTGATGTCTCTCGGGTTGCGGTGGACGCCGTTCGCCGTCCTGGCCCTCCTCGAAACCTGGGTTGCCTGGGACCTCCTCGCCGTCCCCGACCGCCGTTGGATCACGGCCCTCGCTCTGCCCTTCGTCACCAATCTCGTGTTCCTGCCCCTCTCCCGGGGCTCGCATCGACGATGGGCTCGATGGAGCGGGCTCCTCGCCCTCGGTGCCACTTACGTCGTCTCGCACGCGTTCGTCCTCGGAATCCAGGTGCTCCCCGCCCTCGTCTTCGTCTCCCTGCTGATCGCGCAGGTGGAACTTCGGATCCTCGCCGAACGATTCGCCCCGCTCTTCCTTAGGCCGATCACGGAGGCCCAACAAAGGCAGATCCAAGCGGCTCTCCTTCGGGCCTTGGTCCGCCTGACAATCGCCTCCATCCTGGCCGTGGCGATTCCGCTTCTGGCGGCGGATCTCGCGACGGCGGGGGTCGTGCCCGTGACGACGATCCCGACCGCGTTGCTATTGTCTGCCGCTCTGGTCGCGGTTGTCCTGATCCTCGCGCTCCTTCCGTCGCTCGAGTCGAAGGTCGAGTGGGTCAGCGGGGCGTCCTCGGAACCGCGGATTCCTCGTCGTCGGATGGATTCCGCATCGAAGGTAAAGGATAATTAGCCCGCGAACTTTGGCGACGACAACTGCCCCGGTGGTCTAGCGGTCTATGATCCCGGCCTGTCGAGCCGGGTGCTCGGGTTCGAATCCCGACCGGGGCGTGCTCATTATCGGTAGCAAACCCGACGGCATTGCCGGTCATTATCACGACGTGAAACGGACCACGTACCTATTGGACATCGTCGTGGGCGAGGGAGGACGACAGTTCGCGGAAGGCCCCGGCTTGGGCGAGGAGGTCCTTCGCTTTCTGCTCGGCCGTTTTCACGGCGTCGGCGCCGGCGACCCATCGCCGCGGCGGGGGAGACTGGCGGGCAATCTGCACAAGTCCTCTGGCGAGCTTGGCGGGGTCGCCGACCTGCTGGCCGCTCTGGGTAGTCCGGGATGGAGAGCGAGCCGAAAGTCATCGACCTGTCTGAAATGAGTTGCGTTCGGAAGAAGCCCGGGTTGACGAGGGTCGTGTGGATGCCGAACGGCGCGATCTCGGCCTGCAGGGACTCGGTCCACCCTTCGACGCCGAACTTTGCGGCGGCGTAGGCGGAGCAGAACTCGTAGCCGACGAGGCCGGCGCTCGACGAGATGTTGATGATGTGCCCCGAACGTTGCTTGCGCATCACGGGCAATACGGCGCGGGTGACATTCATCGGGCCAATGAGGTTGGCGGCGAGCTGCTTCTCGATGTCTTCAGGAGACAATTCCTCGAAGAAGCCGGCAAAGAAGTTGCCTGCGTTGTTGACCAAAACGTCGATGCGGCCGAACCGATCGACGGCAGCCCGCGAGGCGGCCTCTGCGTCGGCATGGCGGGTGACGTCCAACTTGACGACCAGCAGGTCGTTGGACTTGCCCACGGCCTTCTTGACCGCCTCGGTGTCCCGCCCCGTGGCGACAACAGCATGGCCAGCGGCCAGAGCCGCCTTCGCGATATCGACGCCCATACCACGGCCGGCGCCGGTGACAAGCCAGACCTTCTTTCCGGTCGTCCGCTGGTGCTCTTCCCTTTGCTTCATCATGGCTGCTAACACCCGAGACCGGATAACGCCAACGGCGAAATGGCCCTCCCCGGAATTTTTTGGGGCTACGCTCGATTCGGGGCACGTCTTGCCCCGTGTTTGTACTTCGCTGAACGCCGTCGACACGTCGCCGCCTCTGCGCCGGGAACAAGGTTCATCACCTCACCCGCTAACCACCACGGGGGAGGTTCCCGTTGTGGAGGGGGAAAGAATTGTCGGCATTGTGTACAACGCAGAAGGACAGGTAGGTCGAATCGCACTACCGAAGCTCTACGACCTGATCTTCACGGATCGGCGTCTCGTCGGGGTCGTGACGGTGAAGACGGGAGGTGCGCGTTTGGCCGGACAGCTGCTGGGTGGGGTGATCGGGCAAGCCGTCGCGGCATCGGTCGCGAAGGGCGGGGCGGACAAGAAGAGGGCGGCCTATGCGGGAATGCCGCTCGATCAAGTTGCCGCGCAAAACCCGGCGAGCTTTGCGGCGTCGTACAGTTCGATCGAGAATCCGAAAGTCAAGGGAATGTTCTCGAAGCGCCTCGAAATGCGCGTGGGCGGGAAGAAAGCCTTCTTCCGGCTTCCGAAAGACCAGGTTCGTGCGGCTCAGATGCTGGTGGGGCAGCAGCTTCCGAAATAGCCGCCGGGCCCGCCGCCGAGTGGTTCGGAGTCGATCGGTGGCGCGCGGCGTTCGAGCCGGGTGCTCGATCCTCCGTCTCTGGCACATGGCTACGGTGGCTATGAGCCGGTCGGTGCCGCGCCTCTCCGGCTCGACCAGCGCGCGAGCTCGGCGTCGACCCACGCTTCCAATCGATCCGTCGCGAACGCGGTGTCCAGAGGGAAAACAAGTCCGGAACGATCCGTCCCGGCCAGTTCTTTGGCCATGGCCTCGTCCGCGAGGACGTCCGAGTAGGCATCGGCGCGGCAGAAGAGGTAGATGGCGGGAGGCTCCTGCATCACGTTCACGACGACGCACCGGGGCAGCTTCGTCAGGATCGCGTGGCGATCCCGCGCGGGCAGGTGGGGCAAGGTGAGCCACAGGTTGTACAGCAGGAGGCCGCGCGCCCTCGCCCCCCGAACGTGCACCTCGATCGTCAAGGCTCCCTCCCGGAGCAAGGCGTCGCGATGCCGCCGGACCGTCTTCGGCGAGAGGCCCGTGCGTTCGGCGAGGGTCCGGATGGACATGCGGGGCTCCCGAATGAGGGGGCGCATCACACGCCAGTCGATCGGGGACAGGAAGGTTCCTTTCGGAGGAGCCTGGAAGGGACGTGGCAGCACCGAGAAGGACGGCGCCCCGAACGTGCGCACGAGTTCCTCGGGAGGGTCGGCCGCTTCGCCGGGCGGCTCGTACAGGATCGCAGGAAGGTTGCCGTCCTGCCGCAGGTGGACGCTGACGACCGGGTCGATCTGGATCGCCTTATTCGGGGCGGTGGCATTCACGCGCTCGCCACGGAAGACGTACACGTGTCGCTGCCGTTGGAACACTTCCGGTGCCGGGATTCCGTAGAGTCCGCCAAACACTCCTTCCTCTGCGAGACGCTCCAATCGCGTTTTCACCGCGGTCCCGGAGAGACGAACCCGCCGACCAAGTTCCTCGTTGCTCGCGAGCGGTTCTTTCAGAAGATTCGCGAGGAGTTGGAAGTCGCGCTCGTCGACCATGGCGCTCGGAGAGCTCCTTAAAAAGATGCCTCTACTTCAAGCCGCGCATCCGGAAGGAATGGACCTGCGAAAGGCATCATCGCCGCGATGTCGAATCGTGCTCAGGATCTCCCGCGTCTCCACGCGCCTGACGCGCGAATCTCGCGAGCATCCTCGAGAAGCGGCAACCCGGCTCCCTTAAGTGCAACGAACCTTTGGAGGGCCGCATGACCGCCCAGTCCATCGCGAGCGTCTCGAAATCTCCGAGTGCGACTGTCGCGGCTTCGACGGTGAGGACGCAGGGCGATGCGATCATTCAGGTCCAGGATCTTGCCAAGATCTTCGATCCGGACATCCGCGCGGTGGATGGAATTTCCTTCGCGGTCCGCCGCGGGGAGATCTTCGGATTCCTCGGCCCGAACGGGGCGGGGAAGACCACGACGATCAAGGTGATCACGACGCTCATCAAGAAGACGTCCGGCAAGGCGATCGTGGACGGGATCGACGTGGACAAGGATCCCGCCGCCATCCGCCGGATCATCGGGTACGCGGCCCAGGAGGTCGGAATCGATGACGAACTCACGGGTCGAGAGAACCTGCGGCTCCAGTGCGCCCTCTACCATCTCCCGAAAGCCGAGAGGGATGAGCGAATTGCCGAGTTGCTCAAGGCGATCGATCTGGAGGATGCAGCCGACCGCCGCGCCGGGACGTATTCTGGCGGAATGCGGAAGCGCTTGGACCTGGCGATGGCCCTCATCCCCCACCCGAAGGTGCTGTTCCTCGACGAGCCGACGACGGGACTCGATCCTCAGAACCGGGCTGCGGTGTGGGAGTACATCCGCGGTTTGAACGAGCAGGGCATGACAATCTTCCTGACGACCCAGTACATGGAGGAGGCCGACCGGCTCGCCGATCGGCTTTGCATCATCGACCACGGCCACATT
>Ga0209239_1002526_pt1 | contig 10862 bp, 8 predicted proteins | sample GraSoi013_2_20cm_FD_185824 | JGI IMG/M metagenome (GOLD analysis project Ga0209239, IMG submission 185824) | Grasslands soil microbial communities from the Angelo Coastal Reserve, California, USA - Sample 10_02_2013_2_20cm (SPAdes) (version 2) | ecosystem: Environmental > Terrestrial > Soil >...
TCTCCTGGCCCACATAGCATCCTTTCGTAAAACTGAGGGCCGATTCGGGGGCCACCTCGAGGGCCAGCGTGTTCTCGTCCATGTCAGCGCCGAATCTCGGAATCCCGGCCTCGATCCGCAACAGCTCCGACGCGTCCCGTCCGATCGGCGAGACGCCCGCGCGGGAGAACTTCTCCCATTCCTTGGAAAGGCTCGAATCGGGCGACCATATCGTGTATCCGGTCGTCCCCGTCGACTGCACGCGGCCGATGTGGGTCGACACATGTCGGTTCGATGCAACGGTCACGAAAGAGTCTCGCAGGAGTGCGCGTACATCAAGGTCGAGAACCTCGGCGAGAATGGAATCCGCGTTCGGCCCCAAGACCTCGATGTGACCGACCGGTCCTAAGTCGCGAAATTCCACATCATCGCTTACACGGGCTTTCTCGAGGATCCGAAGGACGTTCTCTTTCTGCGCGGCCTCGATATCGAGGACGAGGGAATCAGGGAGCACGTACACACGAAGATCCCCCAGGACGCGACTTTTTTCGTTGAGTAACAGGGCATAGACCGACGTGCCCGGCGTGAGAATCTTCAGGTCGGGCGTCACGAGGCCGTCCAAGAACGGAACCCTTTCAGAGCCTGTGAGTGCGATTTTCGCGCGGTCGCTGAGGTCGATCATCCCTACCCGTGTCCGAACCGCGCGGGCTTCCGCATCGATGGAACGGTACCCGGCGGGGACGGACCAACCTCCTTCGGCGCGGAACAACGCGCCGTCGAAGTCGTGATAAGACTGGAGTCGTAACTCTTGCATGTTCAGAGCGACCCACGCATCCGCTCCATTTGACCCTTTGCGGATGAGCCGGAGGGATGGTTGGATCGCACGAAACCGGGATCTTCCGATCCATCGCAAATTGCGTCGGAACCTTCATAACCGGCTGCGCTTTCGTCTGGAGGCGATGGCCCCCGACCTCCGCGAAGGCCAAATGTCCGTGTTCGCGAAACGGATCATGCGGAAGCCGCGGACACTGCACTGCCCGTTCTGTGACGGCAAAGTGTTGTTCACGCGGAACGAAGAACACTTGGACGCGAAGAACTGTCCCCACTGCGGCATGCGCGTGGAGCGCCGTGAATGGCCCGAGAAGCTCTACGACCCCATGCCCATCTTGCGCACGAAACCAGGCGGGCCGGACTCGTTGAAGATCGATACGCAAGAGACGAAAGAGCCGCCGAAGAAGACGGAGAAAAAGGATTAGCCGAACACCGCGCCGCACTTGAGGCAGTCGCTCCAATACTTGCCGACCGGGGCGCCGCACTCACCGCACTCCCCGCCGTTCGCCGTTTGATCCGCTTTCACGATGACGAACCGCGAGGCCGCAATCTTGTCCCACCGTGGTTCGCGGACCAGAAGGAAGCCGAAGTCGTCCGCCCACGTCTCGAGCTCAAGGAACGCGAGTTTTTTCGGGGCGAGCATTTCGTTCACCGACTTCAAGAGATCGCGGGCGTCCTTGAATCGGACGACCTTCTCCTGATCGCCCATGACGAGCTTCGCCTTTCGCAGGTTCAATTCTTTGTCGAGCCATGTCAGCTCCCTCAGCGCCACACTCAACTTGAACGAACTCAGGCGCAAGTTCACGTCGCCGAGAAGCTTGTCCGGTTCGAAAATCTCGGGCACGCGGAAGCCGAGCCAGTCGGCGAGGACGCGGGTCACAGCGCGATGCGGCTCAGATCGGAAGTCGGCGACGAACCCGGGCTCTCCGCCGGGATAGGCCGCGACGCGTTTCGCGAAGACGTTCCGGGTCGGGGTGACGGTGAGGCCGGTCTCGACGATGGCGGCGTGGGCCTCGTTCACGGCGGCCTCGACTTCACCCGGCTGCGGCGGACGCGGAGGTGCTTTCGTCTCAGGTTTCTTCGCTTCCGCTTTCTTCGCCTCGGGTTCCGCGGCCTTGGCCTTCTCCTCGCGGACGGGCTTCGCCTGCTTCTCTTCCTTCGCCTCTTTCTTGTCCGCCTTCTCTTCCTTCCCCTTCTCGGGTTTGTCCTTCTTCCAGAACCTGAGGGGCATCTCGCGCGCATACCCGGGTCGCTCGTAATAAGAGTTGTGCTCCTCGGGTCGGTCCTTGCAATTCGGCCTCCTGCGACGGCGCTAAGTAGTTGGGTCGCCTAACCCGGCCGCCTCCGGTGAATTCCACGGCGTCCGAACCCCGCGTCGTCGCGACGAAACGGATCCGAGACACATGGCCTCCCATCTCCGAGGACGAGATCGTGATGCCGAGCGGCGCTCGCAAACACTGGATCCGCATGCACCTCGGAACCTCCGCGGCGATCCTCGCCGTGACGAAAGAAAAGGAGATCGTCCTCACGCGGGAGTACCGCCATGGCCTGGCGCGGACCGCGTATTCGTTGCCCGGCGGCACCGCGCGCGACAGCGAATCGGCGGACGATTGCGCCCGCCGCGAATTGCTGGAGGAAACGGGCTACGAGGCGGGACGCCTTCTCGAGATGTTCGCGGGGAACAGCTTGACCGCATACCTCGAAGGGACCCTCCACCTATTCTTCACCCGAGATTGTGTTCCAACGGACCGCCGTCCGGATCCCGACGAAATTCAGTCGGTCGAACGAATGAGCGTCACTCAGGCGCTGGCCAACGCCCGAGCGGGCGCGTTCGAGTCCGCGGTCCTTACCCTCGCCATCCTGATGGCGGATGCGCGCGGCTGGCTCGTCGGTTGAAGCGTTCCAGATTTCAAGCCGCTGCACTCACTTCAGCACCGCTGCGACCACACGAAAAGATGAATCCGTTCGCCGACGGATTCGCGGTTACATCGAGGATGCGTGGGGCAGGATTTGAACCTGCGAACCCCTGCGGGACAGCGACCTCAACGCTGCGCCTTTGACCAAGCTGGGCCACCCACGCACGGGCGGCTTTGATTGCGGGCTTCGTAATTAAACTTCCTTCGCGACAATACAGAGAAGAGTCCTGGGAAGGGAAAGCGAATTTTCCACAAAGGATATTTCCTCCGTAGGACGTTGCGCGCGAGGAGGATGTAACCATCCGAACCGGGAACAGACAGCTGAGAACTCGGCGAACCCCAAAGCGCCGCACGTTCGACGTGATCAATCCTTCGTCAGGAAAAGTCCTGGCGAGCTTTCCGATCGCCTCCGCGACTCAGGTCCGCCAGAGAGTCGATCGGGCCCGCGAGGCCTTCCGGTCGTGGGGGAAAATGGACCCGGAGGATCGCGCCGTGTTCCTCTTCCATTTCGCCGAAATCTTGCGGAAGCGTCGGGACGAGTACGCGACGACGATGACGCTCGAGATGGGAAAAATCATTCGGGAATCAGTCGCCGAGGTCGGGAAGTGTGCCTGGGGCGCCGAGTACTTCGCGAAGAACGGACCGAAGTTCCTCGAACCCGAGATCATCGCGACCGACGCGCTGCGATCCTACGTCGCCTTCCATCCTCGCGGGGTCCTCGGATCGATCATGCCGTGGAATTTCCCGATGTGGCAGATCGTTCGGTTCGCGATTCCCGCCTTGATCGCGGGAAACACCGTCATCGTCAAGCCCTCCAGCGCCACGCCCCAGTCCGCGCTGAACCTCGAGGGTGCGTTCAAGGAAGCGGGTCTGCCCGAGAACGTCTTCCAGGTCGTCATCGGCGACCGCACGACCGCGACCGCGCTGATTCGGAGCCCGGTCTCCGTGGTCAGTCTGACGGGGTCCGTCGGCACCGGTGTCGCGGTGGCCCGCGAGGCCTCGAAGGATGTGAAGAAGGTGGTGCTGGAGCTCGGAGGATCCGACCCCTTCATCGTGGCTGAGGATGCAGACCTCGATGTCGCCGCGACTGGTGCCGTGGCCGGCCGTTTCGTCAACTGCGGACAGTCCTGCATCGCCGCGAAGCGGTTCTTCGTCGTCGATTCGGTAGCCGACGACTTCATCGAGAAGTTCGCGGAACGAATGAAGGAGCTGCAGATCGGCGACCCGTTGGATCCGGCCACGGACATCGGACCGCTCGTGAGCGAAGGCCAACGGAACGAAATCGAAAGTCAGGTCCGAGACGCCGCGGCGAAAGGCGCACGGATCGTCGTGGGCGGCAAACGGGTTCGCCGATCCGGCTGGTATTTTGAGCCGACGTTGCTTGCCGACGTGACCAAGGAGATGCGGGTCCTCCGAGAGGAAACATTTGGTCCGGTGGCGCCGGTCCTGATTGTACCCGATTTGGACTCCGCGATCCGCGAGGCGAACGACTCGGAATTCGGCCTCGGTGCAAGCCTTTGGACCCGAGACCTTGCGCGGGCGGATGCCCTCGCCCGAGGGATTGAGTCCGGACTCGTCTTCATCAACGGGGTGGTCAAGTCCGACCCGAGAATGCCCTTCGGGGGCGTGAAGCGCAGCGGTGTTGGTCGGGAGTTGAGCCGATATGGGCTTCTGGAAATGGTGAACATCAAGACGGTCGAGGTGTTCCCCGCTTCCAAGGCCGATCAGACAACTCACGTAGAATAGGACCGCCCGACATCGGAGTCTTGCCCGCGGCAATGTCCGCCCCAATCGTCAACTGATCGCCCCATCTTTTATAACGCCGCGCGCGAATACACAGACACCGCGGGATTCGCGAATGCCAGCGGCGTGGAGGTTTCCGACGCGATGACGAGGGATGTAATCCATCGACGGAAGATCCTCGTTCTCTTCCTTGCGCTTGCAGCCGCTTCCATGACGCTCTTCTGGCCTGGTTCGACGTCGAAGGCCGACACAGGGTCGCAATTCTCCTCCGGGAATTTTGTGAATGGGACGAGAGAGAATCTGGTCGCAACCCCTTCGGGCCTCTCCCTCTCCAAATACGTGCCTGCCGAGGAAAGGGGGTTGGTGATGGACCTCGGTCCTCCCGGCTCACCGGACTCGGATCGGGCCTTTCTGCCGTTCGTCATGCAAGACTCCGATGGGTCATTCAAGATGTGGTATACGGGTTACGATGGAACCCGGAATCGGCTGCTCTACGCGAACTCGACCGACGGGCTCCGTTGGACCAAGCAGGGAGTCGCGATCGACATTTTCCAGCCTCCACTAATGTTGGATGGCGTCACGGGCGGCAGCGTCCTGAAGGAAGCAGGGACCTACCACATGTGGTTCACAGGGACGTCTTGGGGTGTCGGGCCGGCGGGATACACGGACCGAATCTACCACACCGAGTCCCCGGACGCGAGGAACTGGTCATCCCCCACGTTGGCCCTCGATTTTGGGGCGAGCGGCATGTGGGACTCTTGGTACGTTCTCTATCCCAGCGTGCTTCGAGACGCGAATGACGTTCTCCGGATGTATTACACCGGCGGTGACTGTGCGCCCCCGAATTGTTTGGGATTTGGAATCGGCCTCGCGACTTCCACAAACACCTCGTCAGTCTTTGATCGATGGTCAGGAAACCCCCTACTTCGACAGGGAGCTCCTTCCACCTGGGATGCGGACGGATACGCCGGGACTTCGATTGGATACCCGGCATGGCGGTTGTACACGGAAGGGAGCCAGGCCCAGCACTTCACCATCGGCGTGGCAAGTTCCAACGATGGCTACAACTGGCGGTTCGAAGGAGACCAGCCACTCTTGAGACCGAACACGTCCCAGGCGTGGGAATCGGTGGGGGTCGGAGGCCCATCTCTGGTGGAGAGCCTCGGTTGGCTCTATTACTCGGGTTCGAATGGTTACAATTGGCGAATCGGGCTTGCTCAGCTCAATCCGGACGGCTATAGGCCCGAAGGGACCTACACATCGGAAGTCTTCGATTCCCAAAAGGCGGGGACGTCCTGGCTCACGATCGAGTGGAACGCGACGATCCCAGAAGGCACGTCCCTGACCTTCGCCATGCGCTCCGGAAATAGCTCGATTCCAAATGCCGGCTGGTCGCAATGGCAGACGATTTTCGCGACGGGCGACGCAATCCCGTTGCCGCGGACCCAATACGTTCAGTATCGTGCGGCATTCTTGACCAACACGCTTGTCGCCACGCCGGAGCTTCATTCGGTGGCGATCAACTTCCAGGTGAACCGTGCTCCCATGTCACAACCGCTCGGGCCCGCTGGCGCGTGGGTGAACACGACCAAACCGGTGGTACACTGGAGCGTGTCGGACTCGGAAGCCGATGCGCAGAAGGCCTTCGACGTCCAACTCAGCCGCGACGCTTCCTTTGCAAGTGTGAACGTGGATAGTGGAATCGTGGCTTCCTCGGATCACGTGTGGCCGACTCCGACCTTGTCGCAAGGCGATTGGTACTGGCGGGTGCGCGTCCAGGATGCGTACGGGGCCTGGAGTGACTGGACCGTGTCCTCCCTCCGAGTGGACGTGGACCGGCCGACGGTTCGGTTGACCTCCCCTGCTTCGAGCTCCCAAATCACGACGAGCGGGCCGGAGATTCTCTGGGTCGCCAGCGACTCAGGATCCGGCATCGAACGCTTTGACGTCATCGTGGACAACGGGGCTTCGTTCAAAATCGGCGGAACAGCAAACGGAACCGTCGTGTCCGGCCTCACGGATGGATCGCACACAATCCAAGTTACCGCGATTGATCGGGCAGGCAACCGAGCGACCGACACCGTTACAGTCACAGTCGATACGAACCTGTTCAGTGCCTCGGGTCCGACGCACGGCTACCTGACTCTCACCCTCGCCCTGGTTGGCGCGGGGGCCATCGGATTCGGCATCGCCCTACTATGGAGAAGGAAGTCGGCCCGCCCTCCGAAACCGAAGTAGATCGGACGCTGAGGGGGAGATTCGAACTCCCGAGGGCCTTGCAGCCCACCAGATCTCAAGTCTGGCGCGTTTGACCGGGCTTCGCTACCTCAGCGACTTCGCCATCGCCCGAACCCGGAAATACCTTCTCTCCCTCAGTCGTGCGGCGACCGCAACGGGGCGACATCGAGCTCGAATGCGACGACGGGCTGGACGAGTGCATACGCTTCGAGGATCTTCGGATGGATCTCGCCGAACCGGCCGACATCCCGCCCGTTGAGGACAACGGTGGCGGCCCGACCCGGGATGAAGTTCCCGTCCTCGACGGCCCTCACATCGCCGGATTGCCCGACGTCGCGCAAGAGACTCAGGACCAGCGACTTCCCTTCCGTGAAGGCGGCTTTATGATGCATGGCCGCCGCCGCGATCCGCCGCACGTTCTTCGCGCCGAGGACCACGTCGGATGTCTCGAAGATCCGCTGCGGCAGCTCGCGATGCTTGTTCAGGCGGAAGAAGTTCAACAGGGCCGGGAGCAAGGACGACCGCAGGGTCGTGAAATCGTCGTTCAGTGGGTTGAGCACCTCGACCCTGGGAGGGGTTTCGACCGGTTCCTTTGCCGACGCAACGGTCAAGGACATCACCTCCTGATATCCGTAGCCGATGAGGAGTGCACGGAGCGTCTCACCGAACTCGTTCGCCGCGAGCGGCTCCCCAATCGTCGCGCGCTGTGGCAAGCCGCGGGGATAGCGGTCGTAGCCCCACGCGATGGCAAGGTCCTCGGACAGGTCCACTTCGTGCAACAGATCGAGCCTGTAGGTCGGTGAGAGCGCCGTGATCACATTCCCCTCGGCTCGGGCGTCGTGACGCATCCGTCGAAGGAGTTCGACCGCCTCGTTCGGTTTCAACGAGAGTCCAAGAAGTTCGTTGGCGCGGCCGAGATTGAGCGTGTGCGCTCGCGGAGCGAGGTCGGGCGTCTCGAGCGTCCGGTCGGCATATTTCGTGCGGACCAATTCGATCTTGCCGCCACGTTCGGCGAGCGACGTCGCGATGATGTTGAGGCAGCCTCCGACCGCTTCGAGGTCCGTCCCTGTAACGTCAATGAAGACATTTCGCGTGTCCGGCGTGAGCTGCGTGAGGATCCCGTTGATCACCGGCGGGAAACTCAAGACCTGCCCTTTCGCGTCCGTGATGATCGGGAAGACGGGTTGCGAGGCGACGAGGTGCGCGTATTCTCGTCCCTTCTCATGGTTCACAAGGATGTCCAGCAGGTCCATCTCCTGGGCCAGACCCAAGGGCGTGAACGTGACACTTTGCGGGAGGACGGCCTTGTACGTGAAAGGCGGGGTCACCCGATCGATGTCGTGAATTCCAATCGCCACCTTCCTTCGTTTGCGGCCCACGGTGAGGTGCAGTTTTTCTTGCAGATCGACCAGCGACCTCAGAAGCGCGTCGTCCAGATCGAGACCGCGGACGATCCCTCCCACCGCGAAGGGGCGGACATCCGCGACGTTCGGATGGACGATGAAGTCGGTGGCGGCATTTCCCACCGGGTAGTGCGGTAGGCCGAGTTCGAGACCGAGGAATCCCCTCAGACCGCGGGCGATTCCTTCGACGGAGTAGAGGTCCGGCCGGTTCGGGAAGATGTCGAACGTCATGACGCCGTCTTGGATGCCTTCTGGACCCGCCCCCATGAAGGTGATCCGATCCACACACTCCTCGAGCTTCAGTCGTTTCCCAAGGAGGTCGACCAGATCCTCGTAGGGCACATCGATGTTCGTCAAGGACAGAGCCGATAGCGTCTCGTTATTTATACAATATCGAGGAGGACGGCGCGTTCGACGGTCCGATTCCGGAACACCCCCCCGAAGGGGCGCCGAGGCGCCGAAGGTTCAAGACAGTCCTTGAAATTCCACCCTTCAAGCCAAAAGGCGAATCGCGCCGATCGGTCGGCGGAACTGATTCGCTCAGGAGGCAAGCATGGACGGACAACACGTCATCGGCATCGCAGGCGTCGGGAAAATGGGCGAAGCCCTCGTTCGAGGGCTGATCGTGGGCCGCGTCGTCCCTCCGTCGCGGATCCTGGTGAGCGATGCCATTCCGACTCGGGCCAAAGAGGTCTCCGCGAAGCACGGCGTCGGCTTCGCCGAATCCATCGCGGTGCTCGCGCAACGAGCCGATGTCCTCGTCCTGGCGGCGAAGCCCAAAGACATGGCGGCCCTCGTCGACGCAATTGGCCCTCACATCCGCAAGGACGCGCTAGTCATCACGCTCGCGGCAGGTATCCGGACCGCGTTCATCGAGCGGCAACTCGGCGGTCGCGGTCGGGTCGTCCGAATCATGCCGAACCTCGCGTGCGCCGTGGGCGAAGGGGCCACGGCCTTTGCGCTCGGCAAGACCGCGACGGAACACGATGCGGTGACCCTCGAGGAGATCTTCGGTGCGATTGGCCGAGTCACGATGGTCGAGGAGCGAATGCTCGACGCGGTCACAGGCCTCAGCGGCAGCGGTCCGGGATTCATCGCGGCGCTGGCCCACGCGATGATCGAAGGTGGTGCGAGGTCCGGCCTGCCGAGGGAGGTCGCGTACAAGCTCGCCCTCCAGACGATGAAAGGGACCGCGGAGCTGCTCCTGATCGACGGCCTCGAGCCCATGCAACTGTTCCGAATGGTCGCGACGCCGAACGGGACCACGGAGGCCGGTTGGAAGGTGATGGAACAACGCGGGGTCCCTTCCGCGATCAGCGACGGGATCGTCGCGGCGTCTGCGCGCGCCGCAGAACTCGCGTCCGAAGCCGCGAAGACCCACAAATGAGGCGACCGGGACATCTCGTGACCGGGGCTCATGCCTCAATGGTGGGAGTCCGAGGACCGGCTCGCGGCGAACCGTAGGCGCGATCCTTCCCCGACACGACGGAAAAGTGCCGTTCAAATCCAGGGAGGATGCCCGCAAGTGGCACCCGGTTATCCACCGTTGTCACAAGCGGCGTCGCGGCGTGGCCGCGGAACCGGAACGCATTCCCCATCGCACGGGCGACGACTTCCGCGATGGTCGGGTCGGGGGCGATGGCAAAGACGCTGGACCCGGAGCCACAGATGCCGAACCCCGCGGCCCCGCCCTTCAACGCCGCGGACCGGACGTCGGCGTATCCGGTGAGGAACCGCGCGCGCGCGGGTTCCGCGAACCGGTCTTCGAGGCACTGGCCGGCGAGCACGGCATCGCCGCGGGCGAGGGCAAGAGCCAGGGTCGCGGCGCGGCCCACGTTGGACACCGCGTCGCGGAGGCTGACCCGGTCGGGCAAGATTTCGCGCATTTCCGCGGTCCTCAGGGGGAAATCCGGGATCGCGATCGCCAGGACAATTCGGGCACTCACCGATTCGCGCGAGAGGAGGAGCGGCTCGGTGGAAGCGAGGGTGACGAAGCCGCCCAGGAGGGCAGCCGCGACATTGTCGTAGTGTCGGCCGGAGACCGCGGCTTCCCCTTCCACCGCCGCCTGGAGAACCTCGACGACCCCGAGGTCACGGGACTTCGGGAAGGCCTTGAGGAAGGCGACTGCGGCCGCGACGCAGGAACCGGCCGAGCTCCCCAGGCCCCGCTCAGGAGGGATCCCCTTGTCCACGCGGACCTCCAGGGCCTGCGTGATTCCCGTCATTGCCCGAAGGGTTTCGATCACAATGCCTGCCGTGTTGTGGGAGAAGGTCGACGGTATCCGAGTCGCTTCGACGCCATGAACCCGCAGGGAATCCCGATCCGCGAATCGAATCGCGACCTCGTCCGAGGGTCCTCGGACCGCCATCGCGAACACATCGAATCCCGGGCCCACGTTCGCGATCGTCGCCGGGGCGCGGGCTCGGACCCAGCCGGAGGCCATGTGTCCCGCTCACCCGCCCGAGATCGCCGGGAGCAGATCGACGGTCGCGTCCCGAGGGATCGGTGTGTCAAGTCCCGCCAGGAACCGAGAGTCCTCACCGTTCACGTACACATTGACGAAACGGCGCAGGGCCCCGTCCGCCTCGAAAATTCGCCGCTCAAATTGCCGTCCGTATCTGGTCGTGACCACATTGAAAAGGTCTCGAAGGGTCCCCTGGAAGTCGACCTCGAATTCCCGTTCGCCTCCGGTCGCCGTCGCGATCGGCGAAGCGAAGACGATTCTAACCATGAACCCGTCCTCCGAGGTAC
>Ga0209239_1002534_pt1 | contig 10851 bp, 9 predicted proteins | sample GraSoi013_2_20cm_FD_185824 | JGI IMG/M metagenome (GOLD analysis project Ga0209239, IMG submission 185824) | Grasslands soil microbial communities from the Angelo Coastal Reserve, California, USA - Sample 10_02_2013_2_20cm (SPAdes) (version 2) | ecosystem: Environmental > Terrestrial > Soil >...
CACTTGGACGACGCCGATCTCGAGCGCGCGGCGGAGCACGAGAAGCGCATCCGCCACGACGTGATGGCCCACATCCACCATCTGGGCGAGCAGGCGCCGGCGGCGCGACCGTTCATCCACCTCGGCGCGACGAGCGCCTACGTCACCGACAACACCGACCTCATCCTGATGCGCGAGGGCCTGCAGCTGTTGCTGGGCCGCGTGGCCGCCGTGCTGGTCGCGCTCGCCAAGCCCGCCCGGCGCTATCGCGACGTGCCGTGCCTCGCCTACACGCATTTCCAGCCGGCTCAGCTCACCACCGTCGGTAAGCGGATCACCCTCTGGATGCAGGAGCTGCTGCTCGACGCCGAGGAGGTCCTGCACCGGCTGGACACGCTGCAGTTCCGCGGCGTCAAGGGAACCACCGGCACGCAGGCGAGCTTCCTCGAGCTGTTCGACGGCGACGATGACAAAGTGCGCGAGCTCGACGCCCGGGTCGCGCGGCGGATGGGCTTTACGCGGGTGTTCCCGATCACCGGCCAGACCTACACGCGGAAGCTCGACGCCCAGGTGCTCGCGGCCCTGGCGGGGATTGCCCAGTCGGCGGCGAAGTTCGCCACTGACTTGCGCTTGTTGCAGCACGAAGGCGAGATGCTCGAGCCGTTCGAGAGCGACCAGGTGGGATCGTCGGCGATGGCGTACAAGCGGAATCCGATGCGCGCCGAGCGGATGACGGGCCTCGCACGCTTCGTCATCGAGCTCGAAGGAAACGCCTGGCACACCGCGGCGGAGCAGTGGCTCGAGCGCACGCTGGACGACAGCGCCAATCGCCGGCTGGTCATTCCGGAGGCGTTTCTGGCCAGCGACGCGATTCTGGTGCTCGCCACCAACGTGGCTGCCGGGCTCGAGGTGCGCGAGCCGGTGATCGCGCGCCACGTCGCGGCGCAGCTGCCCTTCCTCGCCACCGAGCGCCTGCTGATGCGCGGCGTGAAGGCGGGCGGCGACCGCCAGCGGCTGCACGAGGTCATCCGCACGCACAGTCTCGCCGTGGCGCAGGCGGTTGCCGAGGAGGGGGCGCCGAACGACCTGCTCGAGCGGCTGGCCCGCGATCCGGCGTTCAAGGCCCTGAAGATCGCCGTCCGTCCCGTGGAGCTCGATCCCGCGGCGTATACCGGACGCGCCCCGCGCCAGGTGGACGAATTCCTCGAGCACGTCCTTCCCGACGTGCTCCACCGCGTCGAGGCCGTGGCGCCGGCCGCGGCCGCCGCCGAGGTCACCGTATGACGCTTCCGCTCGTCGCCAGCGCCCTTCCCCTCCCGCTGCTCCGCCGTGGCAAGGTCCGCGAGGTGTACGAGGTCGATGCCGAGACGCTGCTGCTCGTGGCGAGCGACCGGGTGAGCGCGTTCGACGTAGTGCTGCGGGAGCCCGTCCCCTACAAGGGCGCGGTCCTGACGCAGCTGAGCGCGTTCTGGTTCGAGCGCCTCGCGACGGTGCTCTCGAGCCACTTTTTCTCCGCCGACGCGGACGAGATCGTGGCGCGGATTCCGGCGCTCACCGACCACCACCAGGCCCTCACGGGCCGGGCCATGTTGGTGCGTCGCACCACCCCTGTGCCGTTCGAGTGCGTGGTGCGCGGCTATCTCACCGGCTCGGCCTGGGCCGAATACAAAAGGGCCGGCACGCTCGCCGGCGAGCCGCTCGCGCCGGGACTGGTCGAGAGCGCCCGGGTCGACCCGCCGATCTTCTCGCCCGCGACCAAGGCCGACGTGGGCCACGACGAGAACGTCACGTTTTCGCATGTCGTACGCGCGCTCGGCCGTCCGCTCGCGGAGCAGCTCAAACGCGCGAGTCTGGGCCTGTACGAGGCGGGGCGCGGCTACGCGGCGCCGCGGGGCATCATCATCGCCGATACGAAGTTCGAGTTCGGCAGCACGCCCGACGGTCGCCTCCTCGTGATCGACGAGATCCTGACGCCGGACTCCTCCCGGTTCTGGCCCGCCGACCGGTACGCGCCCGGGCGGAGCCAGCCGAGCTTCGACAAGCAGCCGTTGCGCGATTACCTCGCGGGTCTGAAGCAGGAAGGCCAGTGGGACGGCAACGCACCGCCGCCGCCGCTCCCGCAGGAGGTCGTGCAGGCGACGAGCGAGCGGTACCTGGAGGCGTACCGCCGGATTACGGGCAAGCCCCTTGCAACCGCGTGATGCGCATCGCACCCGAGGGATGGCCCTTCATCCTCGCCGGCTGGGCGCTGGTAGCGTTGGGCGCCTGGGGTGTGGGCACCTGGGGGCGAGGTCTGTGGGCGGTCGAGATTCCGGTGCTCCTGGTGGCGGTGTGGCTGGTCGTGTTCTTTCGCGACCCGTCCCGCACCGGGCCGCGCGGCGATCAGTACGTGATCGCGCCGGCGGACGGCAAGATCGTGGATGTGCGGGTAGTGGATGAGCCGACGTATCTCAAGACCCAGGCGACTCGGATCTCGATCTTCATGAGCGTCTTCGACGTGCACGTCAATCGCTATCCGGCGACGGGGACGGTCGAGCTGGTGCGGTACCATCCCGGTCGCTTCCTCCACGCCGCGTCCGACAAGGCCAGTCTCGACAACGAGCAGGCGTCGGTCGGGCTGCGCGGCGCGCGCGGCCCTCTGCTCGTGCGCCAGATCGCGGGGCTCATCGCGCGGCGCATCGTCACCGACGGCGCAGCCGGCGACCGTGCGCTGCAGGGAGCGCGGATGGGCATCATCCGGTTCGGCTCGCGGGTGGATGTATTCTTCCCCGTCGCCGCCCGATCGACGGTACGGGTGGCCGTCGGCGACCGGGTGCAGGCCGGCGCGACGGTGTTGGCGGAGTACGCGCCGTGAAGCCGTTCCCCCGCCCCAGCATGCGGCGCGTCGTGATCGTCGTGCCGAGCCTGTTCACGCTGTTCAACCTGTTCTTCGGCATTTGGTCCATGGTGCTGGCGTCGCGCGGCGAGTTCTATCGCGCCGGCTGGTACATCTTCTTCGCGGGGGTCCTCGACGCGCTCGACGGCCGGGTGGCGCGCCTCTCGCGCACCGGCACGCGGTTCGGCGCGGAGCTCGACAGCCTGGTGGATGTGGTGAGCTTCGGCGCCGCGCCGGCCTTTCTCATCTACCAGCTCGAGTTCGCGACTGGCGGCCAGGCGGAGTGGATCTTCTGCTACTTCTACGTCATGGCGGCCGCCATTCGGCTCGCCCGGTTCAACATCACCCAGGCCGGTCGCGCGAAGCGCTACTTCATCGGTCTGCCGTCGCCGGCCGCCGGCATGACGCTCGCCACATTCTTTCCGTTCACGACCACGGACCTGTATCAGCAGGTGTTCCGCTTCCTGCCGCGCCATCACCTGATGCAGCTGCTGATGATCCTCCTCACCATCCTCATGGTGAGCAACGTGCGCTACGCGACGTTCCCGCGCGCGGGGCTGCGGACCCTGAAGGGCCTCTTGGGGCTCGCGACCATCCTGTTTATCCTCATCTTCGGCATCCTCGAGCACGACGCGTTCTTCTTCCCGCTGGGGATCACCTACATGGTGTACGGCATCCTGCGCGCGACGCTGCTCGGCTTCCTCGTCGACGCGGACGACGAGGAAACGGAGATCGCGGGCCCGATCGTGATCGCCGACCGCGCGCCGGCGGGCGAGGGGTTCGGGCCGCCGGCGCGCGGGATCGCTCCGCGCGGGCGAGAGGGGGGAGGCCAGGGATGAGCGCGTTCCGGGTCGAGGTGCGCGTGATGCCCCGCGCCGCCCTGCTCGACCCGCAGGGCCAGGCGGTGGAGCACGCCCTGCACGCCCTGGGCTTCGGCGAGGTCGCCCGGGTGCGGATGGGCAAGCATCTGGTGTTCGAGGTGAAGGCGGCGTCGCGCGATGAGGCGCTCGACCGCGCGCGGGCGATGTGCGATCGCTTGCTCGCGAACCCGGTCACCGAGGACTATGACCTCGCCGTGGAGGGAGGCGCCGCTCGATGAAGCGCGTCGCCGTGATCGTGTTTCCCGGCTCCAACTGCGACGCGGAAACGCTCGCGGCGGCGCACGCGGCGGGCTCCGACGCCTACTTCGTCTGGCATCGCGACACCGATCTGCGGCAGGCCGACGTGGTGATCCTCCCCGGCGGCTTCAGCTACGGGGACTACCTGCGCTCCGGGGCGATCGCCCGCTTCTCCGCCATCATGGGCGCCGTGACCGAGCACGCGCGCGCCGGCGGCGCGGTCCTCGGCATCTGCAACGGGTTCCAGATCCTGTGCGAAGCGGGGCTGCTTCCCGGGGGCTTGATGCGAAATGTCCGGCTGCGGTTCCTGTCCCGGCCGGTGTGGGTGCGGGTGGAGCAGACCGACACCCCGTTCACCTGTCTGTACGAAAAGGGTGAAGTGCTCGAGATCCCGGTGGCGCACGGCGACGGGCGGTATGTGGTAGACTCGCGGACGGCCGCCGAGCTCGAGGCGACCAACTGTGTGGTGTGGCGCTACGTGCGGGACAACCCGAACGGCTCGGCCAACGAGATCGCCGGCGTGACGAACGCCGCCCGGAACGTGGTGGGGATCATGCCGCACCCGGAGCGCCGCAACGCCCCGGCCTTGGGCGGCCAGGACGGAGCCCGTGTCTTTCACTCGATGGAGGCTCGACATGCGACGCAGCACGCTGTTGATGTGCGCGCTGTTGACGATCGCCACCTCAGGGTGTAAGCAGATCAACGAGCAGGTGCAGAAGGTCAAGGCGAAGATCGCGGCGGCGCGTCAGCGCACGAGGCCGACCCAGCCGGCGCCGCTGGTCCCGGACACGCAGCGCGTCGCGCCGCCGCAGGATATCGGGGCCCCCACGCCGCCTGCCCCGCCTCCGCGCTCGCCGAAGAAGGCGGCCCGGCAGGCGCCCGCCGTGCCGCTCCCCGCGCGCGACGTCCCGTACGACTCGCCCGACACGGGCACCATTGCGCCGGACATGAACGAGCGGGACGTCTACTCGCTGTGGGGGCCGCCGATCGCCGTTCGTCGCCAGGGCGAGATGACGTACCTCTACTACCGGAACGGCTGCGAGTTCACCTGCGGCACGGAGGACGTGGTGTTCCTCCAGAACGGCAAGGTGGTGGATGCGGTGCTGCGCTGGCCGGGCCATGGCTACAGCGGGCAGTCGTCCTCGCCGTTCGCCACGCCGCCGCACGGCCCGGCGCGTCCGGGCGGCGACACGCTCACGGTGAAATCACCTTCGACACCTTGAGGCCGATGCCCGACAAGCCCAGCAAAAACGAGGAGGAATACTTCGCCCGACGGGATGCCGAGCTGCTGCGCCAGCAGCGCGCCACCGTCCAGAAGACCGCGGCGGAAGCCGAGCGCCGCTCGCATCACATGAAATGCCCGAAGTGCGGCTACGATCTGATCACCGGAGAGTGGCACGGCATCCAGATCGATCAGTGCACGCACTGCCACGGGATCTGGTTCGACGCGGGCGAAGCGGAGAGCGTACTCGCGCATCCCGAGCCGAACATCATGGGGCGAGTGTTCCGCGCCCTGCTGCGAGGCGTTTCCGGAGCGAAGGTGAACGACGCGTGATGTCGGGAGCCCCCACGCCATTCCCGGGCGACCCCCCGATCACGCCACAGCTGGTTCGCGAGCACAACCTCACCGACGCAGAGTACGCGCGGATCACCGCGCTCCTGGGGCGGACGCCCAGCTTCGCCGAGCTGGGCGTGTTCTCCGCGCTCTGGAGCGAGCACTGCTCCTACAAGCACTCGCGGCCGGTGCTCAAAACGTTCCCGACCACGGGGCCGCAGGTCGTGCAGGGGCCGGGAGAGAATGCGGGGGTACTGCGGCTCCCCGACGGCTGGGCCGTGGCATTCAAGATCGAGTCCCACAACCACCCGTCGGCGGTCGAGCCCTACCAGGGGGCCGCCACCGGCGTCGGCGGCATCCTGCGCGACGTGTTCACCATGGGCGCCCGACCCGTGGCGGTCTTGAACAGCCTGCGCTTCGGCCCGCTGGACGAGGCGCGCAACCGCTATCTCTTCGCCGGCGTGGTGAAGGGCGTGGGCGACTACGGCAACTGCGTCGGCATTCCGACTTTGGGAGGTGAGGTCGACTTCAGCCCGAGCTACAACGGCAACCCCCTGGTGAACGCGATGTGCGTCGGCCTGCTGAGGGAACGGGATCTCATCAAGGCGGCGGCGCACGGCGTGGGTAACGTGCTGCTGGTGGTGGGCGCGCGCACGGGCCGCGACGGCATTCACGGCGCGTCGTTCGCCTCTGAAGAGCTGACGCACGAGAGCGAGCGGCGCAGGCCCCAGGTCCAGGTGGGCGATCCGTTCACCGAGAAGCTGCTGCTCGAGGCCAGCCTCGCGCTGATCGCCTCGGGCCACATCGTCGCCATCCAGGACATGGGTGCGGCGGGTCTCACCTCCTCGTCCGCGGAGATGGCCGCGAAAGGGGGCGTGGGCGTGGAGATCGATCTGTCGCTCGTGCCCACGCGCGAGGCGGGCATGACGCCCTACGAGATCCTGCTGTCCGAATCGCAGGAGCGCATGCTGGTCGTCGCGCGGCCCGACCGGATCGCGCAGGTGCAGGCGATCGCCGAGCAGTGGGACCTCACGGCCACGCCCATCGGCCGCGTGACCGACGACGGGATGTACCGGGCGAAATGGCAGGACCAGGTCGTGGTCGAAATCCCGGGCCAGCGCCTGATCGACGACTGTCCCGTGTACACGCCGGAAGCGCGCGAGGACGAAGCGATCGCTCGTTTGCGCACGGTGCGTCCGGTTCCCCGCTCCCCGCTTTCTGCTCCCGGGGAGGTACTGCTCACACTGCTCGATCATCCCCCGATCGCGTCGAAACACTGGGTCTACGAGCAGTACGACTCGACCGTCCAAGCGGGCACGGTGATCGGCCCGGGGGGGGGCGACGCCGGCGTGATTCGGATCCGCAATGCGGAGTTCGGCCTTGCCGTGACGGTGGACTGCAACAGCCGGTACGTGCTGCTCGACCCGTACGAGGGAGGCAAGGCGGCCGTCGCGGAGGCGGCCCGCAACGTCGCCTGTACGGGCGCCCGACCGCTGGGCATCACCGACTGCCTGAACTTCGGGAGTCCCGAACGGCCGTCGGTGTTTCACCAATTCAAGGAGAGCTGTCGTGGCATCGCCGATGCCTGCCGGGCGCTGGACACACCGGTGACCGGTGGGAATGTCTCCTTCTACAATGAGAGCCCCGCCGGCGCGGTGGACCCGACGCCGGTAGTGGGGATGGTCGGCCTGCTGCCTCGCGCGGACCGCGCCGTCCCAAGTCACGCGCGCGCGACCGGCGACGTCGTCTTCGTGCTGGGTGAGACGCGAGCCGAGCTGGGCGGCTCGCAGTTGTGGGAGACGCTCCACGGCTTCGTGGGTGGCCAGCCGCCGCGGGTGGACCTGGCGGCTGAGCGGCGGCTCGTGGATTACCTGGTCGCGGCGGCGAAGCGCGGTCTGCTCCGCTCCGCGCACGATTGCTCGCAGGGCGGCCTCGGCATCGCGCTGGCGGAAGTTGCGATGGGCGGTCCCTACGACGAGACAGGCTTCGGCCTCGACATCGATCTCACCACGTACGCCTTGCGCCTTGCGGCTGTCGACCTGTTGTTCAGCGAATCCCACGGGCGAGCTGTTGTCACATGCTCGCCGGAGCGCACGACCGCGGTGGCGGCGCTGGCACAGGAGCTGGGCGTGCCCGCGCAGCCGGTGGGAGCTGTGGCAGGGCGCGGCGGCGCGGTCCGGCTGCGGTTGCGCGACGCGACCGTCGAGCACCCCGTCGACCGTCTCAGGGACGTATATTTCTCGAGCGTAACCCGGCGCATGGGAGACTGACCAACGGATGTGCGGCATCATCGGCGTCACCGGCGTTCCCGACGCAGCCCGCGTCGCCTACCTCGGCCTCTACAGCCTGCAGCATCGGGGGCAGGAGTCGGGGGGGATGGTGGCCGTGGACGGCGAAGGCGTGGCGCGATCCCATCGCGGCATGGGGCTCGTCTCGGACATCTTCAACGAGAAAGTCCTGAGCGATCTACCGGGCGACGTGGCGATCGGCCACACCCGCTACTCCACCGCCGGCACCTCCGTTCTCGCCAATGCGCAACCGATGCTCGCCCGCTACCGCGAAGGGCCGCTGGCGCTGGCGCACAACGGGAACCTCACGAATGCGGTCCAGCTGCGGTCCGACCTCGTCGCCAAGGGCTCGCTGTTCCAGAGCTCCTCGGACAGCGAGGTGCTGGTCCACCTGATCGCCCGCTCCGAGGCACGGGAGCCGGAGGACCAGCTGTTGGACGCGCTCGAGCGGGTGGAGGGGGCCTACTCGCTTCTCATTACCGTCGGGCGCACCCTGTACGCGATCGTCGATCCGCGCGGCTTTCGGCCGCTGGTGCTCGGTCGGCTGGGGCGCGGCTGGGTGGTGGCGTCCGAGACCTGCGCGCTCGACATTGCCGGCGCGACACCGGTGCGGGAGCTCGAGCCCGGGGACTTCGTGCGCATCCACGGTGAGGAGGTGGATCAGCTCCCCCGTCTCCCCGTGCGACCGCCGCGCCGCTGCGTGTTCGAGCTGGTCTACTTCTCACGTCCCGACAGCACGGTGTTCCATCGCTCCGTGGACCGGGTGCGTCGGGCGCTGGGGCACGAGCTCGCCCGCGAGCACCCCGCTCCCGGCGCCGACTGCGTGTTCTCGGTTCCCGACTCGTCCAACGCCATGGCGCTCGGGTTCTCCGAGGAGTCGGGCATCAAGCTCGAGCATGCGCTCATCCGCAATCACTACGTCGGCCGTACGTTCATCCATCCCGCCCAGGCCGGCCGCATGGCGAAGGTCAAGATCAAGTTCAATCCGGTCCGCGAAGTGCTGCAGGGAAAGAAGGTTGTGGTCGTGGACGACTCGATCGTCCGCGGCACGACCAGCCGCGCGCTGGTGCAGCTGATTCGCCAGGCGGGCGCGGCCGAGGTGCATTTCCGCGTCGCGTCCCCCCCGATCACGGGCCCGTGCTACTACGGCATCGATACGCCGACCAAAGGCGAGCTGATCGCATCGAGCCACAACGTCACGCAGATCCGTGAGCATTTGGGCGTCGACACCCTCGGCTATCTCTCCCTGGACGGGATGCTGCGGGCCGCGGGCGGCGATCCGGCCGACTTCTGCCACGCCTGCTTCTCGGGCGACTACCCCACCGACATCCCCGAAGATCTCGAGCGGGCCCGCAACGCCGCCCCGCTCCTCGCCGCCATCCCCAGTTGATCCGCCGTGCCGGCGCTCGAGCGGTGGGTGTATTCCTTCGGCGACGGCCGGGCCGACGGCTCGGCCGCCATGCGCGACATCCTGGGCGGCAAGGGGGCCGGTCTCGCCGAAATGGCGAACCTGGGCCTCCCCGTACCACCGGGGTTCACCATCTCCGCCAAGCTCTGCATCGCCTACCTCGAGCACGGCACCTTCCCCGACGATCTGCGTGAAGAAGTCGATCGCCATCTGAAGCAGCTGGAGCGCTCAGCCAAGAAGCGGTTCGGCGACGCGCGCAATCCGCTGCTCGTCTCGGTGCGCTCGGGCGCCGCGGTATCGATGCCGGGGATGATGGAGACGATTCTGAACCTGGGCCTGACCGACGTGACCGTGCAGGGGCTCATCGCGGGCTCGAAGAACCCTCGGTTCGCCTACGACTCATACCGTCGCTTCGTCCAGATGTACGGCGACGTGGTGTTCGATCTCGGCAAGGAGCCGTTCGCGGAAGTGCTGGACGAGTTCAAGCACCGCCGCAAGGTAGAGCGGGACATCGACCTCCCGGCCGACGACCTGAAGGCCCTGGTGCGAGAGTTCAAGTCCATCATCCAGGCGAAGTGCGGGCTCCCCTTCCCCGAGGATCCGACCGTCCAGCTGTGGGGGGCGATCGCGGCGGTCTTCCAGAGCTGGCGCACGCGCCGGGCCGTAGACTACCGCCGGGTGCACGGCATCCCCGACGATCTAGGTACCGCGGTGAACGTGGTCGCGATGGTGTACGGCAACATGGGGGACGATTCCGGGACCGGGGTCGCCTTCACGCGCGACTGCAGCACGGGCGAAGCGGTGCTCAACGGCGACGTGCTCACCAACGCGCAGGGTGAGGACGTCGTCTCGGGCGCCCGCACTCCCGAGCCGATCGCGAGGCTCAAGCGCGGGAAGCTGACCAAAGTGTATCGCGAGCTGGAGCGTATCGCCGAAAAGCTCGAACGGCACTTCAGGGACGTGCAGGACATCGAGTTCACGTTCGAGCACGGCGACCTGTACCTGCTGCAGACGCGCCGCGCTCAGCGCGCCGGCCTCGCGGCGGTGCGCAGCGCCGTGGAAATGGTCGATGAGGGACTCATCACCCCCAGCGAGGCGGTACAGCGCGTCCCGCCCCAGGACCTGGATCAGCTGTTCCATCCGATGGTCGACCCGCGCGCGCCGGTGATTTTGGTCGCGAAAGGTCTCCCGGCCTCGCCCGGGGCGGCGACGGGCGAGGCGGTGTTCGATGCGGACGAGGCGGAGGCGCTGGCCCATGAGGGCCGGAAGGTCATTCTCATCCGGCCGGAGACCTCCCCCGAGGACTTCCACGGGATCGTGGCGGCGCAGGCGGTGATCACCGCGCGCGGCGGTATGACGAGCCATGCGGCCGTGGTGGCCCGAGGGATGGGCAAGACCTGCGTCGTGGGAGCGAAGGACATCGAGGTGGATCCCGCCGCCGGCCGGCTGCGCGCCAACGGCCGCGTCGTCAAATGGGGCCAGCTCATCACGGTGGATGGGACCACCGGCCGGGTGCTGCTCGGCGCCGCCAAACTGGTGGAGCCGAAGCTCGGCAGCCACTACGCCAAGCTGATGACGTGGGCCGACGAACACCGACGGCTGCGGGTGCGCGCCAACGCCGACACACC
>Ga0209239_1002538_pt1 | contig 10845 bp, 12 predicted proteins | sample GraSoi013_2_20cm_FD_185824 | JGI IMG/M metagenome (GOLD analysis project Ga0209239, IMG submission 185824) | Grasslands soil microbial communities from the Angelo Coastal Reserve, California, USA - Sample 10_02_2013_2_20cm (SPAdes) (version 2) | ecosystem: Environmental > Terrestrial > Soil >...
CGGCGTAACTTGCGATGGGCTGGTCGCGACTTGGACCCTGGCATATGGCGTCGGCCCCAACCAGCAACAAACCTCAGGGTGGGGTAACTCCACGCCATATCAAGTCTCGACCACATCGAGCAGCGACTGCATCGATGCGGTTGTGATGGTACAAGCGGGGGGTTATAGCGGGTCATATCCGACAACTACACTCGCGATCGTCCAGAACGGCAATGTGCTAGCTCACGAGACGTCGCAAAGTGTTCGAGCACAAATAACTGTGGTCTGGCCAAGCACCTGCTGATTCCAACGGCTACTCGCTTAGCAAAAACAGGGTACTCAATCTCTTAACCGGAAGAGGTACATCATAGATTACGTATGGGATCCTACGAAGGACCCCTATTGAATACAAGCCATCAAGCACTTTTGCTCATCCAAGGGTCTGGCCATTGCCAAGTCAACGTCTTTCGTTGTTCGATAATCAGAATAGTGGTTTACGGCAAGGGCGCCGATGAAGACCACTCTGTTTAGTTCGTCAGTTCGTTTTCGTGCCTGAGCAATAGCTGAAGGCCAGCTCAAACCTACAGATGTCGAGTCAGCGGAGCAACTGGCGAGAACGACTACACGCCAACCCCTCATGAATGGAACAAGCACTGGCCATCAAACTAGAAGACGACCAAATAAGATACCTGAATAAGTCGAAATACCAGTCCGGGAAGTTCTACGTCGCGAGACTAGCACGCATACCCAATTTTCCTAGATCTCCGATTGCCAGCAGGATCTTAACAGGGTCCTATCAACAACCCTTTTTGATTCTCTACATCGTCCAGCCAATTTTATCATTGGTGTGGAGCCCTCGGTTATTTTCTAGGCGTTTTCCTTGGCACCCTCTGGGGACAGGACGGCGGATTTCTGGCAACGATGGTGGGCACGATATGCCCCCTCACTTGCATTTTACCTAGCGCCTCCCTATGCTCAGTTTTCTCAAGGAGAATGGGAGCTTTGCCAAGGCACCATGTTGGCATAGCGCTCTTTTCTATTCAGGCTCCTTTCTGTCTGCTAGATAATAGGCCAGCCGACCTTGATTGATCATCTCAAAGTCAACCTTGATCGGGGCACTATTTGCAAATTCAATGGAAACAACCTCGGACACTCCCGATCCGGCTCTGACCATTTCTGCTAAGTAGTTCAGATTGTACGTTGATTGAGCCGGCTGTTTCACATCGAAGTCGAGTACCGCGTCGCTTGCCTTGTCAATTTCGATAATGGCGCTGTTAAGCGACTCCGATGCGCTAACTACGAATTTATCAGTAGTAACTTCCAGTCTGACGTTATCACCGATAGTTGACGCGTCATCTATTATGTCGCGCAAGCTGGCCGCGGTCAATTTGACTCTTACAGTGAAGGGGATTTTCGGGACTGGCAACTGATCAGTGGATGGTTCTAAGGTGGACGTTATGAATTTCCTCACCAAATTGTTTCTTAGAGTGACTTGCAACTTCTTGCTGGCATCATCGTACACTATCTCCAAACGCTCATCGCTACGGCTTCTTTTGAGAAGCTTGAGAAGATTTGAGAGACTCAAGCGTAACCTGGTTGGGCTAGGGCATTGGTATTGGTCGAAAGATGCCCTGGCCCACTCGAAATCAATCATCGCGATATGGGAAGGGTCCATTGCGCGTAACTTGATCCCGTCGAGTGTCGCGGTGAAATCCGCTTCTTCGATTATGCTAGACAGAGATGCCATGAGGTTTCTGAACAGTCTAGCGTCGTTCATTGACGCTTTGAGCTGATGCGAAGCGGAGGGTTCCGGCTTGTTCTTAGAAGCTTCGGACAGAGGGTTTTCTAGCATTGTTAACCTTGCTTTGTCTCGAATCTGGTAGATAATAAGAAGCTAGACTAGGGGCCCACCGCAGGAGGATATCGAGGCAAGAAAAAGGTGGAAAGGATTGATTCCTCGCATCTCCTTTCGACTCCTAGGTAAACTCGTCGAGCGTACGTTGGCAGGCCGAGTATGTGGGAGGGACTTCGACTTCGAAGACCGTTGTGTCGAGATCTGCAATGGCTGGGTCTTTTCTGACTACTTCCATTTTGTCTTGTCACCAAGCGACATTTGCCCACGGAATTTTATTTAACGAATCCTCACTGTTAACGCTACGGATGTCATTACAGTTGTCCTGTCAAATGTCAGGAAGCATTTAGTTTCACCTTGACAACTGCACTCCCGATTTCAAATGGAGCAATATGACGTCGTGGCCTCATTTTACGATAGGGGGTATAACGATTGGGAAGATATGATGAATCGATACGTCACGTATGTTGAACCCATTTTTCAGAAAAACAATGTGAGGACCGTTTTGGATTGTTCATGTGGCACCGGTCTTCAAGCAGTGGGTTTGGCATTGAAAGGGTACGATGTTACCGGTTCAGACATTAGTCCGGAAATGATAAAGATCGCTCAAACCAACGCAAGGAAACACGATGTCAAGATCGATTTCGTATGCTCTAGCTTTGTCGACCTGCAAGAGAATATTCTCAAGAAGTTTGACGCAGTCATCACCATGGACAACGCACTGCCCCACATGCTTAGTGACGAAGACGTGGTACGCGCGTTAAAGAGTATGCGTTCTGTACTAAGGAGCGACAACGGGATCTGCCTGATTGATATCTTCAACTATGTTACGCTCTGCGCGAAGAAGAGACGTTTTATCCCGATGGTATCACGTGACGACGCAATAGTCTTTCAGGTCAGAGATTTCTTCGATCCGGGAAGAGTAGATCTGAACATCGTCTATTTCGTAAAGAACAATGGTGAATGGAAATATGGCTGTACGACCGCCGCGAATCGAGTCTTAACTTCAGATCAACTTGAGCGTTTCTTGCTCGAGGCTGGATTCAAGGATATCGCGCATAATACTGACGTACTGTGGGTTAGGACATTAGCTCGCACAACTTTCCCGACCCTGAAGTCTTTGTCCACAGGTTTAGCCGGGGTAGCCGTTCCGACGGCGAGTAGGTGAAGAGCCAAAGGACGCTATTCTGCCGTGAATCTTACATCCACAAAACTTCGAATTCCCTCTGGCCTGACGAGGCTTAGTCGCACGGGGCAACAACCTTGAGGACGCTTGCATGAGCGCTATAGAAGCAGTTGACCTGTCAAAGAAATTTCGAAATACTCTAGCATTGGATTCCGTTTCGTTTGAAGTCAGAAGAGGGGAAGTATTCGGTTTTCTGGGGAGAAACGGAGCCGGAAAAAGTACAACGATCAAGATCCTCAGCACATTACTGCTTCCGTCGGAAGGTCATGCAATCGTACTCGACCATGATACGGCAAGAGACGGCCAAGAAATACGAAAGCGAATTGGTCTCGTACAGCAAGCCCTTTCCTACGAGTTCTCTCTGACAATGGAGCGACAATTGGATTTGTACGGGCGGATCTGGGGTCTTAGTCATTCAGAAAGACTGGCGAAGACGAAATACTTGATTGATAAGTTCGAACTGAAGGATTCGATTGGAAAGACCCCGTCTCAAATGTCAATCGGTCAAAGGCGGAGGATGCAGATCGCACGAGAACTCATGCATGACATGGACCTGCTCTTTCTCGACGAGCCAACTACTGGTCTCGACGTTCAGACCAGGCGTTTGACCTTGGACCTCTTTAGGGAGAAGGCAAAGGTTGGACTGACGATCTTTCTAACTACTCACATTTTGCAGGAAGCGGAGTATATGTGCGATCGCGTAGGAATAATTGACCGAGGACGGATCGTAGCCGTAGACTCTGTTGATGCTCTAAAATCGAAACATGCAAAAGAACACACGCTTGAACTAATGGCGAACCCTATCTCAGAAGCCGCCTCCGTCCTTGGAAAAATCGACAACCTCGGTCAAATATCTCCGATCTCGACTGGGGATAGTACTATCAGGGTTCCATTCAGCTCCAGCGATCATCAGACCGTTATTTCGGAAATCGTGTCAGCGTTAACTCAACAGGGAATTTCTATCCAGCGAATCGGCATGGTGGAGCCGACCCTAGAGGACGTTTTCATAGGTCTGACAGCTAGGGTGAATTGAGACGATTCAGAACAGCCCTCCCAAGGCGCGTCTCTCAGGCCTTATCTATCGAGACATTGTGTCAGGCTTTGCTGCTTCCAAGGCTCAGCTTGCATACAATCTTCTCAGTCCAGTTCTCTATGTCTTCATTGTAGGTTTCGGATATCTCGGCATTGTGAATTTCATCAACATAGGCGGAAAGTTGGTAAATTATGTTCTTTTCGTCACACCTGGCATCATAACTGTCCAAATTATGAGCGTCTCGCTACAGACTGGTATGACTCTTTTCCTTGACCGACAGACGGGAATGTTTGATCAGCTTCTAGCATGTCCGTTTAGCCGGCGCGACTATGTGTTGAGCAAAGTGATTTCGATCGTAATACAGGGTTTGGCCAGCGGTTTGTTTGTCCTTCTGATCGGAATCCCAATCCTATTAGGCACAATTGGGAGTCTAGCATCACTTTGGAATCTGCTTCTTGTTATTGTCTCACTGACTATGACCGCAGTGTTTTTCGGGTCGATCATGTTGACGACGGTTACTTTCATAAGATCAGTTCAGAAATTCAACATCTTGTTCAATACGCTCTACCTCCCGATCATGTTTCTCAGCTCAGCCTTCTATCCACTTGAAAATGCGCCGAAATTATTGTCAATCGTTGCGCTAGGAAATCCCTTGACATACAGTACTGATCTCCTCAGATCGGGTCTGCTCGACGTACAAACGAGTATTGAACCGCTAGAGCTGGTTGCAACAATGGTACTGGGTGTAATTGCCCTTGTCAGTGCATTCATTGCGTTCAATCGGGTAACAGTGGAACAGTGACGGAATCACTGCTCGAACGTGAAGCACAGTTGCCCATGATTTCAGTCAAGGCGGACCAATTCCTCAACTACTTCTATCATACGACCAGTCTTTTTCCTGAGTTCTTTGATCCCTTCGCTCTACAGCGGTCAAACGTCGATCCCGCCCATTTGGAAAAGTACCGCTACATGCGGACGAAAGGGGCCACTCAGGCGTTACGACGCTTATCAAGAGTCGGCCGCATTAGTAGCGATCCGTTTTACGTTGAACAAATAATGACCGATGAGACACTTACAGATCTCCGATTCGAAACTGTTCTTGCCTGGAAGGAATTCTTTAGAGAAACGGTCGAACCATTCAGAGAAGTCTGGAAAGGTGAGCTTCGACAGAAACTGTACGACTACTCCAACGAGTTCTGCAAGGTTTGGGAACCAATTTCGGACAGCATCCTATCGATGTTGTCGCATTTTGCGAGACAAGAGTGGAAAGTTCCTGAAATTGATGTGAATCTAGTACGGTGTCTAAACGGAGGTTCTAATGTATCGAAAGGCATAGTCATCGTACCCTATCCCGACTTTGATGTCGAGATCAAGCTGCTGACCCACGAGCTAGCACATATGGTCGTCCCCGAAGGCCGTTTCCGAGAACTGCTCGGGTCCCTAGGAATAAGCTCCGCGGGGCGCTTTGACACCGCCCACGCACTAGTCGACTACGTCGCGTACCTCAGTTCAAGACAGTACTTCAAGAATCCATCTAGGAAGGGCCTAAGACCAAACATCGACTTCTATCATGAGGGTCTTCAACTCTCTCTCGCGTTCGAAGAATACGCCAGATCCTCAGAGACATACGAATCACTAGAAGACTTCGTCAAATATGCGACCAAACGCTTCGGGAAGGACTCTTGACCGAAACTAGGCCTCGAATCATCCAATCAGCTCTCAAGGAAAGTTGTTTCGGAACCTACGTGTTCAGCCCTCTGAAATTCAAGTGTTACATGCTAACTCATCAAGCCAGCGACATCGCAAAGAACCTAGATGGAAAGAAGACGATCTCCGAAGTCGTCTCGGCGATACGGTCAGCGCATAAGATCACAGACAACGATGCGATTGACCAGGTAAACAATGTGATTCAAGAGCTTCAGAAACTTGGCGTGTTGAGTAATGAATGAAGTCCTGAAGTATCACGCGCCTTACCTTGAGACGGATCCATTGGGAAGAGGACTCGTTGGTCTTGACATTATTTCTGGTAAGCTAATCTCGACCAGGTCAACCGAAGCGAGTGAGCTGCTAGGCCAAGACTTCGGTCGGGCCCAGAGGGAGCTTTTGAATCAAGCTCTACCAGAATCGCTAGGGCTTGAGAAGAGTCTTGCGACTTGCAACCAGGAAACAGTTGCAATCTGTGGGGTTCCTTTCTCTGAGAATCGTGCTGGGTTAGAACCTGCCTCCTGTTATGAGATTATCGTGAGACAAATAAGTGCTTGTCCCATCACCATAGACAATGAGAGGCTTGCAAGTTTCGGGATAACAAAGCTAGGGACCCTGGCTCTTCCCCAAATAGATCCAGTCTCGGCTCAAGTAGTGCTTGGGACGCTAGCTTTCCTATTGAGTTCATTCGAAACAAGGACGTTGTACATCGGCGGAAAACACGCGATGACATATCCTATTCTTCGAGCTATGCGAATGTTATTCAACAATATCGGACTCGTTTGGATAGACGCTCACACTGACATGTACCACTATGAACAGATGAGCAGTCATGATGCGAGGAGATTTTCTGATGCGAACGTACTCGCCCGAATTTTGGAAGCGAATCCATCCATTGCCGACAAGACCGTCTTGGTAGGGACGAGGGTAATTTCGGAAGAATGGTCTCGATTTCTCAGGCGAGAGCAAGTCTTCACATTGTACGATATTGAACGTGAGGGCATTACATCGGTAGCGGCGAAGATTCTAGAGAGGTTGAGGAAGAGCAGAATCTACGTTAGCGTAGATGTCGATGTGGTCGATCCAGCGTTTGCTCCATCGGTCAACACTCCCGTTGCGGGAGGGCTCACTTCACGAGAAATTCTAAGATTGATCAACCTCCTTTGCAAGAGCGAGAGAGTGTTCAGCGCCGACATAGTTGAGATGACTCTCGGAAAGGAGTCTACGAATCAGACGAGTCTACTGGGGGCAAGAATGGCCGTTGAACTCTTGGTGGGTTTGAGAAGGTTTAGTGAATGACGCATGGCTAGGCGACCTGCTCCGGATCTTCCCAGGCTGACTTTCACTATAAGCCGCGATCACAACTTGTACTGGCATCTGATTGCAAAATACGGAGATGTTGTTCCTGTGAATCCAATACTCATGAGTGCAGTGAGCCAGAAGTATCGGATAGAAAATGCTCCCTCGCGTGATCCTTCGGTGGTACAGCTGCTCCGAGAGCTTGCGTATAGGGCGGACGACTGGGCTGTTTTCGAAAGTACAATTTGTGCTTCACAAACTCTGGAGAAGGGCGGGCTGGCGAGATCCTATGAAACGTATTTTCGAACGTTGAGGGAAGGCATGAGGATCGAAATGGAGCATTATCGAACAGCCTTCGACGAGAAAAAGGCCGACCTACAGGGTTTCCACGACTACCTTACGCGAATCTGGAAGACTCACGGCGCTTTTGCGCTAAACGAGTTGTCTACGCTGACCGGAGCGCATTGGCCATCCGAGGAGATTAGGGTGAACATAGTGGGCGACTCCTTGTACACCGGCCTATTTCGTCGCGATTTCTTGGTTCTCCCCCATTCCGGGAATAATGATCAAGGGCTGTGCGTACTGCTTCATTTATTGACGAGATACCTTATCACCCAAAAGGTCCTTGACGTGATGTCGCAATTCACGGGGCCTTCCCAGGAATTGTACCTCGACGCGATCTACGGGCTGCTGGTAAACCATATTCTTTCACAGGTCACAAGGGAGTGGCGGGGCTTTGGGGCACCGATTGAGCCAAGGGGGGGTCAAGAATACAAGATATTTCTCTGCCTCTTGCCACACTGGCGCGATCATCTTAATCGTAAGGATGAGTCATTTGACGAGTTCGTGAAACGAAGGATTGGTGCTGATTTTATTCCTACACGGCGAGTCGCCGAGCTCATTAAACACCCCAATCTTGTTGCTCGATAGTAGACTATTCTGTTTTGGTCTTTTTGTGTCAGCTTCTCGACTAGTCCCAACGCACAGAGAGAATTGTTCGGCTCGTACGAATCCTTCAGCCCAAGCAGTGCTCCATAAACTTGGTTTGAGCCATATCCGACGGCCCTACTGATTTCAGATGTGTACGCGACGGCAGGATGAATGGATACGAGAAAGTCGAGAACGTTGCGCCTAACGGCGCTCTTTCGCAAGGATACGAGAATGGTTGGGGAGACGCGTTCTCCTCCAACGTGGGATATTAGAGTATCAGAGTCAGGCCTCGCTCCGAAATATTTCACCCTCTCCAGTGCCTAAGTTCGAACAACGGTCTTGCCTACAGAGAAAGATACGTGTTTTCTCCAGGAAGATTATCAGCGCTGTCGTGTCTTAACTTGCTGCGGGACAGTGTCCCTGCACAATGGTTGGGCGAGGATTCTCCGGGAAAGCCTGAACTATCTCGGTATGTACGGGTCCTGCTTAATAGGAGCGTGGACGTTTCTTAGTAAGAAACGTACTTTACCTTTACTTGTTTGAAATAGTGAATTGTCTATCTTCGGATGCAAGATTCAAGCCTTGTTTTCCGGCGACGACGTGATTCTACGAAAGTCATCTACGAGATACTGTCGGCGGCTGGAAAGGGTGGTTCCAAGACCCGGATCATATATGAGGCGAATCTGAACTACCGCTTGGCTGGGCCCTATCTTGAATTCCTATTGTCGACCGGCCATCTTAGGCGGGAGGTTGAGCGAAATGGACAGTATAGCTATGGGCTTACGGGGCGAGGCGAGAATCTGCGGAGGCTTCTCCGACAGGTGGAGGATGAGCTGGACAATCTTTTCAAAGATAGAACGTCTGACACATAGCGCTTTCAAAAGATGAGGCATGATTTCGCGACTGCCGTTCTTTCACCGGTCCTAAACTTACTCCGCAAGGTGATGCCTAGTTTAGTGTTCCATGTGGCAAGTTGTTCACACCCCAGACATCATGCTCCCGTCCACTTCGTCGAGTTCTGCGTGGTCGAATTTCACATTGAACTTGATCGGGAGGATCGTTGTCTTGATGCCATGCTTCCTCGCGACGCGAGAGTGCTCTTTGTGAGAGAAATCGAGGATTCTGCCCAGTTGTTTTTCTATTCGAAGAGCAGACATGGTTTCAACTCCTTGATTCAGAAATCATAAATGCGAAAGTTTTGCTGAGAACTCGAGACGATAATTGGCCTTCCCGCCGAAAGTTTTGAGCGATGCGTGGGTGAGGTCGATGGCGGCATGCGAATGCAGATTGGTTGATCATCAGCATGCTGTTCCTTGCGGAGTCTCGCTTCGTCTATCTAGCCGCGGAGGGGAGGGTGAGGGGGCTTGGGAAGCGCATCACATAGTCCCGGAGGGTGACGGCGGGTCTGACAAGATAGACAACTGCGCCATTATGTGTTGGCCATGCCACAGTAAGACCCTCTGACACGGAACTGTTCTTTTGGATCATTTTGCAAGCCTTGCAAGGCGAGCTGGGACGGTCATCGGATAATCTATGAGGAAAATCAGGTATCTATCTGTTGAGGAGGCGGAGTGGTTTCATGATCGAATCCTTGAATTGACTGGAGGAGAGCGCGGGGACTTGGCGAAGGGCAATCTTGAGTTCGTCTTCGAGAGAGTAAAGGATGTCGGAGAAGGGCTAGATGTCAAGATTGCTATCGTAAAGAAGGCAGCCTTTCTAGTTTACAGTCTGGTGAATCATCATCCATTCATCAATGGGAACAAGAGGACGGAGTTCGAAGTTGTCGAAGCGTTTCTAGAATTGAACGGATACATTCTTCGTGCCAAGACGGATGAGATCTACGGTCTTCTTTCAGATTTGGGAGGAGGCAGAGCATCTGAGACAGAGGCTGAAGATTGGATAGCAACGAATTTAGCCAAGAAGAAGCAAAGATTTAGGATAGAATCATGACCCAGCAACCAAGAAAAGAAAAGCGTTGAAAAGCCCAAGATCGGCAACGAGTTCAGGAGGATCGCTGAGAAGAACCTCCGCAAAGACCTAGAACTCCTAGAGCGGCTTGCAAAAATCTAGTTCTTATTCAGAGAAATACAGTAACATTACAGACTCTGCTCTGACCGATAGCATTATTCTGGACGCAGCTACCAGGACTTCTGGGAACGCTAATCATCTTGAGGCGAAGAAACGCCTACAAAGCCACCATACTAGCAGTGGTCGTTTTTCTCTTCTTTGCTCCCGTCGTCCCGACAACTGTCTCTAGTTACTCGCTTCTCCCTCGGCGTAATCAGTGCACTGGGTTGATAGAGAGTCTTGACTACGAACCTGTTCTGACCTCGATCTCATACGTTGGATTCGGATGGCTATTCGGCGAGACTAGGCACGATGGCACGTTTGGACTCGTCTACGTTCCCAACAACGGAGTGTACTCAGTTCAGTTTCGGCCCCTGGGTTTCGCGAGCATAAAGTGCTTATGAGTTCGCTCGGCTGAACAGGCTCGAAAGGGTGCGTGCCTGCCGTTGATCGCAGCCGCAGTCCTCCTCATGACCTGAGCATGGCTCCAGCTCTTGGCAGCACTTCAAGTTCCATCCGGAATTAGATCACGCAGTGCCGAGAAACGATAGTCACTCGTTTGTTAGGTTCTTGATTCTCTCGGTTATATTGGGTATGGGCCATGGGCGCAGGGTCCAGCAGTGTCTCTGTTTGCGTTCTCGACTCCTGACAGCTGCAACGAGTTCGCGCCGTAGGACGGACTAGAGGATCTGCAGCAGGTTTCCGGAGCTGTCGAACACGAAAGCGTTTCCGCGAAACAACGCTCCTACTACTATGACTGAGCCGTCGGCGGACATAGAGACAGAGTAACCGAAT
>Ga0209239_1002539_pt1 | contig 10845 bp, 7 predicted proteins | sample GraSoi013_2_20cm_FD_185824 | JGI IMG/M metagenome (GOLD analysis project Ga0209239, IMG submission 185824) | Grasslands soil microbial communities from the Angelo Coastal Reserve, California, USA - Sample 10_02_2013_2_20cm (SPAdes) (version 2) | ecosystem: Environmental > Terrestrial > Soil >...
TCACGTGCGCGTGCGCGTCGTCCCCCGAGCCGGCGTCCGCGCCCACGCCCGTTCCGGATTCCGCGGCGCTGGCGCGCGCCGCGCCGCCCGCGGCGATCACCGCGCGCGAGCAGTATTACGACATCGATGGCTCGAGCGCCGGGGCGCTGCGTAATCAGATCAGCCGGCTCGGCCCCAAGGACGAGAGCGGCAAGTCGCAGGACGCGCTGACCGTGTGGAGCATCGAGTGGGGCTACGGCACCGCTCAGCGCGGCGACAACTGCGTGCTGCGTGACGTGAAGGTCACGCTCAACGTTTCGGTCACCCTGCCCCGCTGGAAGCCACCCGCGACGGCCACCGCCGACGTCCGGAAGAAGTGGCAGGCCTATCTCACGGCCGTCCGGCTCCATGAGGCGGGGCACCGGACGATCGCCGAGCGCAATGCGCGCGAGGTGATGGCCGCGCTCACGCCGCTCCGAGGGGCGGATTGCGACAAACTGTCGGACGAGGCCACGCGCACGGCGGAGCGGATCGTGGCGGATGGGCGGGCGCGGAATCGCGCCTACGATATCCAGACGAAGCACGGGCAGACGCAGGGCGTGGAGCTCAACCCCTAGAACCTCCAGAATCGCCAGCGCCGATTCCAGTGAGCCGGCGTCACGTGACCGACACCACGTCGTGCGTGTGGCCGTGCGATCGCGTCACCTGTGGAATTGATTCGTCGGCACGCGACGGTCCATCAGTGCTGCGCCGCTACGCTGCACATACTGCACAGTTTTTGCATCGCCCGGGCGACACTTCTACGGAGGTGTCGCATGAAAGCCCTACTGAGCAGTAGCGACCACCGTGCCCGTTGTGGCCGCATCACCAAGTGCGGAGTGGCGTGGGGAGCGGCGCTGCTCCTCGCCGCGTGTACCGAGTCACCCCCGGTCGGTCTCAGCCGGGCGCCTTCCCCACCACGGCCGGGTGCGTCACTGCAGGCCTCCTGCGCGTCGGCGGGCACCCCCGATCCCTGCCTGCTTCCGGTGGCGAGTGCTGACCAGCACCCCGACTCGGTTTGGTACAATGCCCTGCACGTTCCCGACGCCGCGCCAGGCTTTTCTTACTACGACCGTCTAAGTGGCGTGAGAATCTGGAAGGTCACGAGTCCCACTTTCCCACAGTCAAACACCGGCTCCGGCCACGACTACTCGGACGGACCGAACCAGGTCAGTCGCGGCTGGGGAACGGGCAATAATACACACACTCTTCTCATTACGGTTCAAGGCAACTATTTCCCGTATTACTTGGTGAACTTCACGCGCGACGTGGGCTTCTCGAGCGCCACCCTGATTCCAGCCCAATTCCAGCCATCGACACAACTGGCCTTCTCGTTCTCCTCGGTGCCAGGGCAGGAACAGATCGCATACGTGATCCACCGCGACACGTTGAAGCGGGTCAACACCGCGACGATGGTAGAGGACACGACAGGCAACTTCCCGTTCATCCCTCCTTTTCCCATGCGGGGCTGGCTCCAGCACGACAAGAACGACGAGTGGTTCGTTGGGCTCGTTCGTGTGGATGACAACACCATGGACAACGACACCATTGCCTTTGCGTGGAACAGCCGGACAAATACGTTCTTCAGGGATTCCGAGCCGTGGCTGAACGAGCCGCGATTAGAGCGCGACGGGCGCTACGTCGCCCTGACCAACACCAACACCACCTTCCGGCTCTGGGACCTGGCCACCAACACGCTCGGCCCGGTCCAGTCTAGCTCCACGTACTGGCTCGGGCACAACGCGAATCTCCGGGGCCAGTGGGTGACGACCGACGTGAATGGCAGCGGTCCCGCGCCTCCTGGTCTCGCCCGCTACTATCCCAGTGGCGGCCAGATCGCTATGACCCGTTTTTTGAGCAACAGCGCGGGCTACGCCGTCCACCACTCCGGCAGCTGGGTGCAGTCCGACGTCGAGTTGGGGGGCGACCTCAACAAACAGTGGTCGTTCTTGAGCGGGGTCGAGGACGATGCCTACACCGTAAACGCCCTCTGGAAACAAGCCATCGGGATCGTTCGCAGCGATGGAAGCGATGCGCGACTGTTCGCCCATCACTACTCTGCCCATCCCGGTTACTACGACGACCCGTACGCCCAGCCGAGTCCGGACGGTAAGGTTGTGATCTTCACTTCAAACATGAACGGGTCGGGCCGCTACGACCTGTTCGTGGCCGAAATGCCCCTGAGCGGATCCCAGTCATCGTCCACACAAAACGTAGTTTGGACGAATTTGACGAACGTCACCGCGAACGGGAATTCGGTCACGAAAACCTCAGGCGGTGACGGTTGGTCCGATGCCGGTCCAATTTCGTCGCAGACGATCACCTCGGGCGACGGGTACGTGGAGTTCCAACTCTCGGCCAACGTCCTCTACGCAGCCGCCGGCTTGTCGAAGGGAAACACAGACAACACGCGGGACGACATCGATTTTGCTCTAGCCCGAGCTGGAGGCGCAGAACTGGAAGTGCGAGAGAATGGAGTCTACAAAGGTGGGACTCCATTCGATGCGGCTGCCATCTTCCGGGTGGAGGTACTCAATGGTGTGGTGCAATACAAGAAGAACGGCTCAGTGTTTTACACGAGCACTGTCGCGCCAACCTATCCCTTGTTGCTCGACAGTTGGATCGGAACGCTGAACGCGTCGATCACCAGTGCCGTAATCTCGGGCCTACTGAACTGAAGGCTCCAGACGAAGCATGGCCAGACGCAGGGGGTGGAGCCTGGGGCCGTGAACGGCCCCCGTTAAAGCAGAAGCCCCCGAGAGGCCCTAGCAGACCCTCGGGGGCTTAGCGCTCACTCGCCGAGGCGAGCGAGAGCCTCGCTTCGCTTGTGGCCGTCGTGTTGACTCACGGCCCCACCTCCTCGGGTGGTGTTCGGCCCTACCGTACAACTCCAGTTCGGTCCGCGCAACTGTGGTGCGCCCGCAACGTCGGCCTTTGGGACTTTAGGCTCGGCAGGAACGCCTGACCCCAGACATCGTGTAGGGGCGCAGCATGCTGCGCCCCTACGTCTTACGGGGTCATAATGTAGATTCTTGCCGTCGCTGGCCCCTCGTCCAACGGCAGGACACCAGACTTTGGATCTGGGTATGGTGGTTCGAATCCACCGGGGCCAACTCCCTTCCCTGCAGCGCCGTCGCTCGCGTCGCGCCATAGAAGGCCGCTCAGGCGTCAGCTCGACGGGTCAGTAGCCTAGTGCGGGGCGGGGCTGTAATATCCCTTGGGTCACAGTCTCTGGCACGCCCGTGGTCGTCTCGAGGGCAGTCTTACATGTTGCTGGGCACGCCGATACCAGTCGATCTGGAGCCACGCGCATCGTATCCTACGCCGCGTGGTCCCACCAACCACCACCGCACGCTCGCACCCCAGCAATCTTCGACGGCCCATGTAGCTGCGAGTACTGCGCGCAGTATCGCGCCTAGGAGGACCACGCAGACGGGTTGACGTAACGCCACAAGGAGGCTCAATGCACGGTCTCCACCTCCACCTCTGCACAGTCTGCCAGCAGGAGTATTATTGTTTGGCCGGCTGTGAAGAGCAAACACATGACGTAGAGTTCGAGCAGTGCGACGAACACTACGTGGACTCAGCAGGTGAATCGGAGGTTGCAACATACCCGCCTATCAAGCGAGACGGCGAGCCGAGCGTCAAGCGCGTACAGCGGTAGCCGCGACGGTCAAAGCCCTCTTCACACTCGTGTCGTGCTGTCTCCTGACGGAACCCGCCAGCGCACAGGGCCTGCCGCGCGCCCGTCCCGAGGATGTCGGCCTCTCCGCCACCGCGCTGGAGCGCATCACGACGACGCTCCAATCGTATGTGGACTCCGGCAAGTTCCCCGGCTTTCTCGCCCTTGTCGCTCGGCACGGCAAACTCGCGTACGTCGCGTCGGTCGGCTGGATGGATGTGGAACACCAGCGCGCCATGAGCTCGGACGCGGTGTTTCGCATCTACTCTCTGACCAAGCCGATCGCGAGCACGGCCGTCATGCAGTTGTACGAACGTGGGAAGCTGCGCCTCGATGACCCGGTCTCGAAGTACATTCCCGCCTTCGCGGGCGTGCAGGTATACGCCGGCGGCGCGGCCGCGATGCCCGTCCTGCACCCTGCCGAGCGGCCCGTTACGCTCGCCGACCTGCTCACTCATTCCTCGGGCCTGACGTACGGCTTTATCGGTAACACGCCCGCGGATTCGATCTATCGCCGCGCGGGCCTCAACAACCCCCACTGGACTCTCGCTCAGCTCTCCGACAGCCTGGCGCACCTCCCGCTGGCGTTCTCACCCGGGTCACGATGGAACTACGGCTATTCCATCGACGTCCTCGCCCGCGTCGTTGAAGTCGTGTCAGGCATGACGTTCGATCGCTACCTCGACAGCGCCCTCTTCCAGCCGCTTGGCATGGCGATGACCGCCTTCCACGTCACGCCCGCGATGGAAGGTCATCTGACGACGCTGTACACGCGTGGTCCCGATGGAAGACTGCAGGCGAGTGTGCCCTTGATCGGCACGGAGTATACGGCCGAGGGTCGGATGCTCTCCGGCGGTGGCGGGTTGCTCTCGACCGTGAACGACTACCTCCGCTTTGCCCAGATGCTGTTGAACGGCGGTGAGCTGGACGGGCATCGGGTCCTCAAGCGCGAAACCGTGGCCCTCATGATGCGGGACCACTTGCCGCGCGGGCTCACGCCGATCACGGTCGCTCCCGACTGGCCCCCCGGAAGAAATGGCTTCGGGTACGGAGGTGCGGTGCGGGTGGATTCGGACGCGACGGTCCTCGGATCACCAGGTACGTTCCGCTGGGCGGGGGCGGCGACCACCTTTTTCTGGGTCGATCCCCGGGCCGATCTGGTCGCGATGGTCTGGACGCAGTACCTCCCGCCCGCGTGGTCGCTGGACGCGCAGTTCCAGCGGCTGGTCTACGCCAGTGTGAAAGGCAAATGAGGATGCCCCACGACGTCACGCGCCGCGAGTTCGTCACGGCCACCGCCGGCGCGTTCGCCGGCGCCGCGCTCTGGCCCGACGCAGCACAGGTCGACCAGCCGCGAGCTCCGTCTCATCCCCTCACCGACGGCTCGGTGATCCTCTTCCAGGGCGACTCGATCACCGACGCCGGTCGGGACCGCGCCGCCGCGGATCCCAACGTGGCGCGGGGGCTCGGCTCGGGGTACCCGCTGCTCGTCGCCTCGGCCGCGCTCGCGGCGCACCCCGATCGCGGCCTGCGGTTCTACAATCGCGGCGTCAGCGGCAACAAGGTCCCCGACCTCGCGGCCCGTTGGTCGGCGGACACCGTGGCGCTCGCGCCGGACGTGCTCAGCATCCTGATCGGCGTGAACGATTTCTGGCACAAGCTGGGACACGGCTACACGGGGACCGTGCAGGACTACGAAAACCAGTACACCGCCCTGCTCGAGGAAACGCGGCGCGCGTTGCCGCCGGTGCGGCTCATCGTGCTGGAGCCGTTCGTCCTCCGTTGTGGCGCGGTGGACGAGAAGTGGTTTCCGGAATTCGACCAGCGTCGGGCCGCGGCCGAGCGCGTCGCCCACCGAGCGGGAGCGGCGTTCGTTCCGCTCCAGCGGGTGTTCGACGACCTGGCGCGAAAGATCAACCCGCAGTACTGGGCCGCCGACGGCGTCCATCCCACTCCGGCGGGACATGCGGTGATCGCGGAGCGGTGGCGCCGCGCCGCTGGGCTCTGAAATCCTTCGCATGCGTTTGACCGCGGGCCCGATCGCCGCATCCGCCCTCGGCCGGCTGCTCCTCGCGACGCCGCTCGCGGCGCAGAGCCCGCTCGACGCCTTCCGCGACAACATCGCAGCCATTCACGCGCGCGATCGCGCTGCCTACCTCTCCCACTACCTCCGCACGCCGGCACTGGCCCGCGTGGGCCCGGACGGGCTCCACCAGGGATACGACGAGTTCGCCCGAGGAGCCGGCGCCGGCTGGCCCGACACGCTCGTAGCGACGCACTTCCGCATCGTTCCCGTGACCCCGGACGTGGCCTACGGCGTGTACCGCTACCGCGTGGTCGACTCGAGCGGCAGCGGGCGCGGCGTCAGCGAGCGCGTATTGGTCCGGACGCCCGACGGATGGAAAATCGCGGTCACGACCGCGTTCCCGACGTCCGACGCGGCGCCCCCGCCGATGGCGCTCGTGGGCGCCACGCTCGTGGACGGCACCGGCGCGCCGGCAGTTCCCAACGCCGTGGTCGTGATGCGAGAGGGCCGGATCGCGTGTGCGGGCCCGCGGGCCACCTGCGCGGTGCCGCCCGACGCCGACACCGTCAGCGCGATCGGCAAATGGATCATCCCCGGATTGATCGACACGCACGTCCACTTCTCCCAGACCGGCTGGGTGGACGGGCGACCCGACGCCCTGGACCTGCGGGAGCGCTACCCCTACGACGTCGTCGAGGCGGAGCTGCACGCCCGGCCCGAACGGTTCTTCCGCTCCTATTTGTGCAGCGGTGTCACGTCGGTCTTCGACGTGGGCGGCTACCCCTGGACGCTCGAGCTCCAGGAGCGGACGGCCCGGAGCACAAGAGCCCCGCGGGTCAGGGCCGCCGGGTCGCTCCTCTCGACCATCGATTTCTGGCTCAACCTGCCCGACCAGCGCCAGTTCATTTATATGGCGGACGAGGGCACCGTGCGGCAGGCGGTACGCGCGCACAAGACGTGGGGCGCCGCGGCCATCAAAGTCTGGTATATCATGCCGCCGCAACCGCCTGACACGGCGCGCGTGTCCGCCCTGGTGCGCGCCGCCGGCGACGAAGCCCGGAAGGTCGGGCTGCCCCTCATCGTGCACGCGACGGGCCTGTGGGAAGCGAAAGACGCGCTGCGTGCCGGGGCGCGCGTACTGGTGCACTCCGTCTGGTCCGCTCCCCTGGACGACGAGTTCCTGGCCCTCGCCCGGAGCCAGAGAACGATCTACGTCCCGACGCTCATGGTCCCCGACGGGTACCGCCAGGTGGCGGCGCGGCGCTTCGCGGGCGAGCGACAGCCCCTGGCCTGCGTGGATCCCGCGACCCGCGCCAAGGCGCTCGCGACCGACACCGTGGCCCCGGGGCAACGGCCGACCGCCGCCGTCCTCGCGGAGCGGACCGCGCGGACCGCACGGTCGTTCACCCAGGCGCAGGCGAACCTCAAACGCGTGCACGATGCCGGCATTCCCGTGGCCCTCGGCACCGATGCCGGCAACCCGCTTACCCTGCACGGCGCGTCGGTGTTCATGGAGCTGGAAGCGATGCAGGCGTCCGGCCTCGCGCCGCGCGACGTGCTCGTCGCGGCAACCGCGAACGCGGCTCGAGCCCTGGGGCTCGACAGCACCGGAACGGTCACCGCCGGCGCCGCGGCCGACCTGGTCGTGCTGGACGCCGATCCGCTTGCCGACATCCGCAACGTGCGCCGGATCGCGCTCGTCGTGCGCTGGGGCGAGGTGTACACCCGGCACGAGCTCGAGTATTAAGAGCACCATCCCCCTTCTTTGAAACGAGGTTTCACGCTCATGCGCCCGTCCGCTCGTCCGCTGCTCGCGCTCGGTCTCGGGGCTTTGCTCGGCTTGGCCCCCTCCCCCATCGGCGACCTGCGCGGCTTCACGGCGGAGTCCGCCAAGGCCGAGCGGGAGTGGGAAACCAAGTTCCGCGCCATCCCCTCTCCCGATTCGCTGCGCGAGTACATGCGCCGGCTGTCGGCCCGGCCGCACCACGTCGGCTCGCCCTACGACCGGGACAACGCGCAGTGGATTCTGGCCAAGTTCAAGAGCTTCGGGCTGGACGCGCAGATCGAGACCTTCGACGTCCTGTTCCCCACCCCCAAGGAGCGCGTCGTGGAGCTCGTCGCGCCCACGAAGTTCGTGGCGAGACTGCAGGAGCCGCCGGTGCCGGGCGACCCGACGTCGAGCCAGCAGGCGGAACAGCTCCCCACGTACAACGCCTACTCGATCGACGGCGACGTCACCGCCCCGCTCGTGTACGTGAACTTCGGCGTGCCCGCCGACTACGAGCGGCTCGAGCGGCTGGGCGTGTCGGTCAAAGGCGCGATCGTGATCGCGCGCTACTTCGGATCGTGGCGCGGCATCAAGCCCAAAGTCGCCGCCGAGCACGGCGCCATCGGATGCCTCATCTATTCGGACCCGAAGGAGGACGGCTACACCCACGGCGACGTGTACCCCCAGGGTCCGTGGCGCCCCAAGGACGGTGTGCAGCGCGGCAGCGTCATGGACATGCCGCTGTATCCGGGCGACCCACTCACCCCTGGTGTGGGCGCGACCAAGGAAGCCAAGCGGTTGCCCATCGGCGAGGCCCCGACCATTACCAAGATCCCGGTGCTGCCGATCTCCTACGGTGACGCGCAGCCCCTCCTCGCCGCGCTGCGCGGTCCCGTCGCACCGACCGAGTGGCGCGGCGGGCTCGGCATCACGTATCACGTCGGTCCCGGGCCGGCCAAAGTGCACCTGCGGGTGAAGTCCGACTGGAGCTTGAAGACGTTGTACGACGTGATCGCGCGCATCCCCGGCGCCGTCGCGCCGGACGAGTGGGTGATCCGTGGCAACCACCACGACGCCTGGGTGAACGGCGCCGAAGACCCGATCTCGGGGTTGGTCCCGCTGCTGGAAGAGGCGCGGGCGTACGGCCAGCTCTTGAAGCAAGGTTGGAAGCCGCGCCGCACCATCGTGTACGCCGCCTGGGACGGCGAGGAGCCGGCCCTGCTCGGCTCGACGGAATGGGTCGAGGCCCACGCCGACGAATTGGCCGCGAAGGCCGTGGCCTACCTGAACAGCGACACCAACAACCGGGGCTACCTGGACGTGGGCGGCTCGCACTCGCTCGAGGCCTTCATCAACGACGTGGCACGGGAGATCGAAGATCCTGAGACAAAGCTGAGCGCGTGGAAGCGGGCCCAGCTCCGCGCCATCGCCGACGCGAGCTCGGCCGACCTGCGTCAGGACGTGCGGCAGCGGGCCGATCTGCGCATCGATGCGCTCGGATCGGGCTCGGACTTCACGCCGTTCCTGCAGCACGTCGGGGTCGCAACCTTGAACCTCGGCTTCGGCCGTGAGGGCGGGGGCGGCATCTACCATTCGATCTACGACGACTTCAAGTGGTTCACGAGCTTCGACGATACGTCGTTCGCGTACGGTCGCGCTCTCGCCCAGACCGTGGGCACCGCCGTCATGCGTCTCGCCGGCGCGGAGGTCCTGCCCTACGAGTTCACCGGCTTCGCCGAAACGGTCGGGCGCTATGTGAAGGAAGTGAAGAAGCTCGCCACCGAAACGCGCGATTCGATCGCCGAGCGCAATCGCCAGATCGACGAGGGAGTGTTCACGGCTACCGCGGATCCGCGCGAGACGTCCGTGCCCCCCTCGAAAGATGAAGTGCCCCGGTATCTCAACTTCACCTCGCTCGACAATGCGCAGGACGCGCTCACGCGCGCGGCCGACCGCTACGCGAAGGCGCTCACCAAGGCGCAGGCGGGGGATGGCTCCGCACTCGCCAAGCCCGAGGCCCGCGCTCTCAACGCCACGCTGCTGCAAACCGAGCGCGCGCTCACGAGCCCCGCGGGGCTGCCCCGGCGCGCCTGGTACCGCCACCTGATCTACGCCCCGGGGTTCTATACCGGCTACGGTGTGAAGACGCTGCCCGGCGTACGTGAGGCCATCGAGCAGAAGCACTGGCAGGAGGCCGACGAGCAGATCGACGTCGTTTCGAAAACGCTCGGCGCCGCCGCCGACGTGATCAACCGAGCCTCGGGCCAGCTCGAGAAGCTCGCGCCGTAGGGGAAGGGGCAACGGTTGACCGCTCGGCCCCCTACTGCCTACAATGCGAGGACTTGTGAGAACCGGAGAGGCACGTATGCGATGTAACATCCGGACGGCTGCGCTCACCGCCATCCTGCTGGTGCCGCTCGTCAGCGCCGCCCCGGCGACCTGGCGCGCACTTACTTCGGCGCAGCCCGCGCCGTCATACACCTACCGAGGCACCATTCGCGCCGTCAATGCCCGGACTGGGGCGCTCGAGTTGATCACCGGCGTCGGGATGTCCCTGCGGGTGGTGCGGATCAGCACGGCACCGACCACACGCCTCGCAGCCGCCGGCGCGGCGCCCCACCTCGCCGACTTCAAGCCCGGTGACGTCGTGCGCGCCGAGTGCCGGCGCACCGCGACGGGCTTGGTCGCGGATCGGGTCGAGAAGCTCGCGGCGGGCACACCGTGACCCGCGCGACCGTCGCGGGCCTCGTCCTTCTCGTGGCGCTGGGCTGTCAGAAGCCCGTGAAGCCCGGCGATCCGCTGCCCAAGCTCTCCCGCGCCGAGCGCGACCGGTTCGACCGCGGGAAGGTCGTGTTCGACAGCGTGTTCACACCCGAGACGGGGCTGGGTCCCCTGTTCAACTCGACCGCCTGCGGCGAATGCCACGAGGATCCGGCGGGCGGGCGCGGCGACGAAGTCGAAGTCCACGCCACCGCGTTTCACAGCCCGGTCTGCGACCCGCTCGCCCAGGAGGGCGGGCCGGTGATTCAGCAGCACACGACGCCCGCCCTCAAGCAAGCCCTCGGCATCGACCAGGAGCCCTTCCCTCCCTCCGCGACGGCGCGGGCGATGCGCACGTCACCGGTCATCTTTGGCCGCGGCCTGCTCGACCTCGTGCCCGACTCCGTTCTCCTCGCCTACGCCGACCCGGGCGACAGAAACCACGATGGTGTCAAAGGGCGGCCCAACCGCTTCGTGGACGGTCGCATCGGCCGGTTCGGCCGCAAGGCCTTCGTCCCCACCCTGCGGGAGTTCAACGCGGGGGCGTTCGCGGCGGAGATGAGCGTCACCAACCCCGAGCAGCCCACCGAG
>Ga0209239_1002544_pt1 | contig 10836 bp, 8 predicted proteins | sample GraSoi013_2_20cm_FD_185824 | JGI IMG/M metagenome (GOLD analysis project Ga0209239, IMG submission 185824) | Grasslands soil microbial communities from the Angelo Coastal Reserve, California, USA - Sample 10_02_2013_2_20cm (SPAdes) (version 2) | ecosystem: Environmental > Terrestrial > Soil >...
TGTGGGTTGCGGTTCGATTCGCTCTACCACGTGTATGGTTGTCTCACAGGCCTGGAGTATTGAATCGTAGATACCACTGGCGACACCTGCCAGGAGAGCAGCGCCAAAGGCAGGCCCCTCTGTCGCGTTCGTGGTCACAAGTTCCACTCCTAGCACATCCGCGATAATTTGACGCCAGAGGTGGCTTTTCGCGCCGCCGCCAGTGGCGCGAAGTTGCTCCATTGGCAGGCCCTGTTCTCGAATGATCGAGAAGCAATCCTTTAGACTAAAAGCCACACCCTCTAATACGGCGCGTACGAGGTGGCGGCGATCATGACTCGCGGTCAATCCGATCCAGCCCCCGCGCGCATAGGCGTCGAGATGGGGCGTACGCTCTCCCTGGAGGTAGGGTAAGAAAAGCAGGCCATTGCTCCCAGCAGGTACGGATTCAGCCTCTCGCATAAGGAGTTCGTAGGCGTCCAGCCCGGTCCAGCGCTCTAACGCTCGCTCGGGCAATCCAATGTTATCGCGCACCCACCGCAGGGAGAGGCCAGCTGCCTGCGTTACCCCCATAAGATACCAGGCATGGGGTACCGCGTGGTTGAAGGTGTGTACACGAGGAATAGGGCCGGACATATCGACCTGGGGAGTAGCGGCGTAGGCAAGCACCACGCCGCTGGTCCCTATAGAGACGAGCACCAGGCCTGGCCGAACGACGCCGTTGCCAACGGCACCGCAGGCATTATCTGCTCCCCCGCCCGCCACAGGCGTTCCAGCCACCAGGTCTGTCTGGGCCGCCACTTGATCGGTGATGGTACCATTGACAGTATCAGAGGCAACGACAGGCGGCAGCAAAGCTGGATCAATTCCAATCGCTTCCAGTACCTCGCGAGACCATACTCCCTCTTTGACATTCAGCAGGCATGTACCAGCCGCATCTGAAATCTCCATTGCTATTTTACCCGTCAAGCGGAAACGAATATAGTCTTTGGGCAGAAGCATAGTGCGTGCGCGCGCGAAGATATTCGGCTCATTGTCGCGAATCCAGAGCAATTTGGGGGCTGAAAAGCCGGGCAGCGCAGGATTGCTGACGAGTTCGATGAGACGGGCGGCCCCTACCCGCTCGGCCATCCAGCGACATTGGGGCTCGCTGCGCTGATCAGCCCAGATGATGCATGGCCGCAAGACCTGGTGCTGGTCGTCCAACAAGACGACGCCATGCATCTGGCCAGAAAGACCGACACCGCGCACATCGGACGGTTGGACATTGTGGCGCACGGCACCAACCAGGCAGGTTCGAATGGCAGTTATCGTGGCTTGCCACCATGTTGCAGGGTCTTGCTCGGCCCAACCAGGCCGGGGATGCATCAGCGGATAATCGACAAATGCCGAGGAGAGCACCTGTCCATCTTCCGCAGAGAAGAGGGCTGCTTTGACACCCGTGGTGCCGAGGTCGATACCAAGGAGAGCATGCATATTGGTTTTCCTTTACACAGGGTTTTTGCGGCTTAGTAATGCAACGTTCTATTGACTCTGACACTTTACAGAATACTGCTGATGAAATGATTGTACGTCATAAAAGGCTATTCGGAAAGGTGAGCTGACACGTGTAGCCAGGAAGGGCAGAGATGAAGATGCGCTGACCAGCCAGGTCATCTGAAAAGTATCTGTTGAACCAGCAGATAGGCATTCACACAGGCGATGCAGATAGCAAGAATCCAGGAGAGGATCACGAGCCACCGTTTATTCACGAATCTCCCCATCTTCGCTTTTTCACTGGTAAATTGCACCAATGGAATGACCGCAAAGCTGAGTTGGAGAGAAAGAATGACCTGGCTCAAGATGAGCAACGATCCGGTTCCTTGCTCACCATAGAGTAATGTGACGATGATGGCGGGAATAATGGCGATCAGGCGGGTGATTAAGCGTCGGGCCCAAGGTCGCAGACGAATATTGAGAAAGCCCTCCATGACGATCTGACCAGCAAGGGTTCCTGTAAGGGTTGAGTTCTGACCAGAAGCAAGGAGAGCCACCGCGAACAAAGTACCGGCGATAGGGACTCCCAGGACTGGTGAAAGCAGCTTATAGGCATCTGCAATATCTGCAACATTCGCATTTTTGGTCCCATAAAACGTGGCGGCAGCTAGAATTAAGATGGCGGCATTGATAAAGAATGCGAAGAGCAGCGCCATCGTCGAGTCGATGGTCGCGTATTTGATCGCTTGTGCCTTCGTCGCGTCGTTGCGCTCAAAAGCGCGTGTCTGGACGATACTGGAATGCAAGTAGAGATTGTGAGGCATGACGGTTGCCCCCAAAATTCCAATCGAGACATAGAGAGCATCAGGATTGGTCACGATTTGAGTTGAAGGAATGAGCCCCGAGAGCATGCCACTGATCGATGGTTGTGCGACAACAAGATTAAAGCCAAAACAGATGGCAATGGTCAAGATAAAGGTTGTGACAAGCGCTTCAATCAGTCGAAAGCCCCTATTTTGTAACAAGAGAACGAGAATGACATCACCTGCAGTAATCAAGACACCCGCCACCAGAGGAATACCAAAGAGCAGGTTCAGCGCGATTGCTGAACCAATGACTTCTGCGAGATCACAAGCGGCAATAGCGATCTCGCATAAGACCCAGAGGGCGAACGACACTGGACGTGAATAGTGATCGCGGCAAGCCTGGGCCAAGTCACGTCCAGTGACAATACCTAGTTTGAGAGCAAGATGCTGGAGCAAAATAGCCACAAGGTTAGAAATGAGAATAACCGAGATCAAGAGATAGCCAAACTGTGCCCCTCCAGCCAAATCAGTTGCCCAGTTCCCTGGGTCCATGTAACCGACTGCAACCAGCAACCCTGGTCCTCCATAAGCGAGAAGCATGCGCCAGAACCCTTTGCCCTTTGGCACAGGAATGGATGCATGGACCTCCGGTAATGAGGGTGCAGTAAGATTCTTTTTCCAGCCTGCTTGAGCAGTTTGTGAAATTGTTTGTGCCATAGTCTATCTCTCCATTTACCGTTCTGATACAGGTTCAGTTGTTGCTGGGCGGACGAGGACAGCCTGCGTCACGGCATCACCTACGGCATGGGTCTGAGCTCCGACGCGCAAGGTGTAAACCCCACCGTAGGGTGCGACTGCCTCCACCTGTATCAGGGCTCCAGGAATGAGTCCCAGAGAGGCTAGATAGCGCAGCAGATCAGGATTTTCATCACTCACGCGCTGCACGATGACCTGTTGCCCTGGTAGCACCGTCGAGAGAGGCTGGCTACTTGGAACGACGACCCCGCCTACATTGTCGGGGATGGGGTCACCGTGAGGATCTTCGGTCGGGTGCCCCAGCAGTGTATCCATGCGATCCACAAAAGCATCCGAAATGGCATGTTCGACCTGTTCCGCCTCCGCATCGACCTCTTCCAAGGGAAAACCCATAACGCGGACGAGGAAGAGTTCCAGCAAGCGATGACGGCGAACGAGTTCGGTCGCCATGGCCTGGCCGGTTTCGGTCAGTTCGACGCCATGATAGGGGGTATAACGAACGTATCCGCGATCAGCCAACCACTTGAAGAGTTGCGTGACGGTGGCATCGCTCAATTGTCCTGTTGGTTCCAGGCACTGCAAGCGCTCCTTCATGACAGAAGTAGTAATGGACTCGCCACGTTCGCGCAGTTTGTAGCAGAGCTTTAAGCAGTCAATAGCGCGAATTGGCAAGGTACGGAGTTCTGGTGACATTGCATGACCTCATCTATGCTATTTTCAAAAGTTGCAAAGATATGTTTTAGTATTCTAAAAATATTTTATCAAATTTGATAATATATTGTCAAGAGTTCTGAAAAAGTGATTCAAAGTTGTTGCAAATGATGCCGACCCTATTTCTGCATTCGGGTAATGGTTATCTGACCAAAATACGACAATAGATGTCAAGAAGTGGAGTGGTATATTACAAATATTGAATCGGGTGATACATTGTTTTCCGATGGAGGTATATATGCACTATGGTTTTGTTTTTCCAAATGGTGATGTGCACTCAATTGCTGAGATGGCTACTGAAGCGGAGGAGGCGGGTTGGGATGGTGTTTTTATCCCGGATTGCATTTACATAGACGTCGAAAGTGATCCTAAAATGCCGGGGTTTGATCCATGGATTGTGCTGGCAGCTATGGCTACGCGTACCAGACGTGTACGTATTGGCACGATGCTGACGGCACCGTCGCGAAGGCGTCCCTGGAAGTTGGCACGGGAGACAGCGACTCTGGACCAGCTCTCTCATGGTCGGCTTGTCCTCCCGGTCGGGTTAGGCGCTCTCGATGACGCAGGGTTTGCGAGGGTAGGAGAGGTGACTGATCGCAAGACGCGGGCGCAGATGCTTGACGAAAGCCTGGAGATACTGGCCGGGTTATGGAGCGGACAGACATTCAGCTTCAATGGCGAACATTACAGCGTGCAAAATTTGACTTTCTTGCCACCACCTGTCCAGTCACCCAGAATCCCCATCTGGGTGGTTGGCGCGTGGCCGAGAATGAAATCGATGCGGCGCGTCCTGCGCTGGGATGGTTTGCTACCAAACATGTTGAATGACGACGGATCGCCCGCAGAGATTACCCCTGCTGATTTACGGGATATGAAGCGATTTATCGATGAGCAGCGCACGGAGACGACGCCATTCGATATTATATGGGAGGGGAGGACACCTGGAGAGGACCGGGAGAAAGCGGCGGCAATAGTGAGGCCGTGGGCGGAGGCGGGCGCTACCTGGTGGATGGAGGCCATGTGGACGGCGCCCAATGGGCCAGATGATGTACGCAAACGTGTCCAGCAGGGGCCTCCGCGCATCGATTGACATCAACACCTGCGATGGTTTAAGACGAAACCCGGCACGGGTGGTTGACGGGTGTTATCCGGCAAGACTTGCACCCCAATTATTTTGGACGTGTAAACACAAAAGAGCAGGTTCACTCCTACAAAAACACGAGTAGAAATACCTTCAAGCTCTACCCTGTTCAAGTAAACTTTCTCATAGGAGGCATGACCAACCTCCTATGAACTGTCTTTTGAACACACGTGAGGGATCACGGACTGGAAGGTAGATTCAATGTTACATGTCATGCTCGACCTCTATGGATGCAACGCCAAACTTCTTGCAAATGAAGCGTTACTACGACAAGTGTTGGATGAATATCCCAACCGTATCGGTATGGAAAAAGCAAGCCCGGTCGAACTGCGTGATATCAAAACGAGCAATCCCCTGGATGATGGCTTTTCTGGCTTTGTGATCATCGCCACGAGTCACGTGAGCCTGCATGCCTGGCCCCCCTACGGCATGGTCAATATCGACATTTTCTCTTGCGAGGATTTCGATGTGCAGGAGACTGTCAACTTTGCGCAGATGATGTTTCAAACGGACGATATCGAGGTACTCGCGGTTGAACGCGCGCTGCGTTCGCCTCGTTTGCCATCGCAAAGGCATAGCAGAGATACTATGGCAGAATACCCTAGAGGACGGTGTGCATGAAAGTCAAAATAGTGCCATGCCTGTTCTTTCTGCTCAATACATTTCTTTTCGCTACGTATTACTCTGTCTCAAAAGAAGCGCTCGGGCGCATCGAGCCCATTATTTTCTCTTTTATTGAGATGGTTACACTGCTGCCAGCAGGAATCTGTATCCTCATCTTGACGCGGAAAGACGTGAGCAAGGCGCTGGTAAAACGGGGTGTACTGGTTGGAAGCTGGTTGTGCCTGGCTCTCTTTACGATTGCGATAGCGCTGAAATATACCAGCGCTACGAGTACCGCTTTTTTCCCCTCTTTGAATGGTCTGCTGGCGGCGCTTATTGCCTGGCTTTTTTTCCGTCAACCTATCGGCAAAGTCACCTGGTTCGCCGGATCAATCTCAATGATCGGAACCGTCCTGCTCATCAGTAACTCATCGATGGGTGGTTGGAGAGGCATGTCTATTGCTTTTCTAGGAGGGCTATTTTTTACCTGTTACGTGTTCCTGGCTGATCATCAACAGCAGGGAGATCTTGCGCCGTGGCCTCTCTTTGGAATAGAGCTTGTCACTATGGCGGGCTGGTCCATGCTCATTGCTTTATTGTTCGGCAATTGGCAGTCGTTCCACCCCTCCTTGCCAAAGGATATCTGGGTGATACTCTATGTAGCAGGGGCGACAACATTCCTGCCTACTCTGATTACGGTGTTGATGCAAAAATACGTTTCTCCAGTCACCGTTTCCTTTATCTACATTCTTGAACCGATCCTGGGAGCGATCGTCGCGAACCTGTACTTGCATGAAATGCTGCCAGTTCAGGGCTATCTGGGAGGGGGCCTGGTGGTTGTAGGTACTATCATTCATACATGGGGCGTGTCGTGGCGTCCGGCAAAGGGCCGCTCTCTCGAGAGCGCATTTACGTCGATAGACCATCGTCTTCATCGCTCTTTCATCAGCCTGGTGAGTTATCCACTGCTTTTGCTCGGTATCAGTTTTGTGCTCCTCTACCGGTTTGGCGGCTTTCCACCAGCTGCCTGGTTTGAGCTGTATCGTATCTGGCCCAATCTCTCCACCCTTTTCCAACAAGGAAACAATACATTTGTGATCCTGCTGTTTGTTCAGGCCGTTTGCTGGTTTATTGCCTGGGTGACATTCGGTACGATGGTGATTTTGACAATCTACCATATCGTATCCAGTGCGATCTCGCGCAGAGAGAAACCTGTGGTACAACAGCTTCCGCAGTATCCAAAGCATCCAAAGCGCCCAGAGTACCCGGAGTACCCAGGCACTCCATTGAGCGCTCCTCCTTCCGTGCACACAGGGAAAAAGAGAGAAAGAGAAAGCATCAACGCGACAACGCAGAGCCCGACACTTTCTCTCCTGGACGAATTAGTTTCTTAGAGAGACCTGTCTTCTTCTTTCTTCATTCCATCTCGTTTTGGCTGATTTGTTTGCACGGGAGCGGTAAAAGGGCTTCGCGGGACGTTTGACGATGCCTGCGGCGTTCCTTCTAATTGCGACGAAAATAGATGAGTTGCCGGGCGAGGCGTGACTGGCTGAGTTAATGGTTTGTTCGTCAATGATTGAGTAACTGTCTGGTAACCTGCTGAGAGCGTATCTATGCGCATTGAGCGTAAGAGGCGATGAATCTCTATAAGCTCTCTACAGGAATCTGGAGTGACGAGCCGCTCACCCTTCCAATGATTATCGAGAGCATTACACAAATCACCGAGGGCAGTCACCAAATACTGAGCATGGAGGCTTGTCTGCCATAATCGTATCAAACGTTCCGCCATGAGATTCAGGCTGGCCGCAAGGGGCAGCAAGGCGCCGCTGGTCAAACGAGCCCGGGCGCGTACATTGCCATTGGCCAGACTTGCCTGTACATCTTTGAGGTGCTCAATGCCGTGCTCTAATTCAGCATTATGGATGGCCATTATACGCGATTGCTCTTCAATGCGCTGATTTGCCACTTGCAGGTCTTCGAGAGATTCTGCCTGCTGCCTCGTTAAGCGCGCATTATCGAGCAAGGTCAACACCTGTCGTATTACCACCAGGCCCACGACACCTAACGTTGCAAGAAGAAGCACCGGCCGGATTGCCAGTTGATTACTATCAGAAGAGAGCACATTGAGTGACAGGACAAAGAAGAGGAAGGATAACAGCATATAGGGAAGATATTGAGGAAGGCCAAAACTGACCTGTTCGGCTTGATACTTGACACGTTGTTCAATCACTTCTTTAGGCGTCACTGGCAGGAAACGACGCAATAAGGCTGCTACGCCAATCGTCATCATGCCAAACGGCCAGCCCAGGTCAACCCACGTCGCCTCCACGTAAGTACCCGCATTTTGTTGGATATTGAAGAGGAAGTCGGAGAAAACGAAGAAGCATAAACCCAGCCCGATGACAAGGAGACTGACACGGCGAGCTGTAGCTTGATAGGCTCGTCCCTGCCCACGCAACAGCAGGAACATGACACAGCTGAGCAGCGCTGTATCAGTGATGGGATAATAAAGACCCAGGAATTTGGCAAGATTAGCTTCGCCGGGAGCCTGAGCTAAAGAGCCCAGCAGCAAATACCAGGCAATGGCGAGAATAGAACCCATGGAGATCAGGCTATCCAGCAGTATTAAGAGTCGTTTGCGTCCTGCACCGGAGGGCGGCTGTAACAACAGGCCAGCGAAAACCAGGAGAGGGAAGCTGAAATAGCCGATATCCGCCAGCGATGGAAACGGAGACTGCCCAATAGACATGTAGTAACGCCAGATGCAATCCCCAAATCCCCACATAATGACACCGAATCCAATGAGTGCCCAGGCTAAACGTTCATTCCTTAACCAGGGTTCGGTAGCTTCTTTTCTTTGTGCAGGAAGGATAGCGCTGATGAGAGCTAGGAATCCACCAATGAAGGCACCACATAAAGGAGAAAACTGCCCCACGTGCAAGGCAATTGTGCTGCCTCCAATGTGGAAAACCACAATGATCAGCATAAATACGCCTATCCAGGCTACTGACTTTATGACGAAACGAGCTGTTGAATTCATACACTGTCTCCTGCGCTTGCGAAACTAGGGGTTTTGCTAACATACACTTTAAGAGAAAGGGTTGGAATTGCGGCAGAACGGAGGTCGCGTTGGATGAGCGCGATCACCCACATTGCAATGGGTCTTCTTAAAAGATTGTCCTATGATTGATACTACTCAAGCGTTCTGAAAAACTCTTTTTGCTTGTATCTGCTCATAAGGCTTGAATCCTTGATTCAGTGGCGAATTGCCACTTAAAGAGGATCATCGCAAAGTACTATTATCCTATGGGGCAGGCGGGTCTATGAAACATTTACAACGATAACGCTGATATTGTCTTGCCCTCCACCATTTAGCGCTGCCTGAACGAGCGCTTCGCTGGCCTTTGTTGCGTCGGGTAGCTCTGCGCTCAAGATCTCCTGTATCACCGGGTCACGTACCATTTCCCATAGACCATCCGAACAAAGGAGTAACGTTGTTTCTGCTGTTAAGGGATGCGTGAACATATCGACGTCAAGGGATGTTTTGTGGCCGAGGCTGCGGTAGATTTCGTTACGCCTTGGATGGGTGTAAACGTCATCTGCTGAAATGGCGCCATTTTCGACAAGACGCGCTACCAGGGAATGATCTCGTGTCAATTTTTTCAGTCCACTGGCCGAAGTATAGGAATAGGTGCGGCTATCTCCTACATTGGCTATAGAAATGGTCTTTCCCACAACTAATGCAGCAGTGACGGTTGTGCCAATATCTGATTTGTACATTTGATTGTACTGGCACAAGGAGTTGTTTGCTTCTTGTATCGCGTCCAGGAGGAGCTCTGCCGATTGCTCTTCGTTGATCTTTACATCACTGAGTAAAGCAGGGATGACGACATCACGAATGTGCTGGATCGCGAGGCGGCTGGCTTCCTGGCCGTTGGCATGGCCGCCAATACCGTCAGCTATGACAAAGAGTCCAAAGGGCTGCGGGCATGTATCATTGGCGAGGGTGCCCTGAATAGCAAGGAGACGATCTTCATTTGGTTTATCCTTGCGTTTGATCCCGGCATCCAGACCGGTGCCAATGGACAATGTATACTGCTTTTCCGCCAGCGGCTTGATCGTTTCCGTTGTCGTTTGCCGGTTTAACGGAAGTACCATTGTCGGTTCCTCATGCCATTTTGGCGGTAGAGGTTCTAAAGTAGCAACAGACGATGCAGACGACAGGCGTTCTTGATGTTGAGATTGCCCTGCTACCCGCTGGGCTGCCACGATAGGCTGCTGCCACGATTGCTGGTAGACCAGGTCATTTGCAGCAAGGCTTTCCGCTTTTTGTAGTGAAGCTTCGAAGCGCTGCCGTTCAAGCAGATAGTTCCTTTGCTCTTTTACTATCCAGATGATAACAGTAGCCAGTACCATCCAGAAGAAGAGTAAGGTGAAGGAAAGCAGGATTAATGCAGCGAGTGGAAGCAGGATAGAAGGGCCTTTGAGCATCCATAACCGGGGAATGAGGGGCAGTGTCTGGAGCAGAAAACGCCAGGCATGAGGAGGAAAACCACTAGAAATCCAGAAAAGGAGTATTCCCGCAAGAAACACTCCCAAGCAGGTTGTATATTTGACCCAAATTTGGGTCGCGTATGTTGTTTGAAACTTTTCCAGCATGCCTTCCCCAAACTTGCTTTAAGATTTTGCTGCTACTGCTATCTCCTTAAATGATGTGACTGTTGCTACTGCGCCATTTTCCAATAAGATTCGGAGCCCACCGTAACCATTTCGAAAGGTGTTATCCGTGACCGTAACCATCCAGTTTGTGGGCTCGGCACTGCCATTTTGCCAGACACTGGCCGAGAGGGTGGTGCCTTTGATGCGAAAACGCAGGGTATAGAGCACGCCAGGCCTCGCTGTGAAGGGGACTGCACCCAGGCGAGTCGCCATTCCTCCAAGTGTCTTGAGCACAACGAGGCTCTTGCCATCTATTAAGCTCTTATACCAGTCATTTGTATCGGACCACCGCAGCACGGCTCCGATGTTAGACTGATTAAACTGGCTCATCGAAACGCTACATTGAACCTCTGCATCCGCGATGATGTGTCCAAGGGTAGCATTGAAGGTACCCTGACCATTGGCAACCTTGCCAGTCTTTCCGGCTATCGAAAAGACGTTGCGGGTTGTCGCATCTGCCCCCCACCTTTGACCGTTAGAGGTTGTTCCCCAGAAGAGTTGGTCTGCACGCCGGAAGGTGTCTTGCGACAGAATGTCTGCTTGTACTGTAGGGGTAATCGCGCCAGGTGTCTTCGCCGTGGCTGGTGGTGACGTGATGGGTGCATTGGGTGCGATGGCTACACCCCTGCTGGCAGGTGGCACTGT
>Ga0209239_1002545_pt1 | contig 10836 bp, 6 predicted proteins | sample GraSoi013_2_20cm_FD_185824 | JGI IMG/M metagenome (GOLD analysis project Ga0209239, IMG submission 185824) | Grasslands soil microbial communities from the Angelo Coastal Reserve, California, USA - Sample 10_02_2013_2_20cm (SPAdes) (version 2) | ecosystem: Environmental > Terrestrial > Soil >...
GCCGCAGGTGTCCCATCCGGCCTCGCACCTGAGGACGGACCTCCTCCAGCCAGCATTGACTTTCTCGACTACTGGAAGGCCGGCGCCAGAGAAATCAAGACCTTCCGAGGCCATACGCACGGGGTGTGGGCCGTCGCCTTTGCCCCGGACGGGCTCACGCTCGGGAGCGGGGGGGTGGATCGATTCGTCCGCCTCTGGGACATAGAAACGGGCCGCATGCTCAAATCGCTGCGGGGTCACACCCACGACATCCGCGCGATCGTGTTCACGCCCGACGGGCAGACGCTCGCCACCGGAAGCGAAGACCGCACGATTCGCATGTGGAATCCCAAAACAGGTGAGCCCACGAAGCTGCTGTTTACACGCTATGACCATAACATCACCAGCCTCTCACTTTCGCCGGACGGCCTGATGCTGGCCCGCGGGAGCCACAACAAAGACATCAAGATTTGGGAAGTCACGACCGGAACCGAACTGATGACGTTGCTCGGAAAAGATCAATACGATCACCACTGGACGCCCTGCGTGGCGTTCTCACCGGATGGATTGCATTTAGCCAGTGGAAGCGACATCGGAAAGATCAAAATCTGGGAAGTCCTGCCGAGTGGCGAGGAGCGAGTGCTGCACAACGGGCATTGGCGGGAGGTCATCGACGATGACACCACCGAATTCCGAGGGTTTTTCGTCGAGGATGAGGGGGGCTTCCAGAAGCCGATGGAGTACTGGATCGGCGCCATGACGTTCACACCCGACGGGAAGACCCTCATCACGGGCAGCCGGGATACCACGATCAAGTTCTTCGAGATGCCGCAGGTCAGCGAGATACGGACCGTGAGAGGCCACTCGGGGTGGGTGCGGTCATTAGCCGTCTCGCCGGACGGGAAGGTGCTGATGAGCGCCAGCGACGATCAGACGATCAAACTGTGGGACCTTGCCACGGGGCGTCTCTTTAGAACCCTCAAGGGACACACCGGAGCGGTGCGCTGCGCGGTATTCTCTCCGGACGGCCTGCGACTCGCCAGCGCATCGTGGGATCGAACCGTCAAGCTGTGGGAGGGGGGCGCAGAACCCCGGGAGTGAGCCTACTCCTCCTGCTGTCCGTTCTTGCCAGGCGAAATCCCGTAGCGCTTGCACTTCTCCCACAAGGCTTTCCTGGACAGCCCGAGGATCTTGGAGGCTTCAGTCCTGCTTCCCTGAACCCGACCGAGAACGGACAGGATATGTTGCCGTTCGAACTGCTCCCGCGCCAGCGCGAGTGACTCGACTGTCCTGCCCCCCTTCTTCCCGACCGTGAGGCCTTCGCTGCAAAAGCCACAGGTATTCTGCGGCGCGCCGCCCAGGTACGGACAGGAAGAGAATCCGCAGAGATCCCAGGCCTTCACCTCTTCGTTCGGTCGCCCCAACGCCACCGCCCGCTCAACCATGTTCTCAAGTTCTCTGACGTTGCCGGGGAACGAGTACCGGAGCAGGAGTTCATGAGCCTCTTGCGAGAACCCTTTTAACAACTTGTTCGTCCGAGCGCACCGAGTCCGGAGCACATGCTCGGCGATCACTAACACATCTTCCTTCCGCTCTCGCAGCGAGGGCAGCACCACCGGCACCACGTTCAGCCGATAGTACAAGTCCTTTCGGAACCGCCCCCGCTGCACCTCGTTTTTCAGATCCTTCTGCGTGGCGCAGACCAGGCGGACATCCGCCTCGATGGTTTCGTTCCCGCCGACCCGTTCGAATCGCCGTTCTTGCAGGACCCGGAGCAGCTTGACTTGGACGACCGGAGAGATGTCCCCGATTTCGTCCAGGAACAACGTTCCTCTGTGGGCCAGCTCAAAGCGACCCCGCCGCTCTCGGAGCGCCCCGGTAAAGGCTCCTTTTTCATGGCCGAAGAGTTCCGCCTCCAGCAGCGTTTCCGGAAGGGCCGCACAGCTGACCTTGACCAGCGCATGGTCCCGACGAGGGCTGTTGCGGTGGATGGCATTGGCCACCAGTTCCTTGCCGGTCCCACTCTCTCCGACGATCAACACGGTTGAATCCGTGGCCGAGACCAGCTTGATTTTCTCCAGCACCTCGCGCATGCGGTCATTCTTGCCGAGAATCCCTTCAAAACTGAACTTCCCTTCCAGTTCTTCCCGCAAGAGCAGATTTTCCTGCCGGAGCGCCACCACCTTGGTCACCCGCTCTACGATCAACAGCAACTCTTCCATCGAGAACGGCTTCGTGATGTAGTCATAGGCGCCCCGTCTCATCGCTTCCACCGCGGTCTCGACCGACCCGTGGGCGGTGATGACGATGACTTCGGTCCGCGGCGAGCGCTGCTTGCACACCTGCAAGAGGGCAAGGCCGTCCGAACCGGGCAGGCGGAGATCGGTGATGACGATCTCAAACGTCTCCTTGTCGAGTTTCTCCAGGCCCTCCTGCCCCGTGGCGGCCGCGTGAACGTCGTAGCCGACGGCTTTGAGGGCATCCAGCATCGAGAGCCGCATCAGCGGCTCATCATCGATGAGCAAGACCGATGGAGGCTTCACGGCGTCCCCCCGACCATCTGCCGATCCCGTGCGAACGGCAGGCAGACGGTGAAGACTGTCCCTCTGCCCACCTGGCTCTCCACGAGGATCTGGCCGCCATGTCGCTCGACAATCCCGAGGCTCACGGACAACCCGAGCCCTGTTCCCTCGCCGGTGCCCTTCGTGGTGAAGAAGGGGTCGAAGATATGCGGCAAGACATGGGCCGGGATGCCGCATCCGGTGTCCTCGACGTCGACGGCGAGGACGCCGGCGGCGACCCGGGTGCGAATCGTGATCAGCCCGCCCCCTTTGATCGCCTGCACCGCATTCAGGATCAGGTTCATCAGCACTTGCTCGATCATATGTCGATCCACCGGCAGCGGCGGCAGATCCGGGTGGAGCTGCTGGTCCAGTTTGATCTGGTTCTCGACGAAGGCATGATTCGTCAGGACCAACACCCGCTCGACAACCGCATTGATATCGGTCGGCGACAGTTGGGGGTCGTGCTGCTGGGAGAAGTCCAACAACTGGCGGACGATCTTCTGGACCCGGCGCAGACCGTCCTCCATGGACGCGATATATTCCTCCTGTCTCGTCGGGGTCAGCGTGCGTTTGCGGAGATTGTAGAGACAGTTCAGGATCCCGCCCAGCGGGTTGTTGATTTCGTGCGCGACGCCCGCCGCCAGCTTCCCGATCGAAGCCAGTTTCTCAGAGTTCCGGATCTGCCGCTCCAATTTCTTCGTTTCCGTGATGTCCCGGGCGATCCCCAGCACGCCCTGAATGCGTCCCTCCGGATCACGGAGCGGAGAGACGCTGACCATCACCGCCCTGGCTTCTCCCGCCGGACTCATTACTTCCACTTCGTAGACCTGCTTTGCGCCGATATCCAGCGTGCTCTTCAACCGACGTCCGCGGTGTCGCTTCGAGAGCAAGGACAAGTACGGCCGGCCGATGAGATCCTCCTTGCGATAGCCCCACGCTTCCACCTTGCTGTTGACGTAGGTAAAGCGTTGGTCGGGATCCAAGGTGTAGATCACGTCATTGGCATTCTCCAGCAGATTTTCGAGGTACTGTTTCGTCTCCTCGATCTCGCGTGTCCGCTCCCGGACCTTGGCCTCCAGCTCCTCGCTGTACTCCTGAAGCTGCTGTTCCAATCGCTTGCGTTCCGTAATGTCGCGAAGCTGCACCATCACGGACACCGTCGTGCCGTCTTCGATTCGAATCAGGTCCATCTCAGCCGGCATCGGCGCGCCGTCCCGATGCACCACTTCGATTTCCTGGGTGGGCACCTGGCGCTCCCCCAGCACAATCTTGCCGATCAGGCCGTTGGTCACGTCATGATGTCTCGGGAGCACGAATTCGAGGAATCGCCTGCCGATCGCCTGCGCCTCGGCGTAGCCAAGCGCCTGCTCCTCGCGCTTATTCACCGCGGTGATGCGGCCATCCGGATCGACCATGAACACGGAATCAGCCGCCAGATCGAACAGCGCTTTATACCGCCTTTGCGACAGTGAGAGTTGCTGCGTTTGCCCGGCAACCTCCTGCTCCAGTTGCGTTGTATAGCGCTGAACCTTCTGCTCCAGCAGCTTGCGCTGCGTGATATCCCGCACGAAGGCGCGGGAATGCAGCAGCCCCCCGCCTTCGGGATCCAGGAGGGCGGTCGAGTGAATCTCCACATCAATGGGCGTGCCGTCCCGGGTGAGAAAGACCGTCTCGATGGTGCCGCGGCCGTGGGACACCAGGCGTTCCAGATAGGCCAGGATCTCGGGCTCCCGCCCCTTCGGAACGATGTCCCACAGGCGCATCCCCTGCATGTCCTCATGCGAATATCCCAGCTTTTCCAGCTCTGTCTTGTTGACATGCACAAACAGCCCGGCCTTGTTCAACTGGTGGATCATTTCCGGGGAGTTCTCGATCAGATCCCGATATTTCTCCTCCAGCCTGCGAATATCGCGCATGCGCTGCTCAAGCTGACCGAACGACTGTCTCAGATTGGCGGCCATGCTATTGAAGGCATCGGCCAGGTGTTCGATCTCATCCCCGGTTTTCACGACCAGTTGGTGGGCAAGATTGCCGGTCCCGATGTGTTGCGCCCCTTCATGGAGAATCCGGATCGGCCGGGCGATCCGTCTGGCCACCACGACGCCGGTCCCCCATAGCGCCGCCAAGACCAGGGCGCCGTAGGCAGCCACTTCGAAAAGCAGTTGGTTGAGCGGGGCATAGGTCTCGTCAGGGTTCTGACGGACGAAGGTCAGCCACCGTTTGCCGCCCAGGCTCTCCGGCGAGGGAATCGTCGGAAGCCACGTCCCATCCCGCATGCGGACGGGTGACCACGCTCAGAAGGTCCGGGCCGACCGAGTGTTCCTCGGGAGCCAGAACCGGGCAGATCAACGGAGTCCCGTCCGAACTCATCAACATGGCGTGTCCGGTCGCGCCGATCGTGACATCCGAGATCGATTGAAACAACGAATCGCGTCTCAACAGCACGCTGACAGCCCCCACCGCGGCGCGTGGCTCATCATTGAGGATCGGCACCGAGACATTCAGCACATGGGTCCCGAAAGAAGGATCAAAATACACATCGCTGACATAGACCCGCCCCGCCCCCCGGTCGAAGACAGCCTGCCACCAGGCGCTCTTCCCATAGTAATATTCCACCTGTGGAATCGAACTGACCACCAGCGCCCCGCGGTTGTCCGTCACCAGGATCGCGACGTAGTCGGATTTCCGGATGTCATGCCACCGGATCAGGTAATTGGTGACGATGCGATTGATGAACAGCGGAAATTCATTGCGGTGCTCCCGCTCGCGCCAGCGTCGCTGCCAGTCCCCGATCATGGACTCGATCTTCTTTTCTTCCTTTCCGGCATAGCTGCGGTTCGCCTCCGTCACGGCCGTCAGGACAAACGGGGTGGTGGCGAGCTGCTGCGCTTCGTTGATCCCTCGGGTGACCTGGATCTCAATCCTGCGGGCCGCTTCGACCGCAATTTCCTTGAAGTTGGCTCCGACGGTTTCGCGGAGAGCGCGGCGTTCCTCAAGGTAGGTGAGGACAAGGGAAAGCGTGAGAGGTAGAAGGCCGACCATCACAATCGCCGTGATGATCTTGCGCTGGAGGCTGTGTGGCCGACTCCAGAGTTTCATTTCGGTAACATCGTCGGTACTTCTAAGTGTCCATTTTCATTCAGCGTCCGCAGAATGTCAAGTAGAGGTAACGCCGCCCTTTGGCCCTGTCCTGTCAGCCGCGTTTGAGCAGCCGCCCCTCGCCGCCGGGCCAGATGACGAGAAAGGGGCTGGCGACGAACACCGATGAGTAGGTTCCGACGATCACCCCCCACAGCAGGGCCAGCGAAAAATCGTGCAGGACCTCGCCCCCGGCCAGCGTCAACGGGATGAGCACCATGACGACCGTCAGGCTGGTCACGATCGTGCGGCTTAGAACCTGATTGACGCTGCTGTTGATCACGGCCACGATCCCCTCTCGCCGGCGAAGGCCCAGATTTTCCCGGATGCGGTCGAACACGACCACGGTGTCAGTCAGCGAATACCCCGCCAGCGTCAATAGCGCCGTCACGACGAGCAGCGTAATCTCCTTGTCCAGGACATAAAATGCGCCGAGCACGGCCAGCACGTCATGGAACGTCGCGACCGCGGCCGCCACGCCGAACCGGAACTCGAACCGGGCCGCGATGTACAGGATGATGCCGGCGAACGAGATGAGGACCGCAATCAGCGCATCCTGCTGGAGCTTTTTCCCGACGGTGGGTCCGATTTCGGTGGACGAGTCGACCACAAAGCGATTGTTCGGAAACTCCTTGCTGAAGACTGCCACCACCCGATCGGCGACCTTTTCCTCGATGGTGGTGCTGGCTTTCACCCGGACAAGAATCTTGTTCTCCTCCACGAACTCCTGCAGCTCGACGTTGGCCAGACCGTTCGACTCCAGCGCTGTTCGCGCTTCGTCGATCCTGATCGGTTCCTCGAACTTCAGCTGCACGGCGGTGCCGCCCGCGAAATCAATGCCCATGTTCGCTGCCCCCCGGGTAATCTGGACGACGGCCACCAGCCCCAGGAGCGAGAGCACGCCGGACACGACAAATGCGATGTGCCGTTTCCCCATGAAGTCAATATTGGTCTTCCCGAGAATTTCCAACATGTCTTCGTCTGCCAGTAGCGAGCAGCTAACAGCGAGTAGCCATCAGCATTTTCAGAAACTTCCCCTCCTCGGCTCTTCGCTATTTTCTATTCGCTGTCAGCTCCTCTGTTAGATGCTTAACCGCTCGATCCTTCCGCGCTGATTGATCACATCAAAGACCACCTTGGTGCCCACCAGAGCGGTGAACAGGTTGATCGCGATGCCGAGGCACAACGTGACCGCGAAGCCCTTGATCGGTCCGGTGCCGAACAAAAACAGCGCGAGCCCCGTGATCAAGGTGGTGACATGCGAGTCGATGATCGTCAGCAGGGCCTTGTCGTACCCCCCATCGACCGCCAGGCGTACCGGTTTGCCCTGCCTGAGTTCTTCACGGATGCGCTCGAAGATCAGGACGTTGGAGTCCACCCCCATGCCGATCGTGAGGATAATGCCGGCGATACCGGGGAGGGTCAGGGTCGCGTTCAGCCCGGCCAGCGCCCCGATCAGGCAGATCAGGTTCAGGGCCAACGCGAAGTCGGCCACCAGGCCGGACAGGCGATAATAGATCATCATAAACAAGACCACCGCAGCCCCGGCGATCAGCGTGGAGCGGATGCCCTTTTCGATGGAGTCCCGGCCCAGCGAGGGACCGACCGTCAGATCCTGGATGATCTTCAGCGGCGCGGGCAAGGCACCGGCCCGGAGCACGATCGAAAGATCGTTGGCCTCCTGCATGCTGAACGTCCCGGAAATCTGCGCCCGCCCCCCGCTGATTCGCTCCTGGATCACGGGGGCGGAATAAATGGTGTTGTCCAGGACGATGGCCATGCGCTTCTTCACGTTCTCAGCCGTGATCCGGTCGAACTCGTGGGCCCCCTTGGCATCGAACGTCACGGAGACGTACGGATCGTTGAACTGTCCGATCGAGACTCGAGCGTCGCTCAGGACGTCGCCAGCCAGCATCACACGCTTTTTCACCAGGTAGGGAATGCGGTACTCGCGACCGGTGTCTTTCTCCACTTCTTTTTCGAACAGGATCTGGTCGCCTTCCGGTAGGCGGTCCTGGAACTGCTTCAGGATCTCCTCTTCCTTCCCCTTCGGAATCCGCGGCGGAAGCTCCTGAGCCAGCTTGCTCTCCTCATCGAGCATTTTGAACTCCAACAGCGCCGTTTCCTTGATCAGATCTTTCGCGCGTTTCGGCTCCTTGATGCCCGGCAATTGCACGACGATCTGCTTCAATCCCTGCCGCTGGATGAGCGGCTCGGCCACTCCGAACTGATCGATCCGGTTCCGGATCGTTTCCAGGGCCTGGTTGATGGCGGAGTCCTTGATTCGCTTGATCTCCCCCTCGCGAAGTTCATAGACCAGGCGGTTGGCAGCACCTGACTGTTCCACTTCGTAAAAGGAGGGAAACTCTTCCAGGATCTTCTGAATCTCCGATTTCAAATCCCCTTTCTGGAATTCGATCGTCACCTGGGTTTGGCCCGTGCGCTTGACGGATTCCACCGGGATCTTCTTGTCGACCAGAAAATCCTGGATCGAATTCACTGAGCGGTCCACCGCGATCTCGACGGCGCGGTCCTCTTCCACCTCCATCACGAGGTGAATGCCGCCTTGGAGGTCAAGACCGAGCGTGATCCCTTTGCTCGGCAGCACCTTTTTGAGCCAGTCTGGAAGCGCGTGGAATAGGCTGGGGTACGACGGAAGAAAGAACGCGACCGAGAGAATCACCACCACGCCAAGCAGCGCGAACCGTCCACCGACCTTCTTCATGCCTGCATCAACCTTTCTCTCAACATTTTCTACATCTCTTCAGGGGCGGCCGGCCTGCCCTCTATTGCATGCGTTCTCCGAGCACCATTACTCTATTCACTTTCCTTCGGGCAGGTGGCCAGGTAGCCTCAGACTGCGCGCGTCCGGCGAGCACTCTAACCTCCTAGGCCCGGAATTAACAAATCTTGAGTGCGCGACGCGCGAGCAGGGAGGGTAGGCCGGCCGCCCCGCTACTCTTCATCATCGGTTCTGAGCCGTGCGATGTGGTCGCGCTGAATTTTGACCTTCGCGTTGTCAGCGACCTGAAGCGTCACGGTCTCCCTGCCCAGGTTGGTGACGGTCCCCCAGAGGCCGGAAGACGTGACGACCTTGTCCCCCTTCTTCAAGGCCTCCAACATGGTTTTGAGCTTCTTCTGGCGTCGTTGCTGAGGAAGGATCAGCAGGAAATAGAAGATCACGAAGATCAGGACGAACGGCACCAGGGACAGCCACGTGCCCCCCGACCCGCTCCCTCCCGACGGTCCTTGCGCCCAGGCCACGGCGTCCAGCAGCCTCACCCCTGTCCCTCCCCCCATGACGCCGGTGCCCGGACGTCGTCGGTCCCCACCGTCGCAACGTCCCCACACTCCGCCGCGACGCCCGCGCGCCGGGCGTGAAATTCCTTCCGGAACGCGGCAAACGACCCGCCCTGGATGGCCGTCCTCATCCGCTGCATCAGGTCCGCAAAATAATGCAGGTTATGCAGCGTGTTGAGACGAACCCCCAGCATTTCCTTTACGGTGAAGAGGTGATGGAGATAGGCGCGGGAGTGCCGGCAGCAGACCGGACAACGGCATTCGGGATCGATCGGCCGTTCATCGCGCGTGTACCGGGCATTCTTGATCAGGACCCGCCCGAAGGACGTGAACAGCCAGCCGGTGCGCCCATGGCGACTCGGCACCACACAGTCGAACAGGTCGACACCCTTGGCCACGCCTTCCACGAGATCTTCCGGCATGCCGACCCCCATCACGTACCGGGGCGACCCGGCGGGAAGTTCCGGCACGGCGGCCTCCAACATCCTGTACATGACCGACTTGTCCTCCCCCACGGAGAGGCCGCCCACGGCGTAGCCGTCAAACCCCATCGCGACGATGGCGCGCGCAGCGTGAACCCGAAGATCGGCGTCGTGCCCACCCTGCACGATCCCGAACAACGCTTGATCGGTCCGCCGGCGCGCCGCCAGGCACCGAGCGGCCCATCGGTTCGTGCGGAGCATCGCCTCCTGCACCCGGTCGCGGGAAGCGGGGAGCCCCAGGCACTCATCAAACGCCATGATGATGTCCGCTCCCAGCGCCTCCTGCACCTCGATCGCTCGTTCCGGGGTAATGTGGTGCGGCGACCCGTCCAGGTGCGATTGGAACGTCACTCCGTCGTCCGTCACCTTGCACAGTCTGGCCAAGCTGAAAACCTGAAATCCCCCGCTGTCCGTCAGAATCGCGCCGGGCCAGGACAGGAAGGCGTGCAGCCCGCCCAACTCGGCCACCGCCTCGTGGCCCGGACGCAGGGACAGATGATACGCGTTGTTGAGGATCAGCCGGAATCCGAGGGCCTGCAGGTCCTCCCCATCGACTCCTTTTACCGGGCCGAGCGACCCGACCGGCATGAAGGCCGGAGTGTCGATCTCTCCATGAGCGGTGCTCAGTCTTCCCAGCCGCGCCAGTCCGCCAAGATCAGTCTGCCGCACCAAAAATCTCATGACGCCCAGCCGGTCACATCCGGTCCGGAGCGGAAATACCCAGAATGCGCAAGCCGTTCCGGATCACCCGCTGCACCGCACGCATCAGAACCAGCCGCGCGGCGGTGAGGTCCGGAGTCACCGGCTCGACCTGCCTCACGACGCTCGTGCCCGACTCCTTGACGAAACGTTCGGCGTCCTGCGTGTCAACCTCGACAGCCGGCGGCATGATGCGGTGCTTATAGTAGAACGTGTGCAGCAGCATGGCCAGTTCTTGGAGGTAGAAGGTGAGGCGGTGCGGCTCCAGCGCGGACGCGCTCGCCTGGACCACGGAGGGATAGGAGGACAGCTTCCGGATGAGACCGAACTCGTCGGGGTGCGTCAAGGCGCCCAGGTCCACCTCGCTCGGCTTCGGGACCGGGATGCCTCGTTCCTCCGCGACCCGAAACAGGCTTGCAATCCGTGCATGCGCATACTGCACGTAATACACGGGGTTCTCGGCCGATTGCTGTTTGGCCAGGTCCAGGTCAAAATCCAAGTGCGTATCCGAGCGACGCATCAGGAAGAAAAACTTCGCCGCATCCACGCCCACCTCATCCATGACCTCGCGCAGCGTGATGAACTCGCCGGCGCGCTTGGACATCTCAACCTTCTTCCCCCCCCTCATCAGATTCACCATCTGGATGAGAACCACCCGCAGGCGGTCCTTCGGG
>Ga0209239_1002548_pt1 | contig 10833 bp, 9 predicted proteins | sample GraSoi013_2_20cm_FD_185824 | JGI IMG/M metagenome (GOLD analysis project Ga0209239, IMG submission 185824) | Grasslands soil microbial communities from the Angelo Coastal Reserve, California, USA - Sample 10_02_2013_2_20cm (SPAdes) (version 2) | ecosystem: Environmental > Terrestrial > Soil >...
GTCCGAGGGGTGGCGGGGAGGGGATGTCAGGGGCGAGCCCCGAAGGGGAGCGATCCGGACCGTGGAGACGCACCCGTGATCGACGCTGCCGTCGCCCGCCGCCTCAAGCTCGTCGGTTTCGACGTCGACGGCGTCCTGACCGACAATGGCATCTACGTCGGGATGGTCGGCGATCACCCGGTCGAATTCAAGCGCTTTCACATCCAGGACGGTCTTGGCGTCCGGATGCTCCGCACCGCCGGGCTCCTCGTCGTCTGGCTGTCCGGACGGGAGTCGGCCGCCACCACGCTGCGCGCCCGCGAGCTGGCCGTGGACGAAGTGATTCAGGATCCGACCGCGCGCAAGCTACCGGCGTTCGAGGCGCTGCTCGAGCGGCGCGGGCTCGCTTGGGACGAATGTGCGTTCGTCGGCGACGACCTCGCCGATCTCCCGCTGCTCACGCGCGTCGGGCTCCCGATCGCGGTGGCCAACGGCGTGGCGGAGCTGAAGGCCGCCGCCCGGCTGGTGACGACGGTTCCCGGGGGCCAGGGCGCGGTCCGGGAAGTGGCCGAGCTGATCCTCCAGGCCCGAGGCGAGTGGCAGGGCCTGCTCACGAAATACTTCTTGGAGCGTGGCGATGTCCCGCACGGAGCCCAGCGAACTCGCTGAGCGCGGGCGCCGCGTACTGACCCTCGAAGCCGAGGCGATCCGCCGGGTCGGAGAGCGCCTGGGTCCGGCGTTCGCAAGCGCCGTGCGCCTCCTCGCCGACGCCAAGGGACGCCTCATCGTCTCGGGACTCGGCAAGTCCGGGTTGATCGCGCGCAAGATCGCGGCCACGTTCACGTCCACCGGCACACCCGCGTCGTTTCTCCATCCCGTGGACTCCCTGCACGGCGATCTCGGCATCGTGGGCCGGGACGACGTGGCGATCCTCCTGTCGAAGAGCGGTGCCTCGGACGAGCTTTTCGGGCTGGTCAACCAGCTGAAGCGGCTCGGTGTGCCGATTATCGCACTCACGGGTGACCCTGAGTCGGTGCTCGCGCGTCAGGCGAACGTGGTGCTGGACGGGAGCGTCAACGAGGAGGCGTGTCCCGAGACGCTCGCGCCCACGGCGAGCACGACGGCGGCGCTCGCCCTGGGAGACGCGCTCGCGGTCGCGGTGCTCGAAGAGAAGGGCTTCGGGCGCGGGGACTTCGCGGCGCTCCACCCCGGCGGAGCGCTCGGCAAGAACCTCTTGCTCCGCGTCGCGGACGTCATGCTCGCGGGGGGCGTGCCGACGCTCACACCCGACCGCCCGATGCGCGAGTGCGTGGTCCTGCTCGCGGAAAAGCGCGGCACGGTGGCGGTGGTGGACGCCGCCGGCAGCCTCATCGGCGTCGTCACGGCGGGCGACCTGACGCGGCTCATGGAGCGGACGGACCACTTCCTCGACATCCCGGTGCGCGACGTCATGACCCGGACCCCGAAGAGCACCACGCCCGACGCGCTCGCCGGCGCGGCGGTACGGCTCATGGAGCAGCACGGCATCATGGCTCTACCCGTGCTCGACGGCGGGCGTAGACTGGTCGGCATGGTCCATTTGCACGATCTCATGAAGGCGGGGGCCGCATGAGGTGGGTCCCGACCGCTCTCGCGCTCGTGGTCGCCGCCTGTGAAACCGGCATCAAGCCTACGGCGACCATTGCCGCCCCGGATTCAGCCGACCAGGTGCTGCTGGGCATGTCGCACTACGTGACGGACGCCGGCATTCAGCGTGCGCACGTACGGGCCGATACGGCATATTTCTATTCCCCGGCGCAGACCGCCGAGCTCCGCAACGTCCACATCACGTTCTACGACCCTCGGGGGGCCGAGACGTCGACGCTCACGTCGCGGGAAGGCACATACCACTGGCGGGGCGGCGACATGGAGGCGAGAGGCAACGTGGTGGTGGTGCGCACCGACGGCGCGACACTCCGAACCGAGGTGCTCCGTTACAATCAGGCACGGAATCAGGTGAGCTCCGACAAGCCGTTCGTGTTCGACGAACCGACGCGACACATCGAAGGCAAGGGCTTCACGTCCGATCCGGCGTTCAAGATCGTGACGGCGCTTCAGCCGACGGGACGGGCCGGCAACTTCACGCTGCCGAACCAATGATGGCTACCGTGCTCCTCGTCACCCTCACCCAGCAACCGGCCTCGCCCGCCGACACCGCGGCCGGGCGGCCATGCAAAGTCCTGATCGATTCGGTCGGCCGGTCGGCGCAACAGGTGGAGATCCGGGCGGGCGAGACCAACGTGTTCGCGGGCGGCGGCGTCCTGGCCCACTGCGAGGCCACCGGCAGCACCCTCGCCGCCGACAGCGTCGCCTGGTTCGCCGGCGTCGGCCGCTTCGACATGATCGGCCAGAAGAACCCCGTGCACATCAGGGATACCGTCATGACCCTCGACGCGACGACGGCCGCGTATTTCCTGCGACAGGAGCGGCTCGAGGCGCACCGGACCGTCATCGCCGTGAATCGGAAGACGGGATCGGTCCTGCGCGGGCCTAATCTGACGTACTACCGCGCCATCAAGGGCGTGCGCGACACCCTCGAGATGTACGCATCGGGTCGCCCGACGATCGAATACCACACGACCGCCGACACGGGAGGAGGAGAACCGTACATCATCGTGGCCGACCGGGTGCGCTTCAAGGGGAACGACCGCATGTGGGGCGGCGGGCAGGTGACCATCGACCGGAGCGATTTCGCGGCGCGCGGCGACTCGATGCAGCTCGACCAGGTCGCCGGATTCGCGGTCCTCGTGGGCAAACCCCGCGTGGAAGGGAAGAGCGCGCGGCCCTACGCCCTCACCGGCACGCGCATCGAGCTCGGGCTCCAGGGAGGGGGCCGGGACATCCGTCTGGTGAAAGCGCTCGGCGATGGCGTGGCAACGGGCGCCGATTGGCGCCTCACCGCCGACACGATCCACCTCCACGTCGACCGGAAGAAGCTGCAGCAGGCGTTCGCCTGGGGTCCGAAGGACTCGGTCCGGGCGCGCGCGGTGTCCACGCTCAACACGATCCGGGCCGACTCCCTGGCCCTCGACCTTCCGGATGAAGTGCTCGACGAAGCACGCGCCTTTGGGCACGCGTACTCGACGTCGAAGAAGGAGTCCCCCCCGCGGGCCGCCACCGCGAAGCCGGACTCTACCGGAAAGCGGGACTCCACCGCGGCGCCTGAGGTCGACTGGTTTGCGGGGGATTCCCTCACGGCGCGCTGGACGCAGGTCCCCGACTCGGCCGGGACGCCCCGGAGCAAGCTGCATCGGCTCATCGCTCGGGGCTCGGCTCGCGCGTTCATCCACCTGGCGAGCGCGCACGATTCGACGCCCCCGTCGCTCAATTACTCCCGCGGCAAGATCATCGATTGCGCTCTGAAAGGCGACAAGGTCGACCAGTGCACCGTCACCGGAAAGGCCGACGGCGTCCAGCTAGAGCCGCGGCCACCGGCCGCGGACACGACAAAGAAGGCGGACACGACCAAAACGACGGCTACGACGAAAAAGAAGCCCGGCCCATGACAGCGCCCGTTTCCTCCCGGCACCTCGCCGATCTGATGGCGGCACGGGATTCGTCGCTCCCGCTCGCCGCCGCCGCGCTGGCCCGCGTGGCGGACGAGGCGGGCCGCGCCGCGTTCAGCGAGCTGGCCATCGCCTACCGCGAGGAGTTCCTCATGCTCCGCGCCCACTCTCGCGACGCGGGGCTGCCGGAGCTGGAAGGGCTGTCGGTGGAGGAGTTTCGGACCAGCCTGCGCACGTCCGTGCTGCCCCGCCTTGCCCTGATGAAAGTGGTGACGTATGCGGCTGCCGCGCTGGGGGACACGGCGCCCATCGCGTTCACGGTCGAGGCCTGGGGAGAGATCGCCGCCGACCGCGCCGCCAGCGCCGATCGGCTGCTCGACGCCGCGGAGCGTGCGCTCGCCCGGGCCGAGCCGGCGAGCGGCGATCACCCGGGCCTGAGTGGCGGGAGCCGTCTCACTGCCACCGGGTTGCTCAAGGTCTACAAGAGCCGCCCGGTGGTGAACGATGTGAGCGTGCAGGTCGAGCAGGGCGAGATCGTCGGCCTGCTCGGGCCCAACGGGGCGGGGAAGACCACGACCTTCTACATGATCACCGGCCTGATCCGGCCCGATGGCGGGCAGATTGGGCTCGACGGACGAGATATCACGGCGGAGCCGATGTACCGCCGGGCGCGGATGGGGATCGGCTATCTGGCCCAGGAGCCCTCGGTGTTCCGCAAGCTCACCGTCGAGGACAACGTGCGGGCGATCCTCGAGACCCTGCCCCTGGGGGACGCCGAGCGCCGCGACCGGTTGGAGCGGCTGCTCGACGAGCTGGCGATCAAGCACTTGCGGCGCCAGAAGGGATTCCAGCTCTCGGGGGGCGAGCGGCGTCGTCTCGAGATCACCCGCGCGCTGGTCACCGAGCCCAAGTTCATGCTGCTCGACGAGCCGTTCGCCGGCGTGGATCCGATCGCGGTGCACGACATCCAGACCATCGTGGCCGGGTTGCGCCACCGCGGCATCGGCGTGCTGATCACCGACCACAACGTGGAGCAGACGCTCGATATCGTGGACCGCGCCTACATCATGTTCGAAGGGAAGGTGCAGGTGGCGGGCACCGTCCGCGAGCTGGTGTTCGACGACCGGGTGGCGAACCTGTATCTCGGGCCCACCCTCACGGCGCGCCTGCGGGCGCGCCTCACCGAGGCGGCATGAAGACCGGCCTGCAGCAGCACGTGGGGCTGTCGCAGCAGCTGCGAATCAATCCGCGGCTGTACCAGGCGATGGACCTGCTGTACATGCCGCTGCTCGACCTGCAACAGCATTTGAAGCAGGAGCTGCTGGGCAATCCGTTCCTCGAGCTGGTCGAGCCGGAGGAGGAAACGGAAGTGCCGTTGGCGGAGGAAGCGAAGCAGGACAAGAAGGAAGCCGAGAAGAACGACGAGCCCAACTGGGAGGAGATCCTCCTGGACGACGGCGGCGACCAGGGCGCCCCGCCGCGGGACATGAGCGAAGCGCGCGAGTACGTCGAGCCGGTGCCGGTCGAGACCAAGGACCTGGCCGATCACCTGCGTGAACAAATGCGGTTGCTCGACCTCACGCCCCGCCAGCAGCTCCTCGCCGAAGAGTTCATCGGCAACATCGCGGAGGACGGTTACCTCGGCGCGACCCTCGAGGAGATCGTGAACGGCGTGAACCAAGTCCTCCAAGCCCACGCCGATGAAGCGGAGCGCGACGTCGCCCCGCAGCTGTACACGCCGGCCGAGGCCGAGGAGATGCTCCGCATCATCCAGAAGCTCGATCCCCCGGGGGTCGGCGCCCGGGACCTGCGCGAGTGCTTGCTGCTGCAGCTCGAGGCCCGGCGCGAAACGGACACGCTCGCCTACCGGCTCGTCCGGGATGCGTTCGACGATCTCAAGGCGCATCGCTGGAGCGACCTCGGCAAGCGCTTCGGTCTCGACGCCGCCGAGGTACAGAACGTCGCCGACGATCTGGCGAAGCTCGATCCCAAGCCCGGCCTGCAGCACTCTTCGGCCAACGAGGCATACATCATCCCCGACCTGGTCGTCGAGAAGATCGACGGGGCCTACAAGGTGTTCCTGAACGACTCCGGGCTGCCGCGGCTGCGGATCTCGAAGACGTATCAGGACATCGCTCGCGACAAGAAGAAATTCCAGGGCGAGAACAAGGACTTCATCAATCAGCGCATGAACAGCGCGCACTGGATGATCCAGGCAATCGAGCAGCGCCGTCAGACGATGCTCAAAGTCATGAACTTCATCGTCGATCGGCAGCGCGAGTTCTTCGAGAAGGGCGTCGAGTACCTGAAGCCGCTCACCCTGCGCGAAGTCGCGGACGTCATCAACATGCACGAGAGCACCGTGAGTCGCGTGACGAACGAGAAGTACGTGCAGACGCCCCGGGGCCTCCTGCCGCTCAAATTCTTCTTCTCGAGCGGCCTCTCGACCACCACCGGGGAGGACGCCAGTGCGCGCGCCATCCGCGCGCAAATTCAGAAGATGGTGGCCGATGAAGACCCGAAGAACCCCCTCACCGACCAGCAAATCGTGGAGATGTTCGCGCAAAAGGGCGTCAAGATCGCGCGGCGGACCGTGGCGAAGTACCGCGACCAGCTGAGCATCCTCCCGGCCCGCATGCGCAAGCGGCTGTGAGCCTCGCCACCGGCGCGGCCCTCCCGGAAGTGAGCGTCCTGGTCCCCGCGAAGGACGAAGCCGAAAACCTGCCGGAATTCGTGCGCCAGGCGCGGGAGGCGCTGCTGCCGCTGCCCTATCCGTGCGAGATCGTCGTGATCGACGACGGCAGCCGCGACGGCACCGCGGAGACCTTGCGCGAGCTGGCGGCCACGCACGCCTTCCTGCGGATCGTGACCCACCGCAGCCAGCGCGGCATCGCCGACGCCCTCGCGTCGGGCGCCGACGCCGCCCGCGGTCGCATCCTCGTATTCTATCCCGCCGATCTGCAGTATCGGCCGAGCGACATCCCCGGCCTCGTGCAGCCCCTCCTCGACGACGCGGCCGACGTGGTCACCGGCACGAAACAGGGCCACTACGAAAAGCGGTTCGTCTCGTGGGTGTACAACGGACTGTGCCGCTGGCTGTTCGGCGTCCGGGTCACCGACTTGAACTCGGTGAAGGCGTACCGGCGTGAGGTGATGGACGGCCTGACGAGACGGCCGGACTGGCATCGCTTCATGGTGGTGATCGCCGCGGCGCAGGGGTTCCGGCTGGCCGAGCGCCCGGTCCCGCTCCAGCCGCGACGGGCGGGGAAGTCGAAGTTCGGGATTGGGCGCATCCCCGTGGGCGTGCTGGACCTCGTTTCCGTCTGGTTTCAGCTGCGGTTCGGCCGCAAGCCGATGCTGTTCTTCGGGGTGTCAGGGGCGGTGCTGATCTTCCTCGGTTTCTTGGTCGGCGTGTACGCCTTGATCGAGCGCTACATGCTCGAGCAGGGTAACCGCGCGTTTCTGTACCTCGTGCTGCTGCTCGTGCTGGCGGGGCTGATGCTGTTCGGCTTTGGCTTCGTGGGCGAGATGCTCGCCGGCATGCGGGAAGAGGTGCGGAGCCTGCACCGCGAGCTGGACCAGCTGCGGGAACGGCACTAGCGGGGCCGGGTCACGAGCCCGGTGTAGACATCCAGCCAGCGGCGCACGATTGCCGGCCAGCTGAACTGCTCCCGCAGCCGGCGCCGGCCGGCGTCGCCCAGGCGGCGCGCCAGAACCGGGTCGTCGCGCAGTCGCCGCACGGCCGCCGCTAGCGCGTCCGCGTCTCCCGGCGGAACCAGCAGCCCCGACACGCCGTCCTCCACGATGTCTGGAATGCCGCCGACCCGACTGGCGATCACCGGCGTCCCGTGGTTCATTGCCTCGAGCAGCACGACGCCGAGCCCTTCCGTGTCCCCACGGGCGTCGAGCACCGACGGCAGCACGCACACGGCGGCTCGCGCGTAGCTCGCCTGGAGCTCGTCCGGCGGGATCTTCCCTCGGAACACCACCCGACTCGCCACGCCGAGCCGCCCGGCCAGCGCCTCCAACCCGGGGCGCTCGGGGCCGTCGCCCACGATTTCGAGTCGCGCCCCCTCGTCGCCTCGGCCCAGCCGCGCTATCGCCTCGATCAGATGCGCCACGCCCTTGCGCTCCACCAGCCGGCCGACGAACAGCACCGGACCGGTGCCGTCCCGAGCCGCCGGCGCCGAATCCACGTCGGGCAGGGACGTAGTGTACGGAATGATCTCGATGGGCACGTCGACCAGCTCCCGCAGCTCGCCCGCGGTATAGTTGGAGATTGCGACCACGTGGTCCGAGCGGCGCGCGGCCCACGCCAGAAAGCCCTTGAGGAAGGGAAGGGCCCCCTTCACCCACCGCAGCTCCACGCCGTAGAACGTCGTTACCAGGCGCGCGGGACGGGCGCGCTGCGCCGCCCATGCGAATAGCGCGAGCGGCAGCGGCCAGTGTACGTGGATGACATCGTAGCGCGTGCGGCGGCACAGCCGCCAGATGGCCGCCATGCCGGCGACTATGAAGCACGCCGGCATGAGCCGGTACAAGAGGGAGCGTTTCATTCGGTCCGGCGCCGCCTCTTCGTGTGTCAGGTTCTCCCAGCGGCGCGGAAAGTAGCGGAACCGATGCACGGGGATCCCGGCGAACACCTGATCGGGCGTGCCCCGGTACGACGAGGTGAACACTTCTACCTCGTGCCCTGCCGCCCTGAGCCGCTTCAGCAGCTCCACGAGCCACGGCACGATCACATCGTCCGACGTGCGCGGGAAAGCGGTGACCACGTGGAGGATGCGCATGGCGGCTTTCACAAAGCTACGACTTTCCCGGGGTTTCCGGGCATGGTATTTTTCCAACCCATGAACACTCCGATCGCACCGTCGTCACCCGAGCTCACCAAGTTCTACAGCGAGCGTCACGACTGGCGCAATTCCGGCGAAGAGCGCATGCGGTTTCGCAAGCACATGCAGCTGGCGCAGGTACCCCCCGGTAGCGCGGTGCTCGATATCGGCTCACGCAACGGCGACCTCCGCAAGTACCTGCCGCGCGATGTGAAGTATCAGGGACTCGACATTGCCCCCGAGTTCGCCGCCCCCGACATCTTGATTCATGACATCACGAGCGGGCTTCCGTTTCCCGATGCGTCCTTCGACTACGTCTTCATGGTCGAGGTCCTCGAACACACTCCCACCGCGTACAGTACGGCGGGCGAGATCCATCGCGTTTTGAGACCCGGGGGCGTGTGGATGGTCTCCGTGCCCAATCCCTATCACGTGAAGGAGATCATCTGGAATCTCTTCCGCGTGCCGGACCGGCAGGGGCACATCTACAGCTGGACCCGCCAGACGATCAGCCGCTTGGGCGAGATGAACGGGTTCCGCCTCGTGGATTGGGGCGGCACGTACTTCTATCCGCCGATTCCCGCGCCCTGGTGGATGCTCGCGCGGTCGGTCGCCTACAAGTTCGTGAAGACTTGATCTCCCGACGCTGGCTCTGGGCGATCCAGGGCCTCGTCACACTGGCGGTCGTGGCCTTCGTGGGCCGGTCGATCGCCCGGAACTGGTCTGAGTTTCGCTCGCTCCACGTCACGCTCGCGATCGCGCCGGGCTGGATCGCGGCATCCGTCGTCATGGTGTTCCTGACCTACGCCATGCAAGTCGAGTCCTGGCGCCGCATCCTGGCCGGCTGGGGTCAGCGACTCGCCTTCGGTCCGGCGGCCCGCACGTGGAGCGTCGCGAACCTCGGTCGCTACGTCCCGGGGAAGGTGTGGAGCGTGGCCGGCCTGGTAGTGCTGGCCCAGCGGGCCGGCGTCGCGCCGGGTCCGGCTGCGGCATCCGCCTTCGTGATCCAGGCCGTGTCGCTCGGCAGCGGAGTGGCGGTGGTCGCGGCCGTGACCCCGCATAGCGCGCCGCCGCTCCGTCTTGCGTTCGCCGGCCTCGCCGCCGTCGCCACCATCCTGGTGCTCGTCTGGCGCCCGACCGCCCTCTGGCTGGGCCGCCTGGTGAACGCGATTGCCCCCCTGGAGCCACTCGCCCCGTCCGCCGTCCTCGCCGGCACCATCCTCACGGTGCTCAGCTGGGGCACGTACGGAGCGGCGCTGTGGATGCTGGCCCGGGGGCTCATCCACGACGCCGCGCTGCCGCTCCCCACCGCTATCGGAGCCTTTACGCTGGGCTACATTCTGGGCCTGCTGGCCCTGTTTGCACCCGGCGGGGTAGGGGTCCGCGAGCTGGTGCTCGTCGGGCTGCTCGCGCCGTTCCTGGGGAGCGGCGGCGCAGTAGCTGTAAGCGTCGCCTCACGCGTGCTCCTCACACTGACAGAGGCCGCGGCCGCCGCCCTGACGCTCCCACTCCGGTACCGTCCACAGGAGTCCGCCCAGTGAGTGATCCGGAGTCCGCGACCCCACCGCCGGCACCGCCTCCCTACGAGCCGCGTCGCCCCAATCTGATTGCCACCGCGGCGTTCACCGTGTGGCCGGTGCTCTTGTCCCTTCCCATGGTCGCGGGGATGTGGCTCGCGAGCCAGTTGAGCGATCAGTACACCGCCGGCCTGCCATTTCACGCGTGGAGCGCCGCGTGGTTCCAGCGCACCGGCCACCTGCCGCTCTGGAACCCTGAGATTTTCGGGGGGATGCCGTTCGTCGCCGCCGGCAGCGGGGACATTTTCTATCCCACCTGGCTGCTGCGTTTTGTCCTTCCTGTCGCGACGGCCGGCAACGTGGGCTTCTTCGTGCACTACATCCTCGCCGGCCTGTTCACGTACCTGTTGTTGCGGCGCATGCAGGTCGGATGGACCGGATCGGTGGTCGGGGGACTCGCCTACGAGCTGACCGGGTTGATCGCCTCGTATCCGTCGCCGGGGCACGACGGCAAGCTGTTCGCCTCCACCATGCTGCCGCTGATGCTGCTCGGGCTCGTGTTGGCGCTGCGCGATCGCCGACCGTCCGGCTACGTGGTGCTGGCCGCGGCGACCGGGCTGACGCTGCTCGGCCACTTCCAGCTCGCGTACTACTCGCTCATCGCCGCTGGCCTGTTCGCCCTGTACTTGACGTTCGAGGAAGCCGGCGAGAGCGGGGGAGGGGAGCGCGCGCTGCGGCTCGGCCTCGCGCTCGTGGCCGTGCTGATCGGCTTCGGGGTCGCCGCGATTCAGATCCTGCCGTTCTTCCAGTACATCCCGTTCTCGCCCCGCGCGCAGGGCTATCACGGATTCGAAGGGTCCACGTCATTCGCCATCCCGTGGGACCATGTCCCCGAGTTCTTCCTCAAGAACTTCGTGGGCCGCTCCTGGGACACGTACTGGGGCTCAAACCAGCTCAAGT
>Ga0209239_1002551_pt1 | contig 10832 bp, 13 predicted proteins | sample GraSoi013_2_20cm_FD_185824 | JGI IMG/M metagenome (GOLD analysis project Ga0209239, IMG submission 185824) | Grasslands soil microbial communities from the Angelo Coastal Reserve, California, USA - Sample 10_02_2013_2_20cm (SPAdes) (version 2) | ecosystem: Environmental > Terrestrial > Soil >...
CGAACATGGGGGCGAGCCTCCGACGAATGCCGCGGTCGTAGAGCTGCATTCCGGATACCGGTCCGAACGCCGCAAACACCTTCTGCCGCTGCCGCTCCGTGAGCCGTCCCAGGTCGAGTTCGTCATGATTGCGCAAGAACATGCCCCATTGCGCCGTGGCTGGACGCGGTTTGGTCGCCTTCATGGCCTTGATCAGCGGGCGCGCATCGGCGGATGCGAGTGCGTAGAATAGGTTCTGGTTGACCTGAAAGTTGAACATCATGTGCATGCGGTCGCCATCCGCGCCGAAATATTCCATGTCGGTCTCCGGCAACACGTTGGCTTCCGCTAGCACGATGCAGTCCCCCTGTCGCCACTGCAGGAACTCCCTGAACAGGCGGAGCATGTCGTATTGCTCCTCGGGCTTGCCGACTTTCGGTCCTTTGGTGGCGATGACGAACGGCACCGCATCCATCCGGAAGCCGGCAACGCCCAGCTGGATCCAGAATCCCATGATCTTGAGAATCTCGGCCTGCACCTCGGGATGCGAGGTATTGAGATCGGGCTGGAAGTCGTAGAAGCGGTGGAAGTACCACGCCTTGGCCTCGTGATCGTAGCTCCAGGTCGACTTCTGTACGCCCGGGAAGACCATGCCGTGATGGGCGCGCGGCGGCTTTCTCTTCGACCAGACATACCAGTCACGGTACTTCGAATCGGGATCCTTGCGCGCCTGCTTGAACCAGGGGTGCTCGTCCGACGTGTGGTTGACCACGAGATCGATGAGAACGCGTATGCCGCGTTGCTTCGCACCATGGGTGAATTCGACAAAATCACCGATCGTGCCGTAGCGCGGGTCGACGCCGTAATAGTCGGATACGTCGTAGCCGTCATCGCGATGGGGGGAGACCTGGAACGGCATCAGCCAGATGGCCGTGACGCCGAGACCATGCAGGTAGTCGAGACGGCGCATCAAACCCTTGAAGTCGCCGATGCCGTCGCCGTTGGAATCCATGTAGGTTCCAACCGACAGGCAATAGATCACCGCGTTCTTGTACCAAAGGTCGTTGATCATGGGACCGCCCCGATCGGATCGAAGCCACGAGATCAAAACGCACTGGGAGCGTTTTCGCTCCCTTGCGCCTGACGTCCGGCGACCGTCCGAATGCCTGAGATCCAGCGACAATCGAGATATATAGCCGGCCTCGTCCGCGGCATTGCCGCCCACAGCAACGCGGTCGCAATAGCGCAAGAGGCCGCCAGGATCAGAAAACCACGCTCTAATAGGCGCGCCGATGACGCCTTGGCGCGTCGGGGGGATTCCAGCTTCCCGCGGAGGTCCCGTACGCGGTCCCGGGATATGGATTCGGGTAACAAAATCCACCAAGGCCGCGCACCGTGGCCATGCACTCCTCCGACGAGGAATAGCCGCAACTCGTACTGCCCAGTCTAAACGTCCCACACCATGGACCGGCATCGGCAGAAGTACCGGTCAACGACATCCCCGTGAGTAGGATCGCGACAAGAACGATCGTTCGCATGATTGCCTCCTCGGCAGGCGAGGGAGCGCGGCGACACTCGGAATTTGCAACGTCGTCGGCGAGTTCACTTTGTTGCCAAACCTTAATGCGGCGGAAATCCCGCGGCAATGCGGCTTACTTATCTATCCGCCAGACGGCGCCGCGTGTTGCCAGCAGGCGCACAACGCTGATGAAGCTGGACGAGCGACGAATTCGCCGCCCCGCGGGCGCCGCGTCACAACCTCCGACTGGAGGAAAGCTTCATGACCAAATCGGAGAATCGCTGCGCAAGCTGTGGCGGAAAGTTAGGCCTTGTCAGCCACCACCATCGGGGCCTGCGCTTCTGCCGCAAAGCCTGCAAGGAGAACTTCCTTGCGAAAACGGCGAAGGACCATGCGTGCATGCGACGGTGGTTTGGCTTCGGGCCTCGCAAGGCTTCGTAGGTGTAGCCTGGATGGAGCGTAGGCGTAGCCCGAATTGAGCGCAGCGAAATCCGGGGTTCTGCTGGCAGCTTCGTTTCCCCCCGGGTGTCGTTCCGCTCCGCCGGGGCTACATGCTTCGCTCATCCGCATCTGGGCTACGCGAAACCCGTCAATCCATGCTACGCTGGAAGAACCCGTCCATGCCCCGAGGCGAAGCGAACCCCAAGAGTTAGCGCACTGACCACAAATAAATCGCAGTCAAGACCGCGCCGACGAATGAGACAGCCATGAGGCCAATATAGACCTCAGGTCGATGCCAATACGATCTTGGTTCTTCCACCTGCACATCCAATCCAACACGCTCATCGCCGGTGAAGTAGGTCCTGTAAATCCAAGCCAGGCGATTTCTAAACTTGTCGATCTCGCGTTGAAATAAGTGCAGCATGTACCAGTGGATAATAAACGTAGCGATTGTAAGTACGCCAAGCCAATTTCGTGCAAGGTCAGTTCGATTAAAGTAGTGAGCGGAGATCAGGAAAATAGCCGCATATAAAAGTAGAGCGTAGTTGGTCGCCAGCCACTGCTGTCGTTTCAGAAAGAGTATGTTGTCCACTGCGTCCTTATAGGCTGCGCCTACATGCTCGGGCATTTGCTCAGCAGCGTTTGCCATCGATGCCTCCCTCAAGCGTCGCTCCGGCGAATATATACCGTTCTCTGTTGTGGTTACACTGTTGATCCGGGGCCCTGTCGCGGCCGTCGCATACGCCCTGGGCAGCTACGTTGAAGCGTTGTGTTTGCGGGAAGGCGCATGATGACCTCGGGCCGTTATACCTATCGGCAGCTCACGAGCGCCGACGTGGCGCTGCTCAAAGACTTGCTGCGGGTGTTCGCAGAGGCATTCGCAGAAGTCGATACGTATCAACGTCGCGTGCCGAGCGACGAGTATCTGACACGGTTGCTGAATAAGGAGCATTTCATCGCCGTGGTCGCTCTGCAGGGCAAGAAGGTTGTCGGCGGCCTTGCGGCTTACGAGTTGGACAAGTTCGAGCAAGAGCGGCGGGAGATCTACATTTACGATCTCGCCGTCCTGGAGGGGCATCGGCGCAAGGGCATTGCCACTGGAATGATCGGCGCGCTGAGGAAGATCGCCGCAGAGCGAAACGTATACGTTATCTTCGTGCAAGCCGACCTGGGGGATGGTCCGGCAATCGCGCTGTATGAGTCGTTGGGAACGAAAGAGACAGCACATCATTTCGACATCGAAATGCGCGCACCGGGGCGCCGCGAAACGTTCGGCCAGAAAAAAGCCCCGCTGAAGAAACGGGGCTAGGCGGAGGGACAGGATCGGCAGTCTTGCCGATGCGTGCGACAATCTGATGAACGGTGGCCCTGTGAATTATGGCCGTCGATCGCCGCCCGACCCATTAGCGCTGCGAGTTGATGCGTGCCTTCAAGATGGCCGATGGCTTGAACAGGAGCACACGGCGCGCCGGGATCTTCACCTGCCTGCCGGTCTTCGGATTGCGACCCAGGCGCTGGCGTCGCTCGCGGACGACGAAGGACCCGAACGAGGAAAGTCGCACCTGCTCGCCGCGCTCGAGACACTCCTTGATTTCCCTAAAAAAGGCCTCGACGAGCGCGGCCGATTGGATGCGCGAGACATGGGCGGTCTTATAGACGGCCTCAGCCAAATGCAGCCGGGTAATCGTTTTTTGGACCATATCAAGGCGCGTTTCACATTTGACCGTCCGCTAAGGCTCGACCGATGCGGTTCTGCCACACTCGTCACAAATCGCGGCTCGTCGCACCCATCGTCATTTGTCGGTCGTCAACGCCGAAGAACCACGCGCGGACATGACGATATTGCGACGCGTGCAAGAGGTGCGCCAACTCGGAATCGAGTTCCCTGCACTGGCGGCGTGGAGGGCGAGGTTATAGGCCACACATTTTCTCAGAACTGTGAAAAGGCCGCGCAATCCTGCAGATTTTCCACGCGTGCAGCCGTACACGATTCAATCCTGGCAGCGGATTAGGCAAAGTGGCGTAACTTGCGGGACAGTGCTTCGATCGTGTGTGGGAAGGTTCGCGACACATATCGGTTGAATTCGGAAGCAACAGAAAATTTTTAGCTGCGTGAACGTCTTCAGTCACAGCTTCCCTTGCACGACTGTCATCCGACTTACATGTCCGGCAGCTAGTGCTGCCTTGCGGAGCGTAGGTGCCGCGTCGACGAAGCGTCTTGGTCCACCGTTCACCTCTGGCGTTTGATTCGTGGGATGACAGGAGCGGTCGTGCGCATTGGGCGCTCTATTTCGCCATCATCGCCTTGGTCGCCGTGTTGCTGCTGGTGTGGGCTAAATTCGGCCAATGAACGGCCGGCGCTCCAACGAATAGTCGGCGCACCGCGTGCCTGACCGGCGCTACGCCGGTTCTTGGTGTCGCGATGACACGAAAAGACCGCCGGCAACACCCAGTGAGTGCGTCACCCGAGTCGCTTGTCTGCGACGCCTGATTGTCTCTGCGACGCCTGATTGTCGATCTGTGACGCCGGTCACACCGAATTCGCAGGTCTCGGGACTACGCTCGGGTCATCTCCTCGCCTGCCAGACGGAGCGGCGTGTCATGGGAAGAGGCCAGATTGCATCTTGCTATAAGAGGATGTCCGCGGAGGACCAGCGCACATTCAATCGATGGCTCAAAGCAAATGCCATATTGGGGTCGATCTTCACCGCCGGCATTATCGCAATGGCATTGGCTGGCTCCATGTCTGCGGGACCCCGTGATGCGGCGGTCGCCAGCAGTACGAGAGCTTCCGGCGGCGCAATGCCGGAACAGCGCCGGAGCCCAACCGGCGTCGTGATCACCCAGGAACCGAAGATCCGATAGAAACTGTTCTGAGTGTGTGCGGCACCGCCAAGTAGCCCGCATTGAGCCATAGCGCGTCGAAGACGCGCGTAAACGCGCTTATGGCTCCATCCGGGCTACGGGCTACAAACGCGGATCGAGCGACGCAAGCCCGAACATAATGCGCCCGGCATTCACCGCCTGAATGTCCCACGCCATCGTGATCTGCGAGACGGCGGCATGGATGTCGCGCCACGCCAGCAGAAACAGGCTGTCGGGATCATTGATGCCGCGCGCGCCGGCCAGCGGATGCAGCCGCTCGATCGCGCGCAGGCAGAGCTGACCGGCGAAGGCATTGTTCAGACGCCAGCGGCCGCGCAGCTCGAGCGGCGCCCGCTCGCCGGTCTCGCCGAACGTCATCGCGTCCTCGCAGTCCTTGAGCAACAAGGCATGGGCCGCCTCGATCTCCGCCAATGCCTCGGCCACGCGGACCTGCACGGTCGGCACCTCCGCCATCTTCACGCCACCGACCGACAGGCGCGTGCGCATCTCCTCGACCACGAGCTCGAGCGCGCCGCGGGCAATGCCGAGCGCCGGTCCCGAGAACACCTTGGTGCCGACCGACCACGGCGGCACCTTGTAGAGCGCGTGCGGGTTGACGGCGCTGCCCGGCGAGGGACCGCCGCCAATGAGCTGCGTATTGAGCACGCGGTGCTCGGGCACGAACACGTTGTCGCACACGATGGATTTGCTCCCGGTCCCGGCCAGGCCGGTGGCACGCCATCATCCTTGATCGTGAAGTCGCGCTTGGGAACGAGCACGAAGCGATGATCGGGAGGCCCTCCCTGCTTCGGGATGAAGCATTGCAAGTTCTCCCAGTCGGCAAAATCGATGCCGCTGGCAAAGCTCCACACGCCGTTGAGCACGAGACCGCCTTCCACGTAACGACCGGTGCCGCCTTGGGTGGGAAAGGACGAAGCCGCCAGCGCATCCGGGTTCGCGCCCCAGACATCCTCCTGCGCCTGCGGGTGATGCATGCCGATGATCCAGTTCTGCACCGCCAGGTTGGTGAAGATCCAGGCGCTGGATCCGCAGCCGCGGCCGAGCTCGCCGGCAACCTCCACCATCATGCCGATCGGCATCTCGTAGCCGCCGTAGCGCGCCGGCTGAAACAGCCGGTAGAATCCGGCGTCCCGAAATTCCTCGTGGGTCCGGCGCGGGACGAGCCGGTCGCGCTCCGCCTGCAATGCGTGGCTGCGCAGGGTCGTGACCATGGCGCGCGCACGATCGAGGAATTCCCCGCGGCTGGGCGGCTTCGGGATGACTCTGCCCGGCATTGACATGATCGCTCTCCCGAGCGGATTGCTCACCTGCGTTTCGTTCAACGACGAACCGTGCCCCGATCTTGGAGAACACGGCTCTGAACAAGGTAGCGCTGGTCGACGATCTTGGCGAAATCAAACGGCTGCTCGCGGGCAATGAGTCCGGCCGATTGCAAGGCTTCGAAGACGTAGGCGAGGCCCGCTTCCGAGACCGCCAGAACTTCTGAGAGTATCTTCAGCCTGGCGGTATCCTCGAGAGCGATCCCCACCGGAGCGGCGGCCGCGGCAACGGCGGAAAAGGCGGTCGAGAGAATGAGCGTCGCAGCGAGAGCCGTGAACCATCGTCGCATCCGTTTTCTCCCATGAGCAGTCGCGTCCCAGGAGGCGAAAATGTCAATCAGGATAGAACTTGCGCTTGCCGCCGCAATCGTTCTTAGCACCGCGGCTGTGGCATCGGCCGCGCCCAAGAACCGTAAACCTGCAGTTTATCGGAGCGTCCCACCCGCTTCGGCCACGCTTCCGCGCACCGCCCCGTTTTCCGACCCGAACAGTCCGGAAGCCACAGGTGGTGGCAGTCCTGGCTACAATCGCAGCGTCCTCATCGCGAGGTAAGGGGCTCTTTACCTACCAAGTAGCCCGGCCGGGCTACACGCTGCGCGCGCGGCGCCATGCATCAGCGCTCGTTTGACGGGCTTATTGCAGCAAGCCAGCGACTTTTGGGCCGGACGGCGGGACAAATTGTCTACCGTTTCGATCGTCCTGCACGAACAGCGGCTCATAATAATCGAGAAGTTTCCTGCTTTCGACCACTGCCAAGGTGCGGTTATCCAAAATGAACCATTGCCCTGCATGGCGAACAGCGACCACCGCGTGGTTGTTGCGCAGTGATTTGACCCTGACAACGACAAGACGCAGGTCATCCGGGGCGAAGCCGGCCTCCTCCAGGACCGCATACTTTAAAACGGCATATTGCTTGCAATCGCCGACCCCTGCGGCAAGGGCACTGAGCGGTGATGTCCACGCCGTCTGAATAACGGCGCTTATGGCCAGATTGACTGCGCGATTGATGCGTCCGATCCGAACGAGACCTTCATGCTGATCGCCTTCTTTGACGAGCGCTATGAAGCGCAGAGCGGCCGGCGAAGGGCAAGCGTGCGGTTGTGCACGACATTGAGCAATGATGCGCTTTTCCGATTGAATCTGTGATTGCAACTCCCGCCAAGTCGCCCACGACGAGTCTGCAGACACAACGACGGTGGGGAGCCCGAACGGATCGTTGATGTCCGCCAGCGAGACTTCTGCTCCAGAGGCATCCCTGACGAGGGTCACCAACATCACAATGGCAGCCGCGACGGCGGCGACCATGACCGTGCCGAAATCCCTTTTCCTTTCTGCCGGACCGATCATCGACTCTCCTCCCTTCATCCATGACGAAGGGTCACCTCGCAGCCGAGGCGCGACGCGAACGTCTTGCAGAAGGAGAGTCGTCCCGAGCGAGCGTTACGGTACAACCCCGGCATGCCATTGATGTCTAGGCCGCCGGGGGGAAATGCGCATTGATTCAGATCAAGGGGGTGCGAAAATCCGGAATCGGCACAGCACTGGCAACGCGTGTCTTTTTCGTCACCAGTTCCAGAGATTTTGATTGTAGCCGAGGCTTCCGCCGCCCGTGGCTTGCGGACTGTCCGAGTTGACATACGGAGCAGCGCGCGGAGCGCCGCGGCGAACCGAGCCGCGGCTTTGGGACGAATCGGGTGGCGCGGCATAGGTTCGACGAGCCCCGTAGGGGCTATAGGCCTGTGCATTCGCGCTCTGCACCCCAATGGTCACAGCCAAAATGCCCACGCTTACGAAAGCGATGAGAGCGCGCTTCATCGTTACCTCCCTTTGCAGAACAAGGGCGGAAGCAGACTACGCCGTATGAGGTGAACATCTCAGTAAATTAGATGTGCGTTTCGATAAATTATGCGTCACTTGCGCAGAAGTCTTAGAGCGCCCTCGCATAACGCATCGGGATCGCGCTCGCCCTCCTTCGCAAGCTCGATGATGAACTTCGCAAGCACCACTGCCAGAGGATCTCGACGATCGGACAGCCCGAGCTTGCTGAACGCGAGCTCGAACGCGGTCGTCAACTTTTCAAGGTCTTCCGGCGCAAACCAAACGTCACCGTGGAGAAGTACCTGGATTGGCACAGGGGCGGATCCCGTAATTCGCGCCCCGCCAAGTGAAAGCAAAAATATGCATATCTGCCGTCGCGTGCCATTACGGGGTTTACCGGAGGTCCTCGCTGGCCCCAGATCGGCAATGCCGCAACTCTTGCGCGTCACAACGTAAGTACGCCTCGGTCTGCGAGCGCCTATTGTGAGTACGAGAGGCCTCGCCTAGGCTGAACGCCGGCTCATGCGAGAAGCGCATGGCTTCGTATGAGCTACTCCGCCGGCGTCCAGCGCGGGGGTGCAAACCGACCATACGAGAGGAGAAGGGCGTATGCGCAACGGGCGGCAGGCTCAATCTTCATTGCGTGCGTGCACGTGGCTCGCGCTCGCGGCAGCGCTGCTCGTATCGGGCGCCGCGCAGGCGCAGCAGTCGCCGCCACCCACCAAGCTGCCCTTGCCGAAAGTGGACCCGCCGGCAAAGCGGATCATTACGCAGGGACCGGGGACAATGCTCTCGGAAGACCTCATTCCGTGCGCCAACCCCAGGCCGGGCATGAATCTGCGCAAGAATCCCGTGGGAGAAATCACCGCGAAGGACGGGACCAAGCTCACCGTGCCGGTCCCCAACAAATTCGCGAGCGCCCCCAAGCTGCCGGACCTCTACAACGAATGCGCGGGGGTGACGCCGAAGGACCTGTCCGAAGTCGATCTCAACAAGGTGCCGATCGTCGACGTCGACAAGGACGGCGAGGTCATCACCGGCTTCATGGTCGCGGACAATTACTTCGAGCTCTACATCAACGGCCAGCTCATCGGCGTCGACGCCACGCCGTTCACGCCGTTCAACTCGCATGTGGCGCGCTTCCGCGTGAAGCGGCCTTACACGATCGCGGTTCTGGCACAGGATTGGGAAGACAAGCTGGGCCTCGGGATGGAGGTGTTCCAGGGCAACACCTGGCATTCCGGCGACGGCGGATTCATTGCCAAGTTTTCCGACGGCACCGTCACCGACAGCACATGGAAGGCGCAGTCGTTCTACATCGCGCCGCTGCAGCATCCCGACGACGTCGTCGAGTACGGCAACATCCACGACACCTCGCATCTCGGCGGGCGTATCCACCCGTTGGCGAAGCTGCCGACTTGCCGGGAGCATTGTTTCGCGATCCACTATCCGATCCCGGACGATTGGATGAATCCGAATTTCGACGACTCCAAATGGCCGCGGGCGTTCGAATACCTCGATCAAGAGGTCGGCATCGTCGGCGTGCCCGGCTATTGGAGATATCCGGAGGCATTCGCCGGCAGTCGCTGGATCTGGACCATCAGCCTGGTCTTCGACAACACGGTGCTGCTGCGCAAGACCGTGCGATAGCGGTCCCCGCTCATAGCTAAGGTGTAGGATGGGTTGAGCGAGGGCGTTACGCTCGTGTTCGCCCTTGTCGTCCCAGCCGAGCGCCTTAAGCGCGTCCACGCGCGTCTTCGACGCGCTATGGCGCGAGAGCCGGGACCCATAATCACAGACCGGTGCTCCCCGCAACGGGGTCCCCGCGACGCGAGCGTCGCGAGGCGCCCCTCGCGGAGACGACGGCGAGCAAATACATTATTCCGGCTTGATGCCGGCCGCCTTGACGACCTCCGGCCAGCGCTTCAACTCACTCTTGATGAACGCGTCGAACTGCTGCGGTGTACCGCCAACGATGTCGGCCGCCTGCGTTTCGGCTATGGCCGTGCGCACCGCCGACACCTGCAGAACCTGATTGAAGATGCCGTTGATGCGCGTGGCGAGCGCGGGATCCATGCCCGCCGGCGCGGCAATGCCGTGCCAAACCACGACGTCGAAGCCGGGTATCGTCTGTCCCGCAGGCGGTGTCTCCGGCAACTGCGGCATCGGCCGCATCGAGGCGCCGGCGAGAGCGCGTATCTTGCCTTCCTTGATCTGCCCCAGCGAGGTCGAGACCGTAATGATCGCGGTATCGGCTTCGTTGCGCAGCAGCGCCGTGAGCATTTCCGCGCCCGAGCGATAGATCACGTTGACTTGGTCGATCCCCGCCAGGCTGTTGAGATAGGCCATGAACAGATGCGTCCAATTGCCCAAGCCCGCAGACGCGTAATTGAACTTGCCTGGCCGTTGTTTCGCCGCGCTCACGAAGTCGGCCAGCGTGGTATAGGGCAGCGTCGGGCGGATCAGCACAACCGCCGGCAAGTTGGCGGCGTGGATGATCGGCGTGAACGCGGTATGCGGGTCGTAGGGCAGCTTGGCCGTCAGCGTGTGTGATACGGCGTTGGGCCCAACCTCGGTCAGGAACAGCGTGTAGCCGTCCGGCTTCTCGCGCGCCACGGCGGCGGCGGCGATCGTACCGCCGGCCCCGGGCCGATTCTCCACGACCAGCGGCTGCCCGTTGGCAAATTGCGAAAAGCCGTTCGACAGGTTGCGCGCCAGCGTGTCGGCCGCGCCCCCGGCGCCTACGGGCACCCGCCGATTGAGCAAAGGCCGGAGCAGCGGCGAAAGCGGCAAGCGAAAGGAGGGTGACCGTGATCACCCGGCAGGATGCATGGCAGGCAAATGGCATGGTCGGCAACGATTGGCAGATC
>Ga0209239_1002557_pt1 | contig 10821 bp, 10 predicted proteins | sample GraSoi013_2_20cm_FD_185824 | JGI IMG/M metagenome (GOLD analysis project Ga0209239, IMG submission 185824) | Grasslands soil microbial communities from the Angelo Coastal Reserve, California, USA - Sample 10_02_2013_2_20cm (SPAdes) (version 2) | ecosystem: Environmental > Terrestrial > Soil >...
TTCACACGCGGCACGACCGAGGCGATCAACCTGGTGGCGGGGGCCTACGGCCGGGCGACCGTGCAGGCCGGCGACAGCGTCGTGGTCACGGCCATGGACCACCACTCGAACCTCGTACCGTGGCAGATCCTGTGTCAGGAAAAGGGAGCCACGCTGCGGATGGTCGAGATCACCGAGGACGGGCGGGTCGACTTGCCCGACTACGGGCGCGCGCTCGAGCGGCGACCGAAGATCGTGGCGTTTCCCTATGTGTCGAACGCGCTGGGCACGGTCAATCCCGCCGCGCAGCTCGCAAGGCTGGCACACGCCGTTGGCGCGGTCGTAGTGGTGGATGGCGCTCAGTCCACGCCGCACCTGCCGGTCGACCTGCAGGCGCTCGACTGCGACTTCTACGCCCTGTCGGGGCACAAGATGCTCGGGCCGATGGGCTCGGGGGCGCTGGTGGCGAAGCCGGAGCTGCTCGAGGCCATGCCGCCTTACCACGGCGGTGGGGAGATGATCTCGCGGGTGTGGGACGACCACTCCACCTACAACAAGATCCCCCACAAGTTCGAGGCGGGGACGCCGAACGTCGAAGCGGCGGTCGGACTCGCGGCGGCGATCACATACCTCGAGCGTATCGGGCGCGAGCGGATCGCGGAGCACGAGCAGTCGCTCGCGGCCGCGGCAATCGACAAGCTCACGCAGATCGAGGGCGTGACGGTGTACGGCCCGCGTGACCACCGGGCGGGCGTCGTCTCGTTCACCTACGGCGACATCCATCCGCACGACATCGCGACCATCCTCGACCAGGACGGCATCTGCATCCGCGCCGGGCACCACTGTGCCCAGCCGCTGATGCGGCGGCTCAACGTGACCGCGACAGCGCGCGCGTCGTTCTATCTGTACAACGGGTTGGACGAGGTGGACGCCCTCGCCGGCGCGCTCGTCAAGGCGGGAGCCCTGTTTGGATACGTCCCCGCCTGATCCGCAGCTCAGCGCCCTCTACCAGGAGCTGATCCTCGACCACTACCGGCGGCCTCGCAACAAGGGGACGCTGGAGCAGGCGACGCACGCGGTGTCGCTCAACAACCCGCTGTGCGGGGACGAGATCGACCTGCAGCTGCGCGTGGACGGCGACGTCATCAAGGAGGCGCGCTTCGTCGGCCGGGGCTGCTCAATCAGCCAAGCGGCCGCCTCGATGATGACGCAGCTCGTCAAGGACAAGTCGGTTCCTCAGGCGATCGCCCTGGCCGACCGGATGAGCGCCATGATGCAGGGGGACGAGGGCGCCGCGCGGGACAAAACGCTGGGCGAGCTCCGCGCCCTGGCCGGCGTGTCGAAGTTCCCCGTCCGTATCAAGTGCGCCCTGCTTCCCTGGAACGCGCTGACCGACGCAATCAAGCCGTAACGGGGCTAGATTAGCCCCGCGCACATGACGTTCCCTGTCTCGTCGCCCTTCCCTACCCCGATCCTGATCCTCGATCGGGTCAGCAAGCGCTTCGCCGGTCACATCGCCGTTGATGAGCTCTCGCTTTCCGTGCCCCGTGGCGTGATCTACGGCCTGCTCGGGCCGAACGGCGCCGGGAAAACGACGACGATCCGCATGATCATGGACATCTTGGAGCCCGACGGCGGCGCCGTGCGCGTATTCGGGGAGCCTGGCGGCGGGCGAGCCCACTCGGACCGGATCGGCTACCTGCCGGAGGAGCGCGGCCTGTACCGCAAGATGCGGGTGCTCGACGTGCTCGTGTTTCTGGGCGAGATGAAAGGCGTCGACCGGCGGCGCGCGCGGCAGCGGGCCGATGAATGGCTCGAACGACTCGGCCTGGCCCAATGGCGGCTCCGCCGCGTCGACGAGCTTTCGAAAGGGATGCAGCAGAAGGTGCAGTTCATCTCGACCATGCTGCACGAGCCGGACCTCATGATTTTCGACGAGCCGTTCTCGGGACTCGATCCTGTGAACGCCCAGGTCCTGAAGGACGCGGTGCTCGACCTGCGCCGTCGCGGGAAGACCATCCTGTTCTCGACCCACATCATGGAGCAGGCCGAGAAGCTGTGCGAGCAGTTGTGCATCATCGCGCGGGGGCGGAAGCTCGTGGACGGCGCGCTCTCGGACATCAAGCGCACCCACGGCGGACACCATTTGGTCGTCGGGTTCGACGGCAGCCTCGGCGGGGCGGCGCAACTGTTTGCAGACAAGACCCTCGTGAGCAAGGTGGACAATTACGGGCAGTATGCCGAGCTCGAGCTCGCGTCCGGCGCCGACGCCCAGCAGATCCTCCAGCGCCTCGTGGCGTCGGGCGCGCGGCTGTCCAAGTTCGAGCTGCAAGAGGCGTCGTTGCACAAGATCTTCATCGACCTGGTGGGGCCGGAGGCGGTGCGTGCGTAAGATCTGGGCGGTGATCCGGCGTGAGTTCGTCGAGCGGGTGCGGAGCAAGTGGTTCTGGGTCTCTGCCATCCTGGGGCCGCTTTTTTTCGCGGCGATCATCATCATCCCCCTGCACTTTGCCGCCGCCGGCGGTACCAAGGCCATTGTCGTGGTCGACGGGACGACGTCGGGCTTCGGCGCGCGGGTGGCGGATTCGCTGGCGCGTGACTCGGCGTTCACGTTCGCCGGTCTCACGACGCCGCGCTCCGGCGTCCTCGACTCGCTGGCGCACGAAGTGGGCGCGCACCGCTTGGATGGATTCCTCGTGGTCACCGACGCGACGGTGGAGCGGGGCACGGCCGAGTATCACGCGTCGAACGTCTCGTCGTTCCGGGACATCGATGAGCTGCGGGCCGTGTTGGCCGCGCTCGCGTTGAATGCGCGGCTCGAGCGCGCCGGCGTGGATCCTGGCACGGTGAGCCGGGCGCAGCGTCCGATCAAACTCGAGACGAAGAAGATCTCGGGATCCAAAACGACCGGCGAGAGCTCGGAGCAGTCGTTCTGGCTCGCGTACGTCATGTCGATCGTCTTGTTCATCGTGATCGCGGTCTATGGCGTGAACGTGATGAGCTCGGTCCTGGAAGAGAAGACGACGCGGATCGTCGAAGTCCTGGTCTCGTCGCTGCGGCCGTTCGAGCTGATGCTGGGCAAGGTCGTCGGCGTCGGCTCCGTGTCGATCTTTCAATTCGCGATCTGGGGTCTGGGCGGACGGCTCGTCCTGTCGCAACGCGCGGCGCTCGTGGGCAACCTGTCGCCCGGCGACGTCGGGCGGGAGGCGGCGTTCCAGCTCCCACCCGTCCCGGCGGCGACGGTAGCGGTCTTCCTCACGTACTTCCTCGGCGGGTTTTTCCTCTACTCCGCCATGTTCGCCGCGGTGGGCGCGATGTCGTCCAACGAGCAGGAGGCGCGCCAGGCGCAGCAGCCGGTGGTGTTCCTCCTCATGATCGCCTACCTGTCGGTGTTCGCGCTCGCGAACAATCCGGGCTCCATGTACGCGGTCGTGTTGTCGCTGGTGCCGTTCACCTCACCGATCGCGATGCCCGTGCGCTGGGCCGCGGGGAGCGTCGGCTTGAACGAGCTCGTCGGGTCGCTCGTGCTGCTCGGCGCCGGGATCGGCGTCGTGACCTGGATAGCCGCACGGATCTATCGTGTGGGTATCCTGATGACGGGGAAGCGGCCGAATCTGAGAGAGCTGGTCCGTTGGGTCAGGGCGTAGACGGCCGAAAGACTGGACGCACGGACCCAGCAGACGCACGAAAGGCTAGACGCACAGACGCAGCGGACGCACGAAAGGCTAGACGCACAGACGCAGCAGACGCACGAAAGGCTAGACGCACAGACGCAGCAGACGCACAGGGGAGAACAGTCAACGGGGAGTAGAGAGTCTCGCTGACGAATCGCTGATCTTTCTCAGGAGGCCGTAGAGGGTCTTGCTCGTCTCGACCGCGAGCGCCTCCAGGCGACCATAATCAGCTGGCTCCAAGTATCCTACATCCCTAGCGATCTCGAGCGCGGTCTGGACCTCCGCGAGTGATGACCACGCGGTGTCCAGGTAGCGTCGATACTCTCGCGTCCCCCGTCTGGTGCTGCCTTCGGCGATGTTCAAGGGAACAGAGTAGCATGCCCGACGCAGCTGGTCCCCGAGCGCCTCCTGCTCATAGTCGGGGAAGCCGCGCGCCGCTTTGACACACTCGACGGCCAGCCGCTGGGCGTGCTGCCAAGCTTTGAGCTTCTGATGTAAGGGCATGCGGCCAACCTAGGTGGAAACCGCCGCCGCACGGTACCTGTTCAATGCGATCCGTACCCGTTTCGCGCAATCTGTTACTGCCCTGCCTGTTCTCCCCTGTGCGTCTGCTGCGTCTGTGCGTCTAGCTTGTCGCGTCTGTGCGTCTAGCTTTCGCCCGTCCCGCCGGACTAGCTTTTCGCGCATGTCGTTCGACCATGATGTCATCGTCGTAGGTGCCGGTCATGCTGGGTGTGAGGCCGCCGTGATGGCCGCCCGTCTCGGCGCCCAGGTCCTCCTCTTGACCTCCAACCTCGACACGATTGGGCAGATGTCCTGCAATCCCGCCATCGGCGGGATCGCGAAGGGCACCGTGGTGCGCGAGGTCGATGCCCTCGGCGGCATCATGGGCCGGGCGACCGATCGCGCGACGATCCAGTTCCGTATGCTCAACCGTTCGAAGGGTCCCGCCGTCTGGGCGCCGCGAGCCCAATGCGACCGGACGCTGTACCGCCGCGCCGTGCGGTCGCTGCTCGAGGAGTTCTCGGGGCTCGAGCTCACACAGGGAATGGTCACTCGTTTGCTCACGGACGGGGCGCGCGCCTCGGGCGTCGTGACGGCTGACGGACGCAGCTTCCGCGCCCGCGCCGTGGTGCTCACCGCCGGCACGTTCCTCCGCGGCCGCATCCACCTCGGCACCGACACGCAAATCCCGGCCGGTCGCGCCGGCGATCAGCCGGCCGTTGAGATCGCACAACACATTGAAGCACTTGGACTTACAGTGTCACGTTTCAAGACCGGTACGCCGCCGCGAGTGGACGGCCGCAGCGTCGATTGGTCCAGGGTCGAGCGCCAGGACGGAGACGGCACTGCCTATCGTTTCTCCTTCTATGATCACGTCGAGCTGCCGCGTCAGCTGCCGTGCTGGATCACGTGGGCCGGGGAAGCGGTCAAGGACATCATCCGCGCACATCTCCAGGAGTCGGCGCTGTACGGCGGGGCGATCAGCGGACGGGGACCGCGTTATTGTCCTTCGGTCGAAGACAAGATCGTGAAGTTTCCCGAGGCCAAGCGACACCAGGTCTTCCTCGAACCCGAAGGACTCGACACTCACGAGTTGTACGTGAACGGGCTGTCCACTTCCCTGCCCGTCCCCGTGCAGCTCGAGTTCCTGCGCGCCGTGCCGGGCCTTGAGCGGGCGAAGATGACCCGGCCGGGCTATGCCATCGAATACGACTACTATCCCCCCACCCAGCTCACGCCGTGGCTCGAGGCGAAAGCGGTCGAGCACCTGTTCTTCGCGGGCCAAATCAACGGAACGACGGGATACGAGGAGGCGGCGGGTCAGGGTGTGGTGGCGGGGATCAACGCCGTGCGCCGGATCCGCGGCGCAGAGCCCGTGATTCTGGGGCGCGACGATGCCTACATCGGTGTCCTCGTGGACGACCTCGTGACCCGCGGTGTGGACGAGCCGTACCGGCTGTTCACGTCGCGCTCCGAGTTCCGGCTGCTGCTCCGGCAGGACAACGCGCTGCGGCGGCTGGCGCCGCTCGCGGAGCGGCTGGGGTTGCTCAGCGCGGCGGAACAGCGGGTGGCGGCGCGCCGCTTCGAGGACGAGGAAGCACTGCTGCGAGTGGCGCGCGCTACGACGATTACGCCGAGCGCCGCCGCGGCCGTGCTGGCGGGCACGGGCACGAGCCTGGGCGAGCCCGAGCGGGTCGCGAGTGTGGCCCGGCGGCCGGGCGTATCGCTGCGCGCGCTGCTCGAGGCGGCGGGCGTGACGGTGACGGCGGAAGACGCCGCCGTGATGAGTGCCGGGATCGAGCTGAAATACGACGGATATCTGGCGCGCGAGAGGGAGGCAGCGGCGCGGCTGGCCGAGCTCGCTTCGTTTGCGCTCCCGGCAGACCTGCCCTACGTCGAGTTCAAGAGCCTCGCGACGGAAGCGCGGCAGAAACTCGAGCGGATTCGGCCGACCAGCCTCGCTCAGGCAGCGCGAATTCCCGGCGTGTCGCCGAGCGATCTGCACAATCTCGTCGTCGAAGCGGCCCGCTGGCATCGACGGGTCGCTTAGGTCTCACAGCCTTTTGAAGCGGTGTTTCACGTGAAACTACGTAGCGGTTTCACGTGAAACTCACTCTTTACGTCGGGGGTACCAAGACCCTATATTGAGACCCTCAGGGCGTTGTAACGATATAACCGATTTATACATAATCACTTAGAGATGTCGCGCGTCATCGCAATCGCCAACCAGAAGGGCGGCGTCGGCAAGACGACGACGGCAGTCAACCTCGCCGCGTCGCTCGCCACCGCGGAGCGCAAGACGCTGCTCGTCGACGCCGACCCCCAGGCGAACTCGACGAGCGGCGTCGGCATCGAGCGCGACCGCATCCGCCACTCGTTGTACGACGCGTTGCTCGATGGCCGTTCCCTCTCCGACGCGCGCTTCACCCACGTGCACTTCCCCTATCTGGACGTCGTGGCGGCCACGCAGGACCTGGTCGGCGCCGAGCTCGAGCTCGTCAACAAGCAGGGGCGCGAGACGATGATGCGGCGCGCGCTGCGTGATTTCCGCGACCAGTATCAATATGTGGTAATCGATTGTCCGCCCTCGCTCGGCCTCTTGACGCTCAACATGCTGACGGCCGCGGACAGCGTGCTGATTCCGATCCAGTGCGAGTACTACGCGCTGGAGGGTCTCTCGCAGCTCCTCAACACCGTCAAGCTGGTGCAGCGGAACTTCAACCCCGCGCTCGCGATCGACGGTGTGCTGCTGACGATGTACGACGCGCGGTTGAATCTCTCGAAGCAGGTGGCCGACGAGGCCAAGGAATACTTCGGCTCGCAGATGTTCGGCATGACGATCCCGCGCAACGTGCGCCTCGCGGAGGCGCCCAGTTTTGGGAAGCCGATCCTGTTGTACGACGTGCAGTCGGTGGGCGCGAAGAGCTACCTGGCGGTGGCGCAGGAGCTGATCCGGCGCGTGGAGCATGGCGCCGTGCCCTCCCCCGCTCCACCCGCCGCCAAACCGCTGCCGGAGGTGCCCGCATGACGGAAACGATCACAGGTCGCCGTCGTCTCGGCCGGGGCCTCGAAGCCCTGTTGGGGCCCACGCGCGAGGAAGCCGAGCGCGAGGGGAGTCTCGTAGAGCTGGCCATCGCCGACATCCGCCCCAACCCCTACCAGCCCCGTCGCGACGTCGATCCCGCGGCGCTGGAAGAGCTCCAGGCCTCCATCCGTAAGGCCGGCCTGCTGCAGCCCGTCGTGGTGCGCCCCGTCCCCGGCGGCAACGGTGGCTTCGAGCTGATCGCCGGCGAGCGGCGCATGCGCGCGTGCCAGGCGCTCGGCTGGGAGAGGATCCCGGCCGTGAAGCGGGAAGTGGACGACCGCACCGTGCTGACCCTCGCGCTGGTCGAGAACCTGCAGCGCGACGACCTCTCGCCCGTGGACGAGGCGCGCGGCTACGAGCGCCTCATCGCGGAATTCAGCCTGACGCAGCAGGACGTCGCGGACGCGGTAGGTCGCGACCGCTCCACGGTCGCCAATGCGCTCCGTCTGCTGAAGCTGCCCGCGGCGGTGCTCGCCCTGCTCCACGAAGGCGGGCTCTCGGTCGGCCACGCGCGCGCGCTGCTCGCCCTCGAGGACACGCGGGTGGCGACGTCGCTTGCCAAGGAGGCCGTGGAGCTCGGGCTTTCGGTGCGCGACGTGGAGGACCGGGTGCGCGGCGGCCGAGCGCCGGTCCGGCGCCCGCGCCTCAAGAAGGGCATGGGACAGGCGCCCGAAGTGCGTCGCATCGAGGACGCCCTGCGCCGACGCCTCGGCACCGACGTGCGTGTCTCGCTCCGCGCCAAGGGCAAAGGACAGATTCATCTTAACTTCTATTCCAACGACGATCTCGCGCGGCTCCTGGAGGTGATCCTCGGCGCGCCGTTCGACGGATGACGCAGAAGAAAGATCGCCGCGTCACCATCGTCGTCCACACGGATGGAGACCTCGCTTCCCGACAATACCGCGTCCCGCTGTGGGCGTTCGAGGCAGGGAAATGGGGCGCGCTCGTCGTGGGTCTGTTGGTCGTGTTGTTCTTCGCGTTCGCCGGACCGATCGGTCGCGCGGCGGCCCGCGTGCCCGGCCTCGAGCGCCAGGTGGCGCGGCTGGAGGAAGAGAACAGCCGAGTGCAGCAGCTCGCCGCGGCGCTGAACCGGGCCGAGGCGAACTACCAGGAGCTGCGAACGATGCTGGGCGTGCGGGCGCCCCGGGAAAAGGGGGCGGCGGCCCCGACCGGAGACCTCGTGCGGGCGGTCGCGGTACGCGCCCGGCCGCCGTCGGCGCCGCTGCGCTACGAGCCGGGTCCGGCGGAGCCGACGCATTGGCCGCTCGACATCGCGGGCTTCGTCACCCGGGGCCAAGTGCGACCGGGCGACGTCGCCGAGTCGCATCCCGGCATCGACATCGCCGTGCCCGCCGGCACGCCGGTCCGCGCCGCAGGCGGCGGTGCGGTGGAGGCCGCGGGCACCGACCCGGCGTACGGACTGTTCGTGCTCTTGCGGCACTCGAGCGGGTATGAAACCATGTATGGGCACGCCTCGCGCCTGCTGGTGCGCGAAGGCGACTCGGTGCAGGCGGGGCAGGTGATCGCGCTCTCCGGCAGCTCCGGCCGATCCACGGCGCCGCACCTCCACTTCGAAATCCGCCGCGAGGGCAAGTCGCTCGATCCCCTCACGGTCGTGAAACAGGAGAACTGACATGGCGATGTTCACCGAGAAGGGGCAGGGGGCGCTCGAGTCCGAATCCGGACTATCCATCATCGGGACCGGCATGCGTGTCGTGGGGGACATCAGCGCGGAAGGTGTCGTGAAAATCGAAGGCACGGTGGTGGGCACGGTCCGCGCCGGCCGGCAGGTGCTGGTGGGGAAGGGCGGCGAAGTGGAAGGAGACGTCATCTCGCGCGAGGCGATCATCGGTGGGGAAGTGCGCGGCAGTATCCGCGCCGACGAGCGCATCGAGATCCAATCCACCAGCGTCGTACACGGCGACATCGCGGCGAAACGACTACTGGTGCAAGAGGGAGGCGAGATCAACGGCGTCGTCCGCATGGGGGAAGCCGCGCTCGACGGGGAGACCGTGGAGAAGGCGGGGGCGCAGCGGTCCTTCTAGGCGTGCTAGATATCCACACGCTCGCACTTCCGCGTGTGGATTGTTTATCTCTATATGCCGTAGCGCTTTAGCTTACCTTGACCTGCGGGAACCTCACGTCACTGTCGATAATCTGGTGAGATAATGTCTCCATTCTGCCAGAGGTGACGGGCTCCATGGAGCTCACCGCGCTGGCCTCCTACCTGGATGGATACCTCCGGGTCGCCGACGTCCCGGACGCTCCCCATGCAGTCAACGGGCTGCAGGTTGCGAACGCAGGGACGGTGAGCCGTGTTGCGGCGGCGGTCGATCTGTGCGAGGCGACCGTGCGCATGGCGGCGGAGCAGGGAGCCGACCTGCTGCTGGTACACCATGGCTTGTTCTGGGGTGGGCTCCAGCCGCTCACGGGGCGCGCGCATCGGCGGGTGGCGGGACTCATCGCGCAGAACATCGCACTGTACAGCGCTCATCTTCCGCTCGATCTGCATCCCGAGGTCGGCAACAATGCGGTGCTCGCGCGGCAGCTCGGCCTCTCGCTGCGCGGCGAGTTCGGCGAGGAATACGGCGTGCGGATCGGTGTGTGGGGCGAGGTCGAGGTCACGCGGCACGCGCTCGAGCGCCAGCTGGCGGCCCTGACGGGAAGCGCACCGCGGTTGCTGGCGTTCGGCCCGGAGCGGGTGCGCCGCGTGGGGGTCGTGACGGGGGCCGCTGGCTCGATGATCCCGCAAGCGGCCGCCGCCGGCCTCGACACCTTCGTCACGGGCGAGGGTCCCCACCACACGTATTTCGACGCCGAAGAGCTGAAGGTGAACGTCTACTACGCGGGGCACTACGCCACCGAGACGGTGGGTGTCAAGGCGCTGGCCGAGCATCTCCACGAGCGGTTCCATTTGCCTTGGACGTTTCTAGACCATCCGACCGGCCTGTGAGCGCCCGTCGCGTGCTGGGCGTGCTCGCGGCATCTGAGTTGTGCGGTATGGCGCCGTGGTTTTCCGCCTCCGCCGTCGCGCCTGCGCTCTCGCGCCTGTGGCGGCTCGACACGGCGGGCGCGGCGTGGCTGACGATCTCGGTCCAGCTGGGTTTCGTGGCGGGCGCGCTGGTGTCCGCGCTGCTCACGCTCTCCGACCGCTGGTCCGCCCGTCGGCTGGTCGCGGCCTGCGCGTGCCTCGCGGGTCTCGCGACCCTCGGCGTGGCGTTCGCGCCGGGCCCCGGAACGGGGATCGTGCTGCGGATGCTCACCGGCGCGGCGCTGGCGGGCGTGTATCCGCCGGGCATGAAGATCGTCGCCGGGTGGTATCGCGAAGGCCGGGGACTCGCAATCGGTGTCCTCGTCGGCGCGTTGACGCTGGGCTCGGCGCTTCCCCATCTGGTTCGCTGGGCGGTCCCGGTCGAGGATTGGCGGCCCGTGCTCCTGGTCGCGGCGGCGGCGGCGTTCGTCGGCGGACTCCTGGTCCTGCTCGTGCCGCATGATGGCCCGTTCGCCGCACCGGCGCCGCGGTTCAGTTGGCGGGCGGCGCCGCGCATCCTCGGGAACCGGGCCGTCTCGCTCGCGAAC
>Ga0209239_1002558_pt1 | contig 10820 bp, 10 predicted proteins | sample GraSoi013_2_20cm_FD_185824 | JGI IMG/M metagenome (GOLD analysis project Ga0209239, IMG submission 185824) | Grasslands soil microbial communities from the Angelo Coastal Reserve, California, USA - Sample 10_02_2013_2_20cm (SPAdes) (version 2) | ecosystem: Environmental > Terrestrial > Soil >...
TTGGAGATCGAAGCTGTTCGCGAGCTTGCCGAGCACGTCGACGAGACGTTCGATCTCGGCGTCCGTATTCGCCGCCGTGACCTGAATCCGGAAGCCGACCTCGCTTCTCGGAACGAGCGGATAGGCGGCGAGCGTGACGTAGATGCCGTTCTCGAAGAGGAACCTGCCGACCGCGTCGATGTCCTCGCCGTGACCGAGGGGGACCTCGATGATCGGAAAACCGGAGTTGTTCGGGGTATGGGCGCCGAGCCGGTCGAGGCATTCGAGCACCGTCGCGGTCTTCTGCCACAAGCCGGCTCGGATCGCGTCCCCGCGCTCCTCGTTCACGTGTAGGCCGGCGAGCGTCGTCGCAAGCGATGCGATGGGAGAAGGGCCGGAGTACAAGTAAGGCGGCGCCGCGGTCTTGAGCAGGCGCTTGAGCTCGCTCGGGCAGGCGAGGAAGGCTGCGAGGGAGGAGTACGCCTTGGAGAGCCCGGCGACGAAGAGGACGTGGTCGTAGGACTCGCCGACGTGCTTGACCACACCGTTTCCACGCAACCCGTACGGGCTGGGCTCGGTCGGACTCCGTTCGCCGATGACCCCGAAGCCGTGCGCGTCGTCGACGTAGAGCAGAGCGTCGTAGGCTCGAGCGAGGCGAGCCATCGCTTCGATGTCGGCTGCGTTTCCCGTCATGCTGTTGACTCCGTCGACACAGATCAACCGCGGTGCCTTGCCGTTCTCGTTGAGGAGCCGCTCGAGATCGTCCAGGTCGTCGTGTCGGAAGCGCTTCACAGTCGCGCCGTGAGCGGCTGCGAACTGAGCGCCCTCGTAGATCGTCTTGTGCGCGCGCCTGTCGACGTAGATCGTCCCGTCGCCGGCGAGCACCGGGATCACTGACATGTGGATCAACGTGATCGTCGGCAGCACGAGTACGTCCTCTGCTCCGACGAGCTCCGTCAGGCGCTCTTCGATCTGTTCGTAGAGGACCGGGCTGCCCAGCAGCCGCGACCAGCTTGGATGCGTACCCCAACGGTCGAGAGCAGGGGCCACTGAGTCGATGATCTCGCGGTCGAGATCGAAGCCGAGGTAGTTACAGGAGGCGAAGTCGGCGAGCCACTGATCGCCGATCCGGATCATCCGGCCGTCGATCTCTTCGACCACCGCATCCGTCATCGGATTCGAGCGCTCGAGCTCGGCGAGGTCGCGGCAGGCAGCAAGCCACCGGTCGATCCACCGCGAGGACGAGCCGAACTCGGTCCGGGCGCCAACGGACGCGCGTGCAGCAGCCATGACCGAAAACATCGTCCTTAGAGGGAAAAACCTTTAGAAGCATTTAGAAACCTCTCGGTCCCGTCGGCCGCACGAGATCGTGAGTTGCCCTAAGACTTGGCCGGCTCGTACGTGAGGATCACCACGCCGTCGCCGCCGACCGGCCTCGACTCGACGAGCCGAAAGGCTTTTGCCGACGCGGAGTCGCCGAAGAGCCGCTTGCCGCCGCCGAGCACCGTCGGAAAGACCATCAGCCGCAGCTGGTCAACGAGGTCGTGCTCGATCAGCGCCCGGACGAGCGTGGCGCTGCCGGCGACGAGGATCTCGCCGGTGACCTGCTCCTTGAGCTTCGCCACCTCCTCGGCGACGTCGCCGTCGATCCGCGTCGAGTTGTCCCAGGTGAGGTCTTGCAGCGTCGACGAGACGACGTACTTCGGCATGGTGTTCATCCTGTCGGCGAAGCCGAACTCGTCGGTCCTCGTAGGCCACGCCGCAGCGAACCCCTCGTAGGTCACGCGCCCGAGGAGCTGCGCCTCGGCCTCCAGGACCTCGTCGAGCTTGAACTTGTTGCCCTCCTCGCCGCGGTCGAACTGAAAGGCCCAGCCGCCGCGATCGAGATTCTCGGAGCCGCCCGGATCCTCGATCACGCCGTCGAGCGTGATGAACTCAGTGACGACCAGCTTTCCCATCATCCGCCTCCTGTTTCGTTGGTCGTGATTCAGACTCTCGCTCTCCGCCGAACTCATCGGACCGCGGCCCTTGTTCGGGGCGCTTCAAGGGCGTAGCCTGGACGCAGGACCGACGACCTCTGCATGTTCGGCCGTGCGGCCGGGTTGGACCGTGTAGCGACGATTCGCCGGAATGGTTGTTCTACCGCGCACGGGAGCGAAGAGTTGTGGGAGTAGCTGAGGATGCAAAGCGCGAGCCTCAAGCTGTCGTCTGCGAATGTTCAGATCCGAGCTGTCGCGAGCTCGTCGAGATCACGCCCGACGAGCGCGACTTCGTTCGGCGGGTGCCTAATCGCCGCGTCGTCAGAGTGGGTCATGCCGACTATGAGAACGAGCGCGTGCTGATGGAGGAGCCGGGGCGCTTCCAGGTCGTCGAGCGGTTCTGAGCGCGGCGAAGGCCGCGCTCAGAACGCGGTCAAATGCTTCCGTCTACCCCGCCACCGCGGGCCGGCTCTGACCACCGCGGGCGAACAGCAGTCCGCTGACGATCAGGATCCAGAGCGCGATCGCTGCCTGCGGGAAGAAGATGATCGAGGCCAGCGCGAGAATTCCGGCAATGATCCCGAGCCAGCCTGCCCACTTCGGGATGGCCGTCGCGCGCATGGCCGCCAGCGTGGCCGCGATGATCATCGCCGAGGCCCCGGCGCCGCCGGTCGCGTGCAGCACGTAGCTCGCGTCATCCGCGGCGTGGATCAGCCCCGGGTAGACGGTGTGGTGATACGTGTCGTCGCTCATCGTCCTGATTCCCACGTTGATGGCGATCGCCGCGAAGGCGAGCGTCGCGTAGATCGCGCCGCCGATCGTCGTCAGCGCGGTCAGGAAGCCGTCATCGCCTTCCCAGCGGCGGACGGCGCGGCGCAGGCTGCTCAGGAACCAGAGGAAGGCGAAGATGCCGAGGCCGGCGATGATCCAGCCGATCGAGATCTTGTCGCGGTGGCTCGCCTTGGAGTAGTAGGCGATCACCTTCGCCGGAGACGCGTCCCCGTCCGGCTCGCCGTCGAACATGACGATGACGCCGATGACGAAGAGCACGACGTAGAGAATCCCGCCCAGCGAGGCCCAACGGGCAATCCCGGCGCTCGAGCGCGCGGATGCCATCGTGTTCATAACCTGCTCCTTCTTGTGGGGTCAGATCGGGATCCGATTATCAAGGGGCCTTCGGCTGTTGCCCGGTCAGCCTACGAATGTCTACCCCTGCGATCTTCTAAGGTTGCGGTGATGGCGACGGAGCAGCTCCAGGACGCCGCGGCCGTCCGCGCTGGGCGCGACCGCTATGTGACGCGAGGCGTCGCAACGACGGACATGACGGTCAGTCGCGCCGAGGGGGCGACGATCTGGGACGCCGACGGGCGGGAGTATCTCGACTTCGCGGGCGGAATCGCCTGCCAGAACCTCGGCCACAACTCCGAGGCGGTCGTCCAGGCGATTCACGAGCAGGTCGACCGCTACCTGCACCAGTGCTTTATGGTCGGGATGTACGAGCCGTACGTCGAGGTCTGCCGGCGCCTCGATGAGCTCTGGCCGGGCCACACCGAGACGAAGTCGCTGCTCGTCAACTCGGGCGCGGAGGCGGTCGAGAACGCCGTCAAGATCGCGCGGACGGCGACGGGCCGGCCCGCTGTCGTCGTCTTCGACCGCGCCTTCCACGGGCGGACGAACCTGACGATGGCCATGACCTCGAAGCTCGTCTACAAGCAGGGCTTCGGGCCGCTTGCGCCCGAGGTCTACCGCGCGCCTGCGCCTTACCCGTACCGAGGCGTCAGCGTCGCTGATGCGATCGCCGGTCTCGAGCTGCTCTTCGCCCAGGACGTCGATCCAAAAGAGGTCGCTTGTGTCGTGCTCGAGACCGTCCAGGGCGAGGGCGGCTTCATCCCGATGCCTGCCGACTTCGTCCAGGCGCTGAAGCAGATCTGCAAACGGCACGGGATCCTCTACGTCGCAGACGAGGTGCAGTCCGGCTGCGGACGGACGGGGCCGCCATGGGCGATCGAGCATCTGAACGTCGAGCCGGACTTGATCGTCTCCGGCAAGACCCTCGGCGGCGGGCTGCCGCTCGCCGCGGTGAGCGGGCGCTCGGAGCTGATGGACTCCGTGCACCCCGGCGGGCTGGGAGGCACGTTCAGCGGCAATCCCGTCTCGTGCGCGGCGGCCTGTGTCGTGCTTGACGCTTTGGCGGAACCGGGGTTCCGCGAGCGCGCCGAGACCGTGGGCCGCTTGATCCGCGGCCGGCTCGAGCGGATGGCCGAGGAGCAGCCGGCGATCGGGGACGTTCGCGGCCTCGGGCCGATGCTCGCGATCGAGTTCGCCGAGAAATCGGGCGACGAGACGAAAGCGGCGACGACCAAGGCGCGCGAGAACGGACTTCTAATCCTGTCCTGCGGCCTCTACGGCAACGTGATCCGGCTGCTGCCGCCGCTGACGGCGACGGACGAGGAGCTCGAGCGCGGGTTGGACATCCTGGAGCAAGCCCTAGACAGTCGACGGTGAGCTGGGTGTCCGCCGCGTGCCTTTAGATGCCGCTGCCCGCCTTGAGCAGCACGACGTTGCGATGCTTGCGTCGATTGGGCTGGGGAGCCGACTTGGCGGCTCCCCAGCCACTTTCGTCAGTTCCAGTGCTCGAACGTCTCCCAAGCGTCGGTGAATGCGGCGTCGGGGACGTCTGCTCCCTGGCACCAGTCCTCGCCGCTGCCTGGCGTCGAGCAGGCGCCTTCCGGCGAGCCGCCGCCCTGCCGGTAGGCGTAGTGGATCGCAGCGGCGATCCGAGCCGCGATCGCGTGTTTTGCGGCGACGAAATCGGCTGCCGAGACTCCTGGGAGGTTGTTCGACGGCTGCCAGGAGAAGCCCAGGCGGCCGTCCGGCGGGCCCTGCGGGTGGCTGCCGGCGTAGTGACGGACGGCGTACACCTGCTCCGACACGAACATCAGCATCGCCTGGAGTGGCATCAGCGTCCAGCCGTGGCCGCAGGAGAACGCTATCAGGCAGGGGTCTGGCGCCCCGGGCCCTTTTGCCGCCCAGGTGGCGTTCCCGAGCGGCATGTACGCGCGGTCGAACAGCGCCCGGGCTGCTCCGATCTCGGCAGGGCCAGCCTCCACGAGGTTCATCACATGCTCCATGTACTGCGTGAGATGTCGCGTGCGGTCGTTCCTGGAGGTTCCTGCAACGCCCCAGTAGCGCATGTCCGGATACACCTCTTTCGTCAAGACGGAGATGTAGGGATCGACGGCGCCCCAGAAGTCGGAGTCCTGCAACCACGCTTTCATCTCCGCCTTGTAGCCCTCGACGTCGGGGATGTTCTGGTGCGTGTAGGCGATGCCGATCTCGACGATCCCCGGGACCGTCGGCCCGGTGCCGTCGCCGTAGTACAGGCCGCGTAGCAGTTCCTTCATCGCAGCACGCGTGTAGACGGGTTCGTCGCGGCGAGTGCTGCGGTCGAACTCGTTGAGGAGCCACGTCTCGCCCAGATCGAATCGATACCCGGCGTCGGCCATGCGCTTACGGAACTCGACGCCCGCGCCGAACCAGGTTCGACCTGCGACGGCTACCCACGCCGCCCAGCCGGTCGGACCGCCGAGCGTCATCTCGGCAACCGGGTGGAAGCGGGGCCCGAGCGCCCTGATGAAATCGTCCTGCAGCACCCGAAGGCGCGTCTTATCCGTAGAAAGGGGCGGGATCGAGATGTAGTAGTCGCCGCATGGAGACGGGTTGGCCGCAAGCTCCTCTCCCAGGATCGGCCAATCATTCCCAGTCCAAAAGATCGCCTCGGCGTGCAGGCGACAGCTTGGCGGGAGCGAATCATCCAGCCGCACGGGACTGGTTGGCGACGCGGCAGCCGCGCCCGACGGCGTCGGTGGGTCCGCACTTAAGCATTCCGAGTCCACTGAGAGCAACGAATCAGCAGCGCTACAAGCGGGATCTACGACGGGCATCGACCCGTCGGCCGCCGCGGATGTCGTGAACACGAACAGCGAGAGCAGCAAGCCTGCAAACAGGCTGAACGACCGCCAGCTCAGCACTCTCTTCATGAGGTCCTCCTCTCACGCGCTTGCAAAGCGAGGTGGTACCCCGCTCCCTTAGCTACGTCCGGGTCCGCGTGGGAGTCGGAGAGGAGCCGCAGAACTCCGCGGCTTCCATTGGGCCAAGGCGCTTGCAACAATTGTCTCACCTCGCAAGCAAACGTCAAGAGCCACCCCCGCGACCACTACGAACGAGCTCCTGCCTGTCGAGGGACCCGCGCTTCCTTGCGTGTCTTGTTCGGTGCCGGAGGAAGGCGTACCATCGACGAAGACCGACGATCCACGCATGTTCGGCCGCGCGGCCCAGGTTTCGACCGTGTAGCGATTCGCCGGCTTGGTTCGATCCGCACGCGGGAGTGGAGATCGTTGGGAGAAAACGAGGACGAGCAGGGAAGCGCGCGACAAGCGGCGCTAAATCAGGCTCTTAGCCGAGACGTCAACGAGTTGCGACTCGAACGCTCCGAAGAAGCCGAAATCGAATTTGTCTGTGAATGTTCTGATCCGTCTTGCGAGGACGTTGTCTCTCTCACGATCGGCGAGTGCGAGTTCATTCGGAGGGTGCCCACTCGTCTTGTCGTGAAACTGGGCCACGCGGATCACGAGAGTGAGCGTGTGCTCATGGAGGAACCCGGGCGCTTCCAGGTCGTCGAGAAGTTCGGCCCTGGCGGAGATGTGATTGCGCATCTCGACCCTCGCGGACTGAATCGCAGGCGATCTGGCAGCTAGGAGCGCGCTAACGGCTGAGGAGCCGCCCCGCGCGGTCTATCTCGTGCGCAAGGGAGGCCCCGGGCTTGGCCGGGGCCTCCCTTGCTTCGGCTAGTGCTCGCCCTGCTGCTGGGTGTCGGCGTTCGCGTTCGAGTCGGCATATCCACCGGGACCGTCGCTTGCGTCCGATTCCGAGGCTGATTCGCCGGCTGCCTCGGAAGCTGCTTCCGAAGCCTGCTCGGAAGCGGACCCCGTGTCGGGAGCCGACTGATCGCCTTGCTGGACGTTGTCCGTGTCGGGCCCCGCCGATTCCTGGCTCTGCGAGGCAGCCGGCTTCGGCGGCGCGCCCTTCTGGGCGGCTCCTGCAATCGCCGAGCCTCCGACCGCGAGCGCGGCAACTGCCGCGAGCGAGGCTCCGATCTTGGTGAGTCTGTTGCGCATGTCATCTCCTTTCGTTGGGTTCGGTTGGGACATGCGCCGCCAACGTAGGACGGTCGGGTGAGATGGCTGTGAGAGGTGCTCTCACATTCCTCTCACCTTCGATCGCGACACTCGCGCCATGCGCTTGCTCGTCATCGAGGACGACACGAAGCTGGCCTCGCTTCTGCAGCGCGGCCTGACGGAGAACGGCAATGCAGTGGACATTGCGCCTTGCGGCGAGGACGCGCTCTGGATGGCCGCCGCGCACGAATACGACGCGGTCGTCCTCGATGTGATGCTCCCGGATCTCGACGGCTTCGCGACCTGCGAGGCGCTTCGCGCAGCGGGTGTGTGGTCGCCGATCCTGATGCTGACCGCGCGCGATGCGGTCGAGGACCGCATCGCGGGCCTCGACGCAGGCGCGGACGATTACTTGACGAAGCCGTTCTCCGTTGCCGAGCTGCGCGCGCGAATCCGCGCGCTTGTTCGCCGCGGGGCTGCGGAGCGTCCGGCTGTGATCGAGGTTGGGGACCTACGGCTCGACCCGGCGACACGGCAGGTGTGGCGCGGTGCTGAGGAAGCGCGGCTGTCCGCCAAGGAGTACGCCCTGCTCGAGCTCTTCATGCGCCGGCCGGGGGAGGTCGTCTCTCGGCTGGAACTGCTTGAGCACGCGTGGGACATCGGCTACGAGAACCGCTCCAACGTGATCACGGTGTATGTCCGCTACCTGAGGGAGAAGATCGACCGCCCGTTCGGTCGCCACGCGATCGAGACCGTGCAGGGAGCCGGCTACCGACTGCGGGCGGACGGCGGTTGAACCGCGTTCCGATTCGGCTGCGGCTGGCGGCTGCCTCTGCTTTGGCGATGGCCGTCGTTCTCGCCGCGGTTGGGCTGTTCCTCTACCAGCACCTCGGGAGCTCGCTGGACCGCACGCTCAATCAGAGCCTGCGCGCCCGCGCGACGGACGTCGCGGCGCTCGTGAAGCAAGCCGACCAAGGGCTGAGCGAGTCGCAGGTACTAGCGACCGGCGGCGGCGGGTTCGCGCAGATCGTCGATCAGCGAGGGCGCGTATTCGATCAGACTCCCGGGCTTCGGCGAGCGCCGCTCCTCACGCGCGATGCGCTCGCGCGCGCAACGCAGTCGCCTCTTTTTGTCCCACGCACCGGTCTCAACGGCGAGAGCGCCCGTCTCTTTGCAAATCCGGTCGATGCCCAGGGTCAGCGGCTGATCGTCGTCGTAGGCGCGTCGCTCGAGACTCGCGACGACGCTCTCATAACCGTGCGAAACGAGTTGCTCGTGGGTGGGCCGGCGGCGCTGCTACTTGCGTCGTTGCTCGGGTATCTCGTCGCAGGAGCCGCTCTTCGGCCGGTCGAGCGGATGCGCGCTCGGGCGGCGGAGATCTCGGCGAGGCGACTGCACGAGCGGCTTCCTGTCGTGCCGTCGCGCGACGAGGTCTCGCGCCTCGGCGAGACCTTGAACGCGATGCTCGCGCGGCTCGAGACTTCGCTCGAGCGTGAGCGGAGCTTCGTCGCCGACGCGAGTCACGAGCTGCGCACCCCGCTCGCGCACCTGCAGGCGGAGGTCGAGCTGGCGCTGGAGCGCCCGCGCGACCGTGCGGAGCTCGAGAGCGCACTGCGCACGGTCGCGGGCGAGACCGACCGCCTTTCGCAGCTTGCAGCCGACCTGCTCCTGCTCGCGCGCGCCGACGAACACGGACTGCCACTCCGCCTGGAGGAGGTGAACGCCAGGGAACTGATGGACGGCGTCGCGACCCGCTTCGCGCGGCGCGCAGCCGACGCCAGGCGGACGATCGACGTGCGCGGAGACGTGGTTGCGCACATCGACCGGCTCCGGATCGAGCAGGCGCTCGGGAACTTGATCGACAACGCCTTGCGCCACGGCGCCGGCACGATCACCATCTCCGCCCGCGCGGATGGGGAATCAGTCGTCTTCGAGTTGCGTGATGCGGGAGTCGGCTTCCCCGAGCGCTTCGCTGAGCGCGCTTTTGAACGTTTTAGTCACACCGAGGAGAGCCGAACGACTTCTGGGGCGGGTCTGGGCCTCGCGATCGTGGCGGCGGTTGCCGAGGCGCACGGCGGCTCAGCAACACTCGGCGACGGAGCGGTGGTCTCGATTCGCGTGCCGAACGGGCCGCGCCCTGAGGTTGTCGCCGCGGCGAAACGGGTTGCGCAGAACGAGGAGCTGACAGCGGGACGACCTGCCTAAACGACGCTCGCAGGCGGCTTCTGCGCAAAATCCGCTCGTGACCGCAGACATCCAGTACGTGCGCAACGGTGGCGTCGCGATCGCCTACCAGGTGGTCGGGGACGCTGACGTCGACCTCGTCTACGTGTCCGACTACGTCTCGAACCTCGTCTACGACTGGGAGTACCCGCGCTGGCGTGACTTCTACGAACGTCTCGCGCGCTCGTTTCGGCTGATCCTCTTCGACAAGCGGGGAATCGGCATCTCCGATCATGGCGGCCAGTTCGCGAGTCTCGAGACGCGCATGGAGGATCTGCGCGCTGTGTTGGATGCCGTTGGGTCGTCCAGCACTGTCGTTCTCGCAGCCCAAGAGGGATGCGGGATGGCGAGTCTTTTCGCTGCCAGCTACCCCGAGCGGGCGCGCTCGCTTGTTCTCTTCCACCCGGAGTGGCAGGCGGAAGGCAGCGACGAAGAGACGCTCGCGGAACTGCGCGAGCTCCGTGAGCGCTGGGGCACACGGGAGTTCTCCGACTCGCTCCTCGAGGCGGGGTGCCCCACGCTTGCTGCGAACGAGGACCACCGGCGCTGGTTTGCCAACTCGCTTCGAGTCGGCGCGAGCCCGGAAGTGGCTTACGCGTTGAACCGCGCGTTCTCCGAGACCGATCTGGGAGAAGTGCTGCCGGCGGTTCGAGTACCGACACTCGTCCTCTACCGCGAGCCCTTCGAGAGCAAGTCTCTGGAGGTCGCCTCGCGGATCCCGGGTGCACGGGCGATGCGGATCTCTGGAAACGACTATTTCGACATCTTCCTCTCGCCGGACGTCGTCGACGAAATCGAGCGATTCGTCGCAGGCGAGGAAGCGCCCGCAGTCCCCGACAGCGTTCTCGCGACGGTCATGTTCACGGACATCGTCGGCTCGACGGAACGCGCGGCGGCGCTTGGCGACCGGGCGTGGCGCGACCTCCTCGCTCAGCATCACGCGCTCGTCCGGCGAGAGCTCGGTCGCTATCGAGGGAAGGAGCGAGACACCGCGGGCGACGGTTTCTTCGCGACGTTCGACGGGCCGGCGCGGGCGATCCGCGCAGCACAGGCGATCGTCGGCAGCGTGAACGACCTCGGCCTCGAAACCCGGATCGGCATCCACGTCGGCGAATGCGAGCTCCACGAAGACAAAGTCGCGGGCCTCGCCGTCAACTTCGGCGCCCGTGTGGCCGCTAACGCTGCGGCCAACGAAATTCTCGTCTCCCAGACCGTCTGCGACCTCGTTGCCGGCTCAGGCATTGCTTTCGACGCCCGCGGCTCGCACGAGCTGAAGGGAATTCCCGGGACGTGGCAGCTATTCGCGGCGAACGACGGATAATCGCGGCTGACTACGCGCCGGCAGCGCCGAGGCCTGCCTTCGCAGCAGGCCCCGGCGCGCTTGGAGACTAGGCCGGAAGGGGCTCGACGACCGTCAGCCCGTTCCCGCTCGGGTCGCGCAGCCTGAACATCGGCGGTACCG
>Ga0209239_1002559_pt1 | contig 10819 bp, 9 predicted proteins | sample GraSoi013_2_20cm_FD_185824 | JGI IMG/M metagenome (GOLD analysis project Ga0209239, IMG submission 185824) | Grasslands soil microbial communities from the Angelo Coastal Reserve, California, USA - Sample 10_02_2013_2_20cm (SPAdes) (version 2) | ecosystem: Environmental > Terrestrial > Soil >...
TCGCCTCGCCTACGGCTGCGGCTCGCACTGCGGCCCCGCGACGCCCTGCGGCTCGCACGATCAGGATCACAGACTCGCCTCGCGGCGCGCGTCGCCGAGCCTCCGCGGCCGCCGCTCGGCTCGCACTACCACGTTCATAGGCTCGCCTCGGTCGGCGGGGCCCCAGCCCCGCGACGCCCTGCGGCTCGCACTACCACACCGCGGCTTCTTCGAGGGATCGCCGGTACCAGGGCGCGTCGGGGAAGGTGATCGGGCGGATCGCAGGGAGCGTGACACCGGCGTCACGGTAGGCGGCGACGTACGCGCGCCCGGCGGCGGAGTCACCGACCGCGCCGAGCGCGCCGGCGAGCGTCTCGGGGACCTCGCCATCGCGGTCGAAGGCCCGCACACCTTCACCGAGGCCGCTCCCCACGAGCATCGCACGGTAGAAGGGGAGCGCGAGATAGCGCGCCAGCTCCGTACGGAACGCCGCGCGCGCGCCTGCCACATCGCGGGTGACCGCGAGCGGCACCGCGGCGACGATCTCGAAGCCCGCGAGCGCTTTGCCCGTGCGCTTCCGCCCGCGCTCGAGCGCCGGCAGCGCGACCTCGCGGACGTAGGCGGGCGGGCAGAGCCAGAGGACCGCGCCGTCGGCGATCTCACCAGCCAGCTCCAGCATCTTGCGGGAGAGCGCGGCGAGGTAGATCCGCGGCGGCGCCGGCCGCTCGGGGAGCGCGAGACTCCATCGAACGCGGAAGTGCCGGCCCTCGAAGTCGGCGCCGGCGCCCAGGGCTCCCCGCAGCACCGCAACGTACTCGCGCATGACGGCGAGCGGCGCGTCGAGGGCGAGCCCGAGCATCGCCTCCATCGTCGCGCGGTGACTCACGCCGATCCCGAGCGTGAAGCGCCCGCCCGTGGTCTCGGCGAGCGTGAGCGCCGCCTGAGCCATCGCGACCGGGTGGCGCGGATAGATCGGGACGACACCCACGCCCAGCCCGAGACGCGTGGTGGCCGCCCCGTACGCGGAAAGGACGAGAAATGAGTCGCGACCGAGGCCCTGAGTGACCCAGACGCTCTCGTAGCCGAGGGCCTCGGCGCGCCGGGCCAGCTCCACCGCCGTGGAGAGGTCGCGCCCAGGGCTCAGGTAGGCGGCGCGCCGCAGCACTATCTTAGACACGCCTCGTCGGAGGAGCCGCCTCGCCTCGCGCGGCCATCAGTCGCGGATCCACGACTCCGCCAGCGGAATCGGGGGCGCGGCGCGACGACGCGCCCTCAGCGGGACCACGTTGGAGCCGCGCTCGCGGCTCGGCACCAGGCGCAGCAAGCCCTCTATCTCCGCGCGGCGGTAGAGGCGTTGGCGCTTGATCCCCTGGCGGTAGCTCCGCAGCACGCCGCGGCTCACGTAGGCGTAGAGCGTCGCGGGCTTGACGCCCAACAGGCGCGCGGCCTCCCGCACGGTCAGGTACTCCTCGCCCTCGATGGTGACCATCCTCCCCGCTCGCTCGCCTTCGACGCTAACAGGCTCCCGGGAGCCGGTCCAGCCATGAGTACCAGAGTCAATATTAATCAAGTATAATCAACTATAGACGATCGCGGCACAGACCTTCCGGGAGGGCGGCATGGAGACGGCGTGGAAGGCGGGGCTCGAGGACGTGATCGCGGCGCGCTCGGCGATCTGCCGGGTGGACGGCGAGGCCGGGCGGCTCTACTACCGCGGCTACGAGATCGGCGACCTGGCGCGGGCGGTGAGCTTCGAGGACGTGACGGCGCTGCTCTGGTTTGGCGAGCTGCCGTCGACGGCCGAGGCGGTGGCGTTCGCCGCGCGCCTGCGGGCGGCGCGCGGCCTGCCCACGCCGGTCAAGGCACTCCTCGAGCGCCTGCCGCGCGACACCCACCCGCTCGACGCGCTGCGGACGGCGGTGTCGCTCGCCGCCGCCCACGATCCCGACGCACGCTCGAGCGATCGGGAGGCGAATCTGCGCAAGGCGGTCCGGCTGATGACCCTGGTGCCGGAGACGGTCGCCGCGTGGCAGCGGATCCGCGCGGGGCAAGCGCCGGTCGAGGCCCCGGGGATGGACTCGCACGCCACGTACTTCCTCGAGCTGCTCAGCGGCCGGGCGCCCGCGCCCGAAGTGGCGCGGGTGCTCGACGTGGTTCTGACGCTCCACGCCGACCACGAGTTCAACGCCTCGACGTTCGCCGGGCGCGTGGCGATCGCGACCCTCGCCGACCTCCACGCCGCCGTCGTGGCGGCGATCGCGACCCTGAAGGGGCCCCGCCACGGCGGCGCCAACGAGGACGTGCTCGCGATGCTGCGCGAGATCGGCGACCCCGCGTGCGCCGAGGCGTTCGTGGAGCGGCGGCTCGGGGCGTGGGCGGCGCTCTCGCGGCACGCGCGCGGCGACCCGAGGGTGCGGGTGCCCGGCTTCGGCCACCGCGTCTACAAGGTCGACGATGCCCGTGCCCGGGTGCTGCGCGGGATGGCGAAATCCATGGCGGAGGCCACCGGTCGGCAGCAGCTCTTCGACGTGGCCGAGCGCGTGTACGACGCGATGCGCGCACGCACGACGCTCCCGGTGAACGTGGATTTCTTCTCGGCCGTCGTCTACGACGCGCTCGGCATTTCGCCGGACTTCTGCACGTCGATCTTCGCCGTGGGGCGGGTCGCGGGGTGGTGCGCGCACGCGCTGGAGCAATACGCCGACAACCGGCTCATCCGGCCCCGGGCCGAGTACGTCGGCCCGGCGCCGCGTCCGCTCCCGCGCTAGCCGCGGAGGATCGAGACCTCCATCGCGTCGCCGCCGAAGTCGTGCTCGCGCGACAGCCAGCGGCCGGCGCTGTCGCGCACGTGTTCGAGGTACGGCGCCAGGTCGCGGCGGAAGATGCCGGTGTTGTCGGCGACGACCACCGCGCCCGGCACGAGCTTCGGCTCGAGCTGGCGCAGATAGTCGAGGTAGTCCTCTTTGGCGGCGTCGATGAGGACGAAGTCGAAGCGCCCGGACAGGAGCGGGATGACGCGCAGCGCGTCGCCCGCGACGACCTTGACCCGCCGCCCGAGCCCGGCGACCTCGGCGTTGCTCTTCACGAACTTCGCGAGGTACGGGTTCGACTCTACGCAGATCAGCCGGCCCCGCGGCGGCAACGCCCCCGCGATCAGGATCGCCGAGTAGCCGAGGAGCGAGCCGATCTCGATCGCGCGCGTGGGTCGGTGGCGCTCGATGAGCCGCCGGATCACGCGACCCTTCGCCCGCCCGACAACGGGGATGTGCCAGAGCGTCGTCGCGCGGTCCATCAGCGCGAGCATGCGACGCGCCCGCTTGGTCACTGGAGCGGGGGCCGCGAGGCCGGAGCGATCGCCGGGTGGCCTGTGCCAAGGCGCGACCAGGCTGCGTTCTGCGAGTCGCTCGTCATTCGACCGGGGAGTCGTGCGGCGACGCCGTCGGGGAGCGGGTAGCGGCGCGTGGCCTTGCCCGCCTTGACGATCTGACCGGGCAGCGTTCGTTCGACGATCGCCTGGACGCGCCTGGAGGCCGCGATGAGCTTGTCGAGGTCGATCCCGGTCTCGACCCCCATCGCGTCGAGGCAGTGGACGAGGTCCTCGCTGCAGACGTTCCCCGAGGCGCCCGGGGCGAAGGGGCACCCGCCCAGGCCGCCGACGGAAGAATCGAAATGCGTCACGCCGCACTCCATCGCGGCGAGGATGTTCGGGATCGCCATCGCGCGCGTGTCGTGGGTGTGGAGCGTCCACTCGACTCCGGGGAAGCGGCCGATCAAGACGTCGAGGACCCGGCAGACCTGGCGGGGGTTGGCCATGCCCGTCGTGTCCGCGAGACCGACCGCGCGGGCGCCGATGTCCACGAGGCGACGGACGACGCTCTCGAGGTGTGGCAGGGGGACGTCGCCCTCGAACGGGCAGCCGAACGAGGTCGAGATGCCGCAGCCCACGGGCACCCTGGCCCGCTCGGCCACGCGCATGACCGCGGTGAGCTTCTGGATCGATTCGGCGATCGTCATGTTCACGTTGGCGAGGTTGTGGCTCTCGCTCGCCGAGACGACCGTGTGGATCGCGTCTACGCCCGCGTCCACTGCCCGCACCGCGCCCTTGTCGTTCGGCACCAGCGCCGCGTAGCGCGTGCCCGGACGGCGGCGGATCTTCGCCATGACCTCCTCGGCATCGCGCAACTGGGGCACCACCTTGGGGTGGACGAACGAGGTGACCTCGATCCGTGGCACGCCCGCCTCGGCGAGGAGCGTCACGACCTCGACCTTGAGCTCGGTCGGGATGAAGTTCGGCTCGATCTGGAACCCGTCACGGGTTCCCACCTCGCAGATCGTCACGCGGTCGGGAAGCTTCATGGTCTCCTCCAGCCTTCGCCGTGACCAAACTCTAGCACGACGCTCCCGGGCACGCTCCTCGAGCGGTCGCGTGGCACCGCTCGGTCGACGCCGAGCACTCCAAAGGTCAGGAGGACGCACGCAGATCTCGAGCTCGTCGAATGCGGCGCGCCCTCCTCGGATGGGGTCGCTCGCGCCGGCTCCGCCGGCGCGACCGATGGGGAGGTATCGGAGGGAGCGCCTCGCCCCCTCCGATCTGGTTGGGGGGCTGTCGGGGGGAGCGGCGGTCGCTCCCCCCGACATTAATCAGTAGGAGCGCGGCATCCCCAGGACGTGCTCGCCGACGTAGGCGAGGACGAGGTTGTTGTTGACCGGCGCGGTCTTGTAGAGGCGGCACTCGCGGAACTTGCGCTCTACGTCGTACTCCTCGGCGAACCCGTATCCGCCGTGGCAGTCGATGCACGCGTTGGCCGCCTCCCACGCCGCCTCCGCCGCGAGGTATTTGGCCATGTTGGCCTCGGGCCCGCACGGCTGGCCGGCGTCGAAGAGCGCCGCGGCCTTGTCGCGCATGAGCGCGGCCGCTTCGACGGCGGTGTGCGCCTTGGCGATCGGGAACTGCACGCCCTGGTTCGCGCCGATCGGCCGGCCGAAGACGACCCGCTGGCTCGAGTAGGTCACCGCCTTGTCGACGAACCACCGGCCGTCCCCGATCGACTCCGACCCGACGAGGATCCGCTCGGCGTTCATGCCGTCGAGGATGTAGGCGAATCCCGCCCCTTCCTCACCGATCAGGCTGTCGGCCGGGATCTCGACGTCATCGAAGAAGAGCGCGTTCGTCGAGTGGTTCATCATCATCCGGAGCGGGCGGACCTCGAGGCCGGTGAGGTTGCGGATGTCGACGAGAAAGACCGAGAGGCCGTCGGTCCGCCGCTTGACCTGATCGACCGGCGTCGTGCGCGCCAGCAGCAGCATGAGGTCCGACTGGAGCACGCGCGAGATGAACATCTTGCGCCCGTTGACGATGTACCGGTCGCCCCGACGCACCGCGGTCGTCGCGAGTTTCGTCGTGTCCGACCCCGAGTTCGGCTCGGTCACGCCGAACGCCTGCAGCCGGAGCTCACCGGCCGCGAGCTTCGGCAGGTACCGGCGCTTCTGCTCCGCCGAGCCGTGACGCAGGAGCGTGCCCATGATGTACATCTGCGCGTGGCAGGCGGCGGCGTTGCCGCCCGCGGCGTGAATCGTCTCGAGGATCAGGGCACCCTCCACGATGCCGAGCCCGGCGCCGCCGTATTCCTGCGGGATCAGCGCCGCCAGGTAGCCGGCCTGCGTCAGCTCGTTGACGAACTTCTCGGGATACTCGCGCCGCGCGTCGAGCTCGCGCCAGTACTCACCCGGATAGCGCCGGCAGATCTCGAGCACACCCGCCCTGAGGGCCCGTTGCTCGTCCGTGAGCGTGAGGTTGATCGCAGCCATCGTCGTCGTCCCTACCTGCCCTTGAACTGCGCCTTGCGCTTCTCGTTGAAGGCACGGACGCCCTCGCGCCGGTCCTCCGTCACCACGGTGGCATTGTACGCCTCGATCGCCAGGATCATCGCGGTGTCGAGGTCCGTCTCCAGACCGTACGCGATCGCCTTCTTCGCCTGGCGCACGGCGATCGGGCCGTTCCGCGCGATCGCCTCGGCGAGCTCGAGCGCTTTCGCGCGCGCCCCCCCTCGGGGGACGAGGTGATTGACGAGTCCCGCGGCCTTCGCTTCGTCGGCCTTCATGCGTCGCCCCGTGAAGATCAGCTCCTTGGCGAGCGGTGCCCCGAGGATCCGGGGCAGGAGCTGGGTGCCCCCGATCCCCGGGAAGATCCCGAGCGTCGTCTCGGGGACGCCGAACACCGCCGTCTCGCTCGCGACGATGAAGTCCGCGAGGGCCGCGAGCTCGCAGCCCCCGGCGAGGGCGAAGCCTTCGACGGCGGCGATCACGGGCACCGGCGTCTTCAGGATCCGGGACGCCGCCTGCTCGAAGATGACGTGCTGGGCCCGCCACGCCTCGTCCGTCATCTCGTTGCGTTCCTTGAGGTCGCCGCCCGCGCAGAACGCGCGGTCGCCGGCGCCGGTGATGACGACCGCGCGGACGAGGGGGTCGTGATGGAGCCCGTCGAAGCAGGCGAGGAGGTCCGCGCCCATCGCCGTATTCATCGCATTCATCTGCTCGGGGCGGTTGAGCGTGACGGTCACCACAAAGCCATCGGCCGAGCGCTCGACGAGCAGGTGACGATACGGCGCCGTCATTGGAGCGGGGTCCGCGAGGCCGGAAAACTCCGTGGGTGGCCTGAGCAAGGGGCGGCCTGGCTCCGGTCCGCCAGCGCCGTCATTCGATGACTCGTTGCGCGCGAAGCGCCCGGACGTCGTCGAGGGTGTAGCCGAGCCAGGTCAGCACGTCGGCCGAGTGCTCGCCGAGGCGCGGCGGCACGCGACGCACCTCTGGTCGGTGATCGTTCCAGAGGATCGGGAGCCCAACGCTCTGGTAGTCCGGGATGCGCGGGTGCGGCGCCCCAACCAGCATGCCGCTCGCGCGCGTCTGCGGCTCCGCGAGCACGGCGTCCACCGTGAGGATCGGCGCGCTCGGGACACCGGCGACCCGGAGGCGCTCGAGGAGGTCGGCGGTCTTGAGCTCGCGCGTGATCGCCGACAGCGCCGCGACGAGCTCCCCGCGGTGCCGGACGCGCGAGGGGTTGTCCGTGAAGCGCGCGTCGTCCGGTGGAAGAGCGCGTCCGATCCGGCGGCGACCATCGCGTAGCCGTCCGCCGTGGGGAAGGCCTGGTAGGGCGCGATCATCGCCGTGCCCGAGCCCTGCGGCTGCGGCACCTCGCCGGAGCCCAAGTAGCCCATCGCGTGGTACGAGACCCACATCAGGGCCGTCTCGAAGAGCGCGGTCGTGACCTCGACGGCGTGGCCCGTTGTGTCGCGCTGCCGGAGCGCCGCGACGATCCCGAGCGCCGCCCACATGCCCGTCCCCATGTCCACGATCGACGTGCCCACCCGCGCGGGCTCCTGGCCGGGGTGGCCGTTGACCGACATGAGCCCCCCGTACGCCTGCATGAGCGCATCGTACCCGGGCAGGTCCGCGAGCGGCCCGCGCGCTCCGAACGCCGTGATCGAGCAATAGACGAGTCGCGGGTTGATCCGGGCGGCGCCCGCGAAGTCGAGCCCGAGCTCGCCGAGCGCGCCGGCGCGGAGGCTCTGCACGAAGACGTCAGCGCGCGCGATCAGGCGCCGGAGGACCTCGAGCCCGCCGTCCGCCTTGAGATCCAGGGCGAGGCTCTTCTTGTTGCGGTTCATCGCCATGAAGGTGGCGCTCTCGTCACCCCAATACGGCGGGGCCCATGCGCGGGCGTCGTCGCCCCGTGCCGGGCGCTCCACCTTGACGACCTCGGCCCCCATGTCGCCGAGGATCTGCGTGCAGAAGGGGCCGGCGACATTCTGTGTGAGGTCCGCGACGACGATCCCGTCCAGCGCCAGCGCCACGGCGTGGAGTCTAGCAGAAAGAAAACTGGCCACCCTGCAACGAAACTGGCCGCCCCGGGGCGCCAGTGGCCAGCCGAAACCACTGCTAAATTCCTGTTTTTCCACGATCCGGAAAACCCCTGGGGCTGGCATCTGGATTGCGGAGTGTGGGTCGAGCCACGAATGATGAAAACCGGACGACGGCAGGAAATCACAAAACTACTGGAGACCGGGCGCGAGGCCGCGGAAGGCAAGATCGGCGGCACGCTGATCGCCCCCCGTGGCCCGAGCCAGGCGCCGGTCGGCCGGCGCTTCGGCGATCTGCTCGTCTCCGACGGCCTGATCACACAGCCGCAGATCGATCAGGCGCTCAGCGAGCAGAAGCGAACGGGCGAGAAGCTCGGCGAGATCCTGGTCCGCCTCAGGCTGATCACCGAAGACCGGCTGGTCCATTTCCTCTCGCGTCACTACGGCATCCCAGAGGTCGCGTTCCCGGAAAGGATCGCCCCCGAGACCATCGCAGTGATCCCGAGTCGGATCGCGCGCAAGTACGGCGTCGTCCCGATCGGCCGGACGCTCGGCTCGGTCACGCTGGCCGTCGGGGACCCGACCAACCTGTCGGCGCTCGACGACGTCGCCTTCATGACGGGTCTCAAGGTCGTGCCGACCATCGCGCCGCCGTCGATCATCCGGCAGGCGATCGAGCGCTACTACGAGAGGGGGGGGCTGACGGTCGCGGACGCGCTCTCGGAGGTCGAGGCGGAGGCCTCCGAGGTCGAGATCGTCAAGGGCCAGGAGGCGAACGGTCAGGTCGACCTCAACGAGCTGCGGTCGTCGGCCGACGAGGTGCCTATCGTCCGGCTGGTGAACTCGATCCTGCTCGACGCGATGAAGCGCGGCGCCTCCGACATCCACGTCGACCCGGGCGACGGGACTCTGGGGATCAGGTACCGGATCGACGGCATCCTGCACGAAGTGATGGCGCCGCCCAAGCGGGTCGAGCCGGCGCTCGTCTCGCGCCTCAAGATCATGGCGAATCTCGACATCGCCGAGCGGCGACTGCCGCAGGATGGACGCATCAAGCTCCGCCAGCAGTCGCGCGAGATCGATTTCCGGGTCTCGGTCCTGCCGTCGGTCTTCGGCGAGAGCGTCGTGCTCCGACTCCTCGACAAGCAGTCGCTGAAGACTGACTTGACCCAGCTCGGGTTCGAGCCGGCCGCGTTGGGGGACTTCCAGAAGGCGGTCGGCGCGCCGCACGGCCTGATCGTCATCACCGGGCCGACCGGCTCGGGCAAGACCACGACCCTCTACTCGGCGCTCAACACGCTCAACTCGAAGGAGCGGAACATCGTGACCGTCGAGGACCCCGTGGAGTACGAGCTGCCGGGCGCGACGCAGGTCCAGGTCAGCGACGAGATCGGCCGCACCTTCGCCGCGGCCCTCCGCTCGTTCCTGCGCCACGACCCCGACGTCATCCTCGTCGGCGAGATGCGCGACCAGGAGACGGCTCAGATCGCGGTCCGGGCGGCCCTGACCGGGCACCTCGTGCTGAGCACGCTCCACACGAACAGCGCCGCGGAGAGCATCTCGCGGCTGACGGATATGGGCGTTCCGCCTTTCCTCCTCTCGTCGTCGCTCCGCCTCGTCGTCGCGCAGCGGCTGGCGCGCAAGGTCTGCCAGAAGTGCCGCGAGCCCTACGAAGCCGACGAGCAGCTCTTGATCCCGTACGGCCACGCGCCCCTCGGCATCGGGCGGTGTACGCTCTACAAGGGTCGGGGCTGCGACGCGTGCCACTTCACCGGGATGAAGGGGCGGATCGCGCTCTACGAGGTCCTCGCGGCGACGCCCGAGATCCGTGGCCTCATCCTCGCCAGCACCTTCGTCAACGAGATCAGGGACGTCGCGGCGAAGCAAGGCATGAAGACGCTCCGCGAGGCCGGCCTGCTGAAGGTGCTCGAGGGCGTGACCACGCTCGAGGAAGTGCTCCGCGTCACGACGGAGTAGCGCCCTTCCACCCCGACCGGGGCCGGCGGGTTTGACACCTCCTTGGCGCACGCCTAAAATCGGCAGCATTCCATGACGCCGACGGCGGACGATCTCGTCAAGAACCTCGCCGCGCTGAGCCGACGGTTCGCAGGACTGGCGGCGAAGCTCGCCCAGGCGGCGCGCGAGCTCGAGGGGGCAGGCACACTGCCCCCCGATTCGCTGCTCGAGGAGTTCGCCGCCGCGCGCGGCGAGTTCATCGACCTGCGCTCGAGCGTCCTCGACGCGGCGCGCACCCTCGGTGTCACGGCCCCGGCACCCGCCGCGATCGATGGCCTCAAGGCGCTCGAGCCCGTGGTCCGGGCGCTGGCGGAGGCGACCGTGAACGAGCCCCGGCGCGCGACATTGGCCGAGGCGCGACGGCGCGTCCTCGTGGTCCTGGACCGCATCATGACCATCAACCACGTGGACGACCCGAACTTCGCCGCGCTGCTCGAGTGCCAGGCGAAGGCGCGAGAGATTCGCGCTGCGGTGCTCGATCCGAAGGGGCCCACGGCGGAGAGCGCGGCGGTGATCGTGGAGGCCACGCCCGCCTTCTCCGCGCTGCTCACGCTGATCGAGGGTCGCGAGCATCTCGACGACGCGAAGTTCGCCGTGCTCGAAGACAGCGTCACGCGATTGTTCGGTCGGACACTCACAGTGGCGGCCACACGCGGTAAGCTCGTCGCCGGCCCGCCCGATCTCCCGCGCGCGCCGGAGCGACCCGCGCCGCGCCCGAAGACGGTGGAGGAGCCGGTGGCGCCCGTCGTCGTGGCGGCCGCGCCGTCGGTTGCGCCGCGCGTCCAGCCCCCCGCGCCGCTGTTGGCTTCGCCGGCCGCGCCGGCAGCAGCGTCCCCCACTCCGTCGGCCGCACCCCATGCGCCGCCGCCCGCTCCGTTTTACGCACCGCCTGCGCCGTCTCCGGCTCCGCCGGCCCCGCCCGTCGCTCCGGCTCCGGCTGCGCCGCCTCCACCGGCCCCCGCTGCACC
>Ga0209239_1002564_pt1 | contig 10812 bp, 13 predicted proteins | sample GraSoi013_2_20cm_FD_185824 | JGI IMG/M metagenome (GOLD analysis project Ga0209239, IMG submission 185824) | Grasslands soil microbial communities from the Angelo Coastal Reserve, California, USA - Sample 10_02_2013_2_20cm (SPAdes) (version 2) | ecosystem: Environmental > Terrestrial > Soil >...
TGTTTATGGAGGGCGATCGAGAGCTCGATCAGGAAGTCGGCCAACTCCCGGGACAGGGAGGTCGTCATGGCGTCCCAAAATAGCGCTCCCCCCCGTGCGGAACCTCACACGAGGGGGAGAACTAGGGTGTTCCCTAGGCGTCTAAACGTCTAGGCGTCTAGTCTTTAGTACATACCTCCCATACCACCGCCCGGCATCGGCGGCGCCTTCTCCTTCTCCTTCTTCTCCACCACGACGCACTCGGTCGTGAGGAGCAGGCTCGCGATCGATGCAGCGTTCTGCAACGCCGTCCTGGTGACCTTGGTCGGGTCGATGACGCCGGACGCGACGAGGTCCTCGAACTTATCGGTCTGGGCGTTGTAGCCGAAGTTCTTGTCCTTCGACTCCTTCACCTTGCCGACGACGATGGCACCTTCGGCGCCCGCGTTCTGCGCGATGATGCGGATGGGCTCCTCGAGGGCCCGGCGTACGATCTCAATGCCGGTCCGCTCGTCCTCATCGTGACCCTTGGCCTTGTCGAGCGCCTTTTGGGCCCAGAGCAGCGCGACGCCGCCGCCCGGCACGATGCCCTCCTCGACCGCCGCGCGGGTCGCATGCAGCGCGTCCTCGACACGGGCTTTCTTCTCCTTCATCTCGGTCTCGGTGGCTGCGCCGACGTTCAACACGGCCACGCCGCCGGCGAGCTTCGCCAGCCGCTCCTGCAGCTTCTCCTTGTCGTAATCCGACGTCGCCTTGTCGATCTGCGTCTTGATCTCCTTCTTCCGACCGTCGATCTGATCGGCCTTGCCCTTGCCATCGACAATCGTCGTGTTGTCCTTATCCACGATCACGCGCTTGGCGCGGCCGAGGTCGTTGAGGGTCGTGTTCTCGAGCTTGAACCCAAGCTCCTCGGAAATGACCTGGCCACCGGCGAGGATGGCGATGTCGCGCAGCATCTCCTTGCGACGATCACCGAAGCCCGGCGCCTTGACGGCGCAGACCTTCAGGGTGCCACGGAGCTTGTTGACGACGAGCGTCGCCAGCGCCTCGCCCTCGACGTCCTCGGCGATGATGAGTAAAGGCCGCCCGCCTTGCGCAACCTTCTCGAGCACAGGCAGGAGATCCTTCATCGTCGAGATCTTCTTGTCGTTGACGAGGATGTACGAGTCCTCGAGAATGCATTCCATCTTCTCGGGATCGGTGATGAAGTAAGGCGAGAGATAGCCGCGATCGAACTGCATGCCGTCGACCGTTTCGAGCGTCGTCTCGAGGCTCTTCGCCTCCTCGACCGTGATGACGCCGTCCTTGCCGACCTTGTCCATGGCGTCGGCGATCTTGTCGCCGATTTCAGCGTCGCCGTTGGCGGAAATCGTGGCGACCTGTTTGATGTCTTTCCGGCCCGCGGTTGGCACCGAAATCTTCTTCAACTCCCCAACGACGGTCTCGACGGCATTCTCGATACCGCGCTTCAATGCCATCGGATTCGCGCCGGCCGTGACCGACTTCAGGCCTTCGCGGTAGATCGCCTGCGCGAGTACCGTGGCCGTCGTGGTGCCGTCGCCCGCGAGATCGGACGTCTTGGTCGCGACTTCCTTCACCATCTGCGCGCCCATGTTCTCGATCTCGTCCTCGAGCTCGACTTCCTTCGCGACAGTCACGCCGTCCTTGGTAACGGTCGGGCTGCCGAACTTCTTGTCGATGACCACATTCCGGCCCTTGGGGCCGAGGGTCACCTTCACCGCATCGGCCAGCTGATCCACGCCACGCTTCAGGCGGGCCCGGGCCTCGGTGCTGAACTCCAAAAACTTGGCTGCCATGTCTGTGCTTCCTCCCGAAGAATGCTTACGCGAGCTTCGCGATGACGTCGGCTTCCTTGATCAGGATGATCTCTTCGTTGTCCAACTCGACCTGCGTGCCGCTGTACTTCCCGTAGATGACGCGGTCCCCCACCTTCAGCTCCATCGGGATGACCTCGCCCTTCTCGCGCCGGCCGGGTCCCACGGCGATGATTTCGCCCTGGATCGGCTTCTCTTTGGCAGTGTCGGGGATGTACAGCCCGCCCTTCATCGTTTCGGTCTCTTCCATCGGCCGGATCGCGACGCGATCCGCCAACGGATAGACCTTGTACTTCGCCTTGGTCGCCGTTGCCATGATGCCATAGCCTCCGTAACTCTTTGAATTGAATAGCCATTAGCACTCGCGGTAGATGAGTGCTAAAACAACGGGGGGAATTTCGCCGGAGTTCTACAGCTCTGTCAAGGGGCGATCGCCTGGACTGCGGCCTTGGCCCGAGCTCGCGCGGTCGGGGCCAGAGAATCAAGAGCTACAGCCCCCGAGCCGATGATGAGACCCGTGCGCGTGTCGGCGAGCCGGACAAACAGCCAGGCGGGCTGACTCGGACCGGGGTCGGAGAATGTGAAATAGATCAAGGCGGCCGTGGGCCGGCTGCCACCTCTGAGCCTTTGCCGCACATGATAGCCGTATTCGCGCATGGCGCGGGCTAACTCCAGGCTCTGCTCGTCCTTACCCTCTACGACGACGTCATACCTGCGCAGCTGTTGCGGGACGTGGGACGTTGCGCAGCCGAGCGCCAAAAGCGCTATGACGTCAAGACGCCATGTCACTCGACGATCCGTCGCGCCCCAACCAGACGGGTCAGCCACCATCCGCCATCAGAATCGTGGGGCTCCAGTCGCGAGAGCTTTACACCGGTATTGGAGCTGTGAATAAAGGTCTGTTCGCCTACATACATCCCCACGTGAGTCACCCCGCCGCCTGGCTGGGCCGAGAAGAGTAGAATGTCGCCCGGGTGGAGCGCTTCCACGACGGGCGTCACGAGTGATCCGGAGTGTGCCTGGTCACGGCTCATCCGCGGCAGACGGATTCCGTGGCGCGCGTAGGCGTACTGAATCAGCCCCGAGCAGTCGAACCCATTCTCGGCCGTGCCACCCCACTCGTAGGGCGTCCCGAGTGCGGCCAGCGCCGTTTGCACGATGTCCTTCGCGTTGCCGGTAATGGTGTGAGGTGGCTGGGGAGGAGCAGGTTGTTCGCGCGCCGCACGTCGTGCGATGCCGCTACCAATCGTCAACGAAAAACCGATCGCGGCGCTGATTCCATCGCGTGAGTGTTGCGTAGTGCGCCAGAAGCCACGCGGACCGACGTCTTGCAACCGGTACTGGGCTTCGATCCCAAACGCCGCCCACGAGACCGGACGCCACGCGAGCCCAGCTCCCACGCTCCACAGCGCTGCCAGTGCTTGCTTCGTCGTGTCGGTGGAAAGACCGAGGGAAACGCCGGCGGTCCCGTAGGGACTGAGCGTCGAGCGCCGCCGCAGAGCGTGGTGAAGCTGCCATCCCGCGCCATAGAACGCTCGGTGGCGACCGAGGCTGTCGTGGATCAATGCCTGCGCAACGAAGCCACCGAACCGGAGTTCGTAACTGGATGACTGATTGCCATTGTACCAGCGCCCGTAGAGAAAATCGACGTCCCGCCCCTGGGCGTGGAGGTGTGAGATGCACGTGACTAGGAGGAAGAATTCAATCCGCGGCCGCAATAGCGGCGTGCTCCTCTGACGCGCGGGGCGCCATGTGGTGGGAGAGCAAGTGCGGCAGGCGACGCATGAAGCGAATCCAGGTCCAGAGCACCGCGAACCCGAACACGAGCGCGCCGAAACCAGCGATGGTAAGCATGACGACGGGATTCTGAAGCCGCAGGGCGACCAACGCGCCCAGCCACAGGCCGACGTGCGACGCCGCCCACGCCCACACCGGTGTGAGCAACCAGCCAAGGATCACGAGGAGATGTGCGAGCCAGCGGGGCATCCTTACGCCTTGCGGACGATCGAGCCGAGAGCGCGACCCGTGAGTGCGACGGCGAACCCGGCACCCGCCGCGACCGGCAGGTAAATGTGCAGTCGCGCGAGGGTCAGAATCAGCGCGACGGCAGCCGCGCCGACCACCACAGGCAGCGCGAGCGCGGGAATGGAAACCTCACCGCCGCGGCGCGCGCGAGCGGCCGTGACGATTCCGCCCATCCATGCGAGAAATGTTCCAAGCATCCACCAGATGGGCAGGTACCACCACGTGCTGCCTCCCGCGACGGCATCCCACGTCCACGGGAAGGCGTGCAATGGCCGCAGTACAACGATGTCGACCGCCATGAACACGATCGTACCCCACAGACCAATCGCGGCCGCACTCGCGATCCCCTGCGTCGTACGCGACGTGGCGAAGAACGCGGGGAGAAACGCCGCGGAGACGCCGGCGGCGAGCACGATCAGCGTACCGAGGAGCGCCGCGACGATGCCTGCAGGCAGGAGCCGAGATACCACCAGGAATGCGATGACAGCCGCGGAGGTCACCAACCCGACGATTGTCCCACTGAAGAGGATGTGGCGGAACTCGGAGCGATCGACTGTCGTCGCAGTGGTCATGCACTCCTCGAGCGTGGGTGTGCGGCTATCCCGCTAATCTAAACGCGACACACTACGAGGCAAACACAAACAGAACCGTGAGATCCGTTACCGCCCAGGCGGCCAGCGCTCGATACATGCCACGTTGGTGCTGCGTGGGAGTCCACGACACATAGCCGATCAGCCACGGCACAAGCACAGCCAACCACAGGACCAACGGCAGGGCGAGTGCTAAGCCCTTACTCCCTACCCCGAGTACCACCGTCGCCCAAGTGAGCAGGCCAAACGCGAGCAGGGTGGACACTGCTGCGACCGTGAGACTCCTCTGCATACCAAGGATTAACGCGAGCGTGCGATCGCCCCGACGTCGGTCCTCATCGAATTGATACAACTGGGTGAGCGGATAGAGCCCGGCAAAGAGGGGGCAGAACGCGAGCAACACGATCCCATGCCCAGCGTCGAGCGGCCGACCGGTGGCAGCCCACGCCGCGTAGGGCGTCAGGGTACCGAAGCCCCACATGTTGATCACCCAATCGACGCCAGCCACCGCCTTGAAGCGAAACGGCGGCACCGAATAGAGGATCGAAAGAACGAAGCAGACGGCGTAGGCAATCTGAAAACCGGCGGGAAGCGTGAACGCGAGCAGCTGACCGGCGATCAGCAGCCCCAGGCTGAAATGCAGCAAGTATCTCGGCAGCGGTGGAGGCGCATTCAGGTAGCCGATGTCGCCCTCGTCGCGATCGAACACGCTGTTGATCGCGAGGGTGCCGCCATTTAGGAAGAGCACCCAGATCACCAGAGCGCGGAGTGCGGCGGCCCAATGCTCCCCGCGCACCGCTCCGTGCACTCCGACCGCCAACACATATCCCAACAGCGTGTGTCCCGCCATGATCGGCCACTCGGCGGGGCGAAGGTGCAGGACATAGGAGTAGAGATCGCCCGGCAGCAGACGATATCCCCATCGCCGCCACGCATTGAGTGTGCGTGCGTCGGTCACCACTTCAGGCCGAGGGCGCTCGCCGCGATGCGTAAGCCAACCAGGGTCAGGTCGGGGTGAACGGATTCAATCTCCTTGCAGAGCGGCGCCACGAGACTCGCGAGGCCGCCGGTCGCCACAGTCAGCGGTCGAGTCTTTGACGGCCACTCCGCTTTGATGCGACGCACGAGACCATCGACAGCATCCGCGGTCCCCCACATCACGCCCGCACGGATGCAATCCTCCGTGCGGCGTCCGATCGCTCGCGCCGGCGGGAGCAGCTCGGTGGCCGGCAGCTTCGCGGTCCTGCGAACGAGCTCGTCAGACGCCGTGCGCAGCCCGGGCATGATCACGCCGCCGATGAAACGACCCTTCGCGCCCCCCGCGCCCCCCGCGCCCCCCGCGCCCCCTTCGTCGGCGGTGATGCAATCGAAGGTGGTCGCCGTCCCGAAGTCGACCACGATTGTGTCCTTCTTGAAAAGCTCCAAGGCTGCCAGCGTGTTGACGATGCGGTCGGCGCCGACGGTCAACGGTTCATCGACGTCCAGCACGATGGGAAGCTTCGATCGCGCATCGACCAGCACTGGCTGGCGGGTCGTGGCCGCGGTGATGCCGTCGCAGAGGCTCTGGGTGATCGGCGGAGCAACCGAGGCGACGATCGCCGCGCGAATCTCCTGCGTCGAATGTCCCGCCTGGGTCAGCTGTGACGTGAGCGCCGCCGCCCACTCGTCGGGCGTGCGGTACGGAGTCGAATGCAGGCGCCAATGCCCTTCGAGGCGGTCGCCCGCAAACAGTCCGATGGTCGTCTCGGTGTTGCCGATGTCGAACGCGAGGAGCATGGGGCCGCTAAGATAGCTCGACGTGCCCGTCGCGCACCACGCCCGAGCCGGCGTCGGTCTCGACAAGCAATGCGCCGTCGGGCCGAATCCCCGCGGCACGCCCGGACAGCGGGGTTCGGATCTGGCGGCCGCACAGCCAGTCGCGGCGCGCGAAGGCCGCGCATTCCGAATCGGTGAGCGGTGCGCGGTGCGCGGTGAGCGGGCGCAAGACGGGGACGAGACGATCGAGGACGTCGATGCGGCGTACGCCCGCTCGCAGCTCGTGGAGCGCAATCGCCCGATCCGCAAGCGCCGCCGGAATCTCGTTCGCAACGTTGATCCCTAGCCCCAAGGCAAGCCACTGCGGCACCTCGCCCTGCCAGCGCGCTTCACAGAGGATTCCCGCGAGCTTGCGTCCTTCGACGAGTACGTCGTTCGGCCACTTCAGAGACGCCTGCGCGCGGCCGAGTAATTCATCGACGACATCGGCGACCACCAACCCCGCGCGCAGCGAAAGCACGCCGGCATCCGGAAAGGGGGGCAGTACCAGCATCCCGAGCCACACGCCGCCGACCGGTGAATGCCACGTTCGCCCGTCGCGCCCCCGTCCTGCCGTCTGTTCTTCCGCGATCACGACGCTGCCGGCGGGCGCGCCTTGCGCGCCGAGGTCATGAATTGCGTCGAGGCTCGACGCGAGCGAGCGGAAGACGCCGCAGTGTTGCACGCCCCAACGGCGGGCGAGCACGGCGGCGGGAATGCCGTCGAGTCCTACCCGTGCCACAGCGCGTAGACGATGGTGAGGACGCCGATCGCCCAGTTGTACGGCGCGAATGCATAGAATCGGCCGCGCTTGAGCAGCGCGACGAGGAAGCGGATGCCCCACAACCCGGCCACGAACGCGAGCGCAAAGCTGACCGCGAGCGGCACGGCACCTACCGCCGCGATGTTCACCGCCGCGTGCCGTCCCTCGACCAATACAGCGCCGCCGATTACGGGAATGGACAAGAGAAAGCTGAACTCGGCAGCAGCCGTCGGATCGAGTCCGCCCCACAACGCCGCGCACACCGTGGACCCGGAGCGGGAAATCCCGCGCACGACCGCGGCAACCGCCTGCGCGCCGCCGATGCCTGCCGCGAAAGGCACGGTGGGCTCGCGTCTGATTCCCGAGAGACCGCGCGTGGACCAGTTCATGAAGCCAGTGACGATGAACGCGAGGCCGATGAACACGAGCGACGTCGCTGCTTCCTCGACCTGTCGATGAAAGAGCACGCCGATGATCCCCGCGGGTGCCGTGGCGATCGCGAGCAAACCCAACAGACGTAGCTCCGCCGGACGCCCGCGGATCGCGCCGACGAGCAGCTGCACGAGACGTCGCCCGTAGACCACGAGCACGGCCGCGAGCGTCGCGACGTGGAGCGCCACCTCGACGAACACCCCCGGCGCCCGCACGCCGGTCACCACCTCGAGCACGCGCAGGTGGCCGGAGCTCGACACCGGCAGAAACTCTGCAAGCCCCTGTACGAGACCGAGGAGGATTCCTTGCCAGAGAGTCATGCGACCTTTCCCGCAACGAGTGCGATCAGCCCGACCACCATGGCGACCTTGAGGAGTGCGCTCACTCGGTCCACCCTACCGAGCAGCATCCACGTCGCGACTACCAGCACGGCCATCTGCGCGAGCAGCGCGATCAGAAAGTAGGCGCCACTGTAACCCGCGCTGCGTGGGAGCACGAGACTCGCCGGCACGAAAAAGAGTCCAGCCGCGGCCGCGACGAGTAGCGCCGGCCGGCGGCCGACGACAATCGGCAATGTGCGCCGGCCAATCGTGCGGTCGCCGGCTTCGTCCTCCACGTCCTTCACGATTTCGCGGACGAAGTGCAGCCACGCCGCCAGCAGCCACGGTACGACACCAGCCGCGGGCAGACCGACGGCGAGCGCGCCGTAAAAAGGTGGCGAGCCGGCCACGACCGCCACGGCAACGTTGCCGACCACGGGATACGGCTTGAGCAGCGGTGAGTAGGTCAGCATGACGGCCAGGGCGGCAAGGGCGGCAAGGAGCTGGCTCCCACTTACCAATCCCGCGCAAGTCAGGCCAAGCAACGTACCCGCAAACACCAGGAAATCCGCCGTGCCGCGCGAGACCTGGCCGGCGGCTAGCGGCCGTGTGGTGGGACGATTGATCCGATCCGCGGCGACATCGCGGATATCGTTCCACGTGTTGCTCACCGCGCCTACGGCGATCTTGCCGAGCGCGATCCACCCGCCGGCGAGCACACCCGCGGCAGCGATGAGCAGGTTGGGCCCACGCATGAGCCGCAGCACCGCCATCACTGGCCGAGAACTTCCTCGTAAAGGTGCTCGTACCGCGGAACGACGCGATCGGCCGAGAATTCGAGCGCGCGCTGGACCGCCGAGCGCCTCATCCGTTCTTGCAGCGCGGAATCTTTGAGGATGCGCAACGCGCGCTCGGACATGCCGGGGACATCGCCCGGCGGCACCAGGAAACCGCTCTCACCGTCCTTCACAACCTCCGGAATCCCGCCGGCGGCGCTGGCGACGACCGGCACCGCGCACGCCATCGCCTCGAGCGCGGCCAGGCCGAACGATTCGGTCGCGGACGGCAGCAAGAAAAGATCGCCGCCGCGCAGCACGTCGCCGACATCCTCGACTTTGCCGAGGAAGCGCACGTCCTTGCGCAGCCCGTTGCTGTCCACCGCTTGCTCGGCGACATCGCGATCCGGACCGTCGCCCACAAGCACAAGAGTCGCGGGCAGCGCTTTTCGCACCGTGGCGAAGATCTTCACGACGTCCGTGACCCGCTTGACGGGACGAAAGTTCGACACATGGACCAGAACTCGATGGTCCTTGGGTGCGAGCCGCTTGCGGTAGGAGTCGTCTGTCGCCGGGTGATAGTCGGACGTCGAGACGAAATTCGGAATCACGCGCACGTCGCAGTTGCCGCAGCCGAAGGCGCGATACGTCTCCTCGCGAAGGTAGGTAGAGACCGCGGTGACGGCATCGGACTGCTCGATCGAGAACTTTGTGAGTGTGAAGTACGACGGATCCTGCCCAACGAGCGTGATGTCGGTCCCGTGCAGCGTCGTGACGATCTTGAGATCCAGTCCTTCGTTGCGGAGCATCTGTTTCGCGAGCCACGCAGTGGCGGCGTGCGGGATCGCGTAGTGCACGTGCATCAAGTCGAGCTGCTCGCGTTTGGCGACCTCGTGTTGTTTGACCGCGAGGGCGAGCGCGTACGGCGACGACTGCTCGAACAGCGGATATTCGAGCTGCGTCACCTCATGGAAGGTCACCCGCTCGGCAAAGCCACGGAGCCGGAAGGGGCTCGCATACGAAATGAAGTGCACGTCGTGGCCACGGCGGGCGAGCTCCAAACCCAATTCCGTCGCTACGGCCCCCGACCCACCATACGTCGGGTAACACGTAATTCCGATTCTCATAAACCGGGAAGGGGGACGGGGGAAGGGGGAAGGGTAAGGCGATTCCACCGCGCAAGAATCTGTCGCGCAAGATGCTCCGGTTGCTCTGTCGCATCCAACATCCAGACCCCTTCCCCCGTCCCCCTTCCCTCTTCCCCACGAAGTTGGTTTCTAAACCACGTCTCCTGCCGCTTCGCGTAGCGCCTGGTCGACACGAGAATGGCGTCGCGCAACGCGGTCTCCGGCAGCCGGCCTTGCAACATGCTCACGACCTCCCGGTACCCGACTCCGTCGAGTCCCGCGGCATCCGGCCTAACGCCGGCAGCGAGTACGCCGCGCACTTCCTCGACCAACCCAGCCGCCAGCATGGAGTCCACCCGCGCGGCCAGTCGTCGGTGCAACGCTTCGCGCGGCAACGTCAGGTGAATGTACCAGGGCCGCAACGCACCCGATTCACGCGCCACCTGCTGCCACCAGGAGAGCGCGCGCCCCGTCAGCAACGCGACTTCGACGGCGCGAGCGGCGCGCTGGCGGCCACCCCCAGGGAAACGCGGATCGAGTCGGCCCGCCCAGCGGGCGAGCTCGCCACCTTCGAGGGCCTCCGACCACGTACGCAATTGCTCGCGTCGGTCTGCATCGAATGGCGGTTCGCGAAACAGCCCCTCCGCCAGCGCGCGGATATATAGCCCCGTTCCGCCGACGACCATCGGACGTCGACCGTTGGGAACGGTCTCTGCGATCCATCCGGCAGCATCGCGCGCGAACCGTCCAGCGCTGTAACGCTCCCCGGCGTCGATGAGATCCAGGCCGCGGTGCGGGACGCGGGCGCGCGTGGCGCGATCGGGCTTCGCGGTACCGATGTCGAGTCCTCGATATATCTGCCGGGCATCCGCCGAGATTACGGTAATCGGCACGAGAGCGCCGATCGCCACGGCGACCGCCGTCTTGCCGACGCCCGTAGGGCCGACAATGACTGGTGTGAGAGGCTGGGGATCAGGCGCGGCCGAAGCGGCGTTCAAGCTCTTCCTTCGGGAGTTGAACGAGGCTCGGACGGCCGTGTACGTCGTGCGCCGGCAGCGTTGCCGTGAGGAGCCGCAGGACCAGCTCCCGCATTTCTCCGGCGTCGAGCGCCTGCCCGGCCTTGATCGCTGCCCGGCACGCGTAGGTTGCGGCGAACCGCTCGAGACGATTC
>Ga0209239_1002567_pt1 | contig 10804 bp, 9 predicted proteins | sample GraSoi013_2_20cm_FD_185824 | JGI IMG/M metagenome (GOLD analysis project Ga0209239, IMG submission 185824) | Grasslands soil microbial communities from the Angelo Coastal Reserve, California, USA - Sample 10_02_2013_2_20cm (SPAdes) (version 2) | ecosystem: Environmental > Terrestrial > Soil >...
CGAATCCCACCAGGAGAATCAGCCGCTTCATCGGGACTCCTCCCCACGGCTCCGCTACGGAGCCGCCAACAGGACCGCGTTGAAGAGCAGCTTGAAGGTGCCGTGGGTCTGACCCCGGAACTGGGGCCGGAACCCGAACAGGATCACCCGTCCGCTGCCGACCGGTGCCTCTACCAGGGCCGCCTTGCCCTCGAGCCGCTCCTGGTAGCGGGCATAGCCCGATCGCAGGGGCGCCACGGGATACGTCGCCAAGGCCCGTGCCGGGGCCGAAACGCTGAAGGCGGCGCTATTCTCGAAGTAGATGTCGAGGGAGTCGGGCACCCCTAGCGTAACCGGGCTCCCCTCCCTCTCCACCCCTCCCAAAAGCACACCGAAAATAGAGCCTGGGGCGTAAAATCGCAAAACCTGGGGACCCGATGCCTCACCACCTAGAACGTTAGCCACCGGGAGGTTAAGGCGTGTAATCGCGAAATTACTTGAACCGTCGAGACAAACCAGCGTGCCACCTCCCCGAACAAAGTCCGAAATGGCACTCGCGCCCGACTCGCCCATCCCGCCCGAGTACTGCAACGGAATGCGAGTCGAATCGAGCCCCCGAGTTATCGAACCGGACTCGGCGTCGGGCAATACAATCACGTCGAAGCGCTGTCTGAGACCTCCTCTCCGCAGATCGCTGTCGTGAAGTGTCGTGTAGCTGATCCCATATTGCTCGAACAGCCACCTCGTCCACCCCTCGTCCACGTTGGCAACCCACGGCTGATACAATCCGATGCGCGGCAGCCGTTGGCGCGCGACGGATCTATCGACCGCCGCGGTCGCGCGTGTCGCTGTCACCGTGAATCCGTGTCGAGCTGCTTGCTCGCTGAGAATGGCGCGCGCCTTCGGGCCACGCACGATGAGGCTGTCGCCCGCCACCGTGACCAATTGGCCCGCTGACAACAGCTCCGCAATCGCGCGTGACTCGGCATTGGTGCGATTTCTCAAGACAAAGACATCTCCGCTGCCGTCGATTCTGCCGGGTGGTGGTGTCACGCTGTCCACCTGCACGAGGTTCGCGGTGAACGGCGCACTCACGACGTCCGCGCGAACGTTCATTGTGAACGGCAGCGTCCATCCGGCGACGTCGTACGGCGGACGGTCGCCGACTGGCGTGTACTGCTGCGGCTCTTTAGCGTGGGCGCGGAACGGCTGTCCCATCGGCACGACCAGCGAACCGGCAGAATAGCGGCGTCCATCCGCCGTGAATGCTTCGGTGGCGCGCCACACCTCGACGCCGGCCGCCGTGAGCACGTTGGCTAGTGTGGCCCACGCTTCGGGATCACGCTGCTCGGGCGGCGGCGGCAGCACATAGGCAAAGGGATTGCCCGCCCGTCCCGCATCGATCTCCCGGCGGCCGAGGTCCACAAAGCGATCGATGACCTGCAGGCGATCGTGCGCCGCCAGCCGCACCAGCGCTTTGGAGGCGAGCAGCTCGTAACGCACAATGTCGCCCAGGCGCCACGTTCCGCCCGGCCAGGGCGCGGGATAATTCACGCCGCGCGCCGGTTGATGCACGGAGTCGAGCGGCAGCGTGATCGGCGATCCGAGTCGAGCGCTCGCCGCTTCCGAGAGAATGCCGACCATGTTGTGGCGAGTGGGAGTGGAGCGAAAGCCACCGTGCCACCACAAGTCGTACGTTTGTTGATGGGCGACGCCGGTCAGCCCCGCGTCGTAGATCGCCGCCGCCATCTCCGTCCCGGCCTGATTGATCGCGGCGACGAGCGCCGGCTCGAGATTGGGGTTGACGGGATCCTGGAATGGCGGCAGGAACAGGCGGACGCCGTTCGCGCCCATCTGATGAACGTCGTAGACGATTTCGGGAAACCACTCCTTGTACAGCATGCGCGTGACGAGGCGCGTTTCCACCTGCGTCAACATGAACCAGTCGCGGTTGTTGTCGTGGCCGACGTACTTGTGGTAAAGCCACGGCAGCGGCCCACCCTCGTAGCGTGTGCCCTTGTAGCGCCGATACCAGCTGACCACGGTATCGAGACCATCGGGGTTCATCGACGGAATCAACAACACCACCACCGAATCGAGCAGCACGCGCAGATCCCGGTCGGTCACGAGCCGGTACGCGAGCGTCATGCCCATCTGACTCGATGCGACTTCGGTCGAGTGGATGTTGTTGCTGATCAGAATCACAGCCGGTTGTTTGCGCCTGAGATCTGCGAGAACGGTGTCGCTCAACCGGCGCGGATCGGCGAGCAGCGCCTGTGCGCGCTCGATCTCCGCGAGACGCGCCTGATTTCCGGGCGATGTAATCACCATCAACTGGAACGGCCGGCCTTCAGTCGTTCGTCCCAGCGTGTCGACGCGGACGAAACGGCTGCGCTGCGCGAGGAGATTCATGTACCCACTGACTTGCTTCCAGTCGGCGAGCAGGGAATCGGTGCCGGGTTCGAAACCAAGAACGGCGGCTGGGCGGATGGGCGGTTCGGCGGTTTGTAAGAGCGCGAGCAGGAGCAGGGGCGTCATCAAATGAGTCCCAATTTCGTGCCGACCTTCTTGAAGGCACGAAGCGCGAAATCGAGATCGTCGCGCGAGTGCGCCGCCGAGAGTTGGCAGCGGACGCGCGCATGTCCTTGGGGGACAACCGGATAGCCGAATCCGGTCACGAAGACTCCTTCGGCGAGCAGCAACTCGCTCATGCGAATCGCTTTGGCCGTTTCGCCCAGGATCACGGGCACGATCGGCGTCTCCCCCGCCAGCGGCTTGAAGCCGAGGGACAGTAGCTGCTCGCGGAAGTAGCGCGCGTTCGCGTGGAGCTTCGCGACCAGCTCGGGATGCGCTTCGACGTGGCGCACGGCGGCGAGCGCGCTCGCGGCCACGGTCGGTGGAAGGGCATTGCTGAAGAGCTGCGGCCGGGAGCGCTGCGTGAGATAGTCGGTAAGCGCCTGAGGACCGGCGGTGAATCCGCCCGCCGCCCCGCCGAGTGCTTTCCCGAGCGTCGAGGTGATGATGTCGATGTCGCCGAGCATGTCGTAGTACTCCGCGGTGCCGCGACCCTCCGTGCCGAGGACGCCGGTCGCGTGCGAGTCATCGACGGCGAGCACCGCGTCGTACTTGCGTGCGAGCGCCGCCAGATCGGGCAGCTTGGCGATGTCGCCTTCCATCGAGAAGATGCCGTCGGTGAAGATCAGTTTGCGGCGCGCCTTCTCTGCGCCGCGCAACTTCTCCTCCAGATCCTTCATGTCGGAGTGCTTGTAGACCGCGGTCTGACATTTCGTGATCGCCTTGGCGAGTCGGATGGAGTCGATGATCGACGCGTGATTCAGTTGATCGGAGATGACGAGGTCCGGTTCGCTCAACACGGTGGGGCAGAGGCCTTCGTTCGCGTTCCAGCAGCTCACGTACGTCAGCGCGGATTCGCATCCGACGAACTTCGCCAGCGCGGTTTCGAGCTCGCGGTGAATGGTGAACGTGCCGCAGATGAATCGGACCGACGCGGTGCCGGCGCCCCAGCGCTCGAGCGCGTCCTTCCCCGCCTGGACGACCGCGGGGACGTCGCAGAGTCCCAGATAATTGTTCGACGAAAGAATGACGACCTCGCCGCGGCCTTCCATCTTCACGCGTGGGTCCTGGGGCGAGTCGAGATAATTGAGCCGCTTGTAGACGCCTTCCTTCTTGAATTCCGCGAGCTCGTTCTGCAGCTGCCCGATGAAGCTCATGCGATCTCCAGAATGACTTTACCGGCGTCGCCCGAGCGGATGGCGGCGAGCGCGTCGTCGATCTTGGTGAGCGGGAATTTGTGAGTGATGACGGGGCGCGGATCGAACTGCCCGCTCGTGAGAAAGCGGCGCATCAGGTGCCAGGTTTTGTACATCTTGCGGCCGATCACCCCATAAATCGTGATCCCTTTGAAAATGATCTCGTTGGCGAAGTCGATCGGCACCTGTGCGGTAGGAATTCCCAGGAGTTGGACCCGTCCGCCGAGGCTTACGGACGCGAACGCCTGATGCAGCGCCGACGGCACCCCCGACATCTCGCACACCACGTCCGCGCCCTCGCCCGCGGTTTCGGCAAGCACGGTCTTCACGACGTCGTCTTTCGCGGCATTGATTGTCACCTGGGCGCCCATCCGCGCCGCGAGCGCAAGTCGCTTGGGGTTGACGTCGGATGCGAGCACTCTGCTGGCGCCCGCCGCTCTGGCGATCCCGACGGCGAAGCAACCAATCGGGCCGCAGCCCACAACGAAAACGGTGCTGCCGGGAATCTCTGCCGTCAGCACCGCGTGAAACGCATTGCCCATCGGATCCATGATCGCGCCGATCTCGGTGGGGATGCCGTCGAGCGTCAGCACGTTGGTCGCCGGCATCACGATGTACTCGGCGAAGGCGCCGTCGCGATCGACGCCGATGATGCGCGTGTTCCTACAGATATGGCTGTTGCCGGTGCGGCACTGCAGGCAGTGGCCGCAGACGATGTGACCCTCGGCCGTGACCAGCTGACCCACTTTCAGCTCGGTAACGCCGTCGCCGATCGCCTGGATCTCCCCGGCGAACTCATGTCCCACGACGAGCGGCGGCTTGATCCGGCCTTGGGCCCACGCGTCCCAATCGGCGATATGGAGGTCGGTGCCGCAGACGCCGGCGTGCCGCACGGCGATCAGCACCTCGCCGGGTCCTGGGACCGGCTTGGGGACGGACTTCACGGTCAGGCCGGGCGCGCGTTTTTCCTTGACGATCGCTTGCATGGGCTCTCGGAATGGGAACGGCCCGATTCAGGTTTTAGCCGGGCCCCGCTCGGGCTCGATCCGGACGGCGCAGATCTTCAGCTCCGCCATCTTCGCGTAGGGATCGAGCACCGGATTGGTGAGGAGGTTGGCCGCCGCTTCACGGAAATGGAATGGAACGAATACCTGGCCGCGCGCGACGCGTTCCGTAATGCGCGCGGCGCTGACCATGGAGTTGCGGCGCGACGTGAGCCGCACCAGCTCGCCTTCACGGACGCCGATGTCCTTGGCATCCGCGGGATGAATCTCTACGATCGGCGTCGGCTCGCGAGCATCGAGCCCGCTCGCGCGGCGTGTCATCGTGCCGGTATGCCAGTGGTAGAGCTGGCGCCCCGTGTTCATGACGAAGGGATAATCGTCATCCGGCAGCTCCACCGGGTCGGTGTATTCCACGGGAACGAACGTGGCGCGGCCGTCCGACGTGGGGAATGCGTGGTCGAACAAAAACGCCGTACCCGGATGATCAGTCGTGGGCACCGGGTACTGCAGCCCCGCGCCTTCCAACCGGTCGTACGTGACCCCCGCCCAGCTCGGCGTCAGCGCCGCGATCTCGCGCATGACGTCTTCCGCCGAACGGAACGTCGTCGGCAAGCTGAGGCGCTGCGATAAGTCGATCAGGATATCGAGGTCGGCCCGCGCGTCACCGGGGCAGTCGATGGCTTTGCGGCCGATCTGAATCCGCCGTTCCGTATTGACAAACGTGCCCGTTTTCTCGGCAAAGCTGGAGCCGGGCAAGACGACGTCGGCGTACCGCGCCGTCTCGGTCAGAAAGAGATCGTGCACTGCCAGGAACTCGAGCTCCTGGAACCAGTGCTCGGCGTGCGCGATGTCGGGGTCGGAGATGATGGGGTTCTCGCCCATGATGTACATGCCGCGCACCGCGCTCTCGGGACGGACCACCTCGGTCACCATCAGTCCTTTTTCGAGCGAGAGCGATTGCGCCGGCACGTTCCAGGCGCGCGCGAAGCGGTCGCGGACGGTACGATCGCCGACCGGCTGATAGTCGGTGTAGACGAACGGGATCGCGCCCACGTCCGATGCGCCCTGCACGTTGTTTTGTCCACGGATCGGGAGCATGGTGGCACCCCACCGTCCGATCATCCCGCAGGCGAACATCAAATTGAGCAGTGAGGTGACGATGTCGGTGCCGTTGGCGTGCTGCGTCAGCCCCATCGCCCACAGCGTGCTGGTGTTCGGCCCACGCGCATAGATCTCGGCGGCGCGGCGAATCTGCTCGGCGGGGATGCCGGTGATCTTCGCGGCTTTGTCCGGCGTGTACGGCTTTACGGCCGCGCGGACCTTCTCGAAATCGTGCGTGCGCGTCGCGATGAAGTCCCGGTTTTCGAGGCCCAACGCGAGAATGTGATGCAGCATCGCCGAATAGAGGGCGACGTCGGTCCCTGGCTGCATCTGCAAGTGGATGTCGGCGCGGCCGGCGAGCTCGGTCCGGCGCGGATCGGCGACGATCAACGTGGCGCGCTTCTCGTGCGCGCGTTTCAGCGCGGCGCCGAACACGGGATGCGACTCCGTCGTGTTCGCACCGGCGATGAAGATCACGTCGCAGGCCGCTTCGATCTCGCGCATCGAGCCGGAGGCAGCCGCCGTATTGATCGCGCGCTGCATCGCCGCAACGGACGTCGAGTGACACAAGCGTGTGCAGTGATCGACGTTGTTCGTTCCCAACGCGCCGCGAAACATCCGCATGATCAGGTAATTCTCTTCGTTGGAGCACTTCGCCGACGAAAAACAGGCGAGCGAATCCGCGCCACGCGCGCCTTTGATCCTGAGCAGCTCCTGCGCGGTGAGCTCGAGCGCTTCGTCCCACGTGGCTTCGCGGAATGGCGAGTACCATTCGTCCGGCGTCGCCACGCGGTCCCGAATGTCCATGTCGATCCGTTCCAGCAGCGGCAGCTCGCGCACGGTTTTGCCAGTGGCGCGGGGCGGGGTACCGGGTTTGGGGCGCTGGCCTTCTCCCTCGATCGTGCGCCACGGTCCGCCGCGCCGGTCGGCTCCCGTGGGTCCTTTCCATAACCAGCGGCCGTTTGCTTTGGTCCAGCCTGTTCGAATCAGCGGCCGTACCAGTCGGTCGCGGTGCTGAGGGAAGTCGTAGCCGAAGCGACCCTTCACGCAGGTCGATCCCTGGTTCGGGGTGTTCAGCTCGATGTCGGGCGACGTCACGCGAACGATTTTGTTGTCCGCGACGTGAAGGTCGACCTGGCAGCCGACGCCGCAGTAGGGACACACGGAGCGAACGACTTTGTCGGGATGACGGATCTGCTGGGGAGCGAACCGTTGCCGCGGCATCACCTCGAAAATCGCGCCCGTCGGGCAGACGCGAACGCATTCACCACACCACGTGCACCCCGCTTTATCCGGATCGCCATCCGCACCGACGATGATTTCGGCGTGCTCACCCCGCCACCCGACGTCGAGGACGCCGACGACCTGAATGTCCTCGCAGGCCCGCACGCAGCGGGTGCATAAGATGCAGGTCGACATGTCGTGGCGGATCATCGGATCGCCCGGCCGCTCGTCGCCCGAGCGCAACGGCAGATCCCGGTCCTCTATCGCCGTTGGAACGACGTCGTACTCGACCAGGTAGCGCTCGAACTCGTTGCGCGGCTGGGCTCGACCGCCGTTGCGGAGATGCTCAGCCGGGTACCGCTCGGCGAGCAGCTTCAAGACGCCGTGGCGATTCTCGACGGCCGCGTGCGATCGCGTCGTCACGACCAGGCCGTCGGCGACCTTGGTGGCGCAGGCCGGAATCAGTTTGGGTTGGCCTTCGACTGAAACAAGGCAGATCCGACAATTGCCGACGATCGACAGCGTGGGATACCAGCAGAGCGTCGGAATTTCGATGCCCGCTTGCCGGGCGGCATCGAGAATCGTGCGCCCTGCTTCGATCGAGATCTTGTGTCCGTCGATCTGTAATGCGGGCATGCCTCATATAGATACACGCCCCGCCTGCGGCGCAAGTCTTGATGCTGATCGAACCCGGCGCTGTGACATGCCCATCACAGCGCCGGGTTGAACCTCAATTTTCGACTGTAGGAATCAGACTTTCGGGTCTATCGGTAGGTGGCGATGCGTGTGATCGCCATCTTCTCCCTCGTCGGTAAACCAGCAGTAGGCCCAGATCTTGGCGGGTCGCAGGACCAGTTGGCCGGCCCGAAGGATGATGCCCATCGGTTCATCGTCAAGGACGAGCGGGAGAGTGGTCATGTCGCTCGCCTAGGCAATCATCCTGCCACTGCATCGCAAAACTAAGTTGTTGAAATAACTGCCGATACATAGTGAGACGGCGCCCGAAATGTCAGTCCGACACGTTCAGCGCCGTGTCGAGCTGACGCGGGGGTTTGATCGCGGTAAAGCCGGATCGCTTCGACCGTCGCCCGCGCTGCACCTGCCATCCGCGATAGAGGGTCTGGAGCGCCTCGGGAGCCAGCGGGATCACTTCACGGCTCGCGCTTCCTGCGGGGAGGACGACGTGGACGCCACCTGAGGGCGTCCGTACCTGCAAATCGGCAATGACTGAGGCGCGGTCTTTTGCCCGCAGCTGCGCGAGACTGCCCGGCGCAATCGCGACCAGCGTCGGCGAGAGATCGGGGAACCAACTTCCAAAGTTGATGACGAGCGCCTGAAACGCGCCCGCGAGCTGCTCGCTGACGGCGCGTCCTTCGGCCGCTTCGACGGCGCCCAGATCTTGGTCGAGTAAGAACACTTCGGCGTCATGGGCGGCCAGGAATAGGGCTTCCGCGAGTGCGGGCGCGCCGAGGGCGACGACGACGTCGCCGGGCTCGAGGCGCGCCGCCCACGGCACGATCGGATGCGCGCGATCGAATCCCCAATGCGTCGGCTCGCGCTGCGCTTCCCGAAGGGCGCGATGCTTTTGCCGCCAGCGTGGGAACGACGGCAGACGCAGCCGTTGCGCGATGATGCGGTCCACATGCTCGAGCAGGAGGACTTCGGTCAGCAGGTATTGGTCCTGCGTGCTGGCCTGCAGCTCGCGCACCGCCTCGTCGCCGATTTCGAGCAGTTCCGCTCGCGGGACCGTGTTCTTGTATTCCTCGAGCCGCTGCAAGAGGAACTCCTGATACTCCTGCTTCAGCGAGCGTAGCGCCCGGCGCACGGGCGGAATGCCCCCCCCGGTGCCGGTCCTGTTCGCGCGCTCGAAGGGAAGAGAGGTCAGCATGGCTCGACGTGCACGGTCACTTCCTGGAGCGCGAGGTCTTTCTTCAGTCGCTCTTCCACGGCGTCGGCGATGGCGTGCGCGTCCGCCACATTCGCGGCCGGATCGACGGCAATCGTCACCTCGGCGTAGCGCACGCCTGTCCCGGCTCCACCGCGAGAACGGATGCCGTACGCGCTTTTCACGCCTGCGACGGCCTGAGCCGATTGGCGGATGGTGGGCTCCGGGATGGCGCGCTCGTCGACGAGCACCGGCACCGCGCGCAACAGGATCTGATAGGCAACGCGGACGATCAAGAGCGCGACCAATATCGCGACCACGGAGTCGACCCACGTGTATCCCTGCCGCGAGAACAGCACGCCGATCAGGACGCCGATCGTGATGAAGACGTCGGCACGCGTGTGTGCCGCGTCGGCGATCAACAAGTCGCTCGAAAGCTCGTGTCCACGCCGGTTTTCGTACCAGGCGACGAAGACGTTCGTGGCGAGGGTGACGAGGAGCAAAGCGAGCCCGGCATCGCTGACCTGGACGGCGCGCCCACCGGCGATGAGGCGCCCGATGGCACTGCGTACGAGCTCGAAGCAGGTCACGGAGAGGAACACGACGATGCTCAATGCACCCAGCGTCTCGAACTTGCGGTGGCCATAGGGGTGGTCGTCGTCGGGCGCGCGGGCGGCTACTCGCACGACGATCAACCCGAGCACGTTGTAGACGGCGTCGACTGAGGAATGGATGGCATCGCCAAGCACGGCCAGGGATCCCGCCACGGTGCCGACGGCGGCCTTGGCAATTACCACGGCAACGTTGGCGACCAGCAGACCGCGAAGTACGCTGCGGACCGCCGCCGACCGGTCTAGGGCCTTCCCGGGCATGGGTGCAAGCTTGTGATGGGGGCCGATTTAGTCAACTTTGCTTGACAACACTTAGACAATTGTATAAATGTCTGTCCATGGAAGACTCCCTGTTTCGTGCCCTGGCCGATCCGACGCGGCGAAAAATCCTCGAGCTGCTATCCGAAAAGGATCGCACTGCCGGTGAGATCGCCGAGCGATTCCCGATCGCGTTCGCGTCGGTCTCGCACCACCTCGGCGTTCTCAAAGGCGCCGATCTGGTTGCCACGGAGCGTGAGGGACAATTCATCCGCTATCGGCTCAATACCACGGTCTTCCAGGAAGTGGTGCGGTACTTCATGACTCGCTTCTCGGAGAAGAACAATGCGTAGCCGCTGGTTTGGTCTGGTGATCGCCGTGTTGGCCGCGGTCATATCGGTGTGGGCTTATCCGCGTCTCCCGCCCACGGTCGCGACCCACTGGAATCTGAACGGCACGCCCAACGGCTTTTCGAGCCGGTTGGTCGCGGTCTCCATCATGCCGCTTGTCATTCTGGCGATGACGGGATTGTTCAACGTGCTGCCCAAACTGGATCCGCGGAAAGAGAACTACGCCAAGTTCATCCACGTGTACTGGTTGATCGCCAATGCGGTGATCGTCTTCATCGCGGTCGCGCACGTCCTGATCATTTCGTCGGCGCTCGGCTTCCCCGTGAAGATCGATCGGCTGATGCCGCTCGGCATCGGACTGCTGTTCATCTTCCTCGGCAACTACCTGACACGCGTCGAGCCGAACTGGTTCGTCGGCATTCGCACGCCGTGGACGCTCTCGAGCGACACCGTCTGGCGGAAAACGCATCGCACCGGTGGCTGGCTCATGGTGCTCGCGGCCTTGTGATCGGCCTCGGCGCGTTCATGCCGCACGCGGCCCTGCTGCCGTTGATGTTCGTGACGATTGTGTGTGTGGCGGCGATTCCGGTGGTGCAGTCGTACGTCTTATGGAAGCGAGAGC
>Ga0209239_1002570_pt1 | contig 10801 bp, 10 predicted proteins | sample GraSoi013_2_20cm_FD_185824 | JGI IMG/M metagenome (GOLD analysis project Ga0209239, IMG submission 185824) | Grasslands soil microbial communities from the Angelo Coastal Reserve, California, USA - Sample 10_02_2013_2_20cm (SPAdes) (version 2) | ecosystem: Environmental > Terrestrial > Soil >...
CCCTACGACCTCCCAGGGGAGAGAGCTGCGGTAGTCGGTCCCGGCGGCGTTGGTCGAAAAAACGCGCGCCCGGAGGGACGCGCCGACATAGGCGGGCGTCAGCGTGTAGCTCCGATCGGTCGCCCCGGCCAGGTCACTGCAGTCGGCGCCGGTCGCATCGCAGCGGCGCCATCGGTAGCCATACGTGATCGGCCGCGTTCCCGACCACTCACCGTCGCTCGTCGTCAGCGTCTGCCCGTCAACGGCTAATCCAGAGATGACAGGAGGCGCGATATGGACAGGCGGATCGTCTACCAGGTAGGCATGGGCTGCAGGCGCTGCACCACCGATGCAAACGCAAGCACAACAACAGCATGAGGTGGCCGAAAAAAATTCGCCTTATCGGCCATCCGCCAACGCCCATCCTAAGCACGCACACCCGCTCCTGTCACGCGCTTGGCGCTGCAACGTTCCGGATCGACGCGGTTGGCCCGCTCTTCAGCGCCGCCGGCGAAAGAGATCTTGAGGTGGAGCAGCCACGGACGCGGCTCTGACCCGTTTGCTAAGGCCGCCCCCACGTCGTGGTCGTCTTGCACGACAGACCTCGCGAAAATGGTGCTTTCGTCCGCTCGCGTTGCCAGAGATGGCTCGCGCGGCAACAGTTGACGGACCCTGTGCGTGCCGCGCTGGATCGCGGACGGGAGGCCATCGAGGTCCCGGGCGCCGCCCTCGCCTGATCGCCTCGGGGGCCGCAGGCCGCAAGCTTGCCGCCCCCGGTTCAAGTGCGCACGATCGCTCCAGAAACTCGATGCGTCTGGTTGGGACGATCGCAGTTCGGGGCGGCACGCGCCGACATCGTCTGAGGCATCTGGGGACCCATGTCGGCCCCGTGACACGGATTATTGACAATCTTTCGTAGCTTCGTATGATGGAGGTTCCGCTAGCGCTTGCGGGCAGTCACGTCAGCGGGAGGGAGAGGAAAAAGTGGTGGCAGTGAATTGCGGCCTGCCGCGATTTCGCGTCCTACGGAGGCGCCATTTTGCGCTCGCGCCGGCGCGCATTCGCGACTGCAGGAGCGACGATGAGGGGTGAAGTCGAATCCCCGGTGGCAGGTAATGAGGCACCGAACTTCAGCGAATATGTCGAGGTTATTGCGCGGCGAAAATGGTTCATCGTCTTTATCGCCATTCTGACCCTCTCGGTTGGGGTTGCATACTCAGCGAGTGAACGCCCTCTGTACGTCGGCTCGGCCGGTGTCCTTATTAACCGCGACAACCTTTCGGCAGCACTATCTGGGGTCGTCGACACGAGCACAAAAGGCGATCCGGACAGGCTCATCCAGACGGAGCGCGTCATTGCGAAGAACCCGATCGTTGCGGCGCGCACGCTGAAGGCGGTCGGCCTCCGGGATCGCACACCGGAAGATCTTCTTGCGGAAACACAGGTCGTTCCGGCGACGAACGCCGACATGCTGAAGTTTGTGGTGACGGACGCCGATCCTGCTTGGGCCCTTCGCCTCGCCACCGAGTACGCACGGCAGTTCACTGCTTATCGGCGGCAGCTCGACACGGCTGCGCTCGAGCGTGCTCGCAGAGGCGTCGAGGCGGAGATCGAGAAGGTGGCACACTCGAAGCGGGACCACGAGCTGTATATCCAGCTCGTCGCCAAGGACCAGCAGTTGCAGACGTTGGAGGCGCTGCAGACCGGTAATGCGTCAGTCATCCAGACGAATGCGAAGGCCAAGAAGGTTCGGCCTCGGCCGGTTCGAACAGGCGTCGCGGCGCTGGCCCTGGGCCTCATCCTCGGCCTGATCGCGGCATTTACCCGAGAGGCATTCGATAGGCGGATCCGATCCCCCTACGCCGTGGCGGACGCATTGGGGCTTCCGCATCTCGGCCGACTCGGCGCACCGCCGCGTCTTCTGCGGAATGAGGACCGATTGGCGATGCTCGCCGATCCAGATAGTGCCGATGCCGAAGCGTTCAGAGTCGTCCGAGCGCACATCGAGAGCTTGCTCGGCAAGAAAGAAATCCGGTCGATGCTCATCACCAGTTCAATGCCCGGCGAGGGAAAGTCCACCACCGCGGCAAATCTCGCCATCGCGATCGCGCGCACGGGGAAGCGCGTCCTACTGGTCGACCTCGACCGCCGCCGCCCGTCTCTGCACCGTCTCTTCGGCCTCGAGGGCGAACCGGGTGTCGGTGAGGTGCTCGCGGGTGACGTGGCTCTCCGGGATGCTGTCGTAACGGTCCCGGTCGACGGCTCTGATCGCGCGAAAGGCGAAAGTGGCGGCAACGGCTCGAACGGCCAGAACGGCCATTCAAGGCCGGCGGCGGTCCTGCGCGTCCTTACCGCGGGAACCGTCCCGCCGAGCGTCGGAGAATTGGTAGTGGGCGAAACGCTCGCGGCCTTCCTCGAAGCGCTCCAGTCCGGAAACGATCTCGTCTTGATCGATGCGCCGGCCCTCCTTGGAGGAGCGGACGCGATCGCACTGAGTGACAACGTCGATGCGCTCCTCCTCGTTTCGCGCCTGCACTTTGCCTGGAAGTCGAAACTGAAGGACCTCCGCCGTGCGCTCGAAACATGTGGCGCGCCGGCAATCGGCGTCGTAGTGACAGGTAGTGCTCCGGATGACTTTTACGGCTCCTACCGAATCAAGTCGGTCGACGAAGAGTCGAGACGTAGCCGAGCGCGGCCTACCGCGAGGCGATGGCTCGGAGGGAACGCCGACCGCACGCCCGCCGACCGCGTCATCCCGCCAGGAGACGAGACGTGAAGCCGCCCGATGCCGTGGTAATGGGGGAAGCAGTCATCCATTACGACGAAATTGTGGGTGCCGCCGACGACCGGACGCTGGAGATTCTCGAGCGCCGCCGGAAGACAGCAACGGTCCGACGCCGCGGCTGGCTCGTCCGGCGGATGCTTGTCGCCGCTGACGTTATCGGTCTCTCGCTCTCGTTCGCAGGCGCGGAGCTCCTGTTTCGGGTCGGATCGGCCAAGGACCACGTACCCACGACGATCGAGCTTCTCCTCCTGGCGAGCACGTTGCCGCTGTGGGTCGTGATCGCAAAGGTCTACGGCCTTTATGCCCACGACGAAGAGCGGACAGATCACTCGACTTCCGATGACGCCGTCGGTGTCTTCCATCTAGTCACCGTCGGCACCTGGACCCTGTTTCTCGTCGAAGAGCTCACCGGCGTTATGCGGGCCCCCCCTTCGAAATTCGCTCTCTTTTGGATTCTTGCGATCATCCTCATAACGCTTTGCCGCGTCGCGGCGCGCACGTACTGCCGGTCACGGCTCACATATCTCCAAAACACCGTCATCGTCGGCGCCGGCGACGTTGGGCAGCTCATTGGCCGCAAGCTGCTCCAACATCCTGAGTACGGCATCAATCTTGTCGGTTTTGTGGATTCCGAGCCGAAGGAGCGTCGCGATGACCTCGAGCACTTGACGGTGCTAGGTGCGCCCGAGCGTCTGCCCGCAATCGTGCGGGTCTTTGACGTCGAACGCGTGATCTTCGCGTTTTCGAAGGAGCCACACGACGAGGCACTCGATCTCGTCCGCTCGCTGAAGGACCTCGACGTTCAGGTCGACATCGTCCCACGCTTCTTCGAAGTAGTAGGTCCGAACGTCGGTATCCACACCGTGGAGGGTATTCCCTTGCTAGGACTGCCTCCGTTGCATCTCTCTCGCTCCGCACGCATTCTGAAGCGCGGGGTGGATCTGGTGGGCGCGGCTGTCGGGCTGCTGCTGTTGGCCCCGCTCTTTGCGGTAATCGCATGCCGAGTCAAGCATGAAACGCCAGGACCTGTCTTCTTCAGGCAAATCCGCATGGGACGAGGCGACAAGACGTTTCGGATCTACAAATTCCGAACGATGGTCGACGACGCCGATCGCCGGAAGAGCGAGGTCGCCCACCTGAACATGCACGCGGCGAACGGCGGCGACCCGCGGATGTTCAAGGTGCCGGAGGACCCGCGGATCACACCTTTTGGCGCCTTCCTGCGGCGGTATTCGTTGGACGAGCTTCCTCAACTGATCAACGTGGTCAAGGGCGAAATGTCGCTCGTCGGTCCGCGGCCGCTCATTCTCGACGAAGACCGTTACATCATCGATTGGGCACGCAAGCGCCTCGACCTGACGCCCGGTATCACGGGGCTGTGGCAAGTCCTCGGCCGCAGTGAGATCCCATTCGAGGAGATGACGAAGCTCGACTACCTCTACGTGACGAATTGGTCGCTATGGGGTGACGTCAGGCTGATCTTCGGGACGATCCCCGCGTTGACGAGGACGCGGCGGGCGTACTAGAGGCGATGTGCGCTCTGGCTGAGACGATTGAGATCAAGGCACTGAGGCTGGTATGACCTCCGTCTTTCCCGCCGCGTCCGCTCCCGCCGACGTCCTTCCCTCCGTCCCGGTGCGCGGGGTCCGCGCACCAGAACTACCTTCGTCGCTCGTCTTCGCCCACTCCGACGCGGCAGTTGCGGATGCGCTCGCGCAAACGCTGGCGGAGCTCGAGCTCCGACGCCCACTCTTCGCGCTTGGTCGCGCAGGCAGAAACCTCCTCGGCCGCTCGCTGGTGATCGACTGTGGCGCGCAGCTCGAGTGCGCGACCGTCGAGACGGCAGGAGCCACGCTCGACGAGGTCGACCGGTTGCAGCACGTAGCGCTGGAGGAGAAGGCGGACGTAATCATCAGCTGCGGCGGCGGCCAGACATTGGACGTGGGGAAGTACGGCGCCACACGGGCGCTCCTCCCGTTCTTCGCAATTCCGACTCAGGCGTCGCATGACGGCATCTGCTCGCCAGTCGCCGTCTTGCGCGGAGCCGACGGCCGAGTCAGCAGCTACGGCGCTCGCGCCCCGGCCGCCCTCTTCGTACCAGTGCATGTCGTCAGCCGCGCCCCTCGCCGCACGCTCGTCAGCGGGATGGCGGATCTAGCCGCAAACCTGATTGCAGTCGAGGATTGGCGCTGGGCGCATCGTGTCAGTGGTGAGCCGTATGACGACTATGCCGCCTTGCTCGCGCAGTCGGGAGCGCGACTGCTGATAGGGCGGCGGCACCTTTTTGCGCGCGAACGCCCCTTCGCCGCCGAGGATGTCGAGAGTCTCGTCCACGGCTTGGTCCTGAGCGGGCTGGCGATGGCGCTTGCGCGGTCGAGTCGCCCGTGTAGTGGTCCCGAACACCTCATCAGCCACGCCTTCGACGCGCTCGGGCTCGGCACGGGGTCTCACGGCGAGCAGGTCGGCGTCGGATCCGTCCTGGCGAGCCGGCTCTACGGCGGCGAGCTCGGGCAGGTCGTGGAGCTCTTGCGCAGCATTGGAGCGCCGACCACGCCTCGCGCGATTGGCATCTCGTTCGAGGACGCCGTCCGTGCACTCAAGATCACGTACCAGGTGAGGCCGGGACGACACACGCTCCTTTCGAGGGCGGTAACGGCCGATCCCGAATTCGTCGTCGATCTCGCCCGGAATTCGTGGCTCGACTCGGATGCATCCGCGGGCGAGGGCAGATGAGTTGGGTCCAATTCCCACTCGGCCTCAACTAGGGCTTCGTCCGACTCGGAGTACGAGCCCGTGAGTGACCTCGTCCCAGTCGTGCTGGCCGCAGGCACCGCCTCGCGGTTGGGCGGCAGGCCAAAGTGTCTGCTGCGCGTCAATGGAACGCGCGTGCTCGACAGATGCGTCGACGCACTGACGGAAGAAGGGTTCGATCGGCTGCTGCTCGTTACGGGCCATCGCTCGGATGACGTAGTGCGGTATGTGAGTCATCGCCGGTACGACATTCGCATCGAGATCGTTTACAACCCTTTGTTTCGAGAGCTGAACAACTTCCACTCTGTCACCGTTGCGTTGGAGGCCGCAGACGAAGATGTCCTGATATTCAACTGCGACATCATTTTCGCGCCCGACCTCGTGCGTCCCGCGAAGGCCGAAACCGCGTCTCTCGGGCTGCTGGTGGAGCCGGGTCGACCGGACGCTGAAGCAATGAAGGTCGCGGTCTCCGGCGGCTCGATCACGCGTCTCGGTAAAGACATCACACCGGACCTCGCGCTTGGTGAGTTCATCGGCATCTCGACGCTCCGCGGCGCGGCTCGCGCCCGATATTTGACGCTCGCGCGACAGGCGCTCGCCGACGGAGAGACGACGCTCTACTACGAAGACATCTACAGCCGGATGTGTGATGAGCTGGACGTGCGCCCCATCCTCGTCGCGCCGGGCTCTTGGGCGGAGATCGATGCCCCGGCGGATCTGCCCGCGGCCCGCGCGGTCGCCGCTCGGATGTTCGCAGGGAGACCGCCAGCAGTCGCGTATCGGGCAGGGAGCTGAGATGGCGACGTATCCCCTTGTGTCGGCTGTGATTCCCACGCGCAACCGGCCGGAGCTGCTTCGACGCGCCGTCGCAAGCGTCTTTTCCCAGGACTACGCCGGCGAGATTGAATGTATCGTCGTCTTCGATCAAAGCGAGCCGGCGCCGGTCGGCCTCGGGGTTCCGCCGAAGCGTCGGATCCGCTTGATTACGAACGGCCGCAGCCCCGGCCTCGCCGGCGCGCGGAATAGCGGCGTTCTAGCCGCCCGAGGCGAGCTCGTCGGCTTCTGCGACGACGATGACGAATGGCTCGCGCAGAAGGTGCGGCTCCAGGTCGACAAGCTCGCGTCGAACCCGAGCGTTGACATCGTTGCTTCCGGTATGTACGTCTACCGGAACGGCAGCGCGATCGCGCGCGTGCCCAAGGAGCCGATCCTACGGTTCGGCGACTTCCTTCGCTCCCGCAGGATGGAGATCCATCAGGGCACGATCCTCGTCAGTCGGGAGACGTTTCTCGACAAGATCGGCCTCGTTGATGAAGCCATTCCCGGCGGCTACGGCGAGGACTACGATTGGATGCTTCGCGCGGCTCGTCTGAATGGCATCGCGACGATCAGCCAGCCGCTGGCGCGCATCCACTGGAGTGACGAATCATGGTTCGTCGGCCGCTGGAAGATGCTCGTTTCCGCTCTCCACTATCTCCTCGAAAAGTACCCAGAATTCCAACAGGAGCCGGTGGGTCTCGCCCGCATCTACGGCCAAATCGCCTTCGCGCTCGCCGCCTCTGGAAAGGGCCCCGAGGCCCGCGCATATGCGAAGCGATGTCTGCACCTCGACGCGCGACAGCTTCGGGCGTACCTCGCGCTGCTCGTAGCCGCACGGATCCTTCGGCCGAACTTCGTCGTCACCACCGCGAACCGCCTCGGGCGGGGTATCTGAGACCGTAATGCCTGCCCAACATTCGATCGGGACGATGCCTCAGCGACGGGCGCTCCCGCGCGGCTGGCAGGCATACGCACTTTTCCTCCCGCTTCCGCTTTGGTGGGCCCTCGGGCTCAGCCATTTCATTTGGCCGGTTATTGCCGCCGGGCTATTGTTGTCGCTTCTGCTCCGCGCCGAATCGTTGCGCCTGCCGCGCGGGTTCGGGATTTGGCTTCTCTTTCTCGCGTGGATGGTCGCATCAGCTACCCAGATAGACACCGTGGGTCGGTTCGCGGGTTTCCTCCTCCGCCTCTCGATCTATGTCGCGGCGACGATCGTCTTCCTCTACCTCTACAACCGCCGCGAGATGGTCCCGGCCCGAACAATCGTTTACGCCCTCGCGGGCTATTGGCTGGTCGTCGTCGGCGGCGGGTATCTCGGCATCTTCTTCCCAAACGTTTCGTTCACGACGCCCGCGGCGCATCTGATTCCCGGCTCGATCGCCAACAACCAGGTCGTGCAGGACATGATCACAGCAAAGTTCGCCAACGTTCAGACCTTCCTCGGGTATCCGCTCGGACGCCCACAGACGTTCTTCACGTATACGAACGGCTGGGGATCGGGGTTCGCGTTTCTCACGCCGTTTGCGTTCGGCGCCATCGCGCAGACGACGTCGCGGACCTGGCGCCGGATCTTCCAAATCGCGCTCGTGGCGTCGCTCTTCCCGTTGATCGTCTCGCTGAATCGGGGCGCGTGGCTGAGCCTCGGCGTCGCAATCGCGTACGTCTTGATCCGCCTGGCGTGGCAGCAGGACGTGCGAGCACTTGGCCGTGTCGTCATCGGCGTCGCGATCTGCGCGACGGTGATCGTCGTCAGTCCGCTTCAGGGTTTGATCGGTCAACGCCTTGCCCATGGGCAGAGCAACAGCGCACGGCGAGCGCTGTACGCGGAGACGTTTCACCGAGTCGCGAAGTCGCCCCTTCTCGGGTACGGAGCACCCAGACCGGCCGAGTCGCGGTCGTACCTCGATTCCGTGGGGACGCAGGGACAACTTCTGTACCTGATGTTCTCGCACGGGATCCCCGGCGTAATCCTGTTTCTCGCCTGGTTTGGGGTTGTGTTCGTCCGGACGGCGCGAATTCGAGCCGGGCCAGGGTTCTGGGCCCACGTCGCGATCCTCATCGCGCTCGTAGAGGCACCGTTCTACACACTCTCGTTGCAGCTCGTCGTGATCATGGTCGCCGCCGCCCTCGCGCTCCGCGAGCTCGACAGCGAACCAGAGGTTGCCGCGTCACGCGCGCGCTCACGCCTGTCCTTTGCCGATCACGGCCTGGCCGCCCCGCGTCCATGAGCTCGAGCTCGCAAAGATCGCGCCCTACCGGAGGCCGGGAATGAAGGTGCTCCTCGTCTCCTCCTCAGGCGGCCACCTTCTGCAACTCCATCGGCTCGAGCCGTGGTGGGAGCAGCACGACAGGCTCTGGGTGACGTTTGACTTGCCGGACAGCCGCTCGCTCCTGGCCGACGAGTCTGTCGTTTGGGCACACCATCCGACCACGCGCAACGTCCGGAACATGCTGAAGAACCTCGCACTCGCGCGGAAGGTCGTCGGCGGCTATCGCCCCGATCTGATCGTCTCGACTGGAGCCGGTGTGGCGTTCCCGTTCTTTGTCATTGGCCGTGTCTCGCGAATCCCGCGGATCTACATCGAGGTCTACGACAGGATCGACTCCCCGACGTTGACGGGTCGGTTATGCCACCCGCTGAGCAACGCCTTCTGTCTGCAGTGGGAGGAACAGAAACAGTTCTACCCTCGCGGTGAAGTGATCGGGTGTCTCTTCTGACGTCATCCGCCGACAACGGCAGACGTCTGGTCTTCGTCACCGTCGGGACGGACTGCCACCCGTTTCCCCGCCTCATGGAGTGGGTCGACCTTTCGCTTGACCGGCTGGACGGCCGCGTTCGGTGCCTCGTGCAACACGGTGTCTCGCCGCCGCCCCGCAAGCCTGACGCGGTCGACTACATGACGTATTCGGAGATGAAAGAGGCCTTCGAGGCGGCGGCCGTCGTCGTCAGTCATGGGGGCCCCGGAACCATCATGATGACGCTCGCGGCGGGGAAGATGCCGATCGTCGTTCCACGCCGAGCCGACATCGGCGAGCATGTCGACAACCACCAAGTTGCATTCGCACGGCGCGTGGCGGAGATGCAGACGATCTGCCTCGCCGAAGGTTACGACCACTTCCTCGAGACGCTTACCGCCGCTGTAGAAGATCCGTGCCGCCTGCAGAGGGCCGGCCGCGAGCTCGGCGGTGCGCCTGCGGTCGCCGCGTTTGCGAATGTCGTCGAGCGCGTGGTCCTCAAGCCCCCCGCACCCAGGGTCGCGGGTTCGTGAACGGCCAGAGCGTCTCCGCCCCGGGGACCGAAGCCTCCGTCCGTGCCCCTGAACGGGTTCGGCCCGAGCGAGTGATGGTCAAGGGCCGCGATTGCTGGTGGACGGTGCTCGTCATAGACCCGGTCGCTGGACCCATCGTCCGGCTGCTGGTAGGCGTGGCCTGGGTCACGCCGAACCTGGTGACGGCTGCGGCGACCGTTGTGGCCTTCGGAGCAGCGGCGGCCTACGCCGTGGGAGCCCTAATCGCAGGAGCGCTCCTGTTCCAGGCAAGCTTCTTGCTCGACTGCGTGGACGGCAAGCTCGCGCAGGCGCGTGGTCTCGACAGCCGCTACGGCGGCTATATCGACGCGCTCGGCGACGCGGCGCGCTTTGTTCCATGCACGGGCGCGCTCATCTTCCACCTCGCAACAAGCGAACATCCGTCGGCGGCGTCGGTCGCCGCTCTCGCTCTCTTCCCGACGGTTCATTACGCCGTGCTCACGACGCAGCGGGCCTGGCCGAGTGCTCCGAAGGATCAGCCGCTCGCGGTCGCGGCGACCCCGATCGCCTTTTTGCGGGCGGCGCGCCACCGGCTCTCAAAGCCCGCAACGACGGTCGACACCGAGGCGTTGGCATTTACGGTCGGGCCGATAGCCGGTTTCCCGCTCGAGGCGCTCGTTGCGGCTGCGGCCGTGGATTGCCTCCGCTTGTTGATGTCGGCCACCGCCCGGCTTCGGATCGTCCTTCGCGGGCTCGACGCCGATCGACCCGAGAGACCGCCGCAAGACGCAGCAGCCCCGCACGATTGACAAGAGCGAGCGTTGTGTTCTAACGTAGCGAGTGGTGCGGCGACTGCGTCGCTGCCGTGCTGCGGCCAGGGAGAGAAAAAAGCGAAGGGAGCACAGTGACCCCTAAGGGTGTGCGTGCTTGGTGGATGGCAACTGTGGCCCTGTGGTCGCTATTCGTGTTGACATCGCGTGGGCGGGAGTAGGTGCATTTGCTTCGCCGAACGCGGATCCCAGACGCCTCGAGGCGGGTGCGTCGTGCCCTTGCCTATGGGCTGTTCGCGCTCCTCGTCATCGCGCTCATCGCCGCGCTGCAGGCAAGCGCGGCTCCGGCCGCATCCGGCGTCTTCTCGCTCGACCGGCTGCGGCTGGGAGGTTCCAGCGGGGCCGAGGACTACGTGTTCACGGCGGGGAACGTCATCTTCCCCGACGGG
>Ga0209239_1002574_pt1 | contig 10796 bp, 9 predicted proteins | sample GraSoi013_2_20cm_FD_185824 | JGI IMG/M metagenome (GOLD analysis project Ga0209239, IMG submission 185824) | Grasslands soil microbial communities from the Angelo Coastal Reserve, California, USA - Sample 10_02_2013_2_20cm (SPAdes) (version 2) | ecosystem: Environmental > Terrestrial > Soil >...
CGCGGCGAGCACCATGAACACGACCAGCAGCGCCACGCCGAAGGCGAAATAGAGCGCGCCACCGCTCTCCCTGAACTCGCGTGCGTCGCCCGCCAGCGCCGTCGTGCTTCCGGGGGGCAGCACCCGCCGGGCCAAACGATCGAGCGAATCGAGTGCCTCGCCCTGGGCGAAGGGGGGGATCAGGGAAGCCGACAGCGTGAACGACGGCACGCGGTTGAAGTGGTTGATCTGCCTCGGACCCACGCCCTCCTCGACCTTCGCCAGGGCGCCCAGCTGCACCAGCTGCTGCCCTCGTCCCCGCAGGTAGATCCCCGACATGTCGCTCGGGGTGGCCCGGTGACCGGGATCGAGCTGTACCATCACGTAGTACAGCTTGTCGTTCCGGGTGAACGTGCTGACCCGGCGACCGCCGAGGAACGTCTGGAGCGCGGCCGCGACGTCCCGCACGGGCACGCCGAGGTCCTCCGCGCGGTCGCGGTCGAAGGTGACGCGCAACTCCGGCTTGTTGACGCGCAGGTCGGTGTCGATGTTCGTAAGACCCTTGATGGCGCGGGCCCGCGGCACGAGCGTGTCCATGGCCTGCCCGAGCCGCGCGAAATCCGGATGCTGCACCACGAACTGCACCGGCTGGCTGAACCCGAGCGCCCCGGGACTGTACGGGAACGCCTGGAGGCCGGCGATCCCGAAGAGCTGGGGGAACAGCATGCCGACGAGTTGCTGGACGCTGTTCTTGCGTTCGCTCCAATCCTTGAGGATGACGCCGACGAACGCCCGGTTGACGCCCCCGGCGAATCCGCCGATGATCGTGAAGTACCCTTGAACACCCGGGGTCTTGCCGATGATCTGCTCGATCTGGCGTACGTAGCCGTCCGTGTAGTCGAGCGATGAGCCCTCGGGACCGAATGCTACGACCAGAAAGAACCCGCGATCGTCGTCCGGAATGAGCTCCTGCTTGAGGCTCTTGTACAACACGAACGCCATGGCTACGGTCACGACCGTCCCGGCCACCACCACGCTCCGATGCCGCAGCGCGGTCTGGAGCAGCTTGGCGTAGCGCTCGGCGACGGCATTGAAACCCGCCTCCAACATCTTGAAGACCGCCCCATGCTCGTGCGGCACGCGCAGCACCTTGGCGCACAGCATCGGCGTCAACGTCAGGGCGACGAATCCCGAAATCACCACGGCACCGGCGACCGCGATCCCGAACTCGCTCAACAGCCGTCCCGTCGAGCCGCGCAGGAACCCGAGCGGCGTGAACACGGCCACCAGCGCGATCGTGGTCGCGATGACGGCAAAGCCGATCTCGTTGGTGCCGTTGACCGCGGCCTGCTCCGGCGCCTCGTGCAGCTCCTCCTGGTGCCGGTAGGCGTTCTCGAGCACGATGATGGCGTCGTCGACCACGATGCCGATGGCGATCGTGAGCGCGAGCAGCGTGAAGTTGTTGATCGAGAACCCCAGGAAGTACATGATCGCGAACGTCGAGATGATCGACGCCGGGATGGCGAGGCCGGGAATGATCGTCGCCCGCAGGTTCCGCAGGAACACGAAAATGATCAGCACGACGAGGATGGCCGCGATCAGGAGCGTCAGGCGCGCGTCGTTGATCGAGTGCGTGACGAACAGGGACCCATCGAACGCGGTTTCGAGCTTCACGCCCGGGGGCAGCGTCTCCTGTATGCCCGGGATGGCCTCGCGAATGCGCTTCGCCACGTCGATGAGGTTCGCCTTCGACTGCCGCACCACACCGATCGCGACGGCGGGATTTGCATTGTAACGGAATATCGAGCGAGTGTCCTCGGGCCCGAGCTCGACGTGCGCCACATCCTTGAGCTTGACGACCTGCCCGCCCTGACTCGTCACGACCATCTCCCCGAATTCCCGCGGCGTCTTCAGCTCGCCCAGTGACCGGACCGAGAACTCCCGCCGCGTCGATTCGATGCGGCCGGCGGGAATCTCGACGTTGCGGGCGGCGATCGCGCTTTCCACGTCCTGCACAGTGAGGCCTCGTGCCGACAGCTGGTCGGGTTGTACCCACGCGCGCATCGCGAAGCGCCGCTCGCCGAACACCGCTGCGCTGCCGACGCCCGCCAGACTCTGCAGGCGCGCTTTGACCAGGCGGTCGGCGACATCGGAGAGCTGCATCAAGTCGTAGTTCGGGCTGCTCAGGGCCAGCCAGAAGAAGGGTTGCGCGTCGGCCTGTTGCTTCGCGATCACCGGCTCGAGCACGTCGACCGGCAGTCGCCCGCGCACCCGCGACACCTTGTCGCGCACGTCCTGCGCGGCGACGTCGACGGGCCGGTCGAGGTTGAACTCCAGGACGATCTGGCTGTTCTCCTCCGAAGAGGAGCTCGAGAGCGTCCGCAGTCCCTGGATCGTGGACAGCTCCTCTTCGAGCACGTCGGTGACCGCGGTTTCGACGACCTGCGCGTTGGCGCCAGGCAGCGTAGTCGAGACCGAGATGATCGGAGGATCGATGTCGGGGAGCTCACGCACCGACAGCCGGGTGTACCCGATGACGCCAAACAACACCAGTGCGGCGGAGATCATGCTGGCCAGCACCGGGCGACGGATGGACATTTCGGAGAGTTTCATGTGGCCCGAAAATTAACCGAAAATGGTGACGCCGGAAGAAGTCCCGGCTGTAAGGAAACGGTGAACTATTTCCGGCACCTCCATGCTCTACGACGAACCGGACCCCCCAAATGCGACATTCCCGCCCTACATACGGCCCTGGCGTCGCCTTGCTTCACTTGCTCGACGGCGTGCCGTCGCTCGACTGGTCCGCCGCCCAGCTGAAGCGGTCCGGGCGGATATTGTAATACCGAATCTTCAGTACCGTGGTCCGACCGTCCCGCGACTGCCCACGCTGCTCCACGTGCATTTCCGCTCCGTCTTTGACGCCCGCCAGCTCCGACCAGCGGCCCGTGACAGCGTCAGGAATACTACGTGGCGCATGGGAGCAACCTCCAAAGGGGTGAGCGGGGACGCCTCGACCGTATCTTGGCGCGCCGCTGGCGCCGGTCAACCGCATCTTCGCCCAACGGGCGGATCGGCCCGCTCAGCAGCCCCTCCGAATCTTGCGGATGCCCCGGTGTCCACACACTCTTGCGCACATGCGGAGCAGCCTTCGACTCGTGCTCGCGTGGGCGCCGTTATGGGGTCTGTGGTTCCTCATCGCCATCTCTTCCCCGGGGCAGTCCCTGGCGCACGCCGCGCTGGACGCCACGCTGTCCATCGGCACCGCCGCGCTGCTGGGCATTGCCGTGTGGAGGCTCACTGGGGTCTACGTCTGGCCCGAGCACCTGCAATTCGGGTTCTTCGGGATCCAGCTGCTGGCGGGCTCCCTTTTCACCGTCTTGTGGATGCTCCCGATGTTCGGTGCCGAGGCGCTACGCCGACACGTGGGCTTGCTCGAGATCGTGCGGGTGCCCCGCGTGCTCGCCTCGTTCGCCATCGGCCTGTGGATGTACGGCCTCGTCACGGGCGTCTGTTACGCCGTGCGCACACGGGGGAGGCTGCGGGAGCAGGAGCGGCTGGCCGCCGAGGCGCGACTGGCGGCGCTGCGGAATCAGCTGAACCCGCATTTCTTGTTCAATGCGTTGCACTCCTTGAACGTGCTGGTTCGCACGGACCCGGCCGCGGCGCAGGTGGCGATCGAGCAGCTGGGCGAGCTGCTGCGCTACACGCTGGCGGAAACCGAGCAGGACGAGGTGCCGCTGTCGGAAGAATGGCGCTTCACCAAGACGTACCTGGATCTCGAGCAGGTGCGATTCGGCGCGCGCCTGTCCGTCTCCGACCAGCTGGACCCGAGCACCCTGTCGTGTCTCGTCCCCAGCTTCACACTGCAGATCCTGGCGGAGAACGCCGTGCGGCACGGCATCGGGCCGCTCGCCTCGGGGGGGGTGGTGAAGATTCGCTCGGCGGTGCAGGACACGTCCCTTACGCTCGAGGTCTCCGATACGGGCGCGGGTGCGACCGGCACCTCGGCGCAGCGCGGTCGGGGGTTACGGCTCTTAGGGGAGCGGTTGACGGGACTGTACGGCGATGCCGCGACCCTGGTGACGCGCACGGTCCTCGATCAGGGCTTCACTGCGACGGTGACTCTCCCTGCGAGACGCGAGTGATGAAGGGCGAGCCCACGCTTGTCCGGGCCGTCATCGCCGACGACGAGCCGCTCGCACGCCGGCAGCTGCGGGACCTCCTCGCGGACGTGGCGTGGATCGTCATCGTCGGCGAGACGGGCGACGGAGCGTCCACGGTCAGGACCGTCAACGCTGTTCGCCCTGACCTGTTGTTTCTCGACATCCGGATGCCCGAGGGCGACGGACTCGAGGTCCTCCACCAGCTCGATCAGGATCCACACGTCATTTTTACCACGGCCTTCGACCGATATGCGGTGGCGGCGTTTGAGGTTCAGGCCCTCGACTACCTCCTCAAGCCGTTCGGCGCCAAGCGCCTGGGTCAGGCGCTCGACCGGGTGCGCCAGCAGATCGGGGGCAATTCGGAGACGCTGCCCGAACGATTCGCGGCGGCGACTGGGCGCGGCCAGCCGCTGCGGCGCCTGTACGTCCGGGTGGGGGGGAGAATCATTCCCGTCCCCGTCGAGAAGATTCTGCACTGCGAAGCCAGGGGCGATTACGTCGCGCTGCACACGGCGGACGGGTGCTACGTCGTGAACACCTCGCTGGAGTACCTGGCGGAGCGGCTCAGCCCGGACTCCTTCGTGCGCATCCATCGCTCGCGCATCGTCAATCTCGAGGCCGTGGCGGCGTTCGAGCGACACGACGAGAAGCGTGTGCGCGCGCGCTTGACGAACGGCACCACGGTGGTCGCGAGCCGGGCCTGGTCGAGCGCGCTACGGAATGAAGCGACCTGATCGGGCGGCCGGCTACCGCTGGCACTTCGAGCAGAAGGTCGTGGCCCGCAGGTCGATCGTGTGCGTCGTGACGAGCTTCTTGCCGCACGTCACGCACGGCTCGCCGCCGCGGCCGTACACCTTCAGCTCGAACTGGAACCGGCCTTCCTCCCCGGTCCCGGTGCGGTAGTCCCGCACCGTCGTCCCCGAGGATTGCACCGCCCGCTCGAGTACGCCCGTCACCGCGGCATGCAGGCGGGTTTCGAAGGATCGATCCCCGCCTCGAACAGCGCCTCGTTCGCGTAGATGTTGCCGACCCCGGCGACCCGGCGCTGGTCCATGATCGCCTTCTTGATCGCCGCCCGCGTGCCCTGGAGCCGCTCGGCGAACACGAAGGGTGTGAAGGTCTCCTCCAACGGCTCGGGGCCGATGCGACTGGTGTAGGCGCCCCAGCCGCGCTCGTCGAGCAGCCACACGGTGCCGAGGCGGCGCACGTCGCGGTACACCAGCTGGCGGCCGTCGTCGATCGTGCAGGTCAGCACCGCGTACTTCGCCTCGTCGCGGGTGAGGGCGCGGTCGTACACCACCAGCGAGCCCGTCATCCGGGGCTGGACGATCAGCCGGTGGCCGCTCGACAAACGGAACACCGCGTGCTTCGCGCGGCGGATCACTTCCTCGATCGTATTGCCCTTCAGCGTGCGGAGCAGGCGCAGCTTCGACACCCGGCGCAGTACGTCCGTCTTCGCGAGGCGGGCGCGCGCGATCGTGAAGCCCTCGAGCCGGGGCGCCAGCTCCCGGACGATCGTCTCAACCTCGGGCAGCTCCGGCACGCGCCTCCCTGGTTTCCCGCCACGCAATGTCGCGCCGATAGGTCTTTCCCGAAAACGTGATCAGCTCGCACGCATCGGTGCTGCGGCGGGCGGCCTCGCCCACGGTGTCGCCCAGCCCGGTGACCGTGAGCACCCGCCCGCCGTGCACCCGGAGCCCGCCATCCGCGTCGCGCTCGGTGCCCGCGTGGAACACCAGCGTCCCGGGCTCGAGATCGCGCGGCACGATGATCGCGGCACCCAGCTCGGGCTGATCGGGATACCCGGGCGCCGCGAGCACCGTCGCCACGGCGGCGCGTGTCGCCGCGAGGGCCGTCGAACCAGGCCGCCAGCGTCCGGCGGCGATGTCCGCCAGGTGGCGGGTGACGCCCGGCAGCACCGGGAGCAGCGCCTGCGCTTCAGGGTCGCCGAAGCGGCAGTTGAACTCGAGGACGGCGAGCGTCCCGTCCGCCGCGAGCATCAGCCCGGCGTACAGGACACCCTGGAAGGGCGCGCCCTGCGCCGCCAGATCGCGGATGGCGGGGTCGAGGACCTCACGGCGCACCCGCTCGAGCATGCCCGGAGTGGCGACGTTCACGGGGCAATAGGCGCCCATTCCTCCGGTGTTGGGGCCGGTGTCGCCCTCGCCGAGCCGCTTGTGGTCCTGCGCCGCGGGGAGGAGGAGCAGCTGCTCTCCATCGGTGAGCGCCAGCACCGACAGCTCCTCGCCCTTGAGAAAGTCCTCGATCACGATCTCCCGGCCCGCGTCGCCGAACGCCGCTTCGACGAGCATGGCACGCGCCGCGCGCGCCGCCTCGGTGCGCCGGGCGCACACCACCGCGCCTTTCCCCCCCGCGAGGCCCGAGGCTTTCACGACCAGGGGTTCGGCGTGCCGCTTGATGAACGCGAGTGCGGGGTCGAGCGCGGTGAAGGTCTGGCTCGCCGCGGTGGCAATCCGGGCCCGGCGCATGACCTCTTTCGCGAACGCCTTGGACGACTCGATGCGCGCGGCGGCCGCGCCGGGTCCGAAGACGGCGTGGCCCGCCTCGCGCAGTGCGCCCGCGAGCCCGGCGGCGAGCGGCGCTTCCGGGCCCACGATGGTGAAATCGATCTTGTATTCGCGGGCTGCCGCGACGAGGTCGGCCGTCGCGCTCACGGGAATGGCGAGATTGGTCCCGAGCTGGCCGGTGCCGGGATTGCCGGGAGCGGCGAAGACTCCCGAGTCGGGGAAGTCGCGCTTCAGCGCCCAGCAGAGCGCGTGCTCGCGGCCGCCTCCCCCGACGACCAGGACTCTCACTTCTTCTTATTGAACGCGTCGGTGAACGCCTGGGCGGCCCGCTTCGCGGTGTCCACCACGTCGTCCACGACGGCCTTCGCTTCCTTCATATAGTGGTCGCGTGCGTCGTCGATGTCCCTGTCGATCGGCCGCTGCTCCGCCTCGGGCCCGCGGCGGGTGTATTCGCCGCGCAACACGCGATCGTAGTGACCCTCTTCGATCCAACGCTGCAGCTCGGCCGCTCGCACGGTGTTGAAGGGATGCGAGCGGCCCAGCACGCCGAGGATCTTGAAGATGCGGTCGATCGCGCCGCCCGCCGCTTCGTACTCCTTTGCCTGGACGAGGAACGCGTTCAGATCCATCTGCGACATGTCGCCACCCCCCGCAAATTTGAGGTTCACGCGGAGTGACGCGGTTGGATCCTGGCAGGCGAGCAGCCCGGCGCGGTCGGACGAGAGCTCGCTCTTGCGGAACCATTCGAGCAGGGCGAGCTGAATCGGCAGGATGGCGATCCCGGCGAGGAACGGGAGCGCGCCCAGGCTCACGTTGAGGATGAGCACGAGGATGGTATGGTACAGCGCGTGGCCGCTCATCACGTGCCCGAGCTCGTGGCCCAACACGTTCCGCACCTCGTCGTCGTCGAGCAGCCTCAGGGTGCCCGAGTTGATCACGATGAAGGGCTTGTCCATGCCGAACGCCCCGGCGTTCGCGAACGGCGTCTGCGACACGAACAACTCGGGCCGCTCGGGCCAATCCATGGACGTGAGCACGTCGGTGTACAGCTGGTTCAGACGCGGGAACTGGGTCGGCCCGACGCGCACCGCGTCCGCCTGGAAGATCAGCCGCACACCCCGCTCCCCAATGAAGCCGTAGATCTTCTTTACCACCTCGTCGAACCCGGGCACCGAGCGCAGTGATTGCAGTGCAGCGCGGTCCGCGGGGTGCTCCCACGTGACCGGCGCAATCTGAGTGAGGATCTTGCGCGGGCGCGCCGCCGGAAGGGCGGTAGACTCAGTCATAGCATGCTCCTAACCAAAGATAGATCCCCACTACGACCGCGCACCTTCGTCGGGTTTCGCCCCGGTGGGGGTGCAGCATGCTGCGCCCCTACGCGCGCCGTCACCCGGCGGCCCCCAGCGCCTGCTCCAGGTCTGCGATCAAGTCCTCCACTTCCTCGATCCCCACCGACAACCGCACCAGGCTGTCGGTGAGTCCCATCGCGCGCCGCATCTCGGGCGGCACGCTCGCGTGGGTCATCGACGCGGGATGCCCGATCAGGCTCTCGACACCGCCGAGCGATTCGGCGAGGGCGAAGATGCGGGTGCGCTCCGCGAACCGCTTGGCCCGCTCCAGCGAGCCGAGCTCGATCGAGATCATGCCGCCGAACCCTTTCATTTGCCGGCAGGCGAGCTCGTGCTGCGGGTGGGACGGTAACCCCGGATAGTAGACGCGCTCGACCTTGGGGTGTCGCGTCAGCCACTCGGCGATGCGGCGCCCGTTGGCATCGTGCTGCCGCATGCGCAGCGCGAGCGTCTTGGTGCCCCGAAGCGCCAGCCAGCAGTCGAACGGTCCCGGCACCGCGCCTACGGCGTTCTGCACGAACCCGATCCGCTCGGCGAGGTCGTCACGATTGACGACCAGCATCCCGCCCACCATGTCGCTGTGCCCGTTCAGATACTTGGTGGTCGAGTGCAGCACGACGTCCGCGCCGAGCTCGAGCGGCCGCTGGAAGTAGGGGGTGGCGAACGTGTTGTCGACGACGAACAACGCACCGGCGCGGCGGGCGACCTCCCCGGCGGCCGCGAGGTCGCACAACCGCATCATCGGGTTGGTGGGCGTCTCGGCGTAGACCATTTTGGTCCGGGGGGTGACCGCCCCGGCGATGTTTGCCGTTTCGGCGGCGTCTACGAACGTGAAGTCGAGTCCCAGGCGCGTCCAGACCAGCGTCATCTGTCGGTGGGAGCCGCCGTACACGTTCTCGCCGCTCACCACATGATCGCCCGCCGAGAGCAGCTTCAGGACGGCGTCCAGCGCGGCGAGCCCAGAGGCAAAGGCGAAGCCGTGGCGCCCGCCTTCGAGCGCCGCCACGTTCCGCTCCAGGACTTCACGCGTCGGGTTGCGCGTGCGGGCATACTCGTAGCCCTTGTGACGGCCCAGCCCCTCCTGGATGTACGTCGAAGTCTGATAGATCGGCGTCATTACCGCGCCCGCGAGCGGGTCGGGGATGTGCCCGGCATGCACGGCGCGCGTTCCGAAGCGGCGTTTCAGGTCTTCACCCGATACCTGGGTCATGGCGGGAACGTAAGGGCGCCTTCCCAGCCGAGCAAGCGACCTTTACGTTAAGCGCACGATGCCCCAGCCGAACGCGGTCAAGTGCTTGGTCGTGGACGATGAGCCGCGCCTGCGGCGGGTGCTCGTGCGGTTGCTCGAGGGCGAGGGGTTCACCTGCTCGGAAGCGGGGTCCGGCACGGAGGCGCTCGAGATGCTGCAGCACGAGCCCGTGCCGCTGGTGATCTCGGACCTGCGCATGCCCCAGATGGACGGCGTCACGCTGCTGCGCGAGATCATCGCGCGCTGGCCCACGACGGCGGTGATCGTCGTGACGGCCGTGGCGGAGGTGGAGAGCGCCGTCGCCTGCCTGCAGCTGGGCGCGCTCGACTACGTCGCCAAGCCGTTTCACCTGGACGAGGTGCGCGCCCGGGTAATGCAGGCGCTCGAGAAGCGGAGCCTCAAAATGGAGGTCGAGGACTACCGACATAACCTGGAGCAGCGCGTCCAGCAGCAGGCGCGCCGGATCGAGGAGCTGTCGCTGGAACGGCTCCAGGCGCTGGTCCACTTCCTCGAAGAGAAAGATCCGTATACGAGCGGCCACTCGGTGCGCGTCGCCGACTACTCCGCGCGCATCGGTCGCCAGATGGGTCTGTCGCAGGCGGTCATGGACACCATTGCGCTCGGCGCCGAGCTCCACGACATCGGCAAGATCGGCGTGAGCGAGGCGGTGCTCCACAAGGCGGGCAAGCTCACCGAGGCCGAGTACCGGCACATCATGGAACACCCGGTGATCGGGGCGCGTATCCTGGCGCCGCTGATGCGCGACGTCCCACCGGCGCTGGCCATCGTCCGCTCGCACCACGAGCGCCTCGACGGCAAGGGATTCCCGGACGGCCTGACGGGTGACCAGATCCCGCTCGAAGTGCGGGTCGTGGGCGTGGCCGATTCGTTCGATGCGATGACGAGCGTCCGCCCCTACCGCCCCGCGCTGTCGGTGCAGAAAGCGCTGCAGGAGCTCGAGGACGGGAAGGGGACCCAGTTCCATCCGCCCGCGGTCGAGGCGTTCCTCGCCGCCTTCCCCGACACGTCGGCCCTCCCCGTCACCACGCCCGAGGTCCGGCCCCTCCACCTTCCTCCGACCCCGGACCCGCACGGCCGCTCATCCCCGCCGGATTAGATTGTCGGCATGACCGGCACCCTGATGGTCGGTGTCTCGGGCATCCGAGGCATCGTGGGGAAGGACCTGACCGAGGAGATCGTGGGGCGGTACGCGAGGGCCCTCGGCCTCTGGGCCAAGGAGCGGAAGCCGTTGGTGGTCGTCGGACGGGATGCCCGAGAGTCCGGGCCGGCGTTCGAGCGGGCAGTGGTCGACGGGCTGGTCTCTGTGGGGTGTTCCGTTGTCACCGTCGGTCTCGTCCCGACCCCTACCGTCCAGCTGGCTGTCGAGCATCATGTGGCCGGCGGCGGGATCGCGATCACGGCGAGCCACAACCCGATCGAGTGGAACGCTCTGAAGTTCATCGGGCCCGATGGGATCTTCCTGGACGAGGCGGATGGCGCGCGGGTGCAGAAGCTGGTTGGGGAGGAC
>Ga0209239_1002575_pt1 | contig 10792 bp, 8 predicted proteins | sample GraSoi013_2_20cm_FD_185824 | JGI IMG/M metagenome (GOLD analysis project Ga0209239, IMG submission 185824) | Grasslands soil microbial communities from the Angelo Coastal Reserve, California, USA - Sample 10_02_2013_2_20cm (SPAdes) (version 2) | ecosystem: Environmental > Terrestrial > Soil >...
TGTGATTGCAGGACGTGAGGAGCGAACGCGCGGATCTGCGCGGCCAGACGAGCGACCGCCGGCAGGCTCACCAGACGGCGAAGATCCACGGTGGCAACGGGGATTCCGAGGCTCGCCAGGCGCGCGGCCAGCGGCCCCGGCTCCGGCACGATCACCGCGAGCTCGAAGCGATCACGGTCGAGGTGACGCGCCAGGAGCTCCAGATAACGCTCGCCCCCGCCGACGTCAGCCGACCCCGCGACGTGAACGACGCGAATGCGACTCACCGCGCGCTGACCTCAGAGCTCGACCTCACAGCGCTCTCGAGAGCACCGGCGAGTCGACGCCAGCTGTGGTGACGGCACACGTGGTCGCGCCCGCGTCGCCCCAGCTCGGCCCGTCGCTCGGGTCGCTCGAGCAGGTCACCGAGGGCCTGGGCGAGCGCGCCGGCGTCGTCGGGTGGCACGAGCGTCAGCGCGCCACTGTCGTCGGCCAGACTCCTCACGGACAGGAGATCGGAGGCGACGACCGGGCGGGCGCACGCCATGACGTCGAGCACCTTGAACGGTGACGTCTCTCCGCGATCACCCGTGAACGGTGCGGCCAGCACGTCCATGGCGTTGAGGTAGACGGGGACGCGCGTATACGGCACCTGGCCGGTGAACCGGACAGCGCCGTCGAGCCCCAGGCGCTCGGCCTGCGCTTCCCACGTCCGACGCATGATCCCGTCGCCGACGATGAGACCGCCGACGTCGGGCCGCCACTGGTGAAGACGCGCCAGCGCCCCAAGGAGCGTGCCGACTCCCTGGTGACGATAGAAGAGCCCCACGAAGCCGACTGTCGGTCGGGCAGGATCGAGCCCGATCTCACGCCGACAGCGGGCGACATCATCGGGAGCGAAATGGTCGGGATCCGTGCCGCTCGGAATCACGCACACGCGATCGGCCGGCACACCGTAGCGCTCGACGACCATCTGCCGCAGGCCGGGCGTGAGCGTGACGACCAGGTGCGCGCCCCGCAGGTTGATCCGCTCGACGCGCCTGAAGAGCTGTCGCTTCCATCGCGGTGCCCGCTCCTGCTCGAGGAACTGGAGGCTGTCGGCGTTGACCTCGACGACCAGCCTCGCCCGCACGGCTCGCGCCATCGGCAGCGGCAGGAGGTTGATGTGCGTCCGCATGTAGACGATGTCGGGCCGGGTCTGCCGCGCCGCCCTGAGCGTGGCCAGCGCCATCGATACGTGCGCCGTGAGCGGACGGACGACCGCGCGGTCGACGACCGGATAGGCCGCCGACGGCACGTCGCGCAGCGGTACCCAGCCCGGCAGCCTCGGATAGAAGACGCGCGGGGTGTGACCGAGCGTCTGGAGCGCCCACGCCACTTCCCACAGCTTGCGAAAGCCCCCGCTGTCGGGACGCAGCCCCGGCTCGTACGCGAAGTTGAGGAACGACCAGTCCATCAGCCGCGGGCTCCGACGGCGCTCACGTGGGCCGGCCGACCGGCCACGGCCATCCGGCGCGCGACGATCGCGACTCCGTTTCCGCGACGTCCGCCCCACCACCATTCCAGCCGCGCGGCCAGCGCGAGAAACGGCAGGAGCGCGAGGCCCACGCCGGGCACGCGACGGGCCTCGGCGAGCATGAACAGCTCCTTGAGCACCGACACCGCCGTCCCGAAGGTCCGGCGCGTGCTGACGACGGCGAAGCCGGCCGCCCGCAGCCACGAGGCGAGCTGAGCGGACTCGAAGCCTTCGTAGAGGTGCACGTCGCCGGGCGAGGGCGGCCCGAGCCACGAGTACTCGCGATCCACGCCGGGGAGGAAGTGACGCTGCTCAGCGGCGGGAACGTGCAGATACAGGATTCCGTGCGGGCGCAGACAGTCCGCGAAGGCGGCGAGCAGCCGGGGCGGATCCTCGACGTGCTCGAGCACGTCGATGGTGTAGATGACGTCGAATGGACCGCCGACGGGAAGCGCGCGGAGATCGCCCACGCAGAACGAAACGTTCGGTTCCGTTGGTCGCGTACCCTCGTGAGCGAGGTCGATCGCCACGAAGCGCCAGCCCGGGCGCCGCCGCGCGAGCAGCCGCGCGAAGTTCGCGCCCTCACCGCACCCGGCGTCGAGCGCCAGTCCGGACGTGGACAGGAATCGCGGGCCAAGCGTCCACTGCAGGTAGAGGCCCTTCACGACCGTGCCGGCGTGAAGGCCACCCGTCCAACGCTCCACCACGTGCCGTTGCACGCGTCCATAGACACGGCGCAGCAGGGCGGTCAGCGCGCGTCCTCCAGGGTCTCGCGGCCCACGACGCGGCCGTCCTCCACGCGCAGTCGATAGCGGGGGCGGCCGAGGACGGGCCGCAACAGCTCGGGATGAGCGGGATAGCGGGTCGCGTCGAACGGAACGAGTCGGCGCACCCAGCCCTGCGTCCAGCTCCGAGCCGCGCTCCCGAAATCCTGGCCGTCGAACTCCGTCTTCAGCACGCGGTCGACGTAGCTCTGGAGATCGGTCGGGCGTGAGCGATCGAGCAGATAGCGCTTCCACAGGTGGCTCAGGAACATGCGGCGATCCGACTTCACGTTGACGTGATAGAAGCAGGGCAGCTCCCACGCACGCACCGCGTACCACTTCGGGATCTTCGGCGCCTCGTAGCCCTGGGGGTTGTAGGTGTAGCGGACGTGATCCGACGCCGTCCAGCAGTGGGCGTCGCCGCGCGTAGGATGCGTTGGGTCCTGGTGCCAGAGGTCGCCGGTCACTTCCACCATGCGCGGATAGACGATGTAGTAGCGACGCTGATCCAGCGCGAGCAGCCAGTCGCGAAGCCGCGTGATGCGGGCGGGCCCGCTCGTCTGGGCGACGAAGTCGGCGTCCCAGCGGACGATGAAGCGGTGGCGCGTCCGCTCGATGAGCGCGTTCGTGAGGCGGAGGATGTCGGCGTCGGGCATGGTCAGCGTCTCGACGATGCCGGGGAATTCGCGGGCGAGGGCCCGCATGATGACTGGCGTCCGATCGGTCGAGCCGTTGTCGCCGATCACGACGTGGTCCGCGAAGCCGATGATCGAGCGCACGGCGGGCTCCAGCCACTCCTCCTCGTCGCGGACACGGACGATCGCGGCGATGCCAGCCGGCCGTGACGGTGGGGGCAGGAGACCGAGCGACGGCGCCAGCGCGCAGACTTCGCGCACGGCCAGCCGCGCCTGCGCACCGAGCGCGCTCACGGCCGTGGCCCCCGCGCGGGCGCCAGCGCCTCCCGCAACAGATCCAGGTTCACGCGCACGCCCTGGGAGGCTCGCGCAGGGCCGCGCTGGAACGGCAGCGCGGCCAGATGCCAGAGCGCGGCGAGCCCCATTGCTCCGCGAATGAACACCATCCCCGGGACCCCGTAATGCTTGCGGAAGTAGCGCAAGCGACTGCGCTGCTCCATGAGGAAGAGCCCCGGCGTGTGCACGCCGAGCGTCGAGCCTCGCGTGTGGTGGACCACGACGGCGTCGCCGACGTACCAGACCGCGCGGCCGGCCACCCACAGCCGCCGGCAGAAATCGACATCCTCGAAGTACATAAAGAACTCCGGGTCGAAAGCGCCCAGACGCTCGAGGGCGTCGCGGCGCACCATGAGGCACGCGCCGCTCACCCAGTCCACCGCTCGCGTCGTCGTCGGATCCCACGGCTCGTAGGCGAGCGCGAGCGTCGACGGGCCGAGCACGGTGCGCAGCGGTCGGACGTTGAAGAGCGGGCGGGCGAGCGTCGGGAACTTGAAGCACGAGCGAATCACGTGGCCGTCGCTCCCGGTGGTGCGGGGCCCCACGGCCCCGACACCGGGCTGCTGGCGAAGAATGGCGACGAGGCGATCGAGCGTCCCCGGCATCACGCGGGCGTCGCTGTTCAGGAAGCAGACGAAGTCAGCGCGGGCCGCCGACGCGCCCTGATTGGCGGCGCGGGCGAAACCGAGGTTGGCGTCGTTGGCGAGCAGTCGCACGGCCGAATAGCGCTTGCGAACCAGGTCGGCGCTCCCGTCGTCGGAGGCGTTGTCCACGACGACGGCCTCCCACGGCATCGCGGGTGGATGCGCGAACAACGAGTCGAGGCACTCGGCGAGCAACTGCCGAGCGCGATAGCTCACGATGACGACGGCCAGCGTGGCCGGCGCGCTGGATTGCGTCATCGCCGGGCTCGTACCACGTCCTCCAGTGCGCGCTCGAACCCGAGCACGGCCCGTTCCCAGGTGAACGTTCGAATGTGCCGGTGACCGGCCTCGGCCACCGCCTGCAAGCGTCGGCGATCGTCGAGCAGCGTCAGGATCGCGTCGGCGATGGCCTCGGCGTCCCGCGGCGGGACGACGAGGGCAGTTTCACCGGGAACGAGGTAGTCCTCGGTTCCCACGTTCGTCGTCACCACCGCGCACCGGCACGCCATGGCCTCCATTGGCGGGAGCGGAAGCCCTTCGTGCCAGCTCGGATTGATCCAGATGTCGCAGCTCCCGTAGATCTTGCGCAGCTCGTCTTGTGGCGGGTCGTGGTGGTATTCGACGTCGGCGGGCGCTTCGATCCAGGGCCAGCCCTGGCCAAACATCACGAGGCGCACGCCCGGATATTTCTTCCGGACGAGCTCGACGGCGTGCAGGCCCTCGGTCGTCCCGCGCCACGTCGTGTCGCGGTACAGCATCCCGATGCGCGGCGGATCGTTGATCGCCCGGGCCTCGTGGTGGAACTGCTCGAAGTTGACCCCCTGCACCATCGGGCCCACCGGGTCCTGATCGAAACGGTCGCGCAGCAAGCGCTTCAGCCAGGACGAGACCGCGAACTTGATCGCGGGGCCGCGGTACGTGGCCTCGACCTCCTCGCGCGCGCCGCCCCAGATCTCGTAGCCCTGGATGAAGTAGACCGGCACGCCCTTCCGCGGTCCGTACTGGGCCTGCGCCTCGGCGGTCCGCCAGTAGGTGGCGATCGTGACGTCGGCGTCGGGGACATGGCGCTCGGCGAGGCTGGGCACGATCTTGAGCGCCACGTCGAGGTCGAACCAGGCCACGCGGCGGTTGGCCAGCAGGTAGCGTCCGAGCGCGGCCAGTCGCTGGCGCGGCGAGCGACGCGGCGCCGGGCCCGGCCATTCGGTCGGAGCCACGATCGTGACGGCGTGGCCGCGAGCGCCGAGGCGATTGGCGTACTCGAAGATGATGCGGTTCCCGCCGCTGATGGCGAGCCCGGGCACCAGGAAGTTAATCCGCACGTGGCCTCGTCGCGGCCCCGATCGCCCCGGGCCTCATGCGGTCCCGCCGTGGTCGCGCACGTACGTGGACAGAACGTCGTTCCAGCGCCGCTGCGCGCGCAGGATGCGCTCGATGACCTCGCGGAAGACGCCGTGGCCGCCGGCGGCGCGCGTCACGAGCTGGGCGACGGCCTTGACCTCGTCGGCGGCGTCGGCGACGGCCACCGCCAGTCCCGCGCGCTGCAGCGCGGGAATGTCGAGGAGGTCGTCGCCGATGTAGGCGGCCGCCGTGCACGGCAGGTCGAACTGCGCGCACAGCGCCTCCAGCGCCTCGCCCTTGCGGCGGGCGCCGAGCACGACCACGTCCACCCCGAGCTTGTCACCGCGCGTCTTGGCGATCGGGCTGGTCTCGCCCGTGATCATGGCGGTCCGCAGCTTCGCCTGGCGGGCGAGCGCCACGGCCACGCCGTCTCGCGTGTGGAAGCTCTTCAGCTCGTCGCCGTGGTCGGACAGGATCATGCGGCCATCGGTGAGGACGCCGTCCACGTCAGTGACGACGAGACGAACGTGACGGGCTCGCGTCGTCCACGATGGCGATCGCGTCATACCGAGTACCTGAACGCGCGCACCGGGCCGGGCAGCGGAGCCTCGGCGTCCTTCGGCAGCGTGGGCAGGATGGCGACGATGCCGGCAAAGAACCAGAACGGCTCCATGATCCGGATGATGATGAAGGAGTTGGAGCCGATCGAATGGACGAGGAGGCCGATCGTGGCGGCCACGAATCCGATCGCCAGGCCTCGGTCCTCGGGATCCTCGAGCCGCCGCGCCGCGGTGAGGCCGACCCGGAACACCGCCCACAGCAGCGCCAGGAACACCACCAATCCGACCACGCCGGTCTCGACCAGCGTGCGGGCGTACTGGGCGTCGATGAACCGAAAGCCGGTGACGCCGTACCCGAACAGCGGGCGCTTGGTCCACGCCGCGAAGGCGTCCCGCATCGAGAGCAGGCGCTCGGACGTCGACGGGTCGAACGCGATCTGGCCCAGGCGCACCGTGGCCTGGCCGCGCTCGGGCTGGAACGTATAAAGGATGCGCTTCTTGACGGGCTCCGGCACGGCCGTCGTGAGCACGATCGGCGAGACGAGCACCGCCAGGACCAGGGCCCCGACCATGAGCTTTCGACGGCTGGACAGCAGGGCGAGCATCCCGATCGACGGCAACAACGCCAGGTACGATGCCCGTGACAGTGTGAAGACGAAGGGAACCGCCATGAGCCCGATCACGCCGGCGGCCCACGCTCGCAGCTTCAGCCGGTTCGTCTCCAGACCGATGCCGCCGGCGATGGCCATCATCAGCAACAGATAGCCGCCGAACGTGTTCGGCTCCCCCGCTTCACCCTCGAAGGGCGCCGAGACCCGCTGCCCGCTCGGAATCTGGGCGGCGCCGATGATGCTCACCATCGCTGCCGTCGCGAAAGCCGCCATGATCAGGCGCCGGGCCTGCGCGCGGTCGCGGACGTTGTTGACGGTCATGTAGAACACGACGAAGTACTCGACGTACTTGAGCACGTACATGAAACCGACGGCGCTCTTGACCGTGTCCTGCAGGTAACCGAGCGCGGTCGACAGGAACGCGCTCAGGACATAGAAGAGGATCCACGGGTTGAGCGGCGTCTTGACGACGAGGCCGATCTCCTTGTTGACGGCGGTCTTCGCGAACCAGCTCAGCGCGATGGCGATGAGCAGGAGGTCTTCGAGGCGCACGACGATGGTGCGCCGCTCGGCCAGTCCACCGCCGCCGAGGGCGAACTCGGGAGAGAGCAACATCGAGAAGAGCACCAGGTAGAGTCCGGCCTCCGTCTTGAGGAAGACGAACATGAACACGGCGAGCACGCAGGCGGCGACGATGGCGTACTCGAACCGGGCGACCGTGATTCCCTGGGAGACCAGGAAGGTGGCCACCACCAGGAGCACGCCGAAGACGATGACGCGCAGGAGCGGATTGGCCATGATCGAGACGCGGTGGAGCGGCCTACCGGACCCGCACGACGCGGTTCGGTAGGCCCAGTCGGCTCAATTCCTCCGCCTTCTCCTCCGCCTCGGACCGCGAGGCGAAGTTGCCATGGCGGATGACAAATGTGACAGCCTCGCCAGCCTGCGCGGCGACGCGGACCGGGTGCCCACGGCCGCGCACACGCTCGGCCAGCTGAACGGCGCCGTGCAGCGGCAGCGGATCACCGACGCGCACCGTCAACGGCTCACCACCCCCGAGGATCATCCCTTCAGGAAACCCTTGCTCTCGCAGTGCCGTGACGAGCTGCTGAGCATCTCGGGCCGTCGGCACGCGCTCGATCAGCACGCCGTAGAGCGCGCCGCCCGTCTGCTGGCGGAAGCGGACGGTCTGATGACCGGCCTGGATCAACTGGCGCTCGACGCCCTCCGCTTCGCCGGCCGTGGGGAACGGCCCGAACTCGACGGCGAAGCGCTCGCCGGGTGGCGTCGCGGTCGCTGGCCGCGGTGCGACGGGCGCTGCCGCGCTGGACCTGGGCGGGCTCCCCGGCGTGGCGACCGCCGGTGTGGTCGCCGCCGACGTGATGACCGTCGGCGTGGTGGCCACTGACTCGTCCGCTGTGGCTGACTGCGTGCTCACGGCGGGAGGCGCGGCGAGCGGCGGGCTCGGAGGCGCCACGAGCGCCGGCGGGAGTGACGACTCGGTCGGCGACGTCGGAGCCGCCGTCGCGTCGCGGCCAGGAGTCACCTCGGCCGGCGCGTCGAGCTTCTTGCGGAGAATCTCGCGCGGCTGCAGGGCCGAACCGAACCATCCCGCCTTCCAGGCCAGAGCTGAGATCAGGGCGACGAGGCCCACCAGCAGCAGGACGCCGCCGATGACGTTGCGGTACTTTCGGCGGGTCTTCGTGCCGGTCGCGACCGTCGCGTCCATCGCCGTGTCGATCGGGAAGTCGTTGCTCTGCTCCGTCGGCACGGTGGGCGCCGTGGACGCGCGATTGTCGCCGCGGAACCGGCCGCGCACGGTATTCCAGATGCGCTCGAGGCGGCTCGGCGTGTTGTCGCCCGGCGTCTCCTCGCCGTAGTAGTGCGTGTAGGCGTAACCGGCGATCTCGGTCTGCACGTCGTTGAGCACGACGCCCCACACCTTCGCGCGGGCCGACTCCAGGTGTGCCTTGGCCCGCTTGAGCACGAGGCGTCCGACCTTGCCCGCCTGGTAGACGAGGATCACGCCGTCGACCTGCGCCGCGACGATCGCGGAGTCGGTGACGGGGAGCACGGGCGGCGTATCGATCAGGACGACGTCGTAGTCTTCGCGGACCTCGGTGAGGAGCTGGGCCATCGCGGGCGTCGACAACAGCTCCGACGGGTTGGCCGGGATGGGACCGGACTCGAGGATGTGCAGATTGTCGAGGCCAGGCGAGGCCATGATGTCTTCCATCTCGAACCGGCCCATCAAGATGTCGGCGACCGTGCGGATGCAGTCCCGCCAGCGCGCGTTCCCGACCAGGACGTCGGACAATCCGGGCTCGCGCTCGATCCCGAAGAACCGGTGGATGCTCGGGCGCCTCAGGTTGGCGCCGATGAGCAGCGTGCGCTGACCGTTCTGGGCCATCGTGAGCGCCAGGTTCACGATGGTCGTCGTCTTGCCTTCCTGCAGGGTGGGGCTGGTGACGACGAGGATCTTGCCCTGCTTCTCCAGGCGCGTGAACTGGATGTTCGTGCGCAGGGTGCGGTAGGCCTCGGCCACCGGCGACTTGGGATCGAAGTGCGTGATGAGGAGCGCGTGGCTCTGGAGCGCCTCCGGCTCCATGTCGGCCAGCGCCGGCCGTCGCTCGACCAGGCGCTGCACCGTCTCACGCGCGTCGATGTGGGGCACGATACCGAGCACGGGCACCTGCAGATACGTCTCGACGTCCTCGATGGTCCCGATGGACGTGTCGAGCGTCTCCTGCACGAAGGCCAGGACGAGGCCGAGCATGAGGCCGACCAGCCCACCGACCACGACCGTATTGAACGTCTCGCCGCCGACCGGCGAGCCCGGCTCGGTGGCGGGCCGGACGATGCTGACCTCCTCCACGCCTTCCGATTCCTTGATCAATGCTTCTTGGTGCTTCGTCTTGAGCAGGGTGAGGAGGTCGTCGTTGACCTTCGCGTCGCGCTGCAACCGCTGCAAGCCGAGCTCGATGGACGGCACCTCACGGTTTTTCTGGAGGAGCTCGCCCATCTGACGGTTGAGGATCTCCTCGCGACTGCGCAGCAGGGCGACCTGGGCGTTGACCTCGCGCCGCATCTCGCTGCGCACCTCGCGTAGCCGGTCGTCGAGCGCCTGCAGGCGGGGATGGCGATCCGTGACTTCCAGCGCCAGGTTGTTGCGCTCGAGCAGCAGCTCGACCTGCGTCGCCTGCAACCGCTGCAGCGCTGGGTTGGCGCTGTCCACGAGGACCCGCTCGGCGACGCTGGCGGCATCGTTGCGGGCCAGGCGCCCCTGGGTCATCTCGAGCTCGGTGCGCTGCTGCCGCGTCTTCTCGATGTCGCTGCGCAGCTGCGTGAAGAGCGAGAGGAGGACCGACGACTCGGCGCCCGGGGAGATGATGCGGTTGGCCTCGCGGAAGGCCCACACCTCTTCCTCGGCGCGCCGGACCCGCCCTTCGACCTCCTTCAACTGGGCTTCGATGAACTTGCGCGCCTCGGTGATGCGTCCGTTGCGCACGGAGCGGTTGTAGTCCCGATAGGCCTCGACGACCGTGTTGGCGAGGTCCCGCGCCTCGCGGGAATTGGTGGACGTCGCGATCACTTCGAGGATGCTGGTGCTCGGCACCCGGCTCGTGCGGATCTTGCCGCCGATCGAGTCGAGGGCGGCCATGTACGACTTCGACTCCTGCACGGCCTCACCGCGCGCGGTCTCGGGCAGCCGGCCGAGGCGGCGGGCGACCTCTTCGAGGATCGGGTAGCTCTTGAGCAGCGTCGCCTGCGTCTCGATGGAGTCGGCGCTGGTGTAGGAGAGGACTTCGACGAGCAGGCCGGACAGGGCGGTCGACTGTTCGAACTTGACCGCCGCCGTCGCCTCGTACACGGGAACTTTCTGGCGGGCGATCCAGAAGCTGAAGAGCGCGACGAGCACGGTGGACGCGAGGATGATGAAGCGGCGGCGCCGGACGATGAGCCAGTAGTCACGGAGGTTCATCTCGTACTGCGCCATTACCGCACCACCTCCAGCCTCATCGCGTCGCCTCCGAGACGGGACCGGTGATGTAGAGGAACGGCGCCTCCGAGAGATCGATCATCTTGGGCGTGGCCAGGCGCTGTCCTTTGGCATCGTATACCTCGACCCGCGGACGTAGCGGATGATTTCGGTTCACCGCGATCACCCGCCCGACTTCACCGGTGTTCAGCCGCACGATCGTGCCGGGCGGGAAGACCGAGATCTCGCTGAGCAGCGCCTTGATGAGCGGCGGCGGAAACGATTCGTTCTTCGAGCGCACGATCTCGCGCACGGCCTCGTGCGGCCGCAGCCCTGGACGCAGTGACGGCGGCGCCGTGAGCCCGGTGTAGGTGTCGACGAGGCCCAGGATCTTCGAGTACGGATGCACGTTGCCGCCGGCGAGGCCCTG
>Ga0209239_1002578_pt1 | contig 10785 bp, 9 predicted proteins | sample GraSoi013_2_20cm_FD_185824 | JGI IMG/M metagenome (GOLD analysis project Ga0209239, IMG submission 185824) | Grasslands soil microbial communities from the Angelo Coastal Reserve, California, USA - Sample 10_02_2013_2_20cm (SPAdes) (version 2) | ecosystem: Environmental > Terrestrial > Soil >...
ACGTCGGGGTCAAGGCCGTGGCCGATCGCGATCAGCACGTCCCGCTCGGTCATGATCCCCACGCCCTCGGCGTCGGGGTCGAGGACCACCGCGGAGCCCACCCGTCGCTGGGTCATCTGCGTCGCGACATGCCGCAGCGTGTGCGTCGGACCGACGACGAGTACGGCCTTGTTCATGGCGTCGCGTACCTGCATGGCCATCACCCCTTGCATCGGACGTTACGGACATCCTCCGGTCCACGGGGGCAACTCTCAAGACTTGCGTTCCCTAAGATCTTCAGATGCGATCCGCGCCGTTGGCCGTCGTCGGTGCGTTGATCTTCGACGCCCAGGACCGGTTGCTCATCCAGCGCCGCTCCGCGCAGCGCGCGCTCTTCCCGAACTGTTGGGACATCGTCGGTGGGCACGTCGAGCCGGGCGAGACCCCGGAGCAGGCGCTGCACCGGGAGGTGGCCGAAGAGACCGGCTGGCGGGTGGCCCGGGTGGTCACCGAACTGCCGTCGCTGACGTGGCGGGGCGACGACGGCCGGGAGCGGACCGAGTACGACTACGTGGTCACCGTGGACGGCGATCTCACCGCGCCGCGCCTGGAGGCGGGCAAGCACACCGAGTTCCGCTGGGTCGGCGAGTGCGAGCTGCATCTGTTGCTGGAGCACCGGACCGTCGACGACGCGCTGCGCCAGTGGGTGGCCAGCCTCGCGGACGCGATACGCAGCGGGTACGCCGGGCGGGTGGCGCCGCTGCTCGATCACGCCTTCGCCAGCGCGATGCGCGACGTGGCACAGGGCGGCGGCCGTGAGCTGGTCGCGTCCTTCGGCGGCCGGGACCTGGTCGGCATGCTGATCGAGTTCCGTACCGCGCTAGCCTGGCCGGGCCGGCGGATCACCGTACGGCAGGCCGAGGCGGTACTGCTCGGTGTCCTGCGACCGGCGCGCCAGCCGCACCGGTTCGACCGGGCGCAACTCGAGGAGCTCGCGGGTGGACCGGTATCCGTCCACTTTGGACAGTTGTTCGCCGCTGCACGGGCGGGTGACGGCGGCGCGCTGGGCCGGGCAGGAGCCGCGCGTCTGCCGTACCGCTGAGGTGCTCGGGCGGGTACTGACGGCGGCCGAGCATACGGGCGGGGACGCCTGGCGGGCGAAGGCACCGCCGTACGAGGCCGGCGCGGGTACCGGCGCGGTGCTGCTGAACCGGATGGGCACGCTGCGGTACCACCGGGCCGACGCGCATGCCGCCGCCTGGCAGGGTGCCGGGCTGACCGCCGCCGGGATCGTCGGGCTCACCGGGTCGCCCCGGGACGCGATCGAGGCGCAGACGAACCGGCTCGCGGGGCCACCGTTCGCGGTACTGACGGCGGCGGAGCGCGCGACGCTGCTCGCGGACCTGTCCGCCCTGGCCGGCTGAGTAGGGCCGGGAAGCGGGTCGAGTAAGTTCGACTCCGTGAACGTGGTGATCCTGGCGGCGGGGCTCGGTACGCGCCTGGGTCGCCCGTACCCCAAACCGTTGACGCCCCTCGCGGACGGCCGCAGCATCCTCCGCCAGCAGCTGGACCACCTGCGCGATTCTTTCGGACCGCAGGTCCGGATCACCATCGTCGTCGGCTTCAAGATGGGTCTGATCATGGAGGCGGCGGCGGACGACGCGGCGTTCGTCTACAACGAGCTGTACGACCAGACCAACACGTGCAAGAGCCTGCTCAAGGCACTCCGGCTGGCACCGCCCGGTGGGGTGCTGTGGCTCAACGGCGACGTGGTCTTCGTACCGGGGCTGCTCGACGCGCTGCGGCCGTACCTGGAGGCGGAGCGGTCCTTCGTCGCAGTGAACACCGACAGCGTCGCCGAGGAGGAGGTCAAGTACACCCTCGACGGCGACGGGTACGTCAAGGAGCTGTCCAAGCAGGTGGTCGGCGCGCTCGGCGAGGCGGTCGGGATCAACTACGTGGCCGCCGCCGACCGGCCGATGTTGATCGAGCACCTGGACGCGTGCGCGGATACCGACTACTTCGAGCGCGGGCTGGAGACGGCCATCGCCGAGGCCGGCATGCGGGTGGCCGCGGTGGACATCAGCGCGTACGGCTGCGTCGAGGTGGACTTCGAGCCCGACCTGGAGCGGGCCAACCAGATCCGAGCCGCCGGGTGAGCGCGCCGAACGGACTGCGCGCGCCGACCGCCGCCGACTTCCGTGCGCGGCACCGGGGCGGCGGCCTGTTCACCGAGACGGTCAACCAGCGGCTCGCCTCGTACGTCTGCGTCGTGGCCCATAGGATCGGCGCGCCACCGACCGCGCTGACGTTGCTCAACCTCGGGCTCGGCCTCGGCGCCTCGATCGGCGTCGCTGCGCTCGCGCCCCGGATGGCCGCGGGCGGCGTCCCACCCGTGGTTGCCGGGCTCGGGGCGCTGCTGCTGTGGCAGGTGGCGTACACGCTGGACTGCGCGGACGGGCAGCTCGCCCGGGTCACCGGCCGGACCAGCCCGGCCGGCGCGCGGGTCGACGTGCTGTGCGACGTGGCGCTACAGATCTCGCTGGTGGCCGCCGTATCCGCCGTGGCCGCCGCGTACCACCCGGTGCCGGTATGGCTCGTCGCCGCGTTCGCGGGTACCTGGATGGTCAACCTGGTCACCTCGGTGATGGCCCAGGGTGCCGCCGCGCAGAGCCTGGTGACCTCGCGCTCCCCGCTGGTACGGGCGGTCAAGCTGGTCCGCGACTACGGCGCCGTGGTGACCGTACTGGCCCTCGCGATCGCGTTCGTACCCCGCTGGACGATCTGGGTACTGGTCGCGTTCACGCTGGTCAACGGGCTGTTCCTGGTCGCCTCGATCGCGGCGGCGGCCCAGGCGAGCCTGGCGGCTCCGCCGGCCACGGCTCCGGCCGCGCCGGCCCGGCAGCGCCCGGCCCGGACCCCGGCGCCCCCGGCCGGCGGCTAGCGTGGCGATGCGAGGCGCCCGCTGGGTCGCCGCCGGCCTCGTCGACCAGGTGGTGATCGCGGCGGCGAACGCGGGTACGACGCTGCTCGCCGTACTGGTCATCCACCCCGACCCGCGCGCCGGACAGCTCCTGCTCACGATCGGCCTGGGGTACCTGGTGCTCGGCCTGAACCGCGAGTTCGTCGGCAACGTCCTGCTCGCCCAGGTGTCCCGGCTGTCCGGCGCCGAGCGCGACCGGATGGTACGCAACGCGCTCGCGGCCGGGTTCACGGTCGGTTGCGGGGCGGCGGTGATCCTGCTCGGGGTGTGGGCGTTCTGGCGGCATCCGGCGCCAAAGGCCGACCTGCAGGACCTGGTCTGGTTGGCACCGTTCCTGCCGGCCATCCTGCTGCACGACACCGGCCGCTACGTGTACCTGTCCGAACGGGAACCGGCCAGGGCGCTGCGGATCGACCTGATCTGGATCGGTACCCAGATCTGCGCGCTGCTGGTCGGTGCGGCGACGGTCGGGATCCGGCCCGGGCTGCTGCCGGCGAGCTGGGGCCTGGGTGCCGTACTGGGCGCGACGACCTTCCTCGTCATGACGAAGGCCAAGGCGTGGCGGGGCGACCCGAGACGCTGGCTCGCCGAAACCCGCGCGCTGTCCGGCTGGTTCACCGCGACCGGGGTGATCGGCCAGCTCCAGGTACAGGCGGTCGGGTTCGTGGTGACCGGCCAGCTCACCCCGGCCCAGCTCGGCTACCTGCGGGCCGGGCAGGCGACGCTGCTGCAGCCGGTACAGAACTTCGTGACCGCGATGATGGGATTGCTGGTACCGCGTGCTTCCCGGCTGGCCGCCGACGGGGACGCGGGCGCGCTGCGCCGCCAGACGCTGCGGGTGGCGGCCGGCTTCGCCGGGTTGGCGGTACTGGCGATCGCCGTGCTGAACCCGTTGGCGCACCTGCTGATCCGGCACGTCCCCGGGCTCGCCCACATCGGCGCGCTGATCCTGCCGATCAGCGTGCAGGGCGGCATCTACCTCGTCCAGATCCCGTTCGCGGCGGCCATCCGGGGCATGCACCGCGCCCGGCTGCTCTTCACCCAGTACGCGATCTTCAGCGCCACCAGCCTGACCGGCCTCGTCATCGGCGCCGCGACACATGGCCTCTCCGGTGCCGCGTGGGGCTTGACCACCGGCGCGGCCGTCGGGCTCGTCGTGTTCGTCGCGCTCTACGTCTTCGCGGTCGCCAAGGTACGGGCGGACTCCGACCCGTCCGAGGCCGCCCCGACGAGCAGGAACGCCTCCCCGGCGAGCAGGTAGATCCACAGCGTGCCGCCGGTACCGCCGAGCAGCCAGTCCGCCGTCGGGATCGTGACCAGCGAACCGAGCGCCGCGAGCGTGAACCACAACGGTGGCGCGCGCCGGCCGCCGCCGTGCCGCGGCGCGCCCCGTACCGCGTGCCAGAGCAGCAGCGCGAGCCCGAGCAGGAACGCGAGTACCCCGAGGGCGCCGCCGCGCCGCAGGGACCCGACGAGCGCGTTGTCGGTGGTGAGCTTGGGCCGGTCGATGCCGGGGATCAGCGTCGAGTCGGTACGGATCACGTACGCGCGGGCGTACTTCGCGTCGCCGAACAGCTTCTGCGCCACGTCGTCGGCCGTGAACTCGCGCCACACCTGCGCCCAGGTCGCGGTACGGCCGCTGGTGATGTCGCCGCCGTTGTCGTAGCGCTGGGCGGTGAGGAAGTCGTACCCGCCGGAGGCGAGCGTGATCACGACGACGAGTACGAGCGGCAGGGCGGCTTCGGTGATCCGCGCCCGGGTCAGCGCACCACGACGCCACACCACGAACGCGTGCAGTGCGGCGACGGCGCCCAGGTACAGCACGCCGGTACGGGAGTTGACCAGCGGCAGCACGACCGTCACCACACCCAGGGCGGCGTACCGTTGCCAGCGCTCGAAGGTCGCGTCGGCCCCGATGCGCACCGCGATCAGTACCACGAGCAGCGCCATCGAGTTCGGGTGGTAGAGCAGCCCCGGCCCGCCCCAGAACCGGTACTCCATGTGCAGGCCCCACGCGTTGCCCGGTACCGCGTGGAAATCGTCGAACGCGTTGCCCGACCCGACCAGGAACAGCAGCGCGATGGCGCACAGGAACGCCGCCGTGATCCCGATCGACAGGTCCTTACCGGATTTGCGGGTCGCCACGACCACGGCCACGGCGGCGAGCGTGAACAGCCCGGCATAGGTGAGCCGCTGTACCGCCACCGTCGGGTGCCACACGAGCAGCGCGCCGAGCGTACCGAGCAGCCAGTACGCCAGGCCCAGCCAGGCCGTACCCAGCTTCTGCAGGCCGGCGAGGTTACGCAGCCACGGGAACGTCCACACCAGGAACAGCGCGCCCTCGGCCAGCAGCAGTACCCAGACGACGACCGGCGTATCCGTGTACGCCCAGCTCAGGATCCCGGCGGTGACGAAGAGCGCGCCGACCAGGAAGCCGGGTACGGTCACCCCGCGCAGGGTCAGCGCGAACCCGACCAGCCCGACCGCGAACCCGGCCGCCAGGAACGCGCGCAGTCCTTCGGCGGCGCTGCTCTGCGGGGTGTGCTGTATCGCCTCGAAAAGCCCGGCGGCGAGCGCCACTCCGAGGCCGATCAGCAGCGCGAACCGGTGTCGCGGCCTCCACCGGCGCGGGTCGAGGATCGGCTCGCGCCGCCCGGCGGCCGTGCCAGGGTCGAGAAGCAGCCGCATCGCGGCGCCGCGACCGGTCCGCTCGCTTCGCTCGCTCACGAACGCAGACCCTATCCCGTCCGCGGCGCTCCGGTCAGCGACGCGTAGACGTCGACGAGCCGGCCGGTGATCAGCTCCGGCGTGAACGTGGTCTCGTAGCGCTTGCGGGCCAGCGGCGCCAGCGACGGCGCCCCGTCCCGCGCGACGGGCAGCGCGTCGGCGAGCGCGTCGACCGTCGGGGGTACGGTCCACCCGGCGGTGCCGACCAGGTACGGGATCCCGCCGAGGTTCGTACCCAGCACGGGGCGGCCGGCGGCGAGCGCTTCGAGGATCACCGTGGGCAGCACGTCGTGCCACAGGGACGGCGCGAGGACGACGGCGCTGTCGCGCATGGCCGCCCGTACCCCCGCCTGGTTCTGGGGGCCGAGGAAGACCACGTCGGAGCGCGCGTCGGCGGCGGCCTCGGCCCACCGGCGCTGCGGCCCGTCGCCGGCGATGCGCAGCGTGCCGAGCGCCCCTTGCGGATGCTGGGACCAGGCGTCGAGCAGCAGCCCCAGGCCCTTCTCCCGGCTGAGCCGGCTGACGAACAGGAAGCCCTCACCCAGCGGGGCCGGCGGCCCGGGATCGGCGATCGCGTTGGGCTTGACCGTGATCCGCCCGTCCGGGATGCCGAAGTCGCGCAGGTGCTCGGCGATCGCGTCGGTCAGCGCGAGGTAGCGGTCCACGCCGCGCCAGGTGCCCCGGTGCACGGTCAGCGCGGTCGCCATCAGCACGCTCTGCGCCCGCGAGCCCCGGTAGCAGCCGTGGAGCACCGCCGGCAGCGGAAAGGCCCGGCCCCGGCAGTCGTGGCAGATGTGGCCGTCGCGGAAGTACAGGCCGTTGGCGCAGACCTGGCGGTAGTTGTGCACGGTCTGGACCACCGGCAGGCCGTGGGCCTGTGCGGTCCGCACGATCCACGGCGAAATCAGGGGGTACGGGTTGTGCAGGTGCAGCACGTCCGGCTGCTCCGCTTTGATGAGTTCACGGAGTGCCGCTACCGCCCGGGGCGCGATGATCGGGCCGAGCGGGAGCAGGGCCTTCTGCGCCAGCGGGAGGTCGCCGATCTCGTCGGAGCTGCGCAGGAACGGAACCACGTCGACGCCCACCGCCGTGAGCTGGGCGATCTCGGCATCGACGATGGTGTTCTCCCCGGACGGCTGGGCCGAGGAGTAACGGTTGTGCGCGACGACGACCTTCATGGCTGAGAAGAGGTTAACTTGTCTGCATGCCGGAGCTGCCCGAGGTCGAGGCGCTCGCCGCGTACCTGCGCGAGCGCGCGGTCGGCCGTACCGTCGACAAGATCGAGGTCGCCGCGATCAGCGCGCTGAAGACGTACGACCCGCCGGTGTCCGCGGTGGCCGGTCTTCCTGTCCTGGACGCGTCGCGGCACGGGAAGTTCCTCGATCTGTCCATCGGGGAGTTCCACCTGGTGGTGCACCTGGCGCGGGCCGGGTGGCTGCACTACCGCGACACACTGTCCACGACGCCGCTCAAGCCGGCCGGGAAGGGACCGATCGCGTTGCGGGTACGGCTGTCCGACGGGTCGGGCTTCGACCTGACCGAGGCCGGTACCCAGAAGAAGCTGGCCGCGTACCTGGTCCGCCACCCGTCGGACGTACCCGGCGTCGCCAAGCTCGGGCCGGATGCCCTCGCCGTGACGCGGGAGGAGTTCGAGCAGCGGCTCAAGCTGCGGCGCGGGCAGGTCAAGGGCGTACTGACCGAGCAGGACATCCTCGCCGGGGTCGGCAACGCGTATTCCGACGAGATCCTGCACGCGGCCAAGCTCTCCCCGTTCGCGATCACCGACCGGCTCCCCGCCGAAGCCCTCGACCGGCTGTACGCGGCGATGCGTACGGTGCTCACCGACGCGGTGACCCGCTCGGTTGGCCAGAAGGCGGCCACGCTCAAGGGCGAGAAGCGCTCCGGCCTCGCGGTCCACGCCCGTACCGGGCTGCCCTGCCCGGTCTGCGGCGACACCATCCGCGAGGTGTCCTTCTACGACTCCAGCCTCCAGTACTGCCCCGGATGTCAGACGGGCGGAAAGCCGTTGGCCGACCGGCGGCTGTCCCGGCTGGTCCGGTGACGGTGCGGCCTGCGCTGATGATCCGCGGGCGATCGGCTAGCTACTGTCCGTGTGCGGACCGGCCCTCGACACGAACCGGTCGTAAGCACTAATGTCGGCCGGTCAATGCCGGGTGCGTGGCCGGTCATGGCACACTGTGGAAACCGTGAACGACTGGGTACCCCAGGTGGGATGGCACTGCGCGCCCGGTGTCGGGCACGCGAGATACGGCGACCGACCGACGGGCTGGCGACACGCCGGCCGGGCGGACGGCGCCGTCAGAGATCGGCAGGCTGTGTGACGTGCGTACGATCGCGGCGCGGGAGGACACACCGACGGTGACGACGAGCCTCCAACCACCGGCCACCGAGCCGTCCCGGAGAACCATGACCGAGCCGAGTTACGGGGACTCCTTCGAGATCGTCCCGCCCGCCAACGGCGTACCCCGGTCGGCCTGGTTTCGCAACCGTCGCCTGTCCACCTGGCACCGCCCGTACGCGACGATCCTGCTCGGCCTGGACTACCTCGCCGTCGCGCTGGCCAACCTGACCACGATCGCGCTGTACGAGAAGGCACCGTCCGGCTTCGAAGGGCAGGCCGGGCTGTTCTACACGATCGCATTCGTCCTGCTGCCGCTGGCCTGGGTGATCGTGCTGTGGGGCAACGGCGCGTACGACCGCCGCTTCCTGGGCATCGGCACCGACGAGTTCAAGCGGGTCACCCGTACCGCGGTCACCCTGACCGCGACCCTGTCGCTGCTCGCCTTCCTCACCCACACCGCGGGCGAGCTGTCCCGGTTGACCGTCGCGCTCGTGATCCGGTACGCCGCCCGGCGCGGGCTGTCCCTCGCCCGCCGGCGCGGACAGGCCTCGCACCGGATGCTGCTGGTCGGTTCGCTGGCCGAGGCGCTGGAGGTGTACACGGCGGTCACCCGTAACCCGGCCGCCGGGATGGTGCCGGTCGGCATCCACCTCTCCGACGGGTACCCGGGCCCCGCCCGGCACGCCGAGACGCCGGTACCGGTACACGCCGGGCGGGACGTCATCTCGCTGGTCCGCGAGCTGGGCGCGGACACCGTGGCGGTCTGCGGATCCGCCAGCGCGGAGCCGGGCGAGCTGCGCCGGCTGGCCTGGCAGCTCGAAGGTACCGGCGTGGATCTGGTCGTGGCACCGCAGCTCACCGACATCGCCGGTCCCCGGGTACACATCCGGCCGGTCGAGGGCCTACCGCTGCTGTACGTGGAAGAGCCGACCCTCTCCGGCGTCTCCTGGCTCTTCAAGAACCTGCTCGACCGGGTGGTCGCGGCGCTGAGCCTGCTGGTGCTCTCGCCGATCCTGGTCGCCATCGGGCTCGGGATCAGGCTGTCCGACAAGGGGCCGGTGTTCTTCCGGCAGAGCCGGGTCGGCCGCGAGGGCAAGGTCTTCCGGGTCTGGAAGTTCCGCACCATGTACGTGGACGCCGAAGAGCGCCGCGCCACCCTCGTCGACCAGAACGAGAGCGACGGCATGCTCTTCAAGATCAAGAACGATCCGCGGATCACGCCGTTCGGCCGGTTCCTGCGGGCGAGTTCGCTCGACGAGCTGCCGCAGTTGATCAACGTGCTGCTCGGCGAGATGTCGCTGGTCGGGCCGCGACCGCTACCGGCCGAGGACGGCGACTACCTCGGCGACGTGCGCCGCCGGCTGCTCGTGCGGCCGGGGATCACCGGCCTGTGGCAGGTGTCCGGCCGGTCCAACCTGTCCTGGGACGACGCCGTACGCCTCGACCTGTACTACGTGGACAACTGGTCGCTGACGTTCGACCTGACCATCATGTGGAAGACGATCGGCGTGGTCCTCCGCAGCAAAGGCGCCTACTAGCGCCGGAAACGTCTGCGTAAGGGGTGTTTCGCGACCGCCACCACTCCAAGATCGGCGGGGAGGGGCGAGACTGTGCAGCGTGGGTGCCAACCTGGCTGCTGCGGTGGCCGTTCTCGCTCTGTTCGCCGCGCTCGGAGCCGCGGTGTACGGGGTCGTCCGGCTACGGGCGCGACGCGGGATCGCCACCGATACACAGCGGGCCACGTACGGCGTACTGCACACCGCGGGACTGGCGGCGGAGCCGCTGCGGGCCGGCCTGTCACCGGCGAGCGCGGCAAAGGCGGTACGGCACCTGCGCGCGCTGGTCGGGGCGGCCGGCCTGGCGCTCACCGACACCACGTCCGTACTCGCCTTCGACGGGGCCGGCGAGCATCACCGGGAGCAGGTACTCGCGGCGGCGGCGCGGGCGGTCACGGCCGGGCGGGCCACCGTACTCGGGATGGGAGAGCTGCCCTGCGACCTGATCGACTGCGTGATCCGCGGTGCGGTGGTCGTACCCCTGTCTGATGAAGGGGCATTGGCCGCACTGTCCGACGGGCCGCCCGCCCCCGGCCTGGTGCAGGCCGCGCGGGAGACCGGCCGGTGGGTCGCCGCGCAGCTCGCCCTCGCGGAGCTGGACAGCCACCGCGACCGGCTGGCCCGCGCCGAGGTACGGGCGCTGCGCGCGCAGATCAGCCCGCACTTCATCTACAACGCGTTGACCGCGATCGCCTCGTTCGTGCGTACCGACCCGGAGCGGGCGCGCGAGCTGATCCTGGAGTTCGCGGAGTTCACCCGGTACAGCTTCCGCGCGCACGGGGATTTCACCACGCTCGCGGAGGAACTGCGCTCGATCGACCGGTACCTGACCATCGAGCGGGCCCGGTTCGGCGAGCGGCTACAGGTCAAGCTGCAGATCGCGCCCGAGGTACTGCCGGTGGGGCTGCCGTTCCTGTGCCTGCAACCGTTGGTGGAGAACGCGGTACGGCACGGCCTGTCCCGCAAGCCGGGCGTCGGCACGATCAGCATCTCCGCGCGCGACGCCGGGGCCGAGTGCCACCTGACCGTGGAGGACGACGGGGTGGGCATGGATCCGGCCGTACTCGGCAACGGTGTGGAGGAACCGGACGCCGGGCAGCACGTGGGACTGTCCAATGTGGACGAGCGCCTCCGGGCGGTCTTCGGCGACCAGTTCGGGCTGGTCGTGGAGACCGGGC
>Ga0209239_1002579_pt1 | contig 10780 bp, 11 predicted proteins | sample GraSoi013_2_20cm_FD_185824 | JGI IMG/M metagenome (GOLD analysis project Ga0209239, IMG submission 185824) | Grasslands soil microbial communities from the Angelo Coastal Reserve, California, USA - Sample 10_02_2013_2_20cm (SPAdes) (version 2) | ecosystem: Environmental > Terrestrial > Soil >...
CCAAGACGGTCGGCGTGATGAATTTGCCTTCGTCGCCTTGGCAGCCATCGAAGGCCAATTCATCACGCCGACCGTCTTGGGTCACCAGCTCACGCTCAATCCCCTAGCGGTCCTGCTGGCAGTCGCGTTCTGGGCCTGGCTGTGGGGCCCCATAGGAGCCTTTCTCGCCGTGCCGCTGACAATCGTCATCCTGGTCACGATGACACACCTATTTCCGCCGGAGGAGAGTAAGCTGCCCGACTGACAAACGCGTGCGCGCCGCCGGCGGGGAACTTTTCCCCTTGCGCCCGGTTGGCGGCACGGGAATATTTCAAGCTCACAGTGGAGCACGTCCATGTCCAGCACATCCGGCACGATCAGGGATACGGTTCGGGAGACGACGCGAGACGCCAAGGATGCGGTGCGCGAGAGCGGCAAAGCCGCATCTGCCGCGAGCGGCGATATCCAGGCGGATCTGCAAGCGCTGCGAGACGACGTGACGCGGCTCGCCTCGCAGATCACCGACATTTTCGCGGCCAAGGGCAACGCAGCCTGGGTGCGCGCGAAATCCAATGTCGAGGGCGTGGTTTCCGATGTCAGCGCCAAGGGGCAGGAAGCCGTCGACGCCGTGCAAGAAGTCAGCGACAGAATGGTCGACGCCATCGATGAGTCGCTGAGGACTCGGCCTTACACGACGCTCGCGATTGCGCTCGGCATCGGATTCCTGTTCGGTGCGATGTGGCGTAGGTAAGATGAGGTAGCCGCTGACGGTGCCCGCCGCTTCCGGCGTCGATGAGTGGAACGCATGCGCGGCTGGCTCCGCTACTTCACGCTGAACGCCCAGAGTCGCACCGGGCTGAGCGCAGCCGTGCTGACCTGGGCGGTCATCGCCGCAGTGGCCGCGGTCGGCGCGGCGGTCTTTCTCCTGGTCGCCCTCTTCATCTGGCTCGCGGACATCTATGACGGGTTCGTCGCCGGCGTGATCCTGGGCTGCGCGTTCGCACTGATCGCGCTGATTGGGCTGGTGACTTGCCTCATCATCCGTCGCCGCAACATGGAACGCGCCCGCCTCGAACTCGCGGCGCGCAGCAGCAACTGGTTTGACCCGAAATTCTTGGCAGTGGCGGCGCAGATCGGACAGACAATCGGCTGGCGCCGCCTTGCTTCTCTCGCCGCGCTCGCCATCCTCGCCGCTGGCGTGACAAGAGAGTTGTCCGGCCGCGAAAAGGCGGATGCCGGTGGCGACGAGGCGGCGGCCGAGGACTAAAGCGAGACTTGTCCGAGCCTCGGAAAGGCGTCGGGCGCAGCTGCCAGCGCCGCGCGTGCGAGCTGTGCATCCTCGTTCATCCGCCGCACAAGGTCCTCGACGGTGGCGAACGTGCGCTCCGGCCTGATCCACTCGAGGAAGGCGACGTCGATCATCTCGCCGTAGAGATCGCCGGCGAAATCGAACAAGAAGACTTCAAGCAGAACCGTGCCCTGGTCGAACATCGGCCGGCGTCCGAAGCTCGCGACGCCGTCGTAGCAGCGCTCGCCCACGCCTACGCGCACAGCGTAGATGCCGTGCTTGAGACCGCAGTCTGGGTCGAGTCGCATATTGGCGGTGGGATAGCCGAGCTCCCGGCCGCGCTTGTCGCCGTGGATCACATTCCCGCTGACGAACCAGGGGTAGCCGAGGAGCGTGTTGGCTTCCGCAATGCGACCGGCGGCGAGCGCCGCGCGGATCGGCCCGGAGCGCACCGGCCGTCCCGCGTCCTCGAACCGCGGCACGATGTCGACCGCAAAGCCGAGCTTTGCCCCCTGCGCCGCAAGATAATCGGGGGAGCCCGCGCGATTGAGGCCAAAATGAAAATCGAAGCCGATCGCGACGCCGGCGACGATGAAACGGGCGAGGAGAACGCGGGCAATGAAGTCGTGCGCGGAGAGGCTCGCGAGCGCCGCGTCGAAGCGCAGTACGATCGCCCCGCTGAGCCCGGTCGCTGCCAAGAGCCGCAGCTTCGCGCGCTCGTCGGTGAGGCGGAACAGCGGCCCGTCGGGCCGAAAAAACCGGCGCGGATGCGGCTCGAAGGTGAGCGCGGCGGCCGGCCGGGACAGCGCCTTGGCGCGCGCTAGCGCCGCCGCGATCACCGCGCGGTGGCCGCGGTGCACCCCGTCGAAATTGCCGATGGCGACGACTGCGCCGTCGAGGGCGTGCTCCGCGGACGCTTCGCCCCGCACCACGACGAACGGTTTTGGCGGCTGCGGTTGGTTGTTCATGACGGCGGGCGCAACGGGGCTTGCATCGTCGGAAGCTTGAATCACGAGGTCGCGCCTGTCATTGCAAGGCTGCCGCGCTTGTTCAAGCAGGCCCACAACCGGTCCGGCGGTTGCGGTCACCAGCTCAGCCGGTGCATCACCGCCTTCGGCGCCACGCCGGCTGCGGCGAAAATGCCCGACACTGCGGCCGGGTCCGGATCGCTGCGGCCGCCGAGCTCCTCGGCGTGGATGCCCGCGGTCACGAACAAGCAGTCGATGCCAAAGGCCGCCGCGCCCTTGAGGTCGGTGCGCACCGAATCGCCGATTGCTAACACGCGCTGGTGCGGCACCCGTTCCCCGCGCACGCCTTCGGCCAGGGCGAGCGCCTGGTCGTAGATCGGACGATAGGGCTTGCCGGCGTAGATGACCTCGCCGCCGGCAGCGGCATAGAGATCGGCGATCGCACCCGCGCAATAGACGAGCTTGTCGCCGCGCTCGACCACGACGTCGGGGTTGGCGCAGATCATCGGGAGCGCGCGCGTGCGCATTCGCGCGATCAGATCCTGGTAATCCTGCGGCGTCTCGACGGTATCATCAACAAGCCCCGAACAGACCGCGTAGTCGGCGCGCTCCAACGGCGCGAGCGGCGCGTCGAGCCCATCGAACAGGCCCAGATCCCGCTCGGGCCCGATGTGAAACACGCGCGCTCCTGCCCGCGCCGCGATGAGCGCGTGCGTGACATCGCCCGAACTCACGATGCCGTCGTAGGCGGCGCGCGGCACGTCCAGCCGATCGAGCGTCAGGCGTGCCACCGCCGCGCCCGGCCGCGGTGCATTGGTGATCAGCACCACGGTGCCGCCGCGTTTTCGAAACCGCGCGAGCGCATCGCAGGCCTCGGTCGACGCAATGACACCGTTGTGCACGACGCCCCAGACGTCGCTGAGCACGACATCGTAGTCGTCGGCGAGCGTCGCGAAATGAGAGGTGAAGGGCGGGGGCACAACCGACATGCTGCGTGGGCGGAACAGCGGACGAGTCGAAAAGGAACGGAGGCTGGGCGATGGGCCGCATCGCCCCGCTTCCCGTCTTCCGCTGTCGGTCGCGCGATGTCAACCGCGTCCGACCGCTTTGCCCTATCGCGCCTGCAGCCGCTATAAGCCATCCCGCAATAGCATGCGAGAGCACCTGCCGCAGTCGATGTCCAGATTGATCGCCATCATCGAGCGCCGTCCGCAGGCAGCCTTTGCCGGGTTCCTCGCGCTGCACGTTGTGCTCTGGACGGCGCTGCCGGCGCTGCTTTATCCGAATCTACCGCTCGACCTGATCGAGGCGCTGACCTATGGCCGCGAGTGGCAGCTCGGCTATGACAAGCTGCCGCCGCTGCCGTGGTGGCTAGTCGAGGTCGTCTACCGCGCGATCGGCATCGATGTGGCCTACTACGCGCTTTGGCTGACGGCTCGCGAGCTGGTCGGCGCCGTCGGCGCGCTGGTCGCCGTGCTCATTCTCGACGGCCTGCACTACTTCCATTTCACCGCTGCCAAATTCAACCACGACGTGATCCAATTGCCGCTGTGGGCGTTCGCCGGCTACGCCTTCCACGCCGCCTTGCGGCGCCGCCGCATGGTCCACTGGCTGCTCCTCGGTATCACCCTCGGGCTTGCCTTGTGGGCGAAATATTTCGTGGTCGTGCTGGCGGCACCGCTCGCATTGTTCTTGCTCTTCGACCGCGATGCGCGTCCCGCGCTCGCCACGCCCGGGCCCTTCGTCGCGCTCGCCGTCGCGCTCCTGATCATGACGCCGCATCTCGTCTGGCTCGTGCGCACCGACTTTCTTCCCTTTGCCTATGCGAGCGCACGCGCGGCGCCGTCGCGCGGCCTGTTCGATCACGTCCTGCATCCGCTGATGTTTGCGCTCGGCCAATTGGCGTTTCTGTTGCCGGCACTCCTGATCGCCGCCGCCGTGGTTTGGCCGCGGCCCAAAGCGCCGGAGAACGCCGTGCCGCCCATTGCGGCGGACGCGGATGCCTTCGACCGGCGCATCGTGACGCTGTTGGCCTTCGGTCCGGCGGTGACCACGGTCGCCGTCTCAGCGCTCACCGGACGCGGCGCCATCGCCATGTGGGGCTATCCGCTGTGGCTCTTTCTCGGACTTTGGATCGTGCTCTCCGCGCGCACCGCGATCGAGCCCACGCGGCTGCGGCGGGTCGCGGGCGTGTGGGCGGGGGTGTTCGCGTTGTTCGCGATTGTCTTTACCGCGAGCTATTCGGTGCTGCCGGCGATCGATCACCGCTATCGCGCCGTGTTCTATCCCGGCGATCGGCTCGGCGACGAACTCGCGCGCCGCTTTCGTGCCGCCACAGGCCGACCGCTGACCTATGTCATCGGCACCATGTGGGACGGCGGCAACGTCGCCCATTACGCGCGGGAGCAGCCGCGGGTGCTCATCGACGGCGATTGGCGCCGAGCGCCCTGGATCGACCTCGGCGACCTGCGCAGCAAGGGCGCGGTAGTGGTGTGGACCGGCAGCGCCACCGCGGGGAATGTCGACCGACTGAAGGAGGCGGGATTTGATCCGACCGTGATGCCGGTCGGCCTGCGCGCGGTTGCGGGCGACGCCCAGATTCAGCCGCCGTTCACGCTGCCCTTCCGGCGCGACGATCGCGTGCTCATCGTCGGCTGGGCAATCCTGCGGCCGCAGCCCGCCTTCGCAGGACGATGAAGACTCCTACGCGACCGCTTTGATCACGCGCGCGGTCGTGGCGAACATCTCCTCGATCTCGCGTTCGCTCACGATGAGCGGGGGCGTAAGCACCAGCGTTTCGCCAGCGGCGCGGATTACCAGATCGTGCTCATGGAAGGCTTTATCCATGGCGTCGTACGCGCGCTTGCCGACCTCGCCCGGCCGCGAGGCCAGATCGATGCCGGCGGTGAGGCCAACGCAGCGGATGTCGAGCACATTGGGCAGGCCCTTGAGCGACATCGCCGCCTCGGCCCAGACCGGCTCGAGCTTGCGCGCGCGCTCGAACAGTCCCTCCTCGCGGTAGAGGTCGAGCGTCGCGAGCCCCGCCGCGCAAGCAAGCGGATGCGCCGAATAGGTGTAGCCGTGAAACAGCTCGACCACGTGCATGGGCCCGCGCATGAAGGCGTCGTAAATCCCCTTGCGCACGATCACGCCGCCCATGGGCACGCTGCCCGAGGTGATGCCTTTGGCGAAGGTGATCATGTCGGGATTGACTCCATACCGCTCGGCCGCGAACGCGTGGCCGAGACGGCCGTAACCGGTGATGACCTCGTCGAAGATGAGCAGGATGCCGTGCTTGTCGCAGATCGCGCGCAGCCGCGGCAGGTAGCCTTTGGGCGCGGGCAGCACGCCGGTCGAGCCCGCCATCGGCTCGACGATCACCGCGGCAATCGTGCAGGCGTCGTGCAGCGTGACGATGCGCTCGAGCTCGTCGGCGAGATGCGCGCCCCAGTCCGGCTCGCCTTTGCTGAAGGCCTGGTGCTCGCGATTGTAGGTTGTCGGCAGATGGTCGACGCCGGCGAGCAGCGTGCCGAAGAGTTTGCGGTTGTTGACCATGCCGCCGACGGAAATGCCGCCGAAGCCGACCCCGTGATAGCCGCGCTCGCGCCCGATCAGGCGGGTGCGCGCGCCTTCGCCGCGCACGTTGTGATAGGCGAGCGCGATCTTGAGCGCGGTGTCGACCGCCTCCGAGCCCGAATTGCAGAAGAACACGTGGTCGAGATCGCCGGGCGCGAGCGCGGCGACGCGGCTGGCGAGCTCGAACGCCTTGGGATGGGCGAATTGGAAGGCCGGCGCGTAGTCGAGTTCGGCCGCCTCGGCGCGGATCGCCTCCACGATCGGATCGCGATTGTGCCCCGCATTGGTGCACCACATCCCCGCGGTGCCGTCGAGCACCGCGCGGCCGTCCGGCGTGTAGTAATGCATGTCCTTGGCGCGGGCGATGAAGCGCGGTGCCGCCTTGAACGCCCGGTTCGCCGTGAACGGAAGCCAATAGGCTTCGAGGTCGTTGGGGACCGCGGTTGCTCGCTGTGCTGGTGCGGTTGGCATGGCGCGATCTCCCTTGGTTGCTCTTCCTCGATGCCGCGCTCGATGGCCTTGCTTGATAGTGCCCGTCCCTTGCCGGTGCGCAAGGCGGCTGCTACCACCCGCGGGCGATGCGGGACAATAATGGCCGACAAGCCCGATAAAACCAACAAGCTCAAGGCCCGCCTGCCGCGCGGGTTCGCCGATCGCAGCGGTGCCGAGATCGCCGCCACGCGGCGCATGCTCGACACGATCCGCGCGGTGTACGAGCGCTACGGGTTCGAGGCGCTGGAGACGCCGGCGATCGAATATACCGACGCGCTGGGAAAATTTCTGCCCGACCAGGACCGGCCCAACGAAGGTGTGTTCTCGTTCCAGGACGACGACGAGCAGTGGCTGTCGCTGCGCTACGACTTGACTGCGCCGCTCGCGCGCTACGTAGCGGAAAATTTCGATTCCCTGCCCAAGCCCTACCGCAGCTATCGCGAGGGCTGGGTGTTCCGCAACGAGAAACCAGGGCCGGGACGCTTTCGCCAGTTCATGCAGTTCGACGCCGACACCGTAGGCTCGGCCTCGATGGCTGCCGATGCCGAGATGTGCATGATGGCCGCCGACACCATGGAGGCGCTGGGCATCAAGCGGAGCGATTATGTCGTCAAGGTTTGGAGCCGAAAGCTGCTCGATGGCCTCATGGATGCTGTCCCCGAACTCGAGAAAGCTTCTCCGGATAAACGTCTCAGAGTCCTTCGGTCGATTGACAAGCGCGACCGATTGGGAATGAAGGGTGTCCAGGAGTTATTGGATGCGGGGCGGAGAGATGAAAGCGGCGATTTTACAACAGGGGCGAAGCTCCCTGCCGATGCAAACAATTTCATAACGAGTAGTACAACAACACATACGGCGCTTTATACGTTCGATACGTTCGATAAACTCATCCCGCGCTCAGAAATTGAAAAGGCTGAGAAAGGCGAAGCTCCTCCATTTGATTTCGATGCCTATCGTAAAAAGCTTCGCGATTACTTACGCGGACGATCCATTCCTGCTGCTTCTGAAATTGGGTTGACGCAACTTGGCGAACTATCGCGGATAATTGTTGCAGCAGGTTACTCCGATCGAGTGAAAATCGATCCCTCTGTCGTTCGCGGTCTCGAATATTACACTGGCCCTGTCTACGAAGTGGAGCTCACCTTCGAGATCAAAGATGACGAAGGGCGTCCGGTGCGTTTCGGCTCGGTCGGCGGCGGGGGGCGCTACGATGGATTGATCGAGCGCTTTCGCGGCGAGGCGGTGCCGGCGACCGGTTTCTCCATCGGCGTGTCGCGGCTGATGGCGGCGCTGCAACATCTCGGCAAGATCGAGAGCCGACCGGAGCCCGGACCGGTGGTGGTCACCGTCTTTCCCGACATTCCCATCGCGCACTATCAGCGGCTGGTGGCAAAGCTACGCGACGCCGAATACGCGCCGGGAAAGAAGATCCGCGCCGAGCTTTATCTCGGTGACGGCAAGTTCGGCGCGCAGATGAAATACGCCGACAAGCGCGACAGTCCGTGCGCGGTGATCCAGGGCGGGAACGAAAAGGCAAAGGGCGAAATCCAGATCAAAGACCTCATTCTCGGGGCCGAGATTGCGGGACTGAGCAAGGACCGCGAGGACTACTTGAAGAAGCAGGCGGAGGCGCAGTTCGCGGTTGCCGAAGACAAGCTCGTCGACGCCGTGCGCGAGGTTCTGGCGCGCCATCATGTGAAATGGGTTAAGTAGCCCGGATGAGCGAAGCGAAATCCGGGATTCAATTCACAATGGAGTACCGTCGGAAGGCGCTGCCCCGGATGTCGCTGCGCTCATCCGGGCTACAATTGCTGCGCCCAGGGATCGAATCACTTGGTAATGATCAGTGGCCGCGGTCGCGGATAATAACAGGTGGCGCGGGTCCGTACCGCTGGCAGCGCGTAGGGGTTGACGTAAGGCGACCATAGGCAGCTGAAGGCGATGAAGTCGCCATACTGCCGGTGCACGCTGGTGATGCGGTGATACTTGTCCCAGCGCGCGCAATAGGCGGCGGCGACCTGCTGCGCGATGGCCTCGTTCTCGCACGACCAGGGAATGATGCCGCCGGTGTCGTTGGCGTGGTAGATATAGATCTCAGCGCGGGCGGCAGCGCCCAGCAGCAGAACGCCGACTAAAGCGAGCAACGCCGCGCGCAGCATTCGCGCCTCCCCCATTTCGCCCCGCCCGAATCTTAGACGGCGCGTTGGGCGCTGCAAAGCAGCCTCGCCAATGAAAGCTCAAGCGTGGCCGGAACGCCACAGTCGCCGCTTTCTTGCATGGAGAGTCGAGAGCTACCTTGATTTCGCCGGGGTTCGAGGGTCACCGTTGCGTGAAGCCATCGTTGGGGACCGAATCATGTCCGGCCGCGCGCTGTTGCTCGCTTGCGCATTTGCTGCGGCGCTCGCCGCGGCTCCGGCGGCCAGCGCTGCCAACTGGTTCGAAATGAATTTCTATATGTCCGGCCCGGAATACGAGGGCAAGCTGCCGCCGTGCGACTATCCCGACGCGCTGGTGCGAATCGCCTCGCGCTTCAACCAGAAGGAAAACATGTACTGGGCGACCGATCTGCGCATCCTCAATTTCGAGAAGGTGCGCGAGACCGCCTTTCGCCCGTGGGCGGCGCAGACCATTCCACGCCGATACTGCAGCGGCATCGTCGAAATCTCGGACGGCCGCAGACACGTCATCCATTATTCCATCGCCGAGGATACCGGGATGATCGGCGCGAGCTGGGGTGTCGAGTGGTGCATCGTCGGGCTCGACCGCAACTGGGCGTACAACCCGGCCTGCAAGATGGCGCGGCCGTAACCGTCTCGAGTTGCGCCGGGATAGACGCGGCCGTAACCGTCTCGAGTTGCACCGGGATAGACGCGGCCGTCCCGCTTAGTACTGGCCCGGGCAGTAATCTCGGTTCGCACTTGGCACCGAGGTCCGCTCGTCCCCGCGAAAGCTGGACTTCAGGGTCATGGCCCTTCTTGGCGTCGTGGCCGCGCTCTGTTGCGATTGGCCTGCAGCCGCTTGCGCCTTGTCTTTGGCATGGGCTACGCCCGGGGCGGAGAAGACTAGGCCGGTAACCGCGACGATCAACAACACCCGCGTCATGTTGGCCTCCTCGGCTTTGGTGATCGTAGCACAAGCGATGGCGCGCATCGGCGGCGGACCCCGTGGACCGCTTTTATTTCCGTTTTGTTCTTGAAATGTTCAAGGCGGCATGCTACGATTGGCTATCGTCTCCGGGGTAATGGGAGTCTCCGATGGTTCGTAATTTCGGTCGCGTTGCGTTCGCCGCGCTGGCGGTGTGGCTCACGGTTGGTATCGCCGACATCGCACCAGCGCAGGATCGGCGCCAGAATGAGCCCGGTCAGTTCGATTTCTACGTGCTCGCGCTCTCTTGGTCACCGTCATTCTGCGAGGCCTCGGGCGAGCGCGGCACGCCGCCGCAGCAGCAATGCGAGGCGCGGCCCTACTCGTTCGTGGTGCACGGGCTGTGGCCGCAATACGACAAAGGATTCCCTGAGTTCTGCCAGCAACCGGCACCGCGGCTCGACCGCAACATCGTTTCCTCCATGCTCGATCTGATGCCGGCGCCGCGGCTCATCTTCCGCGAGTGGGACCGGCACGGCACCTGCTCGGGGCTTTCTCCCAACGCCTATTTCGAAACCGTGCGCAAGGCGCGCGCGGTGGTGAAGATACCGGAGGCCTATATCGCGCTGAACGCGCCGCTCACGGTCACGCCCGACGAGGTCGAGGAAGCGTTCGTGAAGGCCAATCCCGGGCTTCCCCGCGACGGCATCGCGGTGACCTGCGACAGCCGGCGCTTGGGCGAGGTGCGCATTTGCCTCGGCAAGGACCTTCGCCTCCGCGCCTGCCCCGAGATCGATGCACGCGCCTGCCGCCGCGAGCAGATCGTCATGCCGCCGGTACGCGGCGCGAGCGCAGCGCAAGTGCGCTAGCGCGCCATTGCAATTGATCGAGAACCGCGATGCCCGGTCGGTACGCACCCTCGCCCCGCTTAGCAGCGGGAACAGGGTGCAGACCGAGTCGTGCTGTTTCCATCTTCGCAGAACTGCACGTCGCGACTTTACAGATCTGAATTTGCGCGCATGACTTCGCGCGCATGAATTATCGTCACGCCTTTCACGCCGGCAACTTCGCCGATGTGGTCAAGCACGCGGTGTTGGTGCGCATCCTCGCGTATCTGCGCCAGAAGCCGGCGCCGTTCCGTGTCATCGACACCCACGCCGGTGCCGGCCGCTACGACCTCGCCGGGGAGGAGGCGCAGCGCGGCGGCGAATGGCGCGATGGCATCGGTCGGCTCGTCGGGGCGCCGATTGCCGCCCGCGTGCGGACGCTCCTTGCCCCGTACCTCGATGCAGTCGCCGCTTGCAACGTTGTCGGCCGATTGACGATCTATCCCGGCTCGCCGGCGCTCGCGGGCGCGTTCCTGCGCGCGCAGGACCGGCTCATCGCCTGCGAG
>Ga0209239_1002581_pt1 | contig 10775 bp, 7 predicted proteins | sample GraSoi013_2_20cm_FD_185824 | JGI IMG/M metagenome (GOLD analysis project Ga0209239, IMG submission 185824) | Grasslands soil microbial communities from the Angelo Coastal Reserve, California, USA - Sample 10_02_2013_2_20cm (SPAdes) (version 2) | ecosystem: Environmental > Terrestrial > Soil >...
CAGCAGAGCAGGGGCTCAGGATCGTCCGGAGGGTGAACGATGGGCAATAGGCGTTTTCACGCCAAGGAGGCATCACGATGACAGAGCCACGCAAGCGATTCGCATCCCCGCTAACCCGCCGCTCGTTCCTGCAGCGCGCCGGGATCGGTGGCGCCGCCCTCATAGGCGGGACGCTGTGGCCGAAGATCATGGCCGCCGGCACGCCGCGCCCGCGGTCAGGCCGGCTGTCGCTCAACCATGTGATCATCTCCTGCCAGGAGAACCGCTCATTCGACCATTACTTTGGCTACGCGGCGCAGGTTCAGGCTGCCGGCCTCGGGCCACCCCAGGGCTACTCGCAGCCGGATGGAACGGGTGGCATCGTCCTTCCATACGAGTTCACGAGTCTCTCGACCCCTGACGTCGCCCACTATTGGGGGGCCGTCCACAGCGAGTGGAACGCCGGTGCGATGAACGGCTTCTTCACGACGGACGGGATCGACGCGATGGGGTACTACACGGCGGCCGAGCTGCCCTTTTACTACAGTCTCCTCGATGAGTTCACGCTCTGCGGGAAGTACTTCTGCTCCTTACTCGGTCCGACGTGGCCGAACCGGTTCTATCTGGCGGCGGGAACCTCGGGCGGGATCACGACCAACGGCCTCTGGGGGTACGGGATCTTCGACTACCCGATCATCCTCGACCTGTTGGACGCCGCCGGCGTCAGCTGGAAGGTCTACAACAACACCTGGGACAGCGTCCCTTTCGGGAATAGCGATAACGTCTTCGTCTTCTGGAAGCGGTACGCGCACGACAAGCGCACCCACGGTACGCGCGGCGACTACTTCAGCGACCTCAAGCATGGCACACTGCCGCAAGTGTCGTGGATCATTCCGAGCTTCGCCCGAGGCCTGGACGAGCACCCACCTGCCGACGTCTCAGTCGGGATGGGCATTCAAGAAGACCTGATCACCGCGCTGCGCGAGTCATCGGCATGGCAGAGTTCCGCGTTTCTACTAACGTACGACGAGCACGGCGGCTACTTCGACCACGTGGCCCCGCCACAGCTCGATGCGTTCGGGCTGGGCATCCGCGTTCCGATGTGGGTGATCTCCCCGCAAGCGAAGCGTGCGCACGTCGAACCGACCGTGTACGAGCACACCTCGACCTGAAGTTCCTAGAACGCCCTATTCAATCTGCCGACGCTGGCCTCGGTCAACCACCTGTTCGACACGGCGACGCCGGTCGGCTCGAACTACGAGGCGGCGCCAAGCGGATCGATTGCCGGCCCCCCGGCCCCTCCCCGTGACGGAGACGCGCGGATCGGCGACCTGTTCGAGTGCTTCGACGTTTGAGCCGGGTACCGATGCGGCCGGATGGAGACAACACCGAAAGTGTTGGTGTGGTCTCGAGCAGCGTAACGCCTCAATCTCCTTACGCACGCAGTATCAGCGTCCGGAGCTAGAGATCGTGCGTGCAGCCGAGTCCCGTCGTCCCGGCCATCACTGTGGGCTCCAACGCGGCACATCGCGTGATTGATAGCCGCTACTTTCTTGGCAATGCCTGTCAACGCGGCCGGGGACACGGTCCTTTGTATTTGCGCTTGCTTCTCAAGCACGCCCCGTTAGACGAAAACTTTGTGAATTCAGTATTTGCGGTAGTGAGTCCGGCACTGTCCACGAGCAGCAACGGCCCCTAGCCTCAATTTAGGCGTTCGCTTTGCGAGCATGGAAGAAGGCATGCCGCTATGACATCGACAGTAAGCCCTCCCATTCATAAAACTAGATCTCTGAATTGATCGGAAGATAAATAATAGCCGCCAGGCTTTTTTTGCTGGCGGCTATTTGTGCCGACCTTCGCTCGCCATCGATCCGCTTAGAAGCGGAACACAATTCCCGCCGAAGGCTGCGCAGTATGAGTGACGGCATCGGTATTCAGGCTGCTAAGCCCGAAGTCCGGTGACTTGTATACCAGGCCACGATACTCCGCCCTTAGCGAGAAGTGTCTGCTGATGGGTAAGTCAGCGCCCCCACCGTAAAGGAAGGCGCCTTTCCCCTGCGTGTCCGCACCCGCTACCAGGTTATTGTCGGTTGGGCTGAACACCAGGGCGCCGCCGCCCGCGAGTAAATACGGATTGATTTTGAACAGGACGGGGCTGGGTAGCTTGACTACGAGTTCGCCTGTGAACTGGTGGACATTGCTTTGTATTCCGGCGAAGCCCAGCGGCACTGAATACTGTTGAGTATTCCGAGCGAAGCCGTAGTTCGTTTCCGCCGCGAGCCAGCGGTTTAAGTTGTAACGGTACCCTACGAGAAAGCCCCCAGTGTCGGTGGCTTGCTGCCGGATTCCTTGACCGGTCGAGTCTTTCGTGTAGAAGCCGGTGCCCTGAACGCTGATCTCCGACCGCGATTCCTGGGCAACCGCGGCTGCCGTAAGCAGCGAGATGGCAACAACAGACAAAATACCTTTACGCCACATGTGTGTAGATACCTTCCTTTTCTTGAAATGCGATTTGCGGATTGTTACTAGTGAACAGAAAAAAAGCATGTCGGTTGCCAAACACACGGTGATCGACGGCCGGGCGCAAGTGATTGACTGCAGGAAGGTTTTCGCGAGAGGGAACTACGGGGGCGCCGGAGGGTGTCGATTATTCGACGCGGTTTTCGTCAAGTGACGATACCTTACGACATTAAATCGAACCTTTTCGCAAAGTGCCGACATCACATCATACGAACGCTCAAGATACTTCGACCTTCAACCTTCGGGCAGCGTTATGTTTAGCTGCTTGTAAAGCTAGAAGAAGGAAGTCAAGAACTGGTCCATGAGTCCCCTCTTGCAGACAGGATCGCCGACGCAGAGTGAGCGTTTCGAGGCCCTTCTCCGCGCTTCGAAAGCCATCTCTTCCGCTCGAGACTGCGATTGTTGCGAGGAAGTTTTCGCGCGGGAACTGCGCAGCGTGATTCCATTCGATTATCTACACGTAAGCATGTTTGAATCTGACACCGGCGACCCCAGCAAACTGGGCTGGCGTCTGTTTGACATTCACGGCGAGAAGCGTCAATTTCCGGAAGCGGAGCTTCCAGTCGGTGAAATAGAACTGACCACCGCGTGGGTGCACGAAAACTGCCAGCCACTTGTAATTTCGGATTGGAATAGTGAGACACGCTTTCCAACCTTGAGAGAATTTTTGACCGGAGTCGGTATCGGCTCCAGCTGCACGCTACCACTGGTGCGAGGTGAGCGGCGGCTCGGAATCTTTGAAGTCGGCAGTGCGCAGGCGAACGCTTATGGCGAAGAGGAAGTTGCCTTTCTCTCACTGGTTGCAGACCAGGTGGCACTGGCGATTGATGCTGCTGTCAACTTTGATATCTCGCAACGCGCGCAGGAGCGGCTGAAACTGCTTTTGGAGTTGACCAATCAGGTTGTTGCCAACCTCGAATTGCGGGAACTGTTGCGCACTGTCTCCGCCAGCGTGCGGCGGGTGATGAACTCCGACGTCGTGGGTGTCATGCTTCCTGATGCCGAAGGTAAACATCTGCGGGTTTTCGCGCTGGATTTTCCTGACAGCAAGGGATTCTTCCGGGAGGAAACACTCATCCCCATCGAGGGCACACACCCCGGGGAAGCCTTCCGCACTCGGAAACCGGTGGTGAAGGCACACCACGATTCCGGCGACGAACGGTACGCCGAGCACTACCAGCGGGTGGTGGGCGAGGGCGTGAAGTCGGGTTGCCTTGTTCCCCTTATCAGCCGCGATCGTTCGCTGGGTGTCTTGGCGCTGGGCAGAAGGCAGGACAGCGACTTCGATCGCGAGGAAGTCGAGTTCCTGTGCCAGGTCGCAAGCCAGGTAGCGATAGCCGTCGAGAACGCCTTAGCCTATGGCGAGATCGCTGAACTCAGAGACAAGCTCGCGCAGGAGAAGCTGTATCTCGAAGAGGAAATCCGCGGCGAGATGGATTTCGAAGGGATCGTTGGCCAGAGTTCGGCGCTGCGCCAGGTTCTGCACTTGGTGGATACGGTTGCTCCCAGTGGTTCCACGGTGCTCTTGCTTGGAGAAACAGGCACTGGCAAGGAACTCATTGCGCGGGCCATTCATGATCGCAGCCGTCGTAAGGACCGAACGTTTGTGAAGCTCAATTGCGCCGCCATCCCGACAGGCTTGCTGGAAAGCGAGCTCTTTGGCCACGAACGCGGCGCGTTCACTGGCGCAATTGCCCAGAAGGTCGGTCGCCTCGAACTCGCGGACCAGGGGACGCTGTTTCTCGATGAGGTTGGCGACATTCCGCTGGAGGTTCAACCGAAACTTTTGCGGGCGCTGCAAGAGCGGGAATACGAGCGGCTTGGCAGTACACGTACGAAGCGAGCGAAGAAGGTGGATGTCCGGCTGGTGGCGGCGACTAATCGTAATTTGGATAAGATGATCGCGGAAGACAAGTTCCGCAGCGATCTTTACTACCGGCTCAACGTATTTCCGATTCAAATTCCGCCCCTGCGTGAGCGTCCCGAAGACATTCCGCTTCTGGTGCGTTACTTCACCCAGAAGTACGCCCGTCGCATGGAGAAGCAGATCGAATCGGTTCCTGCTGCAAGCATGAAGAAGCTGACGCGCTGGCAGTGGCCGGGAAACATACGCGAACTCGAGAACCTGGTTGAGCGAGCTGTAATTCTCACTCGTGGTTCAGCCCTGGAGGTTCCGGTGTCAGATCTGGGCAACGGTTCCGCCGAGAAGGCTGTGGCCGCAATGCCCGATTCCAATCAGCGGGAAGAGTTCCTGCGCATCCTGAAGGAAACCCGAGGACGCGTGGGCGGAGCAGACGGTGCGGCCGCCCGCATGGGCCTGAAGCGCACCACTCTCATCTCCCGCATGAAAAAGCTTGGTATCGATCCGCGCGCCGTGACGTAAGTCTCGTCAAGTGTCGAACTAAGCCTTCGACACTTTCGACAGCGTGACCCATAGAACCCCTTCGATTCTCTATCGATTCAACCGCTTACAGACTACTCGCCTTTGGCCCCCGCATTGCGCTCACCCATGCGAAAGCAAAACGGTGCTAAGAATCACAACCATCGAAACCGAGCGCCAGCGCAAGTTGGTACTCGAAGGCAAGCTGATCGAGCCATGGGTCACTGAACTGAAGAAGTCGTGGCTGGAGGCAAAGCAGTCGCTCAATGGCCACGAGCTGGTTATTGATTTGTGCAACGTAACGGTCATCACTCCGCAAGCGGAGAGTGTTCTGCTCGAGATCAAGCGCGAAGGCGCCCGGTTTGTTTGCGGCGGGATATTGAACAAGCATGTCGTCCGGCGAATTGAACGTGAGTGCGAGTGCAACTAATGACGCAAGAATCGAGCCTTGACATTGATCGCTATTTATATTCTCGAGATCGTTTGCGGGATCGCGATTTTATTCCTACTGAAGTTCATGCGTGTTTTGGGTAGAGAGTTGCGGGCCTTCAGTAAAACTCAGGAAATGTTCAGACCTACACGAGGCCAATATGTTCAAGAAAAAGGAAGATCGGCTTTCAACCACCAGAGTGCAGGTTTACGCAACCCAGGACGAGTTCTGCCGGATCTTCGCGGAAGACGAGAACGCGCTCTATCTTCTGGCGCTCCTGTTGACCGCGGACGCCTCGAAGGCAGAACAGTGCTTCGTGGCCGGACTGGACGATTCGATTCAGGGGAACCGCGTATTCAAGGAATGGGTGCGTTCGTGGAGCAGGCGCATGATCATCAAGAACGCGATCCGAATGATCTCACCCGCTCCGGGACAAGTGAACGGCGCGCCGCCTGCCTCTGACTCCTCCGGGGTGACATTAGATTTGGGAAGGGAATTGACAGCTGTTCTTCAGCTTGCACCGCTTGAACGCTTTGTCTTTGTTATGTCAGTTCTTGAGGGTTACTCGATTCAAGACTGCTCGATTCTCTTGAACTGCACCAGACAATATATCGAGATTGCCCAGGCGGGATCGCTTCAGCATGTGGCTTTGGCTAAGGCCAACCGGCTCGCGCCAATCGTGTCCGCCAGCGACGTTGCCCAGGCTGCACACTTTTTGGAGCCAGCGCCGGCGGCCTGACATCTAATAGAAACCTTCTACTCTGAATGGGCCGCCAGCAAAGGCGTAGTAAGTGGCCAACTCAACGGGTAGCAATTAGCACTTGCAAATGTTGTTCACTACATAGGTAAGAGGAATCGCATGGCGAAACGGATGATTCTGATGTTGGCGGTGATGGTGACACTCGTTGGCGGCCTCGGTTTTGTGAAATTCCGCCAAATCAAGACCGCAGTCGCACATGGCGCCGGCTTCCAGCCACCCCCTGAGGCCGTGACGACGATTGTGGCGAAACAAGAGAAGTGGCCGGCAACGCTGAATGTTATCGGTACGACGGGCGCAGTGCAGGGTGTGACAGTGAGTGCAGATCTTCCGGGCACGGTCGCCCGCATTGCTTTCGATTCGGGCAGATCAGTCAAGGCAGGAGAGATTCTGGTGGAGCTCGACACGCGGCAGGAGCGCGCCCAACTGGCTGCAATCGAGGCCCAGCGCGACCTTGCGCATATTAATTTCGCTCGCATGAAGCAGCTCGTTGATGAAGGTGTCCTCGCACGGACTGAGTATGACAACGCAACGGCGCAGCAAAAGGCGACAGATGCGCAAGTGGGAGAGATCCGTGCCACGATTGCGCGGAAAACCATCCGCGCGCCGTTCTCGGGAATTCTGGGGATCCGCCAGGTCAACCTGGGGCAGTACCTCTCAGCCGGTCAGGCCATAGTTCCTCTGCAGTCGCTGAATCCGATCTATGTAAACTTCGGAGTGCCGCAGCAGACAGCTCTCGAGGCGCGGGTCGGCCGCACGCTACTCGTCTCCAGCAATGACGTTGGAGGGTTCAAGTTTGCCGGCCGAGTCACGGCTCTTGACTCGGTGGTGAACGAGGCGACCCGAAACGTGCAAGTGCAGGCCACCCTGGCCAATCCGGGAGGGAAGCTGCATCCCGGCATGTTCGTTCAGGTGGAGATAACCACCGGCGCAGATCGTCCGGTCATCGCGCTCCCGATTACGGCCATCAACTACGCCCCCTACGGCGATTCAGTGTACGTCGTCTCCGATATGAAGGATCCAAGCGGCAAGACTTACCGCGGCGTGCGTCAGCAACTGGTCAAGCTTGAGGGTTCGCGCGGGGATCAGGTCGCAGTGGTTTCGGGTGTGAACCCCGGCGACGAAGTTGTGAGCTCGGGCGTCTTTAAGCTGCGCAACGGTGCAGCCGTGCAAGTCAACAATAAAGTCCAGCCGGGAAATAATCCGGCTCCCAAGCCTGAGGACAGCTAATGAAATTTACGGATCTTTTCGTCAAGCGTCCGGTCCTCGCGGTCGTCGTCAATCTGGTGATCTTGATTGCCGGCCTGCAGGCCATACGATCGCTGAGCGTGCGGCAGTATCCGCGCAGTGACATTGCAGTGGTGCAGGTCACGACGGTTTACGTCGGCGCGAACGCGGACCTGGTTCGCGGCTTCATCACCACTCCGCTGGAGCGCGTGATTGCCAGCGCCGATGGTATCGACTACATGGAGTCATCGAGCGCTCAGGGACTCAGCACGATCACCGTGCACCTGAAGCTCAATTACGACACCAACGCGGCGCTCACCCAGATCCAGGCCAAGCTGGCGCAGGTGCGCAATGATCTGCCGCCGGAATCGCAGGCGCCGGTCATTGACCTGCAAACTGCAGACAATCAATTTGCCGCGATGTACCTCGGCTTTTCATCCGCCAGCCTCGATCAGAACCAGATCACCGATTATCTGACGCGAGTCGTACAGCCCAAGCTGAGCTCCATCAGCGGTGTGCAACGCGCCGACATCCTCGGTGATCGTACCTTCGCCATGCGAATCTGGCTCAAGCCGGACAAAATGGCGGCGCTCGGCATTTCGGCTTCCGCGGTGCGAGATGCCTTATCCAAGAACAACCACCTTTCGGCGCTCGGACAAACCAAGGGCTCCATGGTGTCGGTGAACCTGATCGCCAACACCGACCTTCGGACAGCAGACGAATTTCGCCAATTGGTGGTCAAGGAAGATAAGGGAGTTGTCGTCCGGTTGGGCGAGATTGCTGACGTCGTGCTTGGCGCCCAAACTTACGAGCAAGATGTTCGCTTCAATGGTGAGACGGCGACGTTCATGGGTATTTGGGTGCTTCCGACCGCCAACTCTCTCGACGTGATCAAGAAGGTTCGGGCAGCCCTTCCGGGTATCCAGTCACAGTTGCCTCCCGGCATGAAGGCCGGCATCCCGTATGACTCGACGGCTTACATCCAGGACGCGATTAACGAAGTGCTGAGTACGCTAACCGAGACGCTGCTCATTGTCATCGTTGTTATCTTCTTGTTCCTCGGTTCGTTCCGCTCGGTGCTCATTCCGGTCGTTGCCATCCCGATTTCGTTGATTGGCGCGGTTTTCCTGATGCTGGTGGCGGGCTTCACTATCAATCTGCTCACTCTTCTGGCGATCGTGCTCTCGGTCGGGTTGGTGGTAGATGACGCGATTGTGATGGTGGAGAACGTCGAGCGGCATCTTCAGATGGGCAAGTCTCCTTTCCAGGCAGCCAAGGATGCGGCTCGTGAGCTGGTGGGCCCGATTATCGCCATGACGATCACGCTGGCCGCGGTGTATGCGCCAGTCGGTATTCAGGGCGGTTTGACCGGCGCGCTGTTCCGCGAGTTTGCATTTACCCTTGCCGGCGCGGTAATCGTCTCCGGCATCGTAGCGCTGACCTTGTCTCCGATGATGGGATCGAAGCTGTTGCGCGCAGGACACACCGAGCGGGGCTTTGCGGGCTGGATCAACCGCCGCTTCGAGAGCGTGCGCAGTGCTTATTCGCGGACGCTGTTAGGCACTCTCCAGTACAGGCCGGTCGTTTTTGCTCTCTGGGCGATTGTTGTCTTGTTGATTGTGCCTTTCTACATGTTCTCGCAGCGCGAGCTGGCGCCGGCTGAAGACCAGGGAGTGGTCTTCGGGGTTATCCAGTCCTCGGCGAACTCCACGATCGATCAAACCAACTTGTTCACGTCCCAGGTCTATGACGTTTATCACTCATTCCCGGAGAGCGAGAGCATCTTTCAGATCACTTCCCCAAGCGGCGGCTTCGGAGGCATGGTCACAAAACCGTGGAGCCAGCGGAAAAAGACCGCTCAGCAATTGCTGGTCGAATCCGTCGGGCCATTGTCGAAGATCCCAGGCATTCGTGTGATTCCATTGACGCCGTCCCCGCTGCCGGGTGGCGGAAATTTCCCGGTTGAATTCGTGATTGTCTCCGCAGCTGAACCAAGACAGCTCAGTGAATTCGCCAACCAGCTGGTGAAGAAAGCTTTCGCCAGTGGCCTGTTCATTTTCGCCGACACCGATTTGAAGTTCGATCAGCCACAGGCCGAAGTTGTCTTCGATCGTGACAAGGTTCGTGCTCAGGGAGTGGACTTGACCCAGGCCGGCCAGGATCTTTCCACACTGCTTGGCGGAGACTATGTCAACCGCTTCAGCATCCAGGGCCGGAGCTACAAAGTTATTCCGCAAATCAAGCGCGCGGAGCGTTTGACGCCCGATCAGCTCGAACAGATCTACGTCACTGGATCCGACGGTAAGCTGGTGCGGCTCTCGACCTTCGCTACGCTGAAAACTACAACCGAGCCGCGGGACCTGAAGAAGTTCCAGCAGCTCAACGCCGTAACAATTCAAGGGGTGATCCCGCCCAATGTGCCGCTGGACAAGGCACTACGCTTCTTGGAGGACGAGGCCAAGACGATCCTGCCGCAGGGCTTCACCGTCGACTATGCCGGCGAGTCGCGTCAGCTGCGCGTAGAGGGCAGCAAATTTCTCGGAACCTTCCTGCTGTCAGCGATATTGATTTACCTCGTGCTGGCGGCGCAGTTCGAAAGCTTCCGGGATCCGTTCATCATCCTGGTGGGCTCGGTGCCGCTAGCCATTTCCGGCGCCCTGATGTTTTCCTTCCTGGGGCTAACGACGCTCAATATCTACAGCCAGGTAGGATTGATCACGCTGGTGGGTCTGATATCGAAGAATGGCATCCTGATTGTGGAGTTTGCTAACCACCTGCAGGAAACCGGAAAGGACAAGCTCGCTGCGATCATCGGAGCAGCTACCACGCGATTACGGCCGATTCTGATGACCACCGCGGCCACCGTGGTCGGTCACTTCCCGCTGGTTCTGGCGACGGGGCCAGGAGCGGGAGCGCGCAACAGCATCGGTATCATGCTGGTCAGCGGCATGATCATTGGAACGTTCTTTACCCTATTTATATGCTCGTGGCGCGCGCGCACGTGCCCGCCTCAACAGAGTGGGAGACGGAATCCGCTGTCCCTGAGTTGGCGGAGACTGCAGTCTAAAGCGTTCGTTGCCTCCGCCCAACGATTTCGGAGAGTATTCGGTCCGAAGTATTCGCTCGGCACCATGCAACACCGGCGCGAGTGGCGCGTCTCGTACTTGCCAGCCTGCATTAGCACGCGCGACCTGCGATGATTGGGCATCGCGCATTAATATTGAACGATTGTCCTACCGTCGTTCGACCAGTACCCGCACTTACTACGTTGAGCTGGATAATCTGCTGTTCGTGTCGGCGCGATTCGACATACAGTACCAAGGCTACCTTCGGCTGATTGAGAATTCTGCGCTGCCCACTTTGCAGCCAATCCGGGAGGCGCCACGGGCTGAGCGTCGATGGGCAGGAGATGATCGGTCCCTCCGAGCCTAATGATCCATGGACGGAGAGGATTGTCATCGGATCAGAGAGTTGACGACTCT
>Ga0209239_1002582_pt1 | contig 10775 bp, 9 predicted proteins | sample GraSoi013_2_20cm_FD_185824 | JGI IMG/M metagenome (GOLD analysis project Ga0209239, IMG submission 185824) | Grasslands soil microbial communities from the Angelo Coastal Reserve, California, USA - Sample 10_02_2013_2_20cm (SPAdes) (version 2) | ecosystem: Environmental > Terrestrial > Soil >...
ACTCGATCTGACGGTGGATTTCGCGACGGGGCCAGGACGAGAGCCGTCGATTCATCCTGCGCGAACTTCCGCCCGCACCATGAAGGGTCAAATTCTCGATGATGATTGCAGACTTCGCGCTTTTCGCGGCAACTACGAGGCGCTTACTCACCAGATTAAGCCTCTGCCGGACGCGGTTCCTCTCCCGACTTCCCTCGCGCGCAAGAAGAACCCTCTTCACCCGCCTATCACCTTTCTTCTTTCGAGCAAGCATTCGACGACGGACAAAATGTACCGCTTGGATCCGGCGGATGCCACCCAACGAGAGTGTGACCAGCTTAGTTTCTTGACAACCGGCGGCCACTCCGTCAAGGGAATTCTCGTTGGTGTCGAGCGCCAACGCGGTTTCGGGGATGTATGTGGGAACGGGTTGTTTCCGGACACAAATGACAATTTTTCCAGGAGCCACGGTCAGGGAACCTATTGTCCATGAAGGATCGTCAAGGAATGTTCGATGCCATCTTGAGATCGGGAGGTCCAATTCGACGTATTCATGCGCGCGAACAGGGATCCTGATTCTCCCTGTAGATCGGTCAAGTCGATAGGCCTGATTTACAACCCGAAGCAGGGGGCGGCGGACGAATGGCAACGAGGAAACCTTCCCTCTCCGGAGGCTTCGACGGTGCGCCTTGAGAAGACTCAAAGCCATACCCAAAGCTGACGGGATGTACTGCTTTAGAATTGGATGTTCACGTCCCAGTTCTGCGTACGCGACCGCGCTCAGTCGAGCGCGTGACCGGATGCCTTGGCTGTTCGCGGTACGGATCGACTTGTTCACTACTAGTCGGAACTCATTCAGGAGCCAAGAGAGTCGAGCGTTCTGCGTTTCGACACGGAACGTTAGAGAGATGTTAGAGCGCACCCAAACAATACTTGGCTAGAACAGGCTTCAAGGCTTCACAGGGGGGTGGGTGAAAGTATTGAGGACTCCTGTTGGCGATGCCACTCGACAGTGCGCCGGGCGGGAATCGAACCCGCATCGAAGGCTTGGGAAGCCTTCGTCCTTCCACTAGACTACCGGCGCTTGGGCGCCGATGCCGGTAAAGGGAGATGAATGTTATCGCTCGGCTGATTCCCGCGCCTCGCACTCAGGCCGCACCGGCTTCGATTCCGACGCGATGGATCGACATGAGGAGTTCGGCCTCGCGCCGCAGGCGGGACGCGACGTCTCGCTTCTCGAGCAATTCTTGACGGACCTCATCCGCCCCGGGGAGTGCGGTGGCGACGCGATAGGACAGAGACCGCGGATCGAGCTGGCTCCAAGTCTCGTCGACGACGGCATGGCCGCGAGCTTCGAATGCGTGCACGACGCCCTCCACCAAGTGAGCGACGGTATCCGCAAGGACCTCCGCGTCGTCGCCGAGGGGATCTTCAAGGAACTCCACGTCCGCACGGAGGTAGGCGCGGGATTTGTCCAGTCCGACGATCTCGAACCGGCGCCTGCCCTCGGCCACGATGTCGTACCGTCCGTCCTTCGAGCGCTCGGAAGCGATGATGGCCGCCTCCGTGCCCATTCTTCGAGGCACCGCCTCGCCGCCGATCTCTTCGCCCTCCAGGATCAGGACGACGCCGAACGGCTCGTCGTGCGCCAGACAGCGGCCGATCATCTCGCGGTATCGCGGTTCGAATATCTGGAGAGCGAGCGTCGCCTCCGGGAACAGGACCGTATGCAGCGGGAACAACGGGAGCCGCACGCGGGCCCCGCATCCCGCGGGAGACCATAAGCCTTCGTCACTTCGGGTGAATGTCCAAGGCCACGACCCAGACCGTGCGGCATCCGGGGCAGTGGACCTCGCGGTTCGTCGAGTCGCCTTCATCCGCGAGCTTGAACGTGAAGAACAAGGGATTGTTGCACCGCGGGCAACTGAAGTTCAGTCCTCCGACCGTCATCGAACTCCTCGATGGCTCGGGTCATCTTAAGGCTGATTGCGGTCCCGGTAGATTTATGCAAGTCACACCCTTGCCGACCCGCCGATGCTCCTCGAGAAGGTCGTGGCACCTCCGCTCGACAACAACGCCTACCTGGTGATCGATGAGAAAAGCATGCAGGCCGCCGTCGTCGATCCAGCCTTGGCGGGAGAGGACCTGCTAGGCCTCGCGGAGAAGCGTGGCGCCAAGATCGCGTATGTCCTGAACACCCACGGCCATCCCGACCCGACCGCAGATGACGAATCCATCCGGAAAGCGACCGGCGCCAAGATCGCGATTTTCGAGCTTGATGCGCCCCTCCTCGAGAAGAATGCCAGGGAGACACGCTGGTTCCTCCCCGCCCCTCCTCCACCGGTGAAACCGGATGTCCTGTTGAAGGAAGGATCGGAGATCAAAGTGGGGGATCTGGTGCTTCGTACATTCCATACCCCCGGCCACACACAAGGGAGCGCTTGTTTCTACATCGCGTCGGAGGAAGCCCTGTTCACGGGCGATACGCTGTATGCGCGATCCCATGGCCGCACCGACACGTTTGGCGGCAGTCCCGCGAAGATGGTGTTCAGCCTCCGTCGTCTCAAGGAACTCCCGCCGACGACCCACGTGTATCCCGGACACGGTCCGGAGACGATGCTCGGGGATGAGTCGTGGCTGAGCGACCTCGTCTACCCGATGCTCTGATCAGCGCCGACCGCTCGCGGCTCGCCAGCTCCGGGCCGCGGGAATTCGGTGGACCAGGCGGATGGGCGCGGTCCGTCGGCCAACTCCGAGGCCGAGACGACGGTATACCACTTTCATACTGAACACGACGACGAGGAAGTAGGCGTACAGGATCGGGAGGGTCACCGGCCAATAGTATTGCCAGAGGATCGCGACGAGGCTCACGATCGCCAGAGCGCCAACCACGATCCTGAGGACGAACGTCTCGATCGCGGAACGACTGAGGGGTCCGCCATCGACGCCGTAGTTCGTGTGGCGCACCGGCTCCTGGAACGCATGTCGGGCCGACGCCCATACACCGAAGACGAGGATCGGGGTCAGGACGGACATCGCGAGATGGGCCGGACCCGTCGTAATCGTGAGGTCAATGATCCACGCCGAATACGCGATGAGCGCGCCCTGGAACACCCGCTTCCTCCGGTAGATCGGGAGGAAGTTCGGCATGATGACGGTCTTCAGGGTCCGCTTCACGAGCTCCGCTCCGAACGTGATCGACTTGGGGAGTCTCTTCGCCAAGAACGCCGCGATCCGGTCCGAGCGGCCCATCAGGATCGGCTGCAAGGAACTCATCACGATGCACAGGATTCCCGCGAAGGGCGTGAGGTACTTCGCCGCGTAGTCGCTCGACAGGTGCGGATTCGCCTCGATCGCGCGGGCGCCGACCGTCGCGTAGAGGATGGCCTCCTCGTTTCGCGCGATCATGCTGGTCCCGATCGCCGTGGACGCCCGGCCCGAGAAGCCGATGAAGTAGGCGAGCGCCGCGGTGAGGAACAGGTCGTTCAGCAGGATCAGAGGACCTGCGATGAGGAGCATGGGCAGGACGGAAGAAAACGAACCTGGGTCGATCAGCATCCCAAAGGAGAGGAAGAAGATCGCGACGAACGCGTCGCGCAGGGACTCCATCTTCACCTTCAGCCGGCTGGCGATGTCCGTGTCCGCGAAGACCATCCCCATGAAGAAGGCGCCAACGATAGCGGGAATCCGGAAGGCCTCCGCGAGGGCCGCCGCGAGGAAGACGGTCCCGAGGGCGAAGAGGACGAACAGTTCCTCGCTCTTGATTCGTTCGAAGATCGCCGCCGTCCGGGGGATGACGACGGCCGCGAGGAGCGCGAAGAACCCGATGAACAGGCCCACTCCGGCGAAGAGCCCGCCGATGTTCACGGGCCCCTCGGCCGGGAGGATCATCCCGTTCGCCAGGGTGAGGATGAACATGGCGAGGAATGATTCGAGGATCACCATGCCGAGGATGAACTCGGTCTCTCGGTTCCCGAGTCGCTTCAGATCGATCAACGACTTGGCCGCGATCGCGGAACTCGACATGCCGATGACGCCTGCCATGAAGATGGTGTCGATCACGGGCCATCCGAGCCACGCGCCGATCACGAATCCCGCGAAGAAGTTCACCGCGAGATTCGTCACCGCGAGGATCGCGGCGGCTTCCTTCGTCTTCATGAGTTTCGTGATGCTGAACTCCAAACCCACGAAGAACAGCAGGAGCACGAGGCCCAGCTGCGAGATGCTCTGCAGGAACACGCTGTCGGTCAGGATTCCATCGTACGACGTGCCGAAGAGGCGAAGATGGATGTTCGGTCCGATGAGGATTCCCGCGATGATGTAACCGATGATGATCGGGATCCGGACCCGTGAGGCAATGGCGGCGCCGATGAACCCGACGCTTGCGATGACGCCGACATCGAACATGATGGACGTCGTCTCAATCACGCGATGCGCTTCCCGGAAGGGCGGCGAGCGCGGTCGCTCGCGAACTTCGCGAGAGAACCGAGGTTCCCATCCCGATGGCGCATCGAACCTATTCCTACAAATAGCCGTTGTCAACGCGAGACGCGATGCGGTCGCCGAGGTTCCCACGGATGTCCGAGATGAGCTTTATTACGGCGCCGAGGGTTCGGCGCGCGATGGCCGACGACTGGCATTCCTTGCCGGCCGACGCCGTCCTGCGACGACTTGACGCCTCCCCGCTGGGTCTGGATTCCCAGGAGGCGGCGCGACGGTTGGCTCGGTTCGGGCCGAATGAACTCGTTCAGACGGCGAGGGTGAGTCCGCTCCGCATCCTGTTGAGCCAGTTCGTGGACGTCCTCGTGATCGTCCTGATCATCGCTGCGATCATCTCGGCGGTCCTGGGGCTCCTGCAAGGCCAGAGTTCGGACCTGTACGATGCGGTGCTGATCATCGTGATCGTGATCATGAACGCGATCCTCGGCTTCGTCCAGGAATATCGAGCGGAACGGTCCTTGGAGGCCCTGAAAAACCTCGCCGCCCCGAAGGCCCACATCCTCCGGGAAGGAGGCATCGTGGCGGTGCCCTCTCGCGATCTCGTGCCAGGCGACGTGGCGGTCCTTACCGCGGGTGACCGGATCCCCGCCGACGCACGACTCCTCGAGGTCGCGAGCCTCCGCGTGAACGAAGCGTCGCTGACCGGGGAATCGCTCCCCGTCAGCAAGGCGGTCGAGCCACTGCCCCGCGATTCCTTCCTGGGGGACCGCAAGAACATGGTATTCATGGGGACCGCGATCGACGGAGGCCGTGGGAAGGCCGTCATCGTCGAGACCGGCATGGCGACCCAGCTCGGCAAGATCGCGGGGCTCGTCCAACAGGAGACGAAATCGGAGACGCCGCTCCAGAGGCAGTTGGACCGCCTCGGGAGGCAGATTGGGGTCGCGGTTCTTCTCGCCGCGGGCCTCATCTTTCTCATCGGCGTCTTCCTGGACCCTGGTCACATCGAGCTCCTGTTCCTGACCGCGGTCGGACTGTCCGTGGCCGCGATTCCGGAGGGACTCCCCGCGATTGTGACGATCAGCCTTGCGTTGGGACTTCAGCGGATGATCCGACGGGGGGCGCTGATTCGAAAACTCCCCGCGGTCGAGGCCCTGGGGGCCGCCTCCGTGATCTGTTCGGACAAGACCGGCACGCTCACGAAAGGGGAGATGAACGTGAGGGTCGTGGTCGCGGGGACCGTGGATTACGAAGTGATTGGCGAGGGCTTCGATCCATCAGGCGTGGTGCGAACCGACGGCCAGGTTGCGGATCTGGCGGCGCATCCCGGATTAAGGCCGCTCCTCGAATGCGGAGTCCTCTGCAATGACGCCGTTCTCCGGAGGGACGGGACTCGATGGGTGGTGGAAGGTGATCCGACGGAAGGCGCGCTCCTCGTCGCCGCGCGGCGTGCCAGCCTAGATCCGGAGGCCATCCGCGCGAGATGGCCGCGCGTCGCGGAGATTGCCTTTACCTCCGAGCGAAAGAAGATGTCGACCCTCCATGCACAATTGTCGGAGTCCGACCTTCGCGAGGTCGTCTCCTTGCCCGAGGGCGAGAGGCTGCGACGTCTCCATGGAACGCCCGCGGTCCTCCACGTGAAGGGCGCGCCCGAGCGGATTCTCGCCAGCTGTTCCCACCACGTCGTGGACGGGGAGCGGAAAGCGTTGTCCGACTTCGATCGGAGCCAGTACCAGTTCCGGAACCAGGAGATGGCCACTCGAGCGCTTCGCGTGATCGGCTTTGCGGTTCGCGAATTCCAGGGGGAGCTGCCTCCCCTCGGGGAGGAGGCGCTCGAGACGGACCTCACGTTCCTCGGCCTGGCAGGGATGATGGACGCGCCCCGGTCCGACGCGATCGAGGCGATCCGCCGCTGCAAGAAAGCGGGCATCCGGGTCGTGATGATCACGGGGGACCACAAACTCACGGCGATGGCGGTGGCCAGAGAGATGGGGATTCTCGGTGAAGGCGACCTCGCCTTCACGGGGGAAGAGCTGGAGCGGATGCCCGACGACGAACTCGTGCGCCAAGTCGAACGGATCCGCGTCTACGCCCGCGTCGCCCCCGAGCACAAGATGCGCATCGTGGACGCTTGGAAGAAGGCCGGGCACATCGTCGCGATGACCGGCGACGGTGTGAACGACGCACCCGCCCTGAAGCGGTCCGACCTGGGCGTCGCGATGGGAATCACCGGGACGGACGTGGCCAAAGAGAGCGCGGACATGGTCCTCACGGACGACAACTTCGCGTCGATCGTCGCCGCGATTGAGGAGGGCCGCGGGATCTACGAGAACATCCGGAAGTTCGTCGCCTTCCTACTCTCCGCGAACGCGGGCGAGGTCCTGATCATGTTCATCGCGACCCTCGCCATCGCGGACCCCCAATTCCTTCCGTTCTTCGCGCCGGTGCAGCTCCTGTGGATCAACTTGGTGACGGACGGGCTGCCGGCTCTCGCGCTTGGCGTGGACCCGTACCCGACGGACAGTATGAACCGGCCGCCGCGCAACCCGAAGGAGGGCGTTCTCTCGAGGGACATCCTCTTCCTGATCGTCGTCGTCTCTGTGATCTTGACCGTCGGCACACTCGGCGTCTTCTTCCTCGAATTGTGGGAAGGGGCCGATGCCATCCGAGCCCGGACCGTCGCCTTCACCACGATCGTGTTCTTCGAGCTGTTCCTCGTCTTTTCCATGCGATCTCCGCGACAGACCATTTGGCAGATCGGCTTGTTCACGAACACGAAGCTCATCATCGCCGTGCTCGGGTCCATGGCCCTTCAGGCTGCGGTCATCTATACGCCATTCCTCCATGACGTGTTCGAGACGGAGCCCCTCACCCCTCGAGACTGGCTCGAGACCGTCCTGATTTCGCTCACGGCATTCGCCTTCGTCGAGGTGCTCAAGGTCGTCCGGCATCGAATCAAGGCTTCGGCGCCATGATCGAGGTCGACGGAGCCCACGGAGAGGGTGGCGGTCAGGTGCTCCGCATGGCGGTCGCCCTCTCCGCGCTGACGGACATACCCGTGCGGGTCGTCCGAATCCGAGCGGGCCGGCCGACTCCCGGCCTGGCCGCCCAGCATGTGACGGCCATCGACGCCGTGTCGAAGTTGTGCGGTGGCGAGGTGACCGGCCTCGCCGTCGGATCGTCTACGATCGAATTCCGACCGGGCACCCTTGCAGCGGGTCGCTTCTCGTTCGACGTCGGGACAGCAGGGAGTGTGACGCTCATCCTTCAGGCCGTTCTGCCGGTGGCCGCCGCAGCCGGGGGACCCGTTCGGGTGCGCCTGGTCGGAGGAACGGATGTCCGTTGGTCACCCCCGATCGATTACTTCAGTCGGATTTTCTTGCCCCTCCTCCGGAGGCTCGGGGCCCGTGCGGACGTGGAAGTCCTCCGGCGCGGATACTATCCGCGAGGCGGGGGAATCGTCGAGGCCACCGTCGAACCCACGCGGTCCTGGTCGCCCCTGCCCCGGTCCGAAGGTGAGGACATTCAACGAGTGCGCGGCATCGCCCACGTTTCCAACCTTCCGGAGGACGTGCCGAAGCGAATGAAACACGCCGCCATCCGTCGACTCCACGGCATTGCGGACGTCAAGGTGGAGGAACGGGTGTACCGCGGAGAGGAGGCGATCGGGCAGGGCGGGGCTCTCGTCCTCTGGGCGGACACGGAGGCGACGGTCCTGGGATCCGATTCCCTCGCGGAGCGTGGCAAGCCCTCCGAACGAATCGGGGAGGAGGCCGCCGCGTCCCTACGGGCCGAGCTAGAGGCCGAGGCTACCCTCGATGTCCACGCGGCGGATCAGCTTCTCGTGTACCTGTCGCGTGCCGAAGGGCCATCTCAGTTCCGCGTGCGAGTCGTGTCCGGGCATTTGGAGACGATGATGTGGCTCATCCCGCAATTCTTGTCCTGTCGGTTCACGGTCGCGCGAGAAGAGGGCGGGTTCCAAGTGCACGTCGAGCCGGGCGCCTAGCCGTACATGCTCGGTCGCGCGGGTTCACTCGGCTTCTTCGCGACCTCGGTCTGGTGGTGGATTGACTTCAGCTGCATCTCGATCCGTTCCGCTTCCTCGTAGAGCGGTCGTGCGTCGAGTTCCGTGTGCAGCAAGAGCTTGTCGATCACCTCGATCGCCCGGGCGGCGGCCCGCGCGTCCGGATAATCAGGATGGGCTTCGCTCAGAAGGGTGATCACGTCGAAATCCCGCTTACGCCCTTCGTTCAGGAGGACCCCCGCGACCCCGGTGATGACGCCCTCTTCGAAGACTGTGATGTTGTTCTTGCGGATCATGTCCATCGTCTTGTCCGTCGAGCCGATTCCGTAGACCTCGACCTGCCTCTCTCCCTCGTCCTCACGGGCGTCGACGATTAGTCCTTCAGGGCATACAAGGAGGTTGCACCGGGCGTCCTGCGCCCAGTCGAGCACGGTCGCGGCGATCGCCTTGATCAGGTTCGGCGGCGGCTGGAATTCGGAGATGAAGACGACGATCTGATCTCGGTCGTCCATCTTCGGCCCCGCGTAGATTCGGACGGGATTCATCGGCTGGCCATCACGGACGAGGGCCACGGTCGGAAAGTAGACGGAGTCCATGATCCCGATTTGAACCAAGTTCAGAGCGTTGATTAGGTAGTTCGCGACGATCGAGCTGACGAGGCCGACGCTCGGGAACCCGTCGATCACGGTCGCCCCGCGGAGGTCCATCCGCTTCAGCTCGTAAATCTGGATGCCTTCCATCGGCGCCCGCGGACCATCCCGGGAAGGTTACTTAAAGATGCGCGGGCCAAGTCTGCGGCTTGAGAACACATCACTCCATAGGGAGAATTTCGTGCGTATTGACAAACTCCACGCCCCCGCGCCGAAGCATGATTCCCACCGTGCAATATTTCTCCGAGGAAAGGTCGATCGCCCTTTTCACCGCCGATTCCTTGATCCCGTTCCCGCGGACTTGGTAATGCAGGCGAATCTTCGTGAAGACTTTCGGGTCCTCGGTCGCCCGTTCCGCGTCCGCGGTGATCTCAAGAGACGTGAAGGGAACGCGCTCTTTCTGAAGGATCAGGACGACATCCGCCGCGGTACATGCCATCACGGAGAGGAGTGCTGCTTGCACGGGGCTCGGGCCTTTTCGAGTCGCTCGGTCGCCGGCGTCGAAGAGGATCGAGGGGGCGTCGTGGGCCTTCGCCCGGAAGCGCATTGCATCGACGTGAACCAGTCGGCCTTTCACGTTGTCCACCGCTCCTCGCAGGCTGCCACTCTAGAAGAACTTCGCTGCGAACCCGCAAAGTTGTTATTCGGCCGGTCCATCGGATGGCCGTGCGACCACGTGTGATCATCAACGCCGCGATGAGCGTCGACGGGAAGATCGCGCTCTCTGACCGGAACGGAGTCCGACTCAGCAACGAGGAGGACCTACGTCGCGTTCATCATTTGCGGGCCGCGGTGGATGCGATCCTGGTCGGCGTGGGTACTGTCCTCAAGGACGATCCGAAGCTCACGGTGAAAGCAGAATATGCGAAAGGTCGGAATCCGCTACGGGTCGTCCTGGACTCGGATGGCAAGACACCGGCAACGTCCCGCGTCCTGGACGGGAGTGCCCCGACGTTGATCGTCACGTCGGAGGAATGCGAGCGGACGTTTCCCCCCGCCGAGGTCTTGCGAATTGGCAAGGATGAGGTGGACTTGCCGGTCCTGCTCGATCGTCTCGAGGCTCGAAATATTCGGTCCATCCTCGTGGAAGGAGGGAGCACAGTCATCTGGTCCTTCCTCCGCAAAGGCCTCGCCGACGAACTCAAGGTCTTCGTGAGCAGCCGGGTGCTCGGCGGGCACGCGGCTCCGACCCTCGCGGGCGGTCCAGGCGTCGCCTCCTTGGATGAGGCGCCCCGTCTCCGTTTGGACCGGATCGAACGCCTCGGGGACGGCGCCCTCCTCGAGTATGCGGTGGTCCGGTGAGCGAGTCCGATATCATTGTTCGACCGGAGCATTTTCTCCGCTACCTACGAGAAGCTCGAGGCTTGCGGGGGGCTGACACGCGCCTACCTCCGGTGGGCGTCCTCGCGTTCGGCACGGGCGATTTTCGGGCTTTCCATCGAATCATCAAAGGACGGCTGAAGGGTTGGAATCGGTGGCTGAGTGTGGGAGCCGCGGGAAGGAAATCGGTTGTCGTCGCTCGTTCCCCGATCGGAGCCCCGGCGGCAACAATCACGATGGAGGAGATGGCCGCACTCGGCTGCAAGACGTTCCTCAGCTTTGGAGCGTGCGGCTCCCTGTTGCCAGACCTCCGGATCGGGGACGTCGTGCTTCCGACATTTGCGGTCTCCGACGAGGGCACC
>Ga0209239_1002585_pt1 | contig 10765 bp, 8 predicted proteins | sample GraSoi013_2_20cm_FD_185824 | JGI IMG/M metagenome (GOLD analysis project Ga0209239, IMG submission 185824) | Grasslands soil microbial communities from the Angelo Coastal Reserve, California, USA - Sample 10_02_2013_2_20cm (SPAdes) (version 2) | ecosystem: Environmental > Terrestrial > Soil >...
CAAACAGGTGGCCCGCCGCCTCGCCGATCGCACCGGTGAGAATCGGCGTGTCGACCAGCACGAAATGCCGGTCGTAGAAAAAATCGCGAATCGCCTGGACCACCTCGTCGCGCACGCGCGCGATCGCCACCTGGCGGCGGCTGCGGAGCCACAGGTGCCGGTGCTCGAACAGGAACGCCGTGCCGTGCTCCTTGGGGGTGATCGGAAAATCGACGCTCGGCCCGATCACCTTCACGTCGGACGCGGTGAGCTCGACGCCGCCCGGGGCGCGCGCATCGGCCCGCACCATGCCGCTAACCTCCAGCGACGTCTCCTGGGTGAGGCGGCCGAACGCATCCCACGCCGCCTCGGGCACGTCTTTCTTCGACAGCACGACCTGCAGGTACCCGGTGCCGTCGCGCAGCGTCACGAACCCGATCTTGCCCGACGAGCGCGTCGTCATGACCCAGCCGCGCGTGGTCACTGACTGGCCCGCGAGCGGCGGCAGGTCTTCGATGCGATGGAAGGGAGGCATGGGGTCGGGCATCTTAGTGGCGGGTGGAGGGACTGTCAACGATGGGTGCGCGGTGCGCAGTGCGCGGGTGAATGAAGGGTGCGCGGTACGCGGTGCGCGGTTATCTCCGGAGGCGACCGCGCACTGCGCACCGCGCACGCTTCGTTCATCCCACCCGGAACAATTCGAACCCCCGCTCGTATCTCGCCACGATCCGCTCCCGGTACGCCGCGTGCTCCGGGCGCGCCAGCGCCGGGTCGCGCGCGATGATCTGCCCCGCGGCGCGACGTGCGGCCTCGAGCAGCGGAAGGTCGGTGGCGAAGTTCGCGTAGCGCAACGGCACGCCTCCCGACTGGCGCGCCCCGGTCAGCTCGCCCATGCCGCGCTCCGCGAGATCGAGCTCGGCGATCTTGAATCCATCGGTCGTGCGGGTGAAGGCCTCCAGCCGCGGCGCCGCCTCGGGCACGTCAGACAGGAGAATGCAGTGGCTCGCGGCCGCGCCGCGGCCCACCCGGCCTCGCAACTGGTGCAGCTGCGCCAGCCCGAACCGCTCGGCGTGCTCGATCAGCATCACCGTCGCGTTCGCGACGTCGATGCCCACCTCGATCACGCTGGTCGCCACCAGGACGTGCACGGCGTTGTCGCGGAACGCGCGCATGGTCGCGTCGCGCTCCTCCGGCTTGAGCCGTCCGTGCACCAGACCGATCACGAGCTCCGGGAACACCTTCGCGATCCGACCGGCCATCACCGTAGCGGCCTTCAGGTCGGCCTTCTCCGACTCGTCGATCACGGGGTAAAGCACGTAGGCCTGCCGGCCCGCCGCGCATTCCGCCCGGATGAACTCGTAGATCTTCTGGCGCGCCGCCTCGGTACGGAGCGCCGTCTTGACGAGCCCCCGCCCCGGTGGACGCTCGCGCAGCTCGGTCACGTCCAGGTCGCCGTACCAGGTGAGCGCGAGGGAGCGCGGGATGGGCGTCGCGGTGAGCAGCAGCACGTCGGGCGCGTCGCCCTTTTCCACCAGAGCGGCGCGCTGCTCCACCCCGAAGCGGTGCTGCTCGTCGATCACCGCGAGGCCGAGGCGGCGGAATTTCACCGACTCCTGAATCAGGGCGTGCGTGCCGACGATCACCCGCGATGCGCCCGCGGCGATCCGCTCGCGCGCCGCCGCCTTCTCCGTCGCGCTCAGCCGCCCGATCAGCAGGTCGGGCTTGAGCTCGAGCGGCGCGAGCAGCCGGGTCAGCGTCGCGAGGTGCTGCTCGGCAAGCAGCTCCGTGGGTGCCATGATCACCGCCTGATACTCGTTCTCCACGGCGAGCAGCATCGCGAACAGGGCCACCACCGTCTTGCCGGTCCCGACGTCGCCCATCAGCAGGCGATGCATGCGCAGCGGGGCCGTCATATCGTCGGCGATCTCGCGGATCGCGTGCCGCTGGTCGCCGGTCAGCTCGAAGGGGAGATGCTCCTTGAGACGGGTGGTGAGCTCCTTCTTGACGGCGAAGTGGATCCCCGCCCGTGCGCGCTTGGCGAGCGCGCGGGCGCGCGCGTGTACCAGCTGCTGGTCGAACAGCTCGTCGAACGCCAGGCGGCGGCGCCCGGGTTCCGCGTCCGCCGCCGCCGCCGGCCGATGCACCGCTGCCAGCGCGGTACGAAGCTCGGGAAGGCCCACGGCCTCGCGCAGGGCGCCGGGGAGCGGGTCGTGCACCAGCGCCAGCAACGCGTCGAGGTGCTGGTGGATGAGCCCGCGGATCTGACGATGCGTCAGGCCCTCCGTCGCCGGGTAGACGGGCAGCACGAGCCCGCGCTCGGGGCTCGCGTCCGCTTCGTCCGCCAGGATCACGAACTCGCGCGGCACCAGCTGGCGGCCGTGGTAGTAGCGCACCGGCCCGGTCACGAGCAGCAGCTGTCCCTTCTTGATCTGGCGCTCGAGGAACGGCTGCCCCGGCCAGGCACACTCGAGCACGCCGCCACTTGCCCCGTCGTCGCGCAGCAACGCCCGGAACACCCGCAGGCCCTTGCGGGTGGGGAGAACGCCGGTGCTCGCCACCCGTCCCACGCACGTCACGTCCTCGCCCACGTGCGCCTGGGCGAGGGGCGTGACCGTGGTGGCATCGAGGTAGCGGTGCGGCGCGTGATACAACAGGTCGCCGACCGTGCGGATCCCGAGCCGCGCGAGCGCATCGGCCCGCTTGGGACCGACGCCCTTCAAGTACTTCACCGACGTCGTGAGCTGGAGCGTCACGACGCGTCCACCAGGCGCCGGGCGTACCGTGCCGCGTCGAAGACTGCGAGATCTTCCAGGGCCTCCCCCGTCCCGAGAAACCGCACCGGGACCCGAACCGCGCGCTTGAGCGCGACCACGCTCCCGCCCTTGGCGGTACCGTCGAGTTTGGTCACGACGAGCCCGCTGAGCGGCACCGCCCCCGCGAACGCGCGGGCCTGCTGCACGGCGTTCTGCCCCACCGTGCCGTCGAGCACCAGCAGCGACTCGTGCGGCGCTCCCGGATGCAGCTTCGCCACCACCCGGACCATCTTCTTCAGCTCTTCGAGCAACCGGTCCTCCGTATGGAGCCGCCCGGCCGTATCGACGAGCACCGTGTCGGCCCCCCGCGCGCGCGCCGCCGCGATCGCGTCGAAGGCGACCGCCGCGGGATCGCCCGTGCCCGTGACCGCGGGGACGCCGAGGCGACCGGCCCACGCCTGGAGCTGCTCCGTGGCGCCGGCACGAAACGTGTCCGCCGCCGCGAGCAACACCGACCGCCCGTCGCGCGCCAGCCGGGCGGCGAGCTTCGCCACGGTGGTCGTCTTTCCCACGCCGTTCACGCCGAACACGAGGATCACCGTGGGCGGCGTGGCCGCTCGCGCGAGCGCGCCGGGATCACCGAGCGCATCGACGACGAGCGCGTCGGTCACCGCGCGCTCCACGGCGGCCCGAAAGTCACCTTCAGTCGCGCCCGAGACCGCGGCGAGGATCTGCTGCGTCGCTTCCACGCCGAAATCGGCCTCGAGCAGAATGCGCTCTGCCTCGGTCGCATTCGCGCCAGACGACCGGCGCACCACTTGCACGAGTCGGCGCCAGAGACTCACGCCTCCCGCTTCCTGTTTCCCGCTTCCCGGCCTTGTCACGGCAGTCCCTGGCGCCGCCGCCACGCCCACTCACCGGCGAAGGCGGCGATCGCGGCCACGAACAGCCACCAGCGGTCGCGCAGCGCGACGCCGGCGAGCCGTCCGCCGGTCGCTCCTGGTTGCGGCGCCACCACCACCGGGGCCGGGCGCCACTCGTCCGAGTAGGTGTCGACCGCGACCAGGCCGCGCTCCGGTCCCTCCGCCGCCGCGTAGCGGTACTGGCCCGGCGGCAGCCACAGCTCGGCCCGGCCCCCGGCATCGAACCGCAGCGTGTCCTGCTGCTGGCCGCGCACCGTGGCGAGCGAGAGCACGACGTCGCGCGGTTCCCCGGCCGCTGTCCAGCGCCATTGGAGCGGCAGCCCGTTCGCAGTCACGGTCGTCACGGGCACGAACCGCTCCCCACTCCCCGTTCCCCCCGCCAGCAGCCAGTCGGTCAGCCCGGCCACGAGGGCTCGATACGCTTCCGCGCTCGCGCCTCCCCGGAACGCCCAGCGGTACAATCCTCCGGCCGCGATCGTCGCGCGGCGCTTGCCGTCGCGTTGCGACAGCGCGATCACCGCGCGCGGCGGCCCGCGCCGCGCCAGCCGGGCCGTGAGCGCGATCACCGGCGAGCTGTCGGAGGGGGAGGAGGGAGCGAGCTCGCCGAGTGCGGTGACGGGTGGCAGCGAGTCCCACGCGACACCGGCGAGCGCACCGGCGATCGGTGAGGCAACGGGTGGCTGGACATACCAGTCGCCTTCCTGACGGCGGCCGAGCGGCCACACCAGCAGGGCCCCCTTGGCCGTGACGCGCGCGAACGTGGCGGGATCACCTGCTTCGACCAGGAGCGCCGCGCCCCGCACCGCGCGTGCCACCTCGCCGGGCCGCACCGCCGTGAGGGTGGCGGCATCACGCCAGCGCGTGCCACCCGGATCCGCCGCCACGAGGACTTTCACGGGCGCCTGCGCGACGTCCTCGAGCGCGTGCGCCAGGAAGCGCGTGTCCCAGTCGGGCGGCGAGGCGAGCAGCACGATCGACGGTGCTGCGCTCACCTGGAGCACGAGCGTGCGCGCGTCGTCGCGGGCCTCTTCGTCCCCCACCCCTTCCAACCCAACCTCAACCGCCACCCATCCGGGAAACGAGAAACGGGAAGCTGGAAACGTGAGGTCGGCGGATACGACTCCGCTATCGGGAAGGTCTACGACCCGGGACGCGAGCCGTCGACCGCCGACGCTCGCTACCAGCGTCGCCGTTCGTTTCCCGTTTCCCCTTTCCCGTTTCCCGACCGTGCCGTAACTGACCTTGAGCCGGATGGTGTCACCAGCACCGACTCTCCCAGGCCCATCGATGTTCGAGACGAACGCGTCGAAGAACGGCGTCCGCGGGAGGACGACGATCCGTGCGGATCGTAGCAGGTCGGCGGGCGCGTCGGCGCGATCGGCGATGGCACCGTCCGTGACGATCGCCACGGGGCCGCCGCGCGCCGCGGCGGCGGCGAGCGCCGGCGCAAGCCGGCTCGCGCCGTCGCGCGGGGCCAGGGTATCGAAGGCCGTGACGCGCGCGCCGAATCGCCAGATGACGTCACCGTGCGCCAGGGCGCGCGCCGTGTCGAGCGCCGCAGCCCAGTGTCCGCCCCGCCCCGCCATGGAGAGCGACGCATCGAGCAGGACGAGGCGTGGGGCGCCGCCCACGCCGAGGCGCAGCGCCGCCGGGTTCCAGATGAGGAGCAGGAGGGCGCCGACGCCCGTCGTGCGCAGCGCGGCGAGGCCCACGGTCACGCGGCGATGCACGTCAGGGCCTCGTGGAGCGTGAACCGTCCCTCGTGCAGGGCGCGTCCCACGATGGCGCCGGCGAGCCCCGCGTCGCGCACGCGCCGCAGGTCGTCGAGCGAGGCGACCCCGCCCGACACGATCACGTCGAGCCCCTCCCCGAGCGCGGCGATGGCGCGTGCACCGTCCACGTCGGGCCCCGCGAGGCTGCCGTCGCGGGCGGCGTCGGTGTAGATCACGGTGCGGGCGCCCTGGCCGCGCAGGCGGCGCGCCAGCTCGAGTGGGGCGAGCGCCAGCCGCACGTCCGAGCCGCGCGCCGCGACCCGGCCGTCGCGCGCATCGATGCCCACGGCGAGCCGTTCCGCGCCATAACGCCCGAGCAAGCGCGCCACCAGCACGGCATCGACCACCCCCGCGGTCCCGATCACGACCCGGGTCGCGCCCCAGCCGACGAGCTCGGCGACGCCGTCGTCGCTCGTCACGCCGCCCCCCACCTGGATCCGCACGGCGGCCTCGGCCAGGAGGCGGCGGGTCAGCTCGCGGTTCTCGCCCTTGCCGAAGGCGCGGTCGAGATCGACGACGTGCACCCAGCGGGCGCCGTCGCGGGCGAATTGCCGCACGGCGGCGATGGGGTCGGAGGCGGAAGTGGAACGGGCCACGCGCCCGCCCTCGATGTCAACGGCGGGATACAGCTCCACGAGCAGAAAGAAAACTAAAGGAGACTAATCGCGCGCGGCGACGGCGGGGGCGGGCGGGCCGGTGGGCTCGAGCTGGGCCCGCAGCGCCTCGCGCGCGGCGCCGTAGGCCGCGTCGAGGCTCTTGGGCACCGGCGTGCCGGCACCCATGTCCTTGCGGCGCGGATTGGTGGGCCGGCCGCCCACCAGGAACTCGTAGTGCAGGTGCGGCCCGGTCGAGAGGCCGGTCGAGCCGACGTAGCCGATCGTCTCGCCCTGATCCACCCGCTCCCCCGAGTGCAGGCCGCTGGCGAACCCCGACAGGTGACCGTACCGCGTCCGAATGCCGTTGACGTGTCGCAGCTCGATGAGGTTGCCGTATCCGGTGTCATCGTGCCCGATGCGCGTCACGATCCCATCCGCCGTGGCGCGGACCGGAGTACCGTAGGCCGCCGCGAAGTCCACGCCCTCGTGATGCCGCCAGGTGTGCAGGATCGGATGATAACGGGAGCCGAACCCGCTCGACACGCGCCGGAACTGGAGCGGCGCCCGCAGGAACGCGCGCCGCAGCGACCGCCCGCGCTCGTCGTAGAACCCGCCACGACCGGCCGTCGAGTCCTCGAAGTAGAACGCGTATTCCGGGGTGCGCGCGACGTCGACGCGCGCGGCCAGAATGCGGCCGAAGCGCCGCTCCCCTTCGGACGACTCCAGGCGATCGAGCAGCACGGTGAAGCGGTCGCCGGGGCGGATGTCGCGCGTGAAGTCCACTTCCCAGTCGTACACGTCGGCGATGGCCCAGGCGAGCTGGCGTCGCTCGGCGCCGGGGAGGAAGGTGTCCGAGACGGCTCGGTCCAACGCGTCGTACAACGACGACTCGATCGTGCCGGTCACCCGCAGCCGGGTGACAGTCCACGGGATCGTCTCGACCGTCTCCACCCAGCCCGAGTCGCCGCGGTCCACGGTGAGGCGCCGCTCCGGCGACAGGCGGATGGTGATGCGGCGCGCGACGCTGTCGGTCTTGAGGCGGCGAACCTGGAACGCCAGGCCCGGGCGGAGCCGGCGCACGGGCAGGCTCTTGGCGGCGGCGAGGAAGCTCGCGTAGTCGCGCCCCGTCACGCCGGCGCGCGCCAGCACGTCGGCGAGCCGCTCGCGCCGGCCCAGCGCGTCGTCCACGTCGCGGTACGCCGCGTTCACCAGGATGGCAGGCGCGGTGAGCGGCCGCCGCCATGGCCACGCGACCCCCGTGGCCCAGACAAGGCCGCCGGCGACCAGCACGCCGGCGACGATGGAGTGGCTCGCCCGCCAGGACGACGGCATCAGTCCATCTGCCGGCGGATGAACGTGGGGATCTCCAGCTCGTTCAGCTCCGCCGGGAGCGGCGGGTTGGCGGCGGCGGTGCGCCGGCCCGGCTGCTCGGCCGGCTTCACGTACCCGGGCGGCGCGACCGCCGGCCGGCCGCCGCGCTCGCGGAACGGCAGCACGCCCGGGGCCCGGCCCGGCGTCTCCGCGGCGGTGCTTTGCCGGTCGAACCCGGTCGCAATCACGGTGACGCGGATCTCGCCGTGCATCGCCGGATCGTTCACGGTCCCGAAGATGATCTCGGCCTCCTCACCCGCCGCGTCCTTGACGACGTCGGAGATCTGGGTGACCTCGCCGAGCGTCAGGTCCTCGCCGCCGGTGATGTTGATCAGTACGCCCGTCGCGCCGGTGATCGAGATGTTGTCGAGCAGTGGCGACGAGATCGCCTGCTGCACCGCCTCCATCGCGCGGTTTTCGCCCCGCCCCATGCCGGTCCCCATGATCGCCGCGCCGCCGTTCTGCATCACGGTGCGTACGTCGGCGAAATCCACGTTCACGATACCGGTGACCGTGATGAGCGAGGAGATGCCCTGCGTGGCGTGCAGCAGCACTTCGTCGGCCTTTTTGAGAGCATCCTGGAACGGGATGCCCTTGCCCACCACGGCCAGCAGCCGCTCGTTCGGCACCACGACCATCGTGTCGACGTGTTTGCGCATCTCGGCGATTCCCATTTCCGCCTGCCGCATGCGCTTGCGGCCTTCGAACAAAAAGGGCTTCGTCACGATGCCGATGGTGAGAGCGCCCAAGTCACGTGCGATCTGGGAGATGATCGGCGCGGCGCCCGTGCCCGTGCCCCCGCCCATGCCGCAGGTGACGAACACCAGGTCGGCGTTCTGGAGGGAGTGCAGCACTTCGTCGCGGTTTTCCTCGATGGCCTGGCGGCCGATCTCAGGACGCGCGCCGGCGCCCAGCCCGCGGGTGAGCTTCTTGCCGATCTGCACCTTCACATCGGCCTTGTTGTTGAGCAGGGCCTGCGCGTCGGTGTTCACGGAAATGAATTCGACGCCCTGGAGTCCCTCGTCGACCATGCGGTTCAGGGCGTTGCCGCCACCACCGCCGACACCGACGACTTTCATCCGGGCGTTCTGCGAGACGGTCTCTTCGAGCTCGAAGATCATGGCTCCCTCGGGTGACCGATCAGAAGAAGTCCTGCAACCACCGCTTCAGCGGTCCGAACAGCTTGTCGACCCCCGCGCTCCGGACCAGCGAGCCGCCCCCTCCCGCCGCGCCGCCCTGCACCAGCCGCCGCGCGGCGTACAGCACCAGCCCGACCGGCACCGCGTAGCGCGGCGCCTGCACGCTGTCGACCAGACCCGAGATCCCCTGCTCGGGGCTCCCGGCCCGCACCGGCACCGCGAACGCCTCGCGTGCCAGCTCCACCATTCCCGGCAGATGCGCCGTTCCCCCCGTCAGCACCACGCCGGCCGGCAACCGGCCGCCCCCGTACCCCGCCCGCTCGAACTCCCGCTGCACCAGCTGAAAGATCTCGTCCACCCGCTGGTGGATGATGTGCGACAGCAGCTCGCGTGATGCCTGCCGTGCGCCCTGGCTCGGGGTGGACGGCAGGTTGATCATCTCCGACGCGTCCACCAGCGGCTGGTACGCGACGCCGTGCCGCTCCTTGAGCCGCTCCGCGTCCGCCTGTGTCACCCCCAGCCCCTGCATCATGTCGCTCGTCACGTGGGTGCCGGCGAACTTGATCGAGGCGAGGTGACGGATCTTCCCCTCGTGAAAGATCGCCACACCGGTCGAGCCGCCGCCGACCTCCACCAGCGCCACGCCGAGCTCGCGCTCGTCGTCGGTCAGCACGGCGTACGACGCGGCCAGCGGCTCGAGCACCAGGTCGGCCGGGCGGTAGCGCGCCCGCTCGACGCTCTTGCGCAGATTCTGCGCGGCGGTCGACTGCACCGTGACGAGGTACATCTCGACCTCGAGCCGCGTGCCCGTCATCCCCACCGGATCCGAGATACCGCGCTGCTGGTCGACCACGTACTCCTGCGGGATGTCGTGCAGCAGCTCGTGGTCCCGGCCCAGCGACACGGCGCGCGCCACCTCGTTCACCCGCGCCACGTCGTCGGGCGTGATCTCGTCCCCCGACACGGCCACGACGCCCGTCGAGGTGCGCGCCGACACGTGCTCGCCGGCGATGCCGCAGGTCACCCCGCCCACCTTCACCCCCGCCATCCGCTCGGCGTCGCGCATCGCGGCGACGATGGACCTGCTCGTCTCGTCGATATCGCGCACCATACCCCGGCGCACGCCCGCGTTCTTTGCGAGCCCCACCCCCAGCACCTTGGCGAGCGGCAGGCGCGGCAGGTCTCCCACCACCTCGGCGATCACGGCGCACGTCTTGGTGCTGCCGAGATCGAGCCCGGCCACAACCTGGCGATCCCGGCTCACGCGCCTCCCTCACCGGCCCCGTCCGCGGTCGCCTTGCGCCGCACGACCACCTGGCCCGCGAAGCGGGCATCGAGCTCCACGTAGGAACGCCCCCTTGCCGCGAGATCCTGTGCCACCAGCACCACGGCCCGAATCACCTCCGGCCCGGCGTCGCGCCGCAGCAGGACGCGCCGCGATCCGACTTCCAGCAGCACGTCCCCACGCGCCACCCGCCGCGCGCCGATGATGGTTTGAAACAGCGCCGGATCCACCGACTGGATCAGCGCCAGCACGCCCACCACCCCGGAGTCGCCGCTCGCCGCGATCGGCAGATCGAGGCCGGAGCGCGCGGGATCGAACGGCAGCGGGTGGCCCGACGCGTCCACCGCCACCAAGCGCGTCCCGCGTGGACCCGGCGTCAACGCGGCCGGCTCCACCTCCCGCAGCTCCACGGTCAGCGCCGCCGGCAGGTGACGCACCACCCGAGCCTCCGCCACACCGGCGAGACCGCGCACCCGGTCCGCGAGCAGGCGCGTGTCGCTGAACACGCTCGCCCCGGGTCCCAGCCGCAACGCCGCGATCACCGCGTCGGGGGCGAGATTGCGCACGCCCACGAGCTCCACCTGCCGCACGCGGAACACCTGCAGCCGCCGCAGCGCGAAGGGCGCGCCGAGCCACAGCAGCGTGAGCACGCCCGATCCCGCGAGCCCCACGAGCGCCCGCCGCCGCCAGCGCGGCCAAGGGCGCGTCACGCCGCGTTCCCTAACCGCAACCGCGCCAGCAATTCGGGCCCGACGCGCGTGATATCCCCCGCCCCGAGCGTGAACACCACGTCGCCCGCCCGTACCGTCTCCACCACCCGCTCGGTCAGTCCCGCCCGCTCGCGCACCGCGATCGTGGTGGCGCCCGCGCCGGCCGCTCCACGTGCCACCAGATCGGCACTCACGCCCGCGAGCGGCTGCTCGCGCGCCGCGTAGATCGGAGCCACC
>Ga0209239_1002586_pt1 | contig 10759 bp, 7 predicted proteins | sample GraSoi013_2_20cm_FD_185824 | JGI IMG/M metagenome (GOLD analysis project Ga0209239, IMG submission 185824) | Grasslands soil microbial communities from the Angelo Coastal Reserve, California, USA - Sample 10_02_2013_2_20cm (SPAdes) (version 2) | ecosystem: Environmental > Terrestrial > Soil >...
CCCTCCTGTCCCGCCTCGCAAACGCCGAAAACGGCATCGCCAACTTTGAGATCCGTCACGGCCTCGCCGACGGAGCCGATCACGCCGGAAAAATCGCGCCCCAGGATCAATGGAAACTTCGCTTGCGCATATTGGCCGGCACGCACCTTCCAATCCGCGGCGTTCACGCTGGCGGCATGCACATCGATTACGACCTCACCCGGCTGCGCCACCGGATCGGGCAAATCTCCGTATTTCACGACTTCCGGTCCGCCAAATCGTTCAATGAAAGCAGCCTTCATCGGTCTTATCCCTTCTGATCATAAAGCCGGCAAAAGATGCTCTCTTGCTTGCACCTCCTTTCCAGAATGTCCACGCCGATTGAGCGCGTTCGGGATGATGTTAGGATGGCGAGACAAGAGAACCGCGATATGGGCTGGGTTTCCCACACCCAAACGACTTTGAAAAGCATCCGGCGGCTTCGCGCACGTCTACGGCCGCGCATGCGGAGCAAGTTGAGACGAACGCTGCTGCACGCATGGATTGGCGCTGCAGCGCTGCTGGGTCTAGGTGCGACGGCTGCCCACGCCAACGTCCTCATCTCCATCGACAAGAGCACGCAGCAGATGATGGTTTCCGTGGACGGCGTGCCACGCTACCGCTGGGCCGTTTCGACCGGCCGCGCCGGCTATGGCACGCCCAGCGGCACCTATCGGCCGCAGCGCATGGAAAGATCGTGGTTCTCGAAATTGTACTACAACTCGCCCATGCCATATTCGATCTTTTTCCACGGCGGATATGCGATCCACGGCAGTTACGAGATCAACCGGCTCGGTGGTCCGGCCTCGCATGGCTGCATCAGGCTGCACCCCGCGAACGCGGCGACATTGTTCGCGCTGGTGCAGCAGAGGGGGATGAGCGACACGGTCATCGTCGTCTCAGGGGGTCACGGCTGGTAGTTGCCCTGTGACCGGCGATCCAGGGGTCTGTCTGGCGCTTCTTGCGGCATTCCAACGTTCCTGCGTCAATCCTTCCATTATACTGCAGCCGTTGCGCGGGGTACGCTGGATAGCGGCAGGCGCGGCGGAGGGCTACCTGACGGAGGACGTGGTATGAATCTTAGGAGCATCATTGGCACCGCAGCGCTTGCTCTTGCTTCGGCTTGGCCGGCCAACGCTGCGGATCTCCTCGTGACCCAGTACAAGAATGACCCTTCCGGCGCGCCCTACGGCATCGCGCTCGAGAAGGGTTTGTTCAAGAAGCACGGCCTCGACATCACCGGCATCATCTCCGGCGCGGGCGGCGGCAGTTCGGTGCGCAACGCCATGGCGAGCGATCTCGGCTACGGCGACGTCACGGCGGCCCCGGTCATCGCCGCCGCCGAACAGGGGCAGGACGTCAAGATCGTGAGCATCACGGCACGGTCGCTCGCCGACCTGGTGCTGATCGTCATGCCCGACGATCTCAAAGGCAAGAAGTTCGGCATCAGCAATCCGAAGTCGCTCGGCGAGATGATGGGCGTGCTGGTGATGGAGAAGGCCGGGCTCAAGCAGGGTGACGTGCAAATGACGGCGCTCGGCAGCCTGAGCGGCGCGCTCACGGCCTTGGAAAACGGCGTGGTGGACGCGACATCCATCCCGATCATCCTGTTCCGGAGCCGCGGCGGCGAGAGCAAGTATCGCGTGCTCGTTGGCCCAAAAGACTTGCCGCTGATCCCCTCGCAGGTCGGGATGGCTACCAGCAAGGCTATCAAAGAGTGGCCGGAGAAGCTGCGCGCGATCCAGGCGGCGCGCCGCGAGGGCACGAAGTTCATCTATGAGCATACCGATGAGGCGATCGAGATACTCGCGAAGATCTACGAACCGTTGCCGCGGAATGACGTCGGCGTCATGGTGAAGGAACTCGTGCAGACGAAGTTCTGGAGCGAGGGCCGCATTGAGATGCCGCTGCTCGAACAGACCGTGCATGCGATGAAAGGCGTGGGAATGCTGCAGAAGGACGTCGACCTCAGCAAGGTCGTCGACAGCTCGTTCCTGCCCCCTGATCTGCAAAAATGACGGCCCGAGACGAGGACATCCACGCCTCGCTCTCGGGTGTGACGCGGGTCTATCCAGGTGCTGCCGGCACGCCGCCGGTTCATGCGCTCGGACCGATCGATCTCGAGCTCAAACGCGGCGAGTTTTTTGCCGTTGTCGGTCCGTCCGGCTGCGGCAAGTCCACGTTGCTTGAGGTGCTCGCCGGCCTCCAACAACCCACGGCCGGCACGGTCACTTTCGAGGGGCGGCCGGTCAGCGGCAAAGTGTCGGACGGCATCGGGGTCGTCTTTCAGGAGGACGCGAGCTTCCCTTGGTTGACGGTGTGGGACAACGCCGCATTCGGCTTGCGTCGCAACGGCGTGGCGGCCGCGGAGATCCGCCGTCGCGTCGACGATGCGCTGGCTTTCATGGGATTGACCGACTTCGCCCGCGCCTATCCCGCGCAGCTTTCGGGCGGTATGCGCCAGCGTGTCTGCATCTCCCGTACCCTCGTGCTGCAGCCGCGCCTCATTCTGCTCGACGAGCCGTTCGGGGCGCTGGATGCGCAGACAAGGCTGCTGATGGGCGACGAAGTGCTGCGGCTGTGGCGGCGCACCGGGGCCACGATTCTCCTGATCACGCATGCGCTGGATGAGGCCGCGATGCTGGCGGACCGCATCGGTGCCATGTCGGCTCGTCCGGGCCGCTTCCTCGACATCGTCGTGACCGGCTGGCCGCGGGAGCGCGACAGCAAGATCGTCAGCGAAGCCGGCTTTGCCGAGATCACCGGCAGGCTGTGGGACAATCTGCGCGGCGAATCCATGAAGTCGCTCGGGCATTCCGGGGTGATGGCCGGATGAGCCGGGTCGGTTGGATCAGGATTGCCGTCCTTGTGATCGCGATCGGCCTGCTCGAATTGTGCTGCCGCGTCGGCCTGATCGATCATCGCGTCGTGATCCCGCCCTCGCAGATGGCCGACGCGCTGATCCGTCTCCTGATCTCGGGAGAGGCCAATGACCAGATCGTGCGCACATTCGGCATCGTCGTCATAGCGGCGTTGATTTCGATCGTGGCGGGGTTTGCGCTCGGCCTCGTCATCCACGCGCTGCCGCGCGTGCGGCAATCGCTCGATCCCTTCTTCGCCACCTATTACGCGGTGCCCATCTTCATTTTCTACCCGGTGCTGATCGTCATCTTCGGACTGTCGGTCATCCCAATCATGCTGATGGGGGTGGCGACCGCAATCGTGGCGATGATCATTGCAACCTTGAACGGACTCGACCGCGTGCCGCAAGTGCTCACCAAGGTGGCGCGCGTCCATCGCATGGGGACAATCGCCACGGCGTTGCTGCTGAAATTACCGGCGGCGGCTCCGCATCTCTTCACCGGGGTCAAGCTCGCAGTCAGCTATGCTTTCATCGGCGTCATTGCCAGCGAATTCATTCTTGCACCCGCCGGTCTGGGGCGCGTCATTTCCGACGCCTATTCCGATTTCAACAATCGGCAGATGTACGCGCTGATGCTGCTGTTGATCATCGTAGCGACCGCCGTCAACATGGCCTTGCACGTGGTCGATCAGCGTTGGGCGGAGCGGCGCGGGATCGCCAAGCTATGATCGCGACCAAGCGCGCCGCAGACACTGCGATCATTCTCATCGTCCTACTGCTGATGTGGCAGGCGCTGCATCAGCTCGTCGGCGCGACCGCGCTTCCCGGTCCGGTGCCGACGCTGGCTTATTTCGCCAAGCTCGTCCCGAGCGGGCGTTTTGCCGAGAACGCCTGGGCGACGCTTGTCTGCTTTTTCTATGCGCTGATTTTGTCCTACGGGATTGGATTGGCGATCGGCCTGTGGATGGGAATTCATCGACTGTCCGGGGCGGTTGGCGAGCCGATTCTCATTTCGCTCTATACGCTGCCGAAGGTGACGCTTTATCCGGTGGTGCTGCTGATCTTCGGGCTCAGTCTGTCGGGACGGGTGACGTTCGGGGCCATGCACGGCGTGCTGCCGGTCGCGCTGCTGACCATGGGTGCGATCCGCAATATCCCGCCGGTCTATCTGAAATCGGCGCGAACGCTTCACCTCTCCAGATGGCAGACCATTCTCACCGTGCTTTTCCCGGCAACGCTTCCGGAGGTGGTCGCAGGTCTGCGGATCGGCTTCACGCTGACATTGCTCGGGGTCCTCCTGGCCGAGATGTTCGCTGCCAAGCAAGGATTGGGATTTCTGATCATCAACGCCATGCAGCTGCTGCAGGCCGAGGAGATGATGACGGTTGCGGTGGTGCTGTTTGCATTCGCGGCGCTCGCGAATGCGCTGTTGCTATGGATCGAGCATCGGCTGCATCGCCGGGTCTAGAGAGCGGCTCGAGATAACGGGCCCATCGGCACAAACGATGGACGGAACCGCTGCGTTCAATCACGTCGTCGTCATGCCGCCGCCGTCTACAAATGAGCTTGCAACCGCCCTGTTGACGACGAGGAATGATTCGTCCCGGTGAAAGCGACAAAGTGTGCGCTTTTGGTTGCCCGAATCAGCGCTCTTGCGTAAATAGCGATTCGGCGGAGGGAGGGAACCGACCCTTGGTCGGTCGGCACGACGTCCGCGAGGCCGTCCGGCCCTGCAGAGATCCCGGACGGCCTTTTCTTTGCCGACCGCCGGGCGCGCCGTCATTTTGCGGCGGCGCTGACCTTGGCTTTCGACCGCTCGCGCCTCACTTGCGTGTATTGCGCTTGCAAGAGTGCGATCGGCAGGACATCGAACAAGTCCGCAACCGGCAGCCTCGGTCCCGGTAGCGGTTTGCCGGCCGCCAGCAGATTGCGCATCGCCGAAAAGCCTTCGACCAACACCGATGCATTCCAGGCTTGGCTGGGCGGCCATCGCCGCCCCTCCTGGGTCGCCCGGCCAAAAAGCCGTCCGCTCACCACGACAATGGCGTTTCGCTCGCACAGCCGAGCGAACGCAATGATCTCCCGCCGGTGCGGGCCGATGACGTCGAGCGGACGATAGGAGCCGTGGGTAAAGAGGTCCGCGAACTCCTGACGCAGCGCAAGAAGCTCGCGCATAAGCGCTAGCTTGACGCGGCCGTCCGGCCAGGTACTCGCCAGCGCGCGCCAATCCGGCGCCTCACCGATCGATGCCAGCGCGGATGCTCGCGCCGCAAAATCGACAGGTCGTCTGTTGTCGGGATCCACCAGCGACAGGTCCCAGAATTCACTGCCCTGATAAAAATCGGGAACGCCCGGTATGGTCGCCTTGAGGACCAATTGCGCGAGGCTATTGAGCGCTCCCATCAAGGCTACACGGCGCGCGAATGTGTCGAAGCCGTCGATGAAAGTTGCGGACCGCCCGCGATCGAGAACACGCTGAACAAAGTCCGTGAGGCCGGCTTCGTAACGTTCATCGGGCGCGAGCCAACTCGTCTGCTGTTTGCCCTCGCGCGCCGCTTTGATGGCATAGGCTTGCATCCGCTCGATGAAATCCGCATCGACGCCGGCCAGAGGCCAGGCACCGAGCAGCGCCTGATAGACCATGTATTCGTGCGCCGGTGACGGGATCCGCAAGGACCCCGTCGAAACGATGAGCTTGGCGTTGAGCTGCCTCCATTGGTGCACGTTGCGGGTCCATTCGTCGGCGAGCTCGGTCAAGGCGAGCAGCCGGCCGCGCGCGTCCTCGCCGCGTTTGGTATCGTGGGTTGCGGTTGTGGTCAGGCCATGCGGCCATTGAGCGGCACGCTCCCGCATGCGCTCGTGAAAACTGGCGATCGAGACTCCGCCGGCGGCAGGATTGCCGGCAACCTCGTTGAGGGCCAAGAGGCGGTGAAAACGATATAACGCCGTGTCCTCCAAAGATTTTGCCATCATCGGGCCGGTGAACTGCTGAACCTTGAACGCGAAGCGCCGGTCGCGGGCGATGCTATGGCCGATACGGTCGGAGGCGACGAGATCGAGCGTGAGCGCATCGCGCAGGAAATCGAAAATGCCGACGTCCGGGCCGAACCACTCGGCGCGCGCCTTGGCGAGTGCGCCCTCGATGATCGCGCGATCCTCGCGGCTCGGGCCTGACGCAGTGAGGTAGGTGCGGTAGATCGGGAAATGCAGAATGAACAGCTCGAACGCCGCGCGCAAACGTTCGGCAGTATAGTCGCGCGTGCTGTAGTGGCCGGCGGCGATACGCACGAGCAACCGGGTCAGCACGGTGAACTCGCTCGCCAGAATGTTTGCGATCACGCGGCGCTTGGCCTCGAGGACAACGCCGCCAAAGTCACGTTCATCACCGCTGACGTCGCGCCAAGTCCGGTCGAGCACGGGAAGCCCGTGGTTGTCGAGCAGAAGGCGCGAGATGAGATTGAGCCATTCGTAACCGGTGGTGCCGGCAACGCCGGCGAAGCGCGGCAGGCGCTCTCCGTCGCCGAGAATCTTTTCGGCCACGACGTAGAAAGGCCTGCTTCTCGACGGTCGTGCGACGTCGATCAGCCGTTGCAGTCGCCGGAAATACTGATGCGGATCACGCAACCCGTCGATGTGGTCCAGCCGCAAGCCATGGAGAGAACCTTCGGCGATGAGGCGGCGTACGAGACGATGGATCGCATCGAACGTACCGCGGTCTTCGACGCACAGGCCGGCCAAGGTATTGATGTCGAAAAAGCGCCTGTAGTTGATCTCGCTGCCGGCAAGCCGCCAATGCGCCAGCCGATAGTGCTGGCGCTCGAGCAAGTGGTGTAAGGCGAGAACGGCCTCCGGTCGATCGGGTACGGGCCGATAGGCCTTGAGCCCGCGTTCGATCACCTCCTTGCCGCCTGCGATGGCAGCCAGTTCCGACTTGAAGGCTGGCGCCACCTGACGCGGGGGATTATGCGGACCGCGGTAGCGCTCCGCCCATTTTAGCAGTTCGCGCCCCGCAGGCTCCTCGCTCGCGCCGGCTTCCGCCACGGCCTTCTGCACAATCTCGCCGTAGCGATTGGGAGCGATGGGCAGCCGATGCTCGAAGTACCAGACGGAGAAGCTTCCCTCCCCGGCATCGTACCGAAGCTCGATTTCGCCACGTTCCAGCGCCTCGCCATAGGAGATTCCGAGAACAGGGATGAGGACGCCGCCGCGGGGGTGTGCAGGGAGCGTTTGCCAATCGATATCGAATGAAGCAGCGCTGGGGGATTTCGGTCCCCATTCCAGGACGTCGAGCCACCAGGGATTGTCGGCGTAATGCACGCCCATATGGTTGGGAACGAAATCAAGAATGAGCCCCATATCCCCCCGATCGAGCGCCGCGGCTAGGCGCCGAAAGGCGCCCTCGCCGCCGAGCTCGGGATTGAGCGAATTGTGGTCGGCCACGTCATAGCCGTGCGGGCTGCCCGATCGTGCTTTGAGGAATGGTGAAGCATAGAGGTGACTGATGCCGAGCGCCTTGAGATAGGGCACGAGCGCGGCGGCTTCGTCGAAGCCGAACCGCGGCGTGAATTGGAGCCGGTAGGTTGCGAGCGGGATCGAGGGCGGCATCTATTCCGCTCCGATGCTGCAAAACACAGACCACGGCGGCAGTATCGCCGGCGGCTCTCCGCCCCAAATCGGTCGCAACGGTCGAAAGTTACCCGGCGGCTTGGCGTTGCGGTCGGATAAGTTAGCCAATAATCGGAGTACTTGGTTGTCGGCGAGCGACCAATCGGCCGTTAGGACATCATCGTCGCATCGCGCGGTGGCGAACTTTGCGCCGGCAAGCCGCGGCACGATCTCCCGGCGCCGAACAGTGAGCAGCTCGCGCACGAGCGCGAACCGCTTGCGACCGCTGGGCGTCGCACGCGCGTCCCAATCGAGCACGGCCGTGCGAAAGGTTGCGTCTGCGAGCGGGTCCGGAACCTGATCACCCAGCTCGGCATACGCCGTCTTGAATTCCTCCCGTCGCCCTTTGCGTACCGCGTCCGCGAGCGGCCCCCGGAAATCGCAAAAGAAAGGAAACGGCTGGGTTGATCCCCATTCCTCCCCCATGAACAGGAGCGGCGGCATCGGGACAAGCAGCGTGACGGCGAGCGCCGCGGTGAGGGCAGCCTCCCCGACGTGCGTTGCGAGACGATCGCCCAAGGGGCGGTTGCCGATCTGATCGTGGTTCTGGAGAAAATTGACGAAGACCATAGGCGACAAAGTGCCCGATGGCTCACCACGGCTTCGACCATGTCGGTGAGATGAGGGCTCGCCCTGATAGGCGAAGCCCGAGCGTAGCACGCGCGCGATGTGACGGCGCGGATCCGAGCCGTAGTCCTGATAATAGCCCTGCTTCTCCCCTGTCAGCAGACGATGCCAAGCATGGTGGTAGTCGTCGTTCCATTGCGCGCGGTATTTGCCCTGCGCGGGATCGGTCAGCGGATCGAGCAAACTCGCGCAGTTGTCGTCATTCTCCAGCACGAGATGGATCAACCGTCCGCTCGCTACCGCAAGGTGCCCGACTGCGCGGCTGAGGTCATGTAGCAGCGAGAGCCGCTCGACTTCGAGCATGGCATGCACCGCGTCGAGGCGAAGGCCGTCGAAACGATAGTGCTCGAGCCAATGCAGCGCGTTGCTGATGGCGAAGGCGCGGACCTCCTGAACGCGATAGTCGATGGCATGTCCCCACGGCGTGTGAGCGCAGGCGAAGAATGCCGGCGCATAGCGGTGGAGGTAGTTACCTTCAGGGCCGAAATGGTTGTAGACGACATCGAGAAAAACCATGAGCCCGCGCGCATGCGCTTCGTCGATCAGCATCCGCAGATCGTCGGGCCGACCATAGGCGCTGTCGGGCGCATAGAGCAGGACACCGTCATAGCCCCAATTTCGGCGGCCTGCGAAATCGGCAATCGGCATCAACTCGATTGCGGTTACTCCGGTGTCAACGACGTGATCGAGCTTGTCGATTGCTGCGCGAAACGTGCCGGCGGGCGTGAACGTGCCGACGTGCAGCTCCAAGATGGCCGCATCCTGCCAAGGTCGCCCACGCCATTGCTTTGTGCGCCATTCGAATTGATCGTGATCGATGACCTCACTCGGCCCGAACACATCCTGCGGCTGGAAGTGCGAGGCCGGGTCCGGAACCTGCATTTCGCCGTCGATGCGATACTTATAAAGCGTGCCGGCGCGCGCACCCGGTACGGTGAGCTCGTACCAGCCCTGCGCCCCTGCTTGCATCGGATAGGCGCGATCCAACAACACCTCGACGCGCTTGGCTGCCGGCGCCCAGAGGCGGAACGTGACTCCGCTTCGGTGCACCTCGGCGCCAAAGCGCGCGCCGGGCTTCATGGAGAGCCCGAAAAGACCAGAATTGACCGGGGCTGCGCGTGTGCCTTCGCGCCCGATGTCAGCTCCACGCCGAGCCGCGGCTGCGGCGAGCTATCCAAGCAAGCGGTCCAGCGGCTGTACGGCGGAACCTTAGGAAGCATGAACTCGATCGCCTGCGGTGCAGCGTTGAGCACGACGTAGAGGGGGGCGCCTCCCTCCCCCACCGGTCCCAGCACATAGGACAGGAACCGTCCTTCCGGGAAGTTCCAGTCCTGCTCCGTCATTTCGGTCGCGTGCGGAGTGAGCCACAACACGCCGAAGGAACCGTCAGGGCGGCGGCCTTCGACCCGATGCCGTGCGCGCAACTGCGGAAATCGCCGGCGCAGCTCGGTGAGCTTGCTCACGAAGGAGCTCATGTCCTGCTCTTTGTCGCCGAGCGCCGACCAATCCACCCATCCGATGGGATTATCCTGGCAATAGGCATTGTTGTTGCCGCCCTGGCTGTTGCCGACTTCGTCTCCCGCGAGCAGCAACGGCACGCCTTGTGCCAACATGAGACTTGCAAGCAGATTGCGGCGCGCTTGCCGCCTCAGTTGCACAATAGCTGGATCGGCGGCGGGTCCTTCGACGCCGTAATTCGTATTGTCGTTTTCATCGGAGCCGTCGCGATTGTCCTCCCCATTTGCTTCGTTGTGTTTGCGCTCATAGCTGACGAGGTCCGCCAGCGTGAATCCGTCATGCACGGTAACGTAGTTGACGCTCGAGCAAGGTGCGCGATTGCTGTGATCGAACAGATCGGCCGAGCCGGTCATGCGTCGGCCGAGCTCGCCGATGAGATTGCCTTCGCCGGACCAGTAGCGACGCAGCATGCGACGGAAGCGGTCGTTCCACTCCGACCAGCCCGAGGGAAATCCGCCGACCCGATAGCCGCCGGGACCAAGGTCCCAGGGTTCGGCAATCAGCTTGATTCTGGCCAAAACGGGATCCTGCCGGATCGCCGCAAAGAAGGGCACGCCGCCGTCAAAGCCGTTGGGCCCGCGGCCGAGCGTTGTTGCGAGGTCGAACCGAAAGCCGTCGACATGGCAGACCTGCACCCAGTAGCGCAGAGAATCCATGACCATCTGCAGCACGCGCGGATGCGTGAGGTTGAGCGCGTTCCCGCAACCGGTGAAGTCGGCGTAGTAACGGGGTTGGTCCGGGAGCAGCCAGTAGTACGAGGTGTTGTCAATGCCGCGGAAGCTGAGCGTGGGGCCAAGGTGATTGCCTTCGGCGGTGTGGTTGTAGACGACATCGAGGATGACCTCGATGCCGGCATCGTGCAATCGCGACACGGTTGATCGAAATGCATCGAGCGGCCCGTCTACGGCGTAACGCGCCTCAGGCGCGAAGAAACCGATCGTATTGTAGCCCCAGTAGTTGCTCAGGCCCCGCTCGACGAGCCGGTGGTCGTCGACGAACTGGTGCACCGGCATCAGCTCGATCGCGGTGATGCCGAGCTTGCGCAGATAGTCGACCATCACCGGGTGC